>Ga0114951_10001054_pt1 | contig 35949 bp, 31 predicted proteins | sample AM7aDNAmetaG_FD_88677 | JGI IMG/M metagenome (GOLD analysis project Ga0114951, IMG submission 88677) | Freshwater microbial communities from Finland to study Microbial Dark Matter (Phase II) - AM7a DNA metaG | ecosystem: Environmental > Aquatic > Freshwater > Lake | place: Finland: Lake Alinen... | reverse complement strand
GGCCACGTTTTCTTCATTGAACGCCCAGAGATCCTCCAGCGATCCCCCGCCCCGGACGAGAAGAATCAGGTCCACACCACCGATTGCCTCCGCGTGGCGATTGACCATCTCCAGAGCGCGCACGATATCCGGAGCCGCCTGTTCTCCCTGCACCCGGACCGGCATGAGCAGGCTGTGAAGCCCCGGGAAACGCCGATAGGCGGTCGTGAGCACGTCATGGAGCACATCGCCGGTCTTGCTGGTGATAATGACGATCCGCTGGGGCAAGGACGGGATCGGACGTTTGCGTGCCGCTTCGAAGAGTCCCTCGGCGCGAAGCTTTTCGCACAACTGGCGAAAGGCCAGTTCGAGCGCGCCAGCCCCCTGCGGCAGAAGCGTTTCGACGTAAAACTGCAGTTTGCCCTGGGGTTCATAGAGCTTGAGAGTCCCGCGGGCGATGACGGCCAATCCATCCTTGGGTTTGAATTTGAGCCGCGCCAGGGCGTCCTTCCAGAGCACGCAGGGCAATTCGGCGCCGGGTTCCTTGAGCGTAAAGAACGCGTGTCCGCGATCGTACGTGCGGAAGTTCGAAATCTCCCCCTGAATGAACAGGACACCGGGAATGGCGTTGAGCAGGAGCTGATTGACCAGCGAATTGACCTGGGCCACCGTGAGTGGCTTCTGGGCCGTGCCCGTCGGGAGTGCCGCGAGCTCCTGTGCTTCAGATTCCGCGCGTTGCTCGATCAGGGCACGCTCCTGGTCGGGTGTCAGTGGGGGGGCATCGGCGTTGAAGAGCGAAGACGCCGGGCTGCGTGCGGCTTGAGCCTTACGCATGGCATCGGTTTGCATGGGATCAAAGGGCTTTCGGGCCATACGGGGATTCTAACCGAACCGGAGCGTCACGTCGTGACGGCAACCCGGCGCGCGGTGCCGGTGGGCACCAAAATTCCATAAACATCAATCGGGCCTCAGTTTGGCGCAAACTAAGAATAGATTGCACAAAATGACACAAATTAATTTGCATCTTTACTCGGACGTGCTATTCTATGGATGGAGTTTTCGGAGAGAGGTCGCGAAACGCGGCCTCGGGTTCCAGCAGGAACCCAGAGTTGTTACCCGGGAGAGATCGGGTAGGAATATCTGAGACTTCTCAACTTGGAAAAATTGAAGGGTAGTGCGACCAGTTATGTCTTGCGCTGCAAGCGGAATGCCTGCATGGCTGGAGATAACCCGGGATCGTCAGAAACTGAGCCGGAGAGAAGAGTGTTCGGCTTAGGGGCTGAGAGTAACTCGCGGATGCGAGGACTTGGTGCTGTCGTATTTTGTTTGGCGCCCGAATCCTTGGAAGGATCCAGTAATGCAGAAGTCGTTCTTTGCCCTCTCGATCGCAGGCTCGCTGATGTTGGCAGCCAATGCGTATGCCGGCCCGCAAAACGCCGTGGCACGCATGGGCGACACCTCAGCGGCTACAAACTCCCATGGAGTGACACATTCGAACGCCGGCAGCACGGTGCTCGATCTGACCACCCCTGTCATTACCAGTATGGCTGCGGACGAAACGGACGTTTATAGCGGAACGCTCGATGCGGGCTCCGCGCGGCTTCTGCGTGCGGCGGTTAACGACGCGCAGCGACCCACCGGCTACGCCATCGTGGCCATCAGTCGCACCGAGAGTACTGAGTCGAGATTCATCTCCGCCTCGAACCCCTCAACTCTATTGGCGCTGGCCTATAGCAACTCCATTCCAACGCCGAAGCCCAAACTCGTTCGCGGCAAGAAAGAAATTCATGCGCTGGTGGCTTGGGCCAATCCGCCATTGAACTTGATCGAACAGGTAGAACCCGTGGCGGTGGTGGTCCGCATGGCCCCTGCGCCGGCGGCGCCCACGGTGCCTGCGGCACGGGTGATGAATGTCAGCCAGACGGTCACGGAAACCAGCGGCGAACCTTCGGAAACGAATGTCGACCGCCATCGTCCGGCGACCTTCGGCATGCTCGGCCTGGGCGCGCTGTTCCTTCCGCTGGGTTGGATCGTGCGTCGCAAGAACTGAGCCTGAACTGCAAACGACCAGTATGCGGCAGGCATACCAGACGCAGGGAGAATAGGGTCGTTGGACAGTGATAATTGGCGGCAGCGCCGCCACCGGCGAAGCTCGCCAATTATCACTTCCAGCCGATCCTATGCGTCTCGTATGCCTGTCGTGCTTTTTGCGGCCCGGGCGGTGGGGCAACTCCCGACAACACGCGATCTTACTCTCTGATCTCTACCAGCGTGTTGAGGGGGATAATTGCGTAGAGTTCTTCAATATCCGGATTGGAAAGGGCCACGCAACCGGCCGTACCATTGCGGCCTTCCGCGTGGCCGTGAATGAATATCTCCCCACCCAGAGGCGTCTTCCAGAGCTTGTTCTGGTTCTCCTCCACGGTCAGATCGGAATCGAGCGCCGCCAGAATCTGATCGTACTGCTCGCGGTTGATGAGGCCCGCGGCCAGCGCCTTGTCAGCGACTGGGCGGTTCGGGTAATCGAGGCCGAGCGAAAGATAATACTTGCTGTCCGGATTACGGAATACCACGCGGTAATTGCCCAGTGGCGTCTTGCGATCGCCTTCGACCGACTTGTCGCCGGAATTGGACCCCGTGATGCACGCATAGGTCTTCACCAGCGCCGGCCCATCGAAAAGCTCCAGCTTTCCAGCAGCCTTGTGAACGACGATTCGGGGCGCGGTGAGATTCATTTCCACAGCCTTTGCTCGATGGTAGTTGGGGTGCACAGCGTACACGACGATGCCGACGATTTCACGCAGCGCCTCCCGCGGGTCCAGCGGCGTCCATTCCTGCGGACGCGACGCCACCGTGGTGCAACTGATGCCCACTTCGCGAAATGCCATGCGAACCCGCGTAAGGTGCGAAGGGCTGGAGCATGCGACCACGGTGGTGTAGCCGTGGTCGATCATGAATTGTCGCGTATTGGCCGCGGTGGCGCGCGTGTTGATCCCGATCGGATCGAGCGTGAGTGCCGAATCGGGGATGCCCTTCTGCTCGCACAGCCGGCGCATGGCTTCGGGTTCATCGGCCGGGGCCTGTCCCGCCACCGGTGTGACCGCACCTGATAGTAGAAGATGCCGTGCCAAGCCGCGCTTGTAGAGATCGATGGCGGCCAGTGTCCGGTCCCGAAGGATCACCGAAGCGTCGCCATTAGGCAGCACGCGATTGCCCAGCACCACGGCGACATCGACCGGCGACTTGGGCGGATTTTCCGCACTGTAGAGCACCACAATGCCCATGAGGAATGCCGCCAGCGCCGCGGCATACACGAACGCCGCCAGTTGAGTGAAGCGTGTGATGTGGACCGTTTCGCGCAGCCGTGACGAAACCTGCAGCCACCGCCGCACGGCAATCGCCCAAACGCCCAGCAGCCCCGCGACAAGCAGCGTGGCGGGAAAATACGGCGAGGCATCCGTGCGATCCTGATGCCAAAGCGTGTAAAAATATGCGGTGTTTCCCAGCAGGAGGAGAATCATCAGGTACGTGGGCCACAGCATGAGGCGGACCACAGCAGGCGCCTGCGGACGCTGAGCCCATTGCGGATGAGACAGTCCTTGCAACAGCGGTCCCCCGAAAATCGGAACCATCAGAACGGAGGCCACCCACAGCCAGGGAATCGCCTTTTCAAAGATAGGGCCGGCCCAACGCAGATCCATCCAAAGATCGAAGCGCCACGAGAATAGCGAGAGAATGGCCAGAAGGGAGACTGCCACATGGAGGGCCCAGGTGAAACCACGTAGAAGACGGGTGTTGAGCGGAAGTGCAATAATCTTGGACATGACCTGATTCTGCCTGATCGCGTGCATAAACAAAAGACGGCCGTCGTAACCTTGTAAACATTATCGACGAACGCCGCCCTCGAGGATTCGCATTTTCGATAAATGGGAGAATTCGCGGCGATTCAGAAACGTGTTTTCCGATTGGTTCTTAGAATGGCATTGTGTGATGGAGCAGGTTTCGATGCGAACGCCGGCCCGTGCGGGCAACCCCCAGGCCCAGCGCGATTGAACTGGTGAGCGAACCGAGCACGGCCACGCACACGAGAATGACCAGATCCACCAGGCCGTGGCCGACGGGCGCGGAAGACGATCCAAAGCAGATGAAGATGAGCGCAATCAGTGCAAAGAACGCACCGACGAACTCCAGGATGGAGGCCAGCATCAACACCCCGCCGGCAAAGAGAATCCAGACGCCGCGCCGCACCAGCAGCAGTGAAATTGCAGAAATCGCGGTCATGGCGATCGGAAGCGTATTCAGCAGGGAAAGCGATGAGAACAGGAAATGGTGTGTGCAGGAGAGACACGCGAGAACGGCCAGGACGCCGCTCATCGCGTAAACTAGGTACTTCATCATGCACCTCCCGGCACACTCTTCGCACCGCCAAAGATACACGCGATGCACCTCGGGCTAACCCGCAGTAATTCCCGGGATTACACTCAATATCCACCCGTTCGAGCAGGCGTTGCAGATCCGCCGTCAAGGCGGGAATTATTGGAATTTGCCGGCTGGCCAGTTCGCAGTTGGGTCAATTGGGGTGTTGCAATAACGTTCTGAAGTGCTGTGACATGATTTTCCGGATCAGTTCGGTCGAGATCGTGAGGGTTTCGACGACGGATTCGCAAGGCAACTCAAGAGGCTTCCCGGATGCTCCTGCGTGCTTGGGCGGGTGACGAACCTGAGGCGTGGCACGATATTCCGGACAGAGCGTCAGCAGTTCAAGCGTCTCGACCGGATCGCGACCGCGAATGTCGGCGTCAAGAGGATTACGCCCCGTGGTTGATTCACTGATGCCGCCCGTCACTGCGATCTGAATGCGCGGCCAGATCCGAATCTTTTGCAGTTGCTCGATGAGCTGGCGGGTCTGCGGCACGCTCGTCGTGAAACTGCCGTGAATGAGCAACACATCCGGATTGAGCTGGCCTATCGAGAAGGAAATCTCCTCCCGGGTCAGTCCGGCGCCGGCGAAGAAGACCGTCCAGCCGTGCGCCTCGGCCAACGTCGCGGTGATGTGTGCCCCGAGTTCCTCGCACTCACCGGGCGCGGTGAGAACCATGATCGAGCGTCCGGTGGCGCAATCCAATCCTGCCTGCTCCAGGTGTGGCTCCAGAAGCGCGAGCATGCCGCCCAGCGTTCGTATGGCCGTGTTGTAGGTTCGCCCGGCGATGGTTCCATCGGCTTTGAGTCGCTGTGCACATTCGAGCGTAGGCCAGAGAATTTCCAGAAGGAGGGACTCGGCAGGCACCTTCCAGGCGAGCGCCTCATTGATCAGGGCGTTACAGGGCCGCGCTTCGCCTTGCAGAACATGATGTACGAATCTTTCCAGAAGAAATTCAGCAGAATAAGCCATAAAGTTTCCGCTCCGTCGGATACGCGCCGGCCATCCTTGGCGGCGGATTACAGTGGCGACATCGCGAGTCCAATCGTGATCGCCGCGAACAATGCTTGTATATCGTTGGCCTCCGCAGCCGGTGTAAAGGCGAAAAGCGGTGACGTGCGCATGTCTATTTGCTCCGAAAGTTGAGAGACACAATCGACATTCTGTCTGATGGGCTGTGTGATACCCGGAATGGGCGATGACACTTTGTAGCTGCGTGTTGCCCTTTGCACGGAGGAGGAAATTGCAGCGGTGAGATTCCCTTAACCAAGGTGTTTTCGAGATTCAGAATGAATGTGGAAAACTTTTGAGACTACGAAAATCGCTTTTTAGCGTGGAAATTTGCTGAATAGATATGCAGTCCGGCAGCACTTTTATGGCGTATAACACGACATTGCCTCAGAGGCCGCATACAAACAATGATCACGTGTGAAGTTGTGATCGCTGCACAATATTCCGGCAAAATGATCGTGAAAATGGCTTCTTGCGTGATGTCTTGTCAACCAGTCAGGGGATGGGGATGCTTCGCGGCAAAGTCAACTGGTCCCCTGTATATGGTCGCCAAACTAGGTGGAAGGCCTTCGGTAACAGGATAAAATAGCAATATTTACAGCTTACTTTCGAAATCGATTATTAACATTTCTTATGAACAATCGCAAGTGCCGCAATTGGTTTTGGCCAGGCCGTGGCCCATTGTGGATGAAAGTCGATCCGGCGATCCTCGCCGGATGCGGGGAGATTCGATGGATTGAGTTGTCGAGGGCGGCACTTGGGTTGTGGACAAGTCTGTGCGAGCCTTGTGGAAAACTTGTGGGAAAAATGTGGCAAAATCGCCCGGTTGATTGATCATTTCGTCTCTTTTTGACCCCCGTGGGCCTTTGTATAACAGAATTCCGACAGCTTGGATATAGTTTTCTGACCTGTCAAATGTGTCGTGGGATTTGCAGACTCGCTACGACAACAGTGCGCTGGCGATTATTATCGGGAGCGACGTTCTCGACGAGTCTGGCACGGCCGTTGCCTTAGTCTCCATCGAACCATTCATGAACCTGCTCGCCTGAAGATCGGCATTTCAATACGCGGCTTGGTTCGGCAAGGCCTTTCCTGTCTCCTGCAAATGGCCTTGCTCCTTTGTTGTACTCTCGCCCGTGTGTTCTCGGGCACCTTGTGTAAATGAAAACTTGGACGTATCCGGTTCACCCGGCAGCGCGCGTCCGCTGCTCGTATTGGAGCGTGCGCGCTGCCGCTGAATCGGACGTTGCAATTCTGCTTGATTGTGCCACTGAAAAATAGCAGGCGTAAAGGACCACGGAGTTGGTCTGCGCCCTCTGTACCGATTGATTGTTGAGAGGATCTCACATGGAATCAATTTCACTGCACACGACTTCCGCACACGATCTCACGTCGACCTGGGAAACTTATCGGGAAACGCTTTCCGCCGAGTCCCGCAATATCTTGATACTGCACTATCTTCCGCTGGTGAAGTTCGCTGCCATTCGCGTTCTCCAGCGGCGCGGCGGAGGCGTCGAGATGGACGACCTCATGCAGTGGGGCGTCTTCGGTCTGCGCGACGCCATCCGCAGTTTCGATCCCGCCCGCGGCGTGAAATTTGAAACGTACTGCGTCCCGCGGATTCGTGGATCCATGCTCGACGGCCTCAAGGCCCTGCAATGGGCGCCGCGGGATGTCCGCTCGCGGCTGCAACACTACAACGAGCTGCAGGACCAACTGCAGATGGAGATGGGCTGCAAGCCCGACGAACAATCGCTCTCCGCCCGCATGGGCATTTCCCGGGAAGAATATGCCGCGCTGATGCGCGACACCGTCGCCTGCAGCGTTTCCAGCCTGCATGCATCGTGCTCGGAGAGCGATGGCGAAAAGGAAATGCGGCAGATGGACGTGCTGCAGGATGCCCGCGAAATGCAGGCCGCTGATGAAGTGCAGCATCGGGATCTGCGCGAACTGTTCATGAAGGAACTCACGAAGAACGAGCGGCTGGTGATGATGCTTTATTATTACGACGAACTCACGATGCGCGAAATCGGCGATGTGATGGGCATCAGCGGAACGCGCGTCAGCCAGATGCATTCCGAAATCATTGCCCGTTTAAGGGAAAGACTGGCGAAACGTATAACACACTGCGGAGGTCGTCCGCAGGTGACGATGGATATCTGACGGAAGAGAGAACCAACCCGTGGAGGATCCGCGGGCCCAGCGCCACGACACGGAGGTTGTGGCCTGGATTGATATGCAGGGAAGCATCGAATCTCCTGTTCCCCGGATCGCGGCCAACGACGCATGAGGCAACGGACGCCGGAACGATTCGTGGAAAGCCCCCAACGCTCGGCGCAGAAAGCCGCAGGGACGCGGCAGGCGCAAATCGCGCGGCATGGATCGCCGGCGATTGAACGGGCGAAAGGGCGAAACGGTCGATGGCGGAGTGTTCTGCGGCAACTGACCCTCAGGCAAGGTCACTTGCAGTGGACGGGCCAGTCGATCGAACGTACCGTCCCACGGCATGGACGCCGTGCGGACCGGTATTCGGGGGGAAAGAAGGCAACCTGCAAGAATCAGGAATACAGAAGCATGAAGCACGGTTCAGCGTGCCAGCAGCCTTCTTGCTTCCTGCTCAAGGCTGCGTCGCGGCCGGTGCGGTCGTCGCGGATGGAACCGTGGCTGCTGGCGCCGTAGCCGCGGGAGCCGTCGCGGCACCCGGGGAATTGTTCGCAGCGTAAAGAAGTATGTTACGTGCCAACGTTTCCGAGGTCTCCGGCGAATAACCCAGAATTCCCCAGGTGTTGGTGCCCAGCAATCCGCTGGTCACATCTTCTTCGGAGAAAATCACAGCATGTCGGCTTCCGAAATTCATCGCCTGCAGTTTGGGCATCGTTTGCCGTCCCTGCGCGATCAAGTAATAGGGTCGATAGGAAATTTCCGCCAGGGGTAGTGAATCCGGGATCTTACCGTTGTATAGATCATCTCCCACCGGAATGAAATCCATGGGAATCGAGGGATAAAGTGTCACGAGGCTGTGGGCGACCGATTGCGCGAACGGCGCGTTACCTCCGGCCGCATCAACAAACAGCGTTCCGCCGTTATCCAGAAACGCCTTGATCTTCGCCTTTTGCTCATCCGTGAAGGTCAGGTTTCCCGTGCCGGTCAGATGCGCCACCGGCGTCTTGGTCACATCCAGATCGCCGATTTTCACCATGGAAAGCTTCAGTTCCGTGGCGTAATCGCGCCGGGCAAGCCTGGCCAGCCGCGGCCATGCTGCGGGCTCGGGCTCCGCGTTGCCGGAAAAATCCAGCAGGGCCAGCGAAATCGAATGCTTTACCGGCGTATTGGATTCGGGAACCTGCAGTGAACGTAGCTTCTTGCGAAAGCCCGATTTGCCCGTCGCGTACATGCACATGTTCGCGGGCAGATCCCAGGCCGCGGTCTTGGAATACCATTTCATTGCCCATGCAGCGCCCATGTCTGTCGGGCAATGTATCCACAATTCACGCGCGCCATTGGAAAGCCCCAGGATTGTCGTGTTGCGGAGTTTATGCGTCGGAATAATCGAGAAGAGCGGATGCTCGTTGGGCAACTCGCGCATTTCGTACTTATCGTCGCAGATGGCCGCGGCATATTTCCGCATCGCCTTCGTGAACTCGTCGGATTTGCCATCCGCGGTGGAAAAGATCAGCCCGCCGGCATTCACGTAAGCCCTGATCTTGGCGATGTCATCCTTGGTGAACATGGGATCCTGCGATCCCGTGATCAACAGGATCGGCGCGTCCAGCCACTCCTCCACGGGCACCTTCAGGTTGACGGTCTGCCAATTCAATGGGCGCTCGAATTCCCGGTACATCCAGTGCGTGATATGTGCCGCATCAAACGGCCGTGCGTTCCAGCGGCTGACGACACCGGGCTTCGGCCCCGCATATTGCAGCTTGTTGAACATGATGGGATTGCGCCCGCGGGCCAGAAAAAGCATGGCGAACGCAGTATTAACGGCCGGCGAGTTCCCTCCCATATCCGTCACCCAGCTCCCGTCGGGATGCTGCGAACGAAGCAACTCCGCTGCCGACGTCGCGAACCACGGCGTGGTGCCGAAAAACTTCATCCCCCCGGTAAGGCCGACCCGTTCCAGGGCATACAGGTAGTACAGATTGTTCTGCGGAACGGAAGGCTTGTAGTTCGCAGTCAGCCAGGCCAGTCCGGTCTCGATGTTATGATCCACCACCGGCACCAGCGGGGCATCGTTATTCAGCCGATCGCTCGTAATGTACAGCGTCGCCAGTCCCGCCGACGACATCGCCGGCGAGATCTCCGTCCAGCGCGGATCGCCGATCGGCGGCGTGTCGTGATAGCACCATCCCCCGCTCTTGTCCTGATGCCCTCGCCAATGGCGGTCAACCGCCTTCCAGAAACGTTCGGGCACTTCGATCTGATAGTCTTCCGCATACCACATCGCCAGCACCGCCAGCTGGCTGTTGGAATTGTCCCACCAGTTCGGGCCGACGAACGCGTCAGCCTCCGGCTTCACCGACCTGTCTCTCGGGCCGTGATAGCTGAAGGCGCCATCCGCGGAGATCGCATCGCGCAGATAATCGCGCGCCCGGTTGGCCGCGACGCGCACTTCCGGCTTGCTCTTGTACAGCGGCGCCAGCGCCATGAGCTGGTAAGACGCCGCATACGTCGCGGCAGGCTTCGTGTTGCTGACCCACTTGATCACGGGCGCCAGGTCCGGCGAGGTACGCATGATGCGCGGATTCTCCGACGACTCGCCGCACTGCAGCAGCGCGTAAAGCACCAGCGAAGTGACGCCGCCCGTCTGGTCGCCGAAATCGGATTTGGGGCCCTCTTCCCAGTTGTCAGTCCCGTTCTTGTGCGACAGCAGATAGTCCGCGCCTTTGTTGATCGCGCTGAGAATCTCATCATCCGAGACTTCGGCCGCGGGAAGCGCTCGCGGCAGCAGCACTGCGGTCAGGAGCACGCCAACCGCCGCAAAGATGTTCCGCATTCTTGAGAAGGGAATCGAAAAAGACATGGCAGACCTCATTTGGTCAGTTAAGTTTATTTTAGTGTCATATTAAACCATCTATTACGCAAGATTAAGCATATTTTTTCTTCAATGGATCCAAACTGCCAAGTTTCAATGACTTCCATCCTATTGGGCCTCCGAATGCTTCAGAACGAGCACACCAAAGCCCGCCTTGTTATCCCCCTTTGCCGGAAGGTTGCAGGGAAGATAGAGCTGGCCCGTATGCTCGTCATACGCGATGGTGCGTGCAGACTTAACGGTATCTACGGTCGCCGCGACTTCGAAAGTATTGGCGTCCTTTTCGGCGATGACCGTGGCCGTGCCATCCTGGCCATTGGCGGAGATCGCCAGCTTCCTCACCGGATCGAACGCGACGCCGTCAACCCCTTTGCCGATCGGCAGCACCGCCAGAACTTTGCCCGAGTCCGCATCGAGCACGATCATCTTCTGATTGCCGCTGCAACCCGCAAACAGGCGGCGATGGGCCACATCGATTGCCAGGCCGGTCGGTTCCTCGCCGGGCGCCAATGACCAGTGTGCCTCCACTTTCAGCGTCTTGGTGTCGATCGCCACCAGCTCGTTCTTGTCTTCAACGTTGACGTAGAGGCGCCCCTTCCCGTCGACGACTGCAAATTCAAGCTTGCCGGTTACCGCGATGGCTCGCGGTTCCTCATCCACGGCTGCGGGATCGATCACCGTGATGGGCCCGTTCTTGCCGTTGCACGCAAAAACGAGTTTGCTGGCAGGGTCATAGACGATGGCATCAGGCTTGATCGACGCCTTGACCTTGTTCAAGGTTTTGAACGTGGTCAGATCGAAAACCGAAACAGTGGCATCCTGGCCGTTCGTCGCGAATCCCATGTTGTGATCCGGGTCCAGCGCGATGCCGTGAATGCCGGGCGTGGGTTTGACCTCGCCGACCGACTTGCCAGAATCGGCATCGAGAACGGCGATGCGCGTGCCGTTCGTGACGTAAAGGCGGCGGGCCTTGGAATCCACGGTGATGTAGTCCCATCTGGCGTCGCCGGCGATGGGGAACTGGTCGGCGACGGCGTACGGCGCGGACTTTGTCGCGGGGCCATCAGCGTACGCAAACGAAATCGCCGCGGCACAGAGGAACATCGCGAGACCAAAAAGAAGAGATCGTTTCATGGTGGCCTCCGGAAAGGGTGCTGGCTGGGTCAATGCGTGATGATGCGCGAGAAGGCATCACAGCTTTGTCGGATGTAATTGTCAAAATTATAGAGCGTGGAGTTCCCAGAGGCGGGAAATTTCCATGTGGCGATGTTTACTGAATGTTACGCGGCGGCATATTCGCATGGATGCTGCGGTAGACAGACGGGCTCTGTCCCGTGATGCGGCGAAATTGCTTGTTGAAATACTGGGCATCCGGCAATCCGACACGCTGGGCCACGCGATGCACCGGCATGTTGGTGGCGGTCAGCAGGTAGCAGGAATGATCGATGCGCCGAGTCAACAAGTAACGGGGGATCGTCATGCCAAAACGGCTGCGGAAACAGCGGGCAAGATAATTCTGGGTCAGTTCCACTTCGTCCGCCAGTTGTTCCACCCGCAACGGCTCGTTGAAGCGCGCGTGCAGGATGGTGAGCAGTTTTTCCAGCGCGGTATCCGCAGCCGTCGGCTGTGGCGCTCGCTGGGGCTCGGCGAGCATCGCAATCTGGAGCAGCGTTTCCTGAAACCCTGCCGCGGCGACTGCGGCGGCATTGCGGTCGCCGAATTTACCCCTGGCATAGAAACCGGTCACCTGTTTGAGCCGATCGATAATGAATTCCCGCCTGGGCCCCAGACGCAGGTGAAGCGGGATGCGAAAAGTATCGTCCGCCGCTCGCCGCGGGGTGGCAGTAGGGGGGGCGAAATGCACGCACCAGTGATATCCGGCCTGTGGCAAGTCATAAGCGCTCACGATGCCGGCAGGCGAAAGCGTGCAGTCACCCGGCTGCAGGGCGTAACTCTGCGCCCCGATTTGTACCACACCCGTATAGAGGTGAATATGGAGGGCGTGCGTCCTGGCCATGTACTTCGTTTGATAGCCGCGCTCATCCAAAGGAAACTGTCCGGCGTTGTGAAGCGTAGGCGTCCAATGCCGCGGCAAAGGCCGTCCTTCGGAGGCAGCGGTACTGGAAGTGGGCTTCATCATTGTTGAATTTATACCACAATTGGCAAATCGTTCCAATTGTTTGCGCCCCGGTCAACATGCTACAAATTCCCACGATGCGTATGCCCCGGTTCTGTGCCGGTGCCGTGAACGCTCGGTTGGAACATGGGAAAGGAGCCCCCAATGCCCAAGCGCGGATTGACCCCGGAAGAAAAAACGTTTTACGAGAAGAATGGTTACGTCGTCGTCAAAGGCCTGCTGACCAAGCAGGAGGCTGCGGAGTATCGAAAAGAGTGCCACGAGCTCGCCGCTCGCCTGCAAAAGTTCCGCGATATCGATGCCGTCTGGTCGACCGTCAAGGCCGATGCCTCCGGCAAGAAACCCGTCCTGCAGCACTGCCATGATGTGCAGTTCTACAGCGCCGCGTTCGCACGCCTCATCGTCGATGAACGGATGACCTCCATCGCACAATCGATCATCGGCCCCAACGTCCAGTTGCACCACTCGAAGATGTTCATCAAGCCGCCCGAAAAAGGCGCACCGTTCCCCATGCACCAGGACACGCCCTATTTCGAACACGAAAAACATTCCATGATCGCGGTGATCTTCCACTTTGATGATGCCCCCATCGAGAAGGGCTGCCTTCGGGTAGTCCCCGGATCGCACAAACTCGGCGTGATTCCGTCTGATCGCCCCGACCATTCGCTCTCACCCGAGGAATACCCGGTCGAAAAGGCCCTGCCCCTTCCTGCCGAAGCCGGTGATGCCGTCTTCTTCAGCTACCTGACCATCCACGGCTCGGGCCTGAACGTGTCATCCGAAGCCCGCACCACCGTACTGGTGCAGATGCGCGATCCGGAAGATCGCCCCGTCCGCCACGAGCACGTTTCCCGCGGCCAGGGCATGATGCTCGCCGGAGTCGATCCGTCCTGCTGCACCACCAAACCGCTCTCCGACAACGGCACGGCCGCGCCGGCGATGGGTGCGATGGGCGCCATGGGCGGGGGTATGATGGGCTCGACCATGGGTCAGCCCGCTGTCGCCGTGAAGTAACGCGGCGGCACAGGAGCCTGCAAAATTTGCGGCCGGCACCTTGAGCACGTGCCTCCGTCCACCTGACGGACCGCCGCAAAACAGCATGAATAACGCTGCGGCGGCAAGGAAATGGTCCTTGCCGCCGCGGCGTCCTTGCGCGACCATACCGATCGCGTCAGGGGAGTCATCCGGTTCTTTTGGAGGTCCTGTTGTGAGTGTCACTGCACCCGCGAGTATTCCGTCCACCCCCCGCGAACGTTTCATTGCCTGCCTGGAGCGCCGCCCGATCACCGGCCTCGTGCCCCATTTCGAACTCGTTTTCTTCCTGACAATGGAAGCCTTCGGCCGGCTTCATCCCTCCCAGCGCCACTACGGCCAATGGGATCAAATGTCCGATCGCGAGCGCGATCTCCATCGCCGCGACATCGCCGACCTCTTCGTGACCACCGCCCGCACCTACAACCACTCCGCCATCTTCTTCCATGAGCCCAGCGGCTGGGGCAGCAGTGGCGGCACCTCCGGCGATGACGAAAAAATGCGCACCCTGGAACACATCGCCCAGCAATCCAACCGCCAGTACTTCCTCATGATGCATGGTGACGCCACCTACTCGATCCCCGACGGCGCCGGCATGATGAAATTCGTCGAGGATATCGCCGACCGCCCCCAGGAACTCAAAGACAGCGCCGCGGCCTGGGTCGATAGCTCCCTCGAACGCGCCGTCAGATACAAAAAGCACGGCGTGCTCGACTGCTACGCGCTCTGCGCCGACTATTGCTTCAACGACAACCCCTTCCTCTCCCCGGCCATGTTCGACGAATTCATCACCCCCTACATGGTGCGGCTCATCGCCGGCTATCGCGAACTCGGCTTCTACGTCATCAAGCACACCGACGGCAACATCATGCCGATCCTCGATGCCCTGGTCGCCGCCAATCCCCACGCCATTCACAGCCTCGATCCCCAGGGCGGCGTTGACATCGCCGAGGTCAAGAAACGCGTCGGCGACAAGGTCTGCCTCATCGGCAACGTCAGTTGCGCCCTGCTCGACACCGGCACCGACGAACAGGTCATCGAATCCGTCCGCTACGCCCTCCGCCACGGCATGCCCGGCGGCGGCTACATCTTCTCCACCAGCAACTGCATCTACACCGGCATGCAACTGAAACGCTACGAACTCATGCTGAAAGTCTGGCGCGAAGAAGGCATCTACCGGTAAGAGCAGAAGCAAGAAGCAAGAATAAAGAAGCAAGAAAGCAAAAATGAGTGGCGTGCTCCTGATTGGGTAAGGACCCGATCAGGAGCACGCACACCGTTAACTTCTTGCTTCTTTACTTCTTTATTCTTGCTTCTTGCTTCTCGTCATATCGGCGTCCCCTGGCTCACAGTCTTCTTCGTTAGCGTCCGAATGCGGTTGATCGCCGCCAGGTACGCCTTCGCCGACGCCTCAAGAATGTCCGTCGACACGCCCCGGCCGCGTACCTTCCGATCCGAGTGCATGAGTTCGACCACCGCCTCGCCCTGGGCCTCTTTACCGCCCGTCACCGAGCGCACCTGGTAATTCACCAGCGTCGCGCTGATCTGCGTAATACGCTGAATCACCGCAAACATCGCATCGATCGGCCCATCGCCGGTCGCCGCATCGGTGATCTCTGCGCCGCCGGAATCCACCAGCGTCACGGTCGCCGTCGGAGTCCCATTGGTCGAGGCGACAACTTGCAGGCTCTTGAGCTTGAACAGTTGTTCCACATTTTCAAACTGGTCCTCGACGATCGCCTCGAGGTCCTCATCGTAAATTTCTTTCTTCTTGTCGCACAGCGTCTTGAACTGCTCGAAAGACTTATTGAGGACGTCATCATTCAAACGCAGGCCCAGTTCTTCCAGGCGCGTCTTGAACGCATGCCTACCGGAGTGTTTTCCGAGCACATTTTCCGACCGCGCCCACCCCACATCAGTCGGCAGCATGATTTCATACGTGGACTTGTTCTTGAGCATGCCGTCCTGGTGAATGCCGGACTCGTGTGCAAACGCGTTCTCGCCCACAATCGCCTTATTGCGCTGCACGTGCAATCCGGAGAGCGAAGAAACCAGCCGCGATGTGGGCACCAGCTTCTTCGTCTGGATGCGCGTGGCATACGGGTATTGGTCGTGGCGCGTGCGGATGGCCATGACGATCTCTTCCAGCGACGCATTCCCCGCCCGCTCGCCGATGCCGTTGACCGTGCATTCCACCTGCCGCGCGCCGCCCTGCACGCCCGCCAGCGAGTTCGCCACCGCGAGCCCCAGATCATTGTGGCAATGCGTCGAGAAAATCACATTCTTCGCGCCCGGCACATGGGCGATCAGGTACTCAAACATGATGCGATATTCTGCCGGCGTGATGAAGCCGACGGTATCCGGGCAATTGATCGTCGTCGCCCCCGCCTCGATCGCCGCATGCACCACTTCCGCCAGGTAATCGTGCTCCGTCCGCGACGCGTCCTCCGGCGAAAATTCCACATCGTCCACATACTCGCGCGCCAGGCGCACATTCTCCGTCGTCATCCGGATGATCTCATCCTTGGCCTTCTTCAGCTTGAACTCGCGGTGAATCTTGCTGGTGGCGCAGAACACGTGAATGCGTCCCTTCTTGGCATGCTTGACCGCTTCCCCCGCACGCCGCACATCCTTCTCCGTGCACCGCGCCAGACCGGCGATGGTCGCGCCTGTAATCTCCGATGAGATCGCAGTCACCGCATCAAAATCCCCCTGGCTGGTGATCGGAAATCCCGCCTCGATGATGTCCACGCCGAGCTGTTCCAGCGCCCGCGCAATCTCCAGCTTCTCCTTGAGGTTCATCGACGCCCCCGGCGACTGCTCCCCATCGCGGAGCGTCGTGTCAAAGATGCGGATGAGTTCCCCACCCTGCGAATGACCGGCAGTGGCGGGGGGGGTGGGCTGGGGGGGGGAGGATTGAGCGGGCGTTTCCATGGCGACTCCTGAAAATAGAGCGAGCGTCCGGCTGCGGGGCTCTGGGGCTGACATTATCCCAAAAAACGAAGAACCCCGCGAGGATCACTCGCGGGGTTCCAGTTTTATTCAAAACGTTGGGTGACCCTACGAGCGATCCGTAAGAAGGCTAAGAAGCTGCAGTTGAAGCTGAAGGGTCACGAGTTTCATGCCTTTCCTTATATCGACTCGAAGGGGGTAAGGTCAAGAGGCGCCAATGGAATCACCCCGCTTCAAAAACGCGCTGCGTGGTGCCGCCCGGCCCTATGGGAACGGACAGCTGGCGCTGGCACCGCGGGCAATGACCGGCATAAGCCGTTCCGGCCGCGTTCTTGTAGATCGGTGCATAAACATTGCAGCACTTGAAATGAATCGAAAGATACACACTCTTCGTATTCCCAACTTTTGGATTCTGCTGCTTCACGGGACGCGACGCACCTGCATCCGCTTCAGGAGTGCCGCCACTCGAAAGATCGAGAATGTAGTCGTCAGGATCGGAAAGTGGTCCAGGACTATCCATAGGCTATATATCGGCTGCGAAAGGGGTATTTGTTTGATGGATGTCCCAATGCCCATCCGCCGTGGCGATTGGCATTGGACGGATCAGCCTTGAGAAAGTATCCCGCCGCGGAGCGCGCTATACGCAGCATCCGCCCGCGCGGTCAATTCCCCCGTCGATTTCCTGATGACCGCAGCTTCCTCCACATCCCCCAGCAGCGGCAGATTGATGCAGACATTGAACTCCGAACCATGCACCGTCGCATGCGCCAAAACCGCCGCAATCGCCAGATCAGAAAGGATGTATTTGTTCGTCTTGTCCCGCAGCGACGCGCACAGATCCAACACATTCATCGCCAGCGCCCCCACGGATTGCGGCACTCGTATCGCCGCGATCACCGTCGGCAAATAATCCGCATTCCTCGCCCGTTCCTCCGGCGAAAGCTTCAACAACGCCGAAAGCGCTGCATACGCGGCCACATCCTCCGCCAGCAGCTCGCGAAAAAGTTTCGATGCCTGATGAAACTGCTGAAGTGCCCCCCGCACCGCTGCATCGTGCGCCGCATACGCCTTCTTGCCGACCGTATACTCCATCGCCATCGCCGCCAGCGAAGCCCCCAGCGCCCCCGTTAAGGCCGCCACCGAGCCGCCGCCCGGCGTAGGCTGCTTGGCTGCCGTAGCGGTCAAAAAATCATGAACACTTAGCGCGAGCATGTCAGACATGGAATACCTCGAGGTTCGTGCTTCGTGAAGCAGTTTCCATCACGGCCCACGGCCCACGAACCACGGACCACGACCATCGCCCCCTCACGGATTTTCAATGGAAAGCTTCGGCACTGTGGTCGGCTCCGTAGCCGCGGGCGCCCTCATCGCCGGCGCTGTCGCCGTCGCCGGCTGGCTGGCCGCCACCGCGAACACCACCGGCTGACTGAACTTGTCGAGACTGTCCAGGCGGAACTGCGCTTCCGAAGCAAACGCCGTCCCCGCGTACGGCCCCGCCTTGTCGATGAGCTTCTGATAGTCGCGCTTGGCTGCGTCCCAGTCGCCCTTGCTCTCCTCCACGGCCCCAAGTTGCAGGTATGCCTGCGCCGCCGCCAGCGGCAAGTCAGTATATTCGCTGATCACCTTTTTGAACGCCGCCTCCGCCTGCTCCAGCGCCGCATCCTTCTTGATCTTCACGCCCTTGTAGCCCGCTTCCGGATTGCCCGCCAAAACGCTGTCATGATAGAACTTGCCCAGTTGCAGGTAGGCCTCCGCCTGCACCGGCCGCACATCAAATTTCTCAATGACGCTCCGCAGCTTCGCCGGTGGATTGATCGTGCTCGGCGAGTCAGCGTCGTTCACTTCGTTCCACGCGCTCTGCAACGCGATTTCCTGCTTGGTCTGGTAGTAATTCCAGAGCTGATAACTCAGCACGCAGCACGCCGCCACCAGCAGAACATAAGAACCGTATTGCTTCAGCAGGTAGGGCAGCGTGTAGACCCACGATGCCAGATCGTTCTGCTGCAGTTCGTGACGTTCCTCAGCCTTCATGAAGGACTCCGTTATGAAACTGGCTCATTTACCGCTATTTATTGGGTTCGTCAGTATACGCGGAAGCCTCCGCGGACGCGAACCAGCCGGCGTCTACCGTCCGTCCAGCAACCGGGCCCCCAGAAAATTGTCCAGCGCGTCGATGGCCCGAACCTTGTCCACCGTCGCCTGCACATCGTACGCCACACGCACAAACTCCACTGAATCATCATGCAGAATGGCAAATGAGGCCTTCGGATTGCGATCCCGCGGCTGCCCCACGCTGCCGACATTGATCATCGCCCGCTCGCTCGAAATCGTATACCGATTATTGACTTCCTCCGGGGCGTAGAAGTCCGGGTCGGGAACGAACACGCCCGGAACGTGCGTATGGCCCACGAAACACAGCCGCTCGAATCGGTCGAATATCGCCGCCATCTTCTGCGGAGCCGTGTAAATGTCATCCGGGAAAACGTACTCGTTGATCGGCCGCCGCGGCGAACCGTGAAAACAGACGAACCGATGATTGTTCATCCGCGTCGGCATCGTGCCCAGGTAACGCCACCGCTTATTCCGCCGTTCGCGGTCGGTGTCGTTCTCGAACTGCGTGCGCGTCCAGTACGCCGCATTCTCGGCAGCCTGGTTGAAATTGTACGGCTCAAAAAAAATCGCGAAATCGTGGTTGCCCATCAGCGAAAATTCGCATCGCGTCATCACCAGGTCGATGCATTCCAGCGGATTGGGACCGTACCCCACCACGTCCCCCAGGCACACGATCTTCTTGATCCCCTGCCGGTCGATCTCCGCCAGCACTTCGGTCAACGCTTCCAAATTCGCATGAATATCGGAAATGATCGCCAGCGGCCCGTCGCCCGTAGAAATCGCGGCCGGCGCTTGCGTCGGCTTGGTCTCCGGCGCCGCCTCCTCCCGCGGGAACACGTGCGGCTTCACGCCCTCTGCAAAATTATCGCTTTCCACCTGCGTCATAGCCTCGCATCGTAGAGCTTTCACGCGTCCGCTTCAATAGGCCCATGCAAGAAGAAGGATTCAAGAACGACGGCTCGCCTTCAGCGCTGCTGTTCCTGCTTCCTGGTCCCCCTTTACAACCCGCTCAAGCTCTTCCGCGGCGTCGCCGAATCGCAAAATGTCAGCGTCAGATACTGGCTGCCGTCGCTGATCAGCCGGTTGCCGTTGACATCCTTGTTGGCCAGCACCGCCGTGACCACGGCCCGCGACAACGCCACGCTTGCCCCGGCCCCCGTTCGCGGATTCGCCGGCACATAGACCGGCTGCATATAGATCTGCAGACTCTGCATGAAACTGCACACCGTTCGCGGCGTAGGCGTCGTTGCGCCCGTCTGCCGCGTACACAGCACCCGCTGGTTCGCCGCGTCAAACCAATACGTGATGGTGACCGGATTGGCCACGCTTGCAGTCGGATCGAGCGAATCCGCATGCGACTTGATCAACTGAATCCCCGTGATGCCCGATCCCCCCGCGCCCGATAGCCCCGCCGTCGGATTTCCCGGCACCTGCAGCGATACGTACTGCCCATTCTCCGTCGCCTTCGTGCCCGCAACCGTGTCGTAAGGCCCGGCCGCATCGGAGTTGCGGATATCGCTGATAATCTGATACATGAAACTGCGGGAACTGTTCAGCAGTTGCCCCCGCTCCTGGCTATCTTTGTAACTGTTGAAGCTCGCCCGAAAAGCCGTCCCCACCGCAATCAGCAGCATCGAACTGATCGTCATGAATATCGTCAATTCAACAACGCTCAGTCCGCGCTGGCGCGATCGGCCGCACCCCCCCCGGCTCCTTTGTGATGTCTGCGTTCTGTGCGTCATCAACCAACCAATCCTTCCCTGTGTCATTTGATCTGATACGTCGTGTACTGTGGCGTCGCGACGACGGGAATCGCAATCCCGTCCGGCATTCCGCGGCCCGGGTTCACCTGGAACCGCAGGTGGCCGTAACGCCCGCTCGCCTGCGTCGGCAGCTGACTTTGTGGAGGAACCGCCTGTCCCTGGTCCGTCGATCCGAAATAGCCCAATGTCGTATTTGATGCGCCCATACCCGTGACCAGCAGGCTGCCGTCAACATTTGCCGAGCCGCGGATATCGATGTTTCCCGCCACGACCACCCCCACCAGCGTCGAAGGATTCCCGCCCGGATTCTGATAGCTGCCCATCTCGATGTTGGTATTCGGCGCCATGATCGTCACGGAAGGATCGACCTGATTGTTGAACGCCGTCACCCCGTCGAATTCCCACGAATCGGCGAAATGCGTATACGCGGTCGGCACATCCGATGTCACCACGCCGTTGAACGTGCATCCGCTGAAATGCAGGTTATTTCCCTGCGTATACGCCACGGAGTTGGATGACGTCAGCGTCGTGTTTGCATTGAATGTGCCGGAAATCATCTTCTGCGCCCACGTCATGCCATTGCCGGGATCTGTCGTGGTCGTCCCGCCCGAAATGGTGCCGTTGGAATTCACCGTACCCCCCGTCGTGATGGTCGTATTCATCTTGACTGAGGTGTAACCGTTGAATGTACAATTGATGAACTTGGCATTGAGCCCCTTGGGAATGCGCACGTTGTTGAAGGTCACGTTTTGAAACACCGGCCGCGACAGCGTGGCCTGCCACCCGCTCGTCGCGCCGGAAGGCGAGTGCTCCGCAACAGTACCCCCATTGGCCATCGCCGCCGTCAGCGTCCCGTTCGATATCGTCGCGCTCGAACCGCTGGTCACCTTCGTCGCCGTCGCGCTGGGCACCTGTGCGTCATAGGCGCTCGTATCAAAATCTTGCGGGCTGAGCGTCTGGTCGCTTCCAAAATCGACGCCGAACTGTACCGGCGCCGAGTTATCCGTTGGAATCACCGGCCCCTCAAATTGATCTCGAAACGCCGTCCCCGCCGTCCCGCCGGTGGTGTCGCCCCATTGCTGCCACCCCGATGCCGCGCTCTGCCACTGCGAATAGCTCAGCGCCATCTTCAAGTTTCCGTTGACCTTCGCGTAGCCGTCCAGATTGTTGATCACGCCATCGCCATACCCCGTCCACGGCGGCGATGATCCGTCTGGCAACGTCCCCCCGCTCACCGGCCCCATCGGCGCGTCGATCACTGCGAACAAGTCTGGATCGTACGGCTGCCCCGTGTTCGGATTGAGGAAGTCTGAACTGCTGATGGCGTTCGAACTCGTGTTTGTCTTGCTATACGACCGGTCCAGATTCTTGATCGCTACATCGTAATCGTCGATGTAGCCATCGCCGCTCAGGTCATAAAAACCCGCCTGCTTGGCCGCCACCGCAGCCTGGCTGCTCGGATTGCGCACGTCCAGCCGGTTGCTGTAGTTCGTGTCGTATTGATTGAGCATTCCACGCAGCGTCGCCAGGTCATTGTCCATCGCCGGCAAGTTCGGCAGATAGTGAAAGTCGGAAAACATCTGTATCGGCGGCCCTTTGCTCGTGCCGTTGTACGTGCTCGCCACATCGCCGACGACCCGCACATTTTTCCCCAGCTGAATCGCCACGTTGCTGTACACCGCGTATTTCAGCGTCTTTTGCACCCAGATATCCATCGACACCGAACGCGAAACACTGTGCGAGCTTCCCGTGCTCGTGCAGTGCAGCACCACGATCGACGTATTGCTCCCCGCCGGCGTCTGCGGATTGGCCGAATCCCACGTCACCGTCAGACTGAACGTCGACGGATCGTTGTTGGCCGCATCCACCGATATCGCCGGCACATTCAATGGATTTGTCCCGGACGGAGCCGTCACCGGTGAAGTCGCAAACGCACCGCTGCCGTTGAACGCAGTCGCCAGTGCCACCGCAACGCCGTTATTCCCCGAAAGGCCTTCAATATTCGTTCCCGACCACAACAGCGACGGCTGCGCCATCCGCGAAATGCTCCCCTCCTTGATCACCGGCTGACTGATCCGCTTGAACTGCAGTTGCAGGAACGACATCCCGCTCTCCGCCGCCGCAATCGCGCGATTGGCGTCCGTTTCCGCGCGTTCCACCTGCATGTTCCCTGTCGAAAATGCCACCATCGAGCTGGCCAGCGCCGCAAACAACAGCATATACACCATGCTCATCAGCAGCACCGATCCCCGCCACCGCCGCCCTCGCGCACCCCTCACGCGCAAGCGCTTCAGCCCCGCCGGAACAATTCGCAATGCCTCTTCGCGCATCATCCTGCTTGAGAGGATTGTCATTTCATCTACTCCTGAACAGCATTCCAGCCGTTCATCGCCTCGCGTAACCACGCTTCGTCCATCCCTCAAAGTTTCGCCTTCAGCCATTCCATCGACACAATCTGTATCCACGTCGCCGACCCCGGCGGACGATACGAAACCACCACCTTCACCCGGTCCAGCACGCAAGCCGAGTCCGTCGGTAGCGAATCCGTCAACCCGTAATTGTTCGGGCTGATGTGCGTCACCGTCACCGATTGCTGCCAGTCCGGCAGGCCGTTAATCGGCTGCCGCTGGGCGTCGATCGGCGGATTGGCCGTAAACCCGTTGAAGTCCTCCACGTCGTTGTACTGGCTCACGCTCGTCTCACCGCTGTCCGGCCCCAGGTGCGTGCCCGTCGCCGGATCATTGAACGGCATGCCCGCCATGAGCTCGCGCATGTTGTTCGCCAGCATCTCCGCCGTGGTCGTCTTCTGGGCATAAAAATTCTGCTGCGTCACCGCCGTAATCAGCTTCACGATCGACAGCACCGCCAGCCCGACGATGATCGTCGCCAGCGTCGTTTCCATCACGGTAAACGCCCGTGAGCTTCGGCGATTCGGCCTGCACCGGCCTCGTCCTCTGCCGGTACTGCGAAATCCATGCGCATTCATACTGCTACACCTTGCTCACACGCCGGTGAGATCGAGACCTCATGTATGAGTTAAGATATGTAGGGAAGATGGGCAACTTAATTCATTAAAAAGTGATGAGATGTCACCGCCCCGGAGACAGGTCCGGAAAACGCAGCCGAAAGCCTTCACCATCCAGCCCCCGGATATTTGCGAAATTGTCATCAAAGTAAACCGCCAGCCCAGCGCCGCCCCCGCGCGCAGCGTTCCACCCCGTCATGCCCAACGCATTCCCTACTTAACCAACTGGCTCATCTTGAAGATCGGTAGAATGATCGACATCGCAATAAATCCCACCAACCCACCCATCAGCATGATCATCAGCGGCTCGATCATGCTCGTCACCGCCTTGATCGTCGCCTTCAGTTCCTTGTTGTAGAACTTCGATACGTTGTCCAGCGTCTCCCCCAGCTTCCCGGATTCCTCGCCCGCCCCGATCATCTGCACCACGGCCCGCGGCAACAGCGGGCTCCTCTGCAGCGGCTGGCTGATCTTCTTGCCCTGCTTCACGCTCGCATACACCGCCCGCCACATCCGCCGATACAACAAGTTCCCGCTGATGTCCGCCGTAATCGCCAGCGTATCCAGCATCGGCACGCCCGCGTTCACCAGCTCGCCCATCGTGTGCAGCGACCGCGTGATGTACAACGCCCGGAACATCCGTCGGAACAGCGGGATCGTCAGCTTCGTCTTGTCCCACCACAGCCGCCCCCATTGCGTCTGGATCATCGTCCAGAAACTCCACGAACCCCCGATCGCCCCCGCCAGCAGAATGTACCAGTACGTCCGCATGAAATACGACAGGAACAGCAGCACCTTGGTCGGCACCGGCAGAATGTTCTCGTGACCCTTGAAAATGCTCACGAACTGCGGCACCACAAACGCCAGCAGAAAGATCGTCGTGAATATCGCCATGAAAAAGATGATCGCCGGGTACACCATTGCCCCGATCACCATCTGACGCGTCTCCAGCTGCGCGTTGAGATATTCGACGATCCGCTCCAGCATGTGTCCGAACGACCCCGAAAGCTCCGACGCCTTCACCATGTTGATGTACAGCGGACTGAACACCTTCGGGTGTTTGCTCAGCGCCTCGGAAAACGATTTCCCGCTCTCCACGTCCTTGCGCACCTGTATCAAGATCTCTTTGAACTTGGGATTTTCCGTCTGCTCCGAAATGCCGTCGATCGCCGCCCGGATGCTGATGCCCGCCTTGATCATCACCGCCAGCTGGTTCGTGAACCCCGAAACATCCTTGAGCCCCGGCCCGCTCGATACCGAAAAATTCACCAGGCCCGACAGCGACGCCTTCGCCTTGCTCACGTCCACCGGCGCCAGCGCCAGGATGTATCCCTGCTGGGCGCGCAGCAGCTCCGACGCGGCGCTCATCGACGCCGCACTCATCACTCCGGCCTGCACCTGCCCGCTCGGCTGCTTGATCTCGTAACGATAACTAGGCATATATCCTCAACGTCGGCATTATGGGGCTGTGAGTTAACTGGCCGCTGCCACGCGCTCACGCCACCAACTGCCGCTCCAGTTTCTCCGGATGATGGGCCATCGCCACCGCGTCTTCCTTGCTGATCTTCCCGTTGAAGTACAGCTGCTTGATCGCCGTATCCATCGTCTGCATGCCCATCGAACGGCTGGTCTCGATGACGTTCTGAATCTCGTAAATCCGGTTCTCGCGGATCAGGTTCCGCACCGCCGGCGTGCAGATCAGTATCTCCACCCCCGGCACCATCCCCGGCTGATCGATCCGCTTGAACAACACCTGGCAGATCACCGCCTGCAGCGTGTTGGCCAGCATCGACCGGATCTGGTTCTGCTGCTCGCCCGGATAAATATCGATGATGCGCTCGATCGTCTGCGCCGCCGTACTCGTGTGCAGCGTCGAGAGCACGAAATGCCCCGTCTCCGCCGCCGTGATCGCCGCCGAAGTCGTCTCCAAGTCGCGCATTTCGCCGACCAGAATGATGTCCGGATCCTGCCGCAGCACATGCTTCAATCCGCTGGCGAAACTCGGCACGTCCGACCCCACCTCGCGCTGCTCGATCGCGCACTTGTTCGAGTGCAGCAGGTATTCGATCGGATCTTCCAGCGTGATGATGTGCTTGTGATAACGCCGGTTCATCGCGTCGATCATCGCCGCCAGTGTCGTCGATTTGCCCGATCCCGTGTCTCCCGTCACCAGCACCAGACCCCGCGGCAGATACGTCAATCGCGTGATGATCTCCGGAAGATTGAGCGCATCCAGCTGCCGCACCTTGTCCGTAATCACGCGGAACGCCATCGCCACCGTGTTCCGCTGAAAATGTGCGTTGACGCGGAATCGCGCCATGTTCGGCATTTCATAGGAAAAATCGGCATCCCGCTTTTCCATCAAGGCCTCGATGCGCTTCTCGCTCAGCATGTCCTTCACCATCGCCATCGCCGATTCCGACGTCACCACGGGATATTCCGTCGCCGTCATCTGCGTGTGCAGGCGAATCAATGGCGGCTGTCCCACAATGATGTGTATGTCCGACGCCTTGTTATCGATGGCTGTCTTCAAAATCTCATTCAGGTTTGACATCACTGGCTCCTCTGTCTGACTGATTCAATGACCCGATCGATCAATGAATCAATGAATCAATCGCCTCACATCGCACTTTCCGTCGCCGCAAACACCTCTTCCACCGTCGTCAGCCCCGAAGCCACTTTCTGCAAACCATCCTCGCGCAAGGAAATCATGCCCCGTTCTTTGCAGATGCGGCGCAGTTCCGTCACGTTAGGACTCCTCACCACCAGGTCCCGGGCCACATCATCCAGCACCAGCAATTCGTACAGCCCCACGCGACCCTTGTAGCCCGTGTTGCGGCAACGTTCGCACCCGCGGCCTTTGTAAACTTTATCGGGGTTCAAACCACGCGTCGTTAGAAACTCTCGTAACTCTCCATCCTGCGGCGACGAAAGCTCCTTGCACTCCGGGCAGATACGCCGCACCAGCCGCTGGGCCAGCACCGTATTGACCGACGCACTGATCAAATACGGCTCCACGCCGATGTTTATCAGCCGCGTCACCGTGCTCGGAGCATCGTTCGTATGCAGTGTCGATAGCACCAGATGTCCGGTAAGAGCGGCCTGCACTGCAATGTGCGCCGTTTCCTGATCGCGGATTTCACCCAGCATGATCACGTCCGGGTCCTGCCGCAGCAGCGCCCGCAGTGCCGCCGCAAACGTCATCCCGATCCGATCGTGTACCTGGATCTGATTCGCAAAACCCAGGTGATATTCCACCGGGTCTTCCACCGTGCTCACATTCAGCTTCGCCCCATCCAGGCAACGCAGACACGAATACAGCGTCGTCGTCTTTCCCGATCCCGTCGGACCCGTCACCAATATGATCCCGTTCGGCCGCTCGATCTGCTTGTGCAGAATCGTCAGCATGTCTTCCGAAAACCCCAGCTGCTCCAGCCCCAGCATGATCGACCGGTTGTCCAAAATTCGGATGACCGCCTTCTCGCCGTATTGCGTCGGCACCGTGCTGACACGCAGATCCACGTGCCGCCCATGCACCATCGTCCGGATGCGCCCGTCCTGCGGCAGCCGTCGTTCCGAAATATCCAGGTTGCTCATGATCTTGAGCCGCGACACCACCGCCGCATGCATCTGGTGGGGGGGATTCATGGCCTCGAACAGCACGCCGTCGATCCGGTAGCGTACCACCAGCCGCTTCTCGTGCGGCTCCAGGTGGATATCCGAAGCGCCCTGCTTGATCGCATCGAAAATCAAAAAGTTCACCAGCCGGATGACCGGGCTCTCGCCCGACGCCCGCGCCAGGTCCGTGACCTCTTCCTTCTCTTCCTCGACGATTTCAATTTCTTCTTCGCCGATATCCTTGATGATTTCGTCGAACTTCTCGCCTTCCGTGTTGGCCGCATTCACCGCTTCAATCGCCGCGTTGATGTGCGCCTGGCAGACCACCGCCACCTTCATGTTCCGGGCGTTGATCCGGCGGCGAATTTCATCCAGCAAAAACACGTTCGCCGGGTCCACCATCCCCAGCGTCACCTTCCCCTCATCCATCCGCAGCACGCAGCAGCCGCGTCCCTTCATGAATTCCGTGGGCAACGCCTCCAGCGCCCGCCGCTCCAGCTTCTTCGCGTCGATCGCTTCATACGGGAGGTTGAGAACCTTCGCCAGCGCCCGCTGTACGTCCTCTTCCCCTACCGCGCCCATTTCCATCAGCACCTGCGCCACGCTCTTGCTGCGGCTGGTCGTCTGCACCGCCCGCGCCTGCCCGTGCTTGGCCGCGTCGATCAACCCCTCCGCCAGCAGCACATCCTCCACCGTCTTCTTCGGTGCCGCGGCCTTCCCTTCAGGCGCCCACAGTGCGGCCAGCGCATCGCCCGCCGTCGAAGCAGGCACCGGCGCCCCAAGGTCCTCCGCCGGCAGCGGCACAACCCCGGTGCTCGATATCCCGCCGGCACTCTCCGCCGCCGCGACATCGTGCTCCATCTCCGCCAGCCACTGATCTACCTTGCTCTTCGCCATTCACATTTCCTGTTCGACTCTGAATGTCAGGTGCCGGGTGCCATGCTCCTGATTGGGTAGGGACCCAATCAGGAGCATGCCCGCATCAGTCACGCACTATCGCTCCATCTCCGGCCGCGCCAGCTTCAACTCAAACTTGTTCTTCTCATACGCGAGCACCACCCGCGTCGCTTCAATCTCCATCACCATCAGGTCACCGAACTTCGCGCCCACCGTCACCATCTTGTTGTTGATCATCGCCGTCGACATGCTTCGGCTCACCATTACGCTCTGCAGCTTCAAACCGTTGAACGTCTCGGCGACTCGCCGCAGCTTCTCCGCCTCGGCATAATCCCGCGGAGCCGCCGGCGAAAAATCGCCCGTCGAAATCGTGCTGGGCGCCGCTCCCTCCGGCCCAAACGGATCGTGCGCCAACTCCGGCGGCTCGCCGCCCTGGGCACCCAGGTAGCTGTAGAACATCTTCACCAGCTTGTTCGTGTCCTTGAACAATCCCTGAATCTGTTCCGCCTTGCCGTTCTTCTCCAGCAACTCGGTGATCGCCGATTGCACTTCCTGCTCGCGCGCCACCTGCTCGGCACTGGCCGACCGCGGCTTGTTCTGCAGGCCTAGCAGGTAGATCACCAGCAGCGCCGCCACGAACGAGGCCACCAGCGCCAGCGTGCTCGTGTTGAACTTTCCCTTGTTCTCGACATACGTCGATTCAGCCCCCGCATCGCCGCCGGCGCCCAGCGGCACCTGCGCTTCCTCATCATGCACATCCCATTGTTGACTCATTGTGCCACCGCCACTTTCTGCTGACTCGTGCCTTCAAAATAGATCGTCAGCACAAAATCCGCCGTCACTTTCCCCGTCTTCTCCTCCGCGTCGATCTTCATCTCGCTGATCTTCGTCAGCCGCGGCAGGTGCTCCACCTCCCATAGGAACGGATAGAACCCTTCTTTCAGCTTGCCGTAGATCACCATCCGGATCGGCTGCTCGCTGTAGTTGGCCCCCTGCGTCACCTTCAAACTGCGCACACTCCGCGTGTTCAGGTCGTGCTTTTCCGCAAGCTGCCATACTTCCTTCAGCACCTTGTCCATTTCCTTCTCTTCCGGCAGGCGGCTTTCCAGGAACGAAATCGCCTTCCGCAACTCCTCGATTTCTCCCTTCATTCCCGTCCGCCCTGCCAGTGCCTGATGCAGCGTCTGCAGTTGCTGCGACTTGTCCTGAATTTCCAGCTTCGCCGCGTTCTCACGCTCCGTCAGCGGCTTGAACAGGAACCAGTACGCCGCGATCGGCAAAGCCAGCAGCAGCAGCACAAAGAAAAATGTTCGTGGTCCGAATTGCATAGTTCACCTTCGCTAGAGCCGTTCAATAACGCCTCGATGCGCATCGCTTCACTTCAACAGCGACGATATTCCCCGCAGATCCGCTTGCGGGTTCACTTTCATCTCCACACGGAATTTCCGCACCACCGTCACCGCGTCGCCCGTGCCCTTCTTGCATTCTTCCGAGAACAGCATGTTCACGTCCGACAGCAGCGGGCTCTTGCTCAGTGCCGCGATGTACGCCGCTACCTGCCCGTCCGATGGCGCCAGCCCCATCACGTCCAGCGAGACTTCCAGTTGCGGTACCTGTATCGTTTCCGTGGCGCCTTCCTGCTGATGCTTCGCCTTCTCCAGGTCGCTCATCGGCCGGGCGCTCGCCTGAATCTCCTTGCTCTTGAGCTCGAGATTCAGCAGGCTCACCCCTTGCGGTTGCAGCTTGCTCAATTCCTGCAGCAGATCGCTCCGCCGCACGCGCTCCATCAACGTCGTCGTGATTTCCGCTTTGCCCATCATCCGGGACTTTTCCTGCTGCAATTGCTGCATCTCCGCCAGGTCCTTGCTGGCCTGCTCAAACTCCGAACGCTTGGCTTCCAGCACCTCGAACGTACGGTTCGCCTGCCATTGCTTGAACACCCACGTGCCCAGGCTCCCGCCCACCACAATCACCAGCAGGCCGATGAACACCACCGCCGAGCGCGCCGCCTGGCGCTTCTCAACGTAGTCCTCGGGCAGAAAATTCATCGTGTTCGCTTGTGTCATAACACTCCTCAATTCGCCTCTCGGGAATTTGTTCTGTCACTTGTAATGCCCATCCCCAGTCCCACCGCGATCGCCCAGCCCGGCTGCGGCTGACGCATGTCAAATTTCACCTTCGTCTGCCCATCCTTCACCAGCCGCGCCAGCGGATCGCCCAGCGTCGCCGGCAGGCACAACCGCTTCGCCACCGCCTGGCACAACGCCACATGCCGGCTCTCCCCGCCCACAAAAATCGCCCGCTCCACGCTCTTGCCCGGGAAGATGCTTTCGTAATAGCGCACGCACAATTGCAGATCCAGCACCAGCGTTTCCAGCGCTTCCTCAATCGCCGCCTTCACCTTCGCCACCGTCGCCTCATCCACCACCGCCGCACCATTCGTTCCGTTGTGCCCCAGTGGATGACCGTTCCCCTCGACTCCGATCGGCACCACGCCCGCCGGCAGTCGGTTCGCCGGCGATTCCTGGTGCGACACCCGCACCCGCAGCTCCCGCGCCGCCCGCACATCCTGCTTCAACGCCTCGGACACCCGCTTGTTGAACGTCTCCCCACCCACCGGAATATGCTTCGCAAACACCATGCTCTTGCCATGCGCAATCACCACGTGTGTCGAGCCCGCCCCCATGTCGATGAACAGCGTGCTCACCGTCTCGTCCCCCTTGCGCCGGAATAAATGTGCAAAACATTCGATCAGCGCCGTCGGCTCCACGTGAATCCCCACCACCTCCAGTTTCGCCTTGCTCAAAATGTTCAAATGACGATCCACCGCTTCCCGCGGCGCCGCCATGACAATCACTTCCTGCAAAGCCTCCTGGTTCTGATAAACCTCCCCCGCAATCGTGTGCCGGATCACCGCCCGCCCCGCATCGAACGGCAGCTTCCCCGCCGCCTCGAACGGCAATGCCTTCACCAGCTCATCGTGCCCCATCTTCGCCATGCGCAGGTGCTGCACCGCCATGTGCATCGCCGGCAAACATGTCACCGCCTGCCGCGCCTTGAATCCATCGTTAACCATTTTATGAATTGCGTCCGCCGCAAACGCGTCCCGTTCCCCAGGCTTCCCCCGCACCCCTTCCGGAATGATCTCGCACGCCGCCGCCACCAGACGGAATTGACCGTCCTTCGGCTCCACCTGTAGGAGCTTTATCGTATCCGTGCCGATATCCACGGCGATCGGATTGACGCGATTTGAAAACAAGCCAAACACCATGGCCTCACCAAATAAGCCTGAACGTTCACGGAAGTCCCGCGATCGTGCCTCCGCGATCCGCAACTCCTCGTGTACTGCCCATTCAGGCTCCGGCGATCTGCCCCTCGCAGGAGAATTAAGGGCGCGCGGCCGATGCAGGCGATGCATCTCCGCACCCGAACTATCGTCCTTGCCTCTTGGGGGGTTTAGGGAAGAAGGGTGCAATTCGCACATAGGTCGCGTGCGGACCGCCCCATAAAGGGGGCTCGATCAATAACCCCGCCCCATAACTCGCGAGGTGCTAAAGTTTCTACGAGGAAACAGTTTGGGATGGCTGCAGTGGGGGGGCCGTGGTCAATTCAGTGAGGGCAGTTGCGAGGTTTTCAGATTGCGCCGCTTTATCGGCTGCCGTGCCGAAACAGGTCCCGCACTCCGGACATATCGGACGTGTCAGCTGATGCAGGTTATATCCGCACTTCGGACACTTCGGCTCCTCCACTTCGATCTTGATCCGCAGCTTGCACACCGCACACGCCGACTCCCCCGTCACCACTTCCTGCTCGTTCAGACACCGAGGACACCGCAAGAAAATCGTCTCCCGCACACTGCTCAACACATCCTTCACCTTGATCCCGAAAAACTTATGCAGCACCCACACGCTGATCGTCCCCGCAACGCTCAGAATAATGGTCGCCGGCAAAATCTGCTCCAAGTCGCTCCTATATCCCCACTCGCCCCAGATGAGCAGTTGAAATGCCACCAGCGCCGCCAGCATCGCCACAGCCGTCCCCAGTTGCAGCATCCGCCCCCACACATTCATTCGCGGCGCTAACACAAATGCGTTGCCGCAGAAATATCCCGCCAGAACCATTCCCGTACCGGTGAGGCAACCGACGGCCCGGCTGATCGACTGGGCCCAAGGTACGCTCCCAGATACTGAATCAAATATCAGGTATGCAGGAAATTCCACCACCATCAAAGCTGAAATGCACATCCCCGCCACCGCCAGCCATCGAATCGCCGGACGTTCCATCGCCACCAATGCCGAAAAACTCGCCACGACCAAGTACCCCAACCCTAACGCCGACCCCATCATCGTTCCCCACATCCGACCGCCGCCACCCGACGCCATCACCCCGACCACCGTCACCACCGCCGACAATCCCGTCAATATCAGCAATACCAGCAGAATGATCCGCTTGAATGTCGCCACCGCCCAACTCCTTTTCCTTCTCTCTTCCTACGTCGCCCCACCCCCTCCCGTTCGCACAAAAAAAGCGGTGCCTCCACCCAACGCCGCTTCTCGATGCATCCTTTCCCGGCCACCGCTTCAACTTCACAGACGAGATTATCCCAATTCAATCTTGAACGGCAATTGGCAATTCGTACAGCGCGACTCTCCCATCGCGACATCCTGTACCGCCTGGCAACGCGGGCACTTGAACGAGACTGTCGCCTTCGCTACAGAGCCGTCCAGCACCGCGACCTGCACCAACCGGCTAATCGTCAAAACGCTCAACAATCCGGCAATGCTCAGTACCAATGCAATCCAGAATATCGTTTCTACGCCCGGTATTTCCGGGTAAAACCACTCTGCAATCGTGAGCGTGACGGTCGCACAGGCCATGGAAGTGACGGATGCAAACTGAACCAGACGACCGAAGGCATTCAGTCTGAAATTGAGCACTGATGAACTGAGGCACAGGAACGCAGCCCACGTTATCCCAGTTTCGATGCACTGTGTAATAGCATTCGCATACGCTGATCGTGGGTAATCAAAAGACTTTCCCCAATACATATCAATGGGCAAGGCGATGATCATGATTCCCGCCAGCCCCGCCCCGATATAACTGATCCACCGAAGTCGAGATTTCACCATCGCCGGCAACGAGATAAGAATCATCACCAGGAGAAAGCCCACCCCAAGGGCTGCAATGACCACATCAATGCCACTCGCAAAACCATGAACGTCGATGATGTTGACGACTACCGGCACCGTCGCCAGGACGATGACAATCAACATGGCAAACAGAAGAACGCGCGCAATTTTCAGGTTCAAGGGTCACTCCTTATCCTTCTCTCTTCCTACGTCGCCCCACCCCCTCCCGTTCGCACAAAAGAGAAGCGGCGCCTCCACCCAGCGCCGCTCCACTCAAATCAACTGACCACGGACCACGAACCACGGACCACGGACCTACTCCACTTCTTCCTTCGGCTTCCACGCCGCCACAATCTTCGCCTGAACCTGCGGCGGCACCACATCGTAATGGCTGAACTCCATTACAAAACTCCCCTGGCCGCTCGTTACGCTTCGCAACTGGTTGTTATACGTCATCACTTCCGCCAGCGGGGCCACCGCCCGGATCATGCTCATCGCACCCGGCATCGTGTCCACCCCGTTGATCCGCCCGCGCCGGCCATTCAAATCGCCCGTGATGTCCCCCACATACTTCTCCGGCACCGTGATCTCCATGTTCACAATCGGCTCCAGCAGCGACGGCCGCGCCTTCGTGATCGCATCCTTCAACGCATACTTCCCCGCCGTCCGAAACGCGATATCCTTCGAATCCACCGGATGGTACTTCCCGTCATACACGCTCACCCGGATATCCTGCACCGGATACCCCGCGATCGCACCGCCGCTCAAGATGTCGTGCACACCCTTCTCCACCGAAGGGATGTACTGCCCCGGAATCGTCCCGCCAAACACGTCGTTGACGAACTCAAATCCCTTCCCGCGCTCCAGCGGCTCCACGCGCAGGAACACCTCCCCGAACTGCCCCGCTCCGCCCGTCTGCTTCTTGTGCCGGTAATGACCCTCCGCCTTCGCCGTGATCGTCTCCTTGTACGCAATCTTCGGCGGCTTCGTGATCACCTCCAGATTGAACCGGTTCTTCATCTTCTCCAGCATCACCCGCAGATGCAGATCGCCCACCCCGTGCACCACCAGCTCGTGCGTCTGTACGTCGTGCGTCACCCGGAACGTCGGATCTTCCTCCGACAGCTTGTGCAACGCCCCCGAAATCTTCACATCATCACCCCGGCTCTTCGGCTCGATCGCCAGCGAAAACATCGGCATCGGATACTTCGGCGACACCGCTTTCCACTGGTTCGCCGTCCCCGGCTCATGCAAAATCTGATCGACGTGGATCTCCTCCACCTTCGATAACGCCACCAGATCCCCCGCATACGCCACCGCCGTCAACTCCGGATGATCCCGCCCCTCCACCTTCAACACATGCCCCGTCTTGTGCGCTTTCTTCTCATCCCCGCAGATGAACTGCGTGTTGTTGTCCATCTTCCCCTGCAAAATCCGGATCATCGCCAGCTTGCCCACGTACGGGTCCGTCGTCACCTTGAACACATGCGCCAGCAGCGGCTTCTCCGCATCGCACGGAATCTCCACCACTTCCGTCTCATCCCCCTCCACCTTCCGCGACAGACGCCGGCTCTTCGCCGTCTCCGGCGACGGCGCCTCCTCCACCAGAATGTGCAGCAAATCGTCGATCCCCACCTCCCCCTTCGCCGCCGTAAACAAGATCGGCACCACGTGCCCCGCGTTCATGGCCTTGATGAAACACGCGCGCAGATCCGCCAGCGGAATGTTCTCCCCCGACAGATACTTCTCCATCTGCGCATCATCGATCTCCACCACCGACTCCACCATCTCCTGGTGAATCGCCTTCACATCCCCAAAATCGGCCGACCCGTGATCCTCATCAAAACAATCCACCACATCCCGCCCGTAATCCTTCGGCAGATTGATGCAGTGCAGCTGCGGCCCAAACATCTCCTTCAAACTCTCCACCAGTTCCTCGATCCGGCCCGACCCCGCCACCTTGTCGATCTTGTTGATCACGATCATCCGCGCCAGCCCCATTTCCCCCGCCGCGTGATACAACCGCCGCGTGTTCACCTCGATCCCCGTCTCCGCATTCACCACGATCACCGCGGTTTCAACGGCCGGTAGCGCCGCCAGCGCCTGGCCTATGAAATCGGGGTATCCCGGCGTGTCGATCAGATTGATCTCCTTGCCCGCGTGCGTCGCATACAACAGCGTCGCCGAAGTCGAATGCTTGTGCTGCTTCGCCTCCGGTTCAAAATCCGATGTCGTGTTGGCTTCCTCCACCGTCCCCATGCGGGTGATGATCCCGCACCGATGCAGCATGGCCTCTGCAAGCGTCGTCTTCCCGGCCCCGCCATGTCCCACCAGTACGATGTTGCGGATGTCTCCGGGCCGGTAGCTTCCTACAGCGGGCATGAAACACGCTCCTCGACCTCATGGGTCAGTTAGAAAAATAAATTTTCTCTCGCTCAAGGCAGGAATCGTAAGAGATGCACGCACCGACCCAAGTCCAGGGATCAAATCCCTGGGCCCGTCCGGGCGTGTCGGGAAGAATCACATTCCCATCCTCAAGCCTACGACAAAACGGTACACCTCCCCCGCGCATAAGGCAAGAGAACAACTGACCGCCCGCTCCGAAATTAAACGCGCTTCACCCCATAACTCATAGCCCATAACTCTTAACACCCCCTCACCCCCTCACCTTGTCACCCCCTCCCGTCCCTCACCTCCTGTTGTAAAGAAGTAGAACTGTCACCCTGACAGAGTCTTGGTTCCCGCGAGCAAGGCCCGTTGAGGCGTAGCCGAAGCGGGCCTTGCTCGCGGGTGGGCCCGGCCCACCGGATCCCGATTCCACGGGTGGTCCGCCGCCGGC
>Ga0114951_10001052_pt1 | contig 35986 bp, 32 predicted proteins | sample AM7aDNAmetaG_FD_88677 | JGI IMG/M metagenome (GOLD analysis project Ga0114951, IMG submission 88677) | Freshwater microbial communities from Finland to study Microbial Dark Matter (Phase II) - AM7a DNA metaG | ecosystem: Environmental > Aquatic > Freshwater > Lake | place: Finland: Lake Alinen... | reverse complement strand
TAAAAATGGTCTTGAACGAACACGAGATGGTCAAGCTTCTTTTCCCGCTCTCAAAGCCGTCTGAGTGGATGAAGCTTCCGGCGGGCGCGGAGTTCCTGGACATTCTTTTTCCGCTGGATTTTTTCTTTTGGCCGCTGGAAACGGTTTAGGAAGAAATATTAAATATTTTGAAACGAAAAGCCATCTTTGCGGTATATATTGTTAGAGGTGGCAAATGAACAATGCCCTGGAATTAGAACTACAAGGAGTTTCCTTGCATTTGAAAAAAAATATCAATAAAGAGATCGTTGCTCGGCCATTTGTTAAGTGGGCCGGTGGCAAGAGCCAGTTGCTAAAAGACCTTGTCCTTTCTATGCCACAAAAGTTCAATGACTATATTGAACCTTTTGTGGGGGGAGGGGCATTGTTTTTTCACCTTTTTTCGACAGGAAGATTGGCAGGAAAAAAAGCAATATTGATTGACTCAAATAATGACCTAATAAATGTCTACAAGGTCATAAAAAGCAGCAAGAAACTTAAAGAACTAGTTTTAGAGCTGGAAAGCGATAAATATGAGAACGATGAGGATAATTATTACAAAATTCGGGCATCAAAGCCGTCCGATTCAGTTGAAGCTGCAGCCAGAATATTGTTTCTAAATAGGACTTGTTTTAATGGTTTATACCGAGTCAATAGCAAGGGGCAATTCAATACGCCTTTTGGTCGCTACAAAAATCCGCGTATTTGCGATAAAGAAAATCTTGAGGCAGTAAATATTGCACTTAAGAATGCAACTTTGGTGAGCGGGGATTTTGAAGAAACTATTGAATATGCCGAGTCAGGAGATTTTGTATATTTTGACCCGCCCTATCAGCCAATCAGCAAGACCGCCAGCTTTACTGCCTATACGAAAGACGCCTTCACATCGGGAGATCAAGCAAGATTGTCACGGCTCTTTTTTAGACTAAAAGAAAAAGGATGCCATGTGCTGCTCAGTAATTCGTATAGCGAGAAAATCTCAGTTCTTTACGGCAGCATAGATAAAAACATTGTATCGGTTAGTGCGAAAAGAATGATTAATTGCAATGCAGAGAAACGCGGGCTTGTCAAAGAATTACTAATTAGCAGTTATTCCAAGGGCTGAAATGCGCGAGATTAAAACAGAACAAACTATGAACCCAAAGACCATTGAAACTACAACTGTTTGGTCTTTCCCGAAGAGAGATAAACACCTGACGCATAATTCAAAATACCCTGGAAATTGGGCTCCGCAAATTCCATGGAATATCATGATGCTATACTCGAAAGAGGGCGATACAGTCCTGGATCCTATGGTTGGCAGTGGAACAACAATGATAGAAGCAAAATCTCTTAAGAGGAAAGGAATTGGTTTCGATATCCATCAGGAAGTTGTTCGGTTAGCCAGAGAAGCCTGCAAATTTGAACCTGAGAAAGGGCAACATGAGCCTAATGTTAGTGTCGGTGACGCGCGGGATTTGAGTACCCTGAAGGACCAAAGCATTGATTTAGTCCTTACACACCCGCCATATCTGAATATCATTAAATATGGTGTAAAAGATGTTGAAGGTGATTTGTCGAGATTAGGTAGTTTGCCAAAATTCTGTGATGAAATAGAGAAGGTCGCACGGGAATCATTCAGGGTACTAAAACCGGGAAAGTATTGTGCGATTCTAATGGGAGATACTCGTCGGCGTAAGCATATGGTTCCCTTGGCAGTTTCGGTAATGAAGAGGTTCTTGATAGTTGGATTTATTCTCAAAGAAGATATAATTAAATTACAGCATAATTGTTCAACTACGAGATATTGGAACTCACAAGCAAAGGATTTCTTGCTTATTATGCATGAACATTTATTTGTTTTCAGAAAGCCAAATAAGGATGAGGATGTTTCAATTTTTAGAGATAGCATGCTGAAGCAGGGGGGCGAATGAAGAAAAACGGAAAGGGTGGTGCGAATACAAGAACTGGCTTGATTTTTGAAGGCAATACCGATTTGTCAACTTTCCTTAACAAACAGAAAGATTACAAGGTTGATCCGAGCGGAAATGTTTTCTATCAAAACAAGCAAGTTGCTAGTATTTTCAAGAAACATAAGCTATACCTTCTGCTGGAGAAATCCGGCGTAAAATGGAAAGAGGTAATATCAAAAAAGTTGCTCCCTGACGATTCAATTTATGTGATAATAAATAACACTCTTTTCATCATAGAGTGTAAATCACAAGAGACTTTTGGCTCGGTGGATGAGAAATTACAAACTTGTGATTTTAAAAAGAAACAGTATCAAAAGCTATTCTCTAGGGCAAATATTGAAGTTGAGTATGTTTATTTGCTAAATGATTGGTTTAGGAAGCCAGAGTATAAAGATGTGTTAGACTATATAATATCGGTGGGGTGTCATTTCTATTTTAATTATATTCCTTTGAACAAATTAGGGTTGCCTGTTCCTGAATAGCGGCAGTAAGAACAAGTTGAATCATGAGGCAGAGATTTAACATAGGAGAAGCATATGAAGAAGAAAATATTTGATGACTTCACCTACGAAGACAATTGGAGGATGTTCCGCATTATCTCGGAGTTTGTAGAAGGTTTTGACGAGCTCGCGAAGGTAATTCCCGCCGTCTCCATCTTTGGCTCCGCGCGCGTGAAGACGGATTCAAAATATTACAAACTCGCCGAAGAAATCTCGGAGCGCCTGACGAAGGAAGGGTTCTCCATAATCACGGGCGGCGGCCCGGGCATAATGGAAGCGGGCAGCAAAGGCGCGTTTAAGAACAAAGGACTCTCGGTCGGGTTAAACATTGAGCTCCCTTTCGAGCAAAAACCGAATCCGTATCTAAACAAGAATCTTACCTTCAGGTATTTCTTCGCGAGAAAAGTCATGTTCGTGAAGTACGCGACCGCCTTTGTTATAATGCCGGGCGGTTTCGGGACGATGGACGAGCTCTTTGAATCCATCACGCTTATCCAGACCAAAAAAATTAATCCGTTCCCGGTGGTGATGGTGGGGAAGGAATACTGGGCCGGGTTGCTCGGCTGGTTGAAGAAAGAGATGATGGGCAGGGGGTTTATCGGGCAAAACGATCTTGGAATTATCCAGACGGCGGACACTGCGAAGGAAGTAGTTGATATAATAAAAAAATACAGCAAAGAATCAAAGCTAAAGCTGAAACCGAGAAAGTAGACTCAGACCCTTTAGGAAGGATTACTCTTGCTTGGAACAGGAACTGTCTTGCCTTTCGTGCGCCTATCCCGCTTTTTTAGGAAAATACTTGTGGCTGTTGGTATTATGTTTAAATAATTAGAATGGACATTAGAAAAAATTAAAAATGTCATGTAAACTAAGGCTGAATGACGTTTTTTACAGCATGCATTCAGTTGAAATAGAGAATTAATTGTTATATAATATAGAAAATATCTCTTAGCAAAGGGGCAAAATGGGCCGAAAGATATTGATTACATTGCTTTCTGTTCTTTTGCCTGTGCTGCTCTTTTCCCAGGTTACATCTTCAGAACTCTACCAATTTGCCTACGGCCTCTACAAGAACGCCAATTACAATTTTGCCGTCGAGCAATTTCAAAAAGTAATCTCCCTGTATCCCGAAAGCCATGAATGCGGAGATGCGGCCTTTATGACCGCCGAATGCTTCTACAAGCAGGGTGAGTATGAAAAAGCTATTCCGGAATACAAGACCGTGCTTGAACGGTACAGTTCCCTTGACTACCGCGACACGGTAATGTACCGGGTGGGCGAGTGCCAATTCAGGCTGAAGGACTACGTCGGCTCGGCTGAGTCCTTCCGGATTCTCCTCGAAAAGAATCCCAAGACTTATCTTGCGGCCGACGCGAATTTCTGGATGGCGGAAGCCTGTTTCAACTCGTCGGATTTTGAAGCTGCGGCGCTTGCGTATGAAACTATCAGCCGTTCCTTCCGGAAATACGCGTCCTCCGATTATGCGTGCTATTCCGCCGGCTGGTGCTATTACAAGCTGGGAAATTATTACAAAGCCGCGGGATCTTTTTCGGAACTGAGTTCCGCCTACGCGTCAAGCGCGCTTGCCGAACCGGCGCTTTTCTGGAAAGGGGAATCTCTCTATCAGTCCGGGGAATACTTCGAAGCAATAACAGCCCTGAAAGAATTTATTAAAAAGGCGCCCGCGAGCAAGTATGCGGACGCGGCAACTTACCGTTTGGGCGAATGTTACTTCAAACTGAAGGATTATCAGTCCGCGGACTCGGCTTTTGCTTCATTGCTGGCAGTCTTTGAGAAGAGCCCGCTTCGGAACGAAGCGCTCTACTGGCTGGGAATCACCAATATTACGCTTGGTAATTATCCTAACGCAGCAAAATACCTGTCGGGCCTGGCCGAAAATGGCGGTTCTGTGGAAATTGTAAACCGCGCAAGATACGGACTCGCCTGGTGTTACTACAAACAACAGAAGTACTCAGAAACCATCAAGGCCCTCAGCGCCGTCAATAACAATAAAGAGAAGGTGTCGCCGTCGCTTCGAGTGAACTCGCTTTATCTTACCGGGAACTCCTACTACGCTAACGGAAGGCTTGAAGACGCAAAAACCATTTACGACAAACTCTACAGGGAATTCCCTGATAATGAATTCGCGGCGGACTCTGTCTATTTTGTCGCCTGGTGTGACTACAAACTCAAATTGTTCGGCTTCGCGCGGGAAAATTTCAATACACTTCTCGCTAAATACCCCGCGAGCCCGAGGGCTGCGGAAGCGCAGTTTCGCCTCGGAGAAACATTTTACGCTCTGAAGGATTATGACAACGCCATTGCCGCCTACGGCAAAGCCATCTCGGCCTACCCCGCCTCAAAGTTTATACCGCAGGCGCAGCTCGGGACTGCCTGGTGCAAGTATTCTCAGAAAAAATTCACGCAGGCTATCGCCGGATTTAAAAGCGTCGCTGATGATTCAAACGCCGCGGAGCTGGCGTTCGAGGCGCTTTTTCAGACAGGTTCATCTTTCTACAACCTCAAGGATTATTCCGCCGCTTCCTCCTATTATCAGAAATCGACCGAGAAAACGAAAGATCGGGGGGATATTGCGAGGGCGAAGTTTCAGATTGGGCGCTGTCTCTATAACCTGGATGATTTCGCCGGCGCCATCAAAGTCTGGGGAGGCTTAAACACTGCTGAAAGCGTATACTGGGTAGGTTTCTCCTATTTCAGGCAGGATAATTTCACTAAGGCGGCGGATTACTTCCTGAAAGTCAGGGATGGTTTTCCCGACAGCCTTCTTGTTCCGGACGCCCTGCTTAAGGCGGCGGCTTCCTGGTTTAACCGTCAGGAATATCAGAAAGCCATAGATATCTACGGGGAAATCCGCAAGGATTACTCTTCAACCACATATGAGAGGGACGCGCTATTTGGCCTCTTTGACTGCTATTCCCTCATGGGCGACAGCGATAAAGTTGAAGAAATATCCAGGCTTTTCCTGAAGAAATTTCCGAAAGAAGAATTTTCGGAAGAAGTGCAGTTCAAGCTTGCCGCATATTATATAAAGGGAGGCAAGTTCAGAGAGGCGGTCGATGAGCTTGACAGCTTCATGTCCTTGTTCCCCGAGTCAACCAGGATTCCCGACTCGCTCTATTCAAAAGGCGAAGCCTGTCTTGCGTTAAAGGAAAATGGGAGAGCGGTTGCAAATTTCAGGATGGCGGCCGACAGATTTGCCGCTTCCGCGGTGGCGCCGAACGCCCTTTTCAAAATTGCAAACATATATTATGTCCAGGAAAGATACGACGACGCGGCGGCTGAATATGACGAGGTAGCGGAAAAATATCCCAAGAGCGAATATTTTGTCTCGGCTATCTTTAATTCCGGGCTGTCTTTAAGGAAAGCGAAGAAGAAAGATGAGGCGGCAAAAAGGTTTGACAGGGTCCTCCGGGAATATCCGAAATCGGCGCTCTCCAGGGACGCCGCGCTTGATCTCGCCGGAATATATGAGGAACTAAAATCTTTTGACAAGGCAATAGCGGCGTACCGTTTTATTACGACAAACTTTCCTGCGAAAGCGCAGGAGGCCCAGTATTGGATAGGCGATTGTTTCTTCGCGAAGGGAGACGCAGAAACCGCCGCTTCGGAATACCTGAAGGTTCTCTCGGTTCAAAACGCTTCCGGAACGTGGAAAATTACCGCCAAGGACAAGGCCGCCAAGTGCTATGAGAAAATAGGAAAATACGACAAGGCCGCGGAACTTTACAAAGACATAATTAAGACAGGCGAAAAGAAGGAGTGGGTTGACAATGCGGCAAAAATGCTGAAGGCGCTTCAGGAACTTGTGCCGCCATCCGCCGACAAAACGAACGAAGTCCGGCCGGCAGATGAAGGCGGGGAGGGGTTGAAGAAGAAATGAAAAAAATCATCTTCCTGGCAGCCCTGCTTATTCCGTCAGTCTTTTTCGCGCAGGAAATGGAGAAAAAAGAACGCGAGCCGGTCTTTGTCCTACCCGATGTGGTCATTACCGGAGAGAGCGAAATCAAGGTTGGCGGCGAAAAGAAGGAACTCCTGCCGGAGAACTACCCGCTGCCTCCGAAAGAAACTCCTCTGATGGAACTGCAGTTCATCAAGGGGCCCTACCTGGACAATGGCAAGGGCTCGGCTCCGGAACTGGGAGAGAATAGGAAAAGCAGCGCAAGGCTCGTTGAGCTGCTTGGCGCGTGCGGGTCATTTTCGTCCCTATATGGAAAGCTGATCTACGGGGAAACCTTCGGCAGGTACAGCCTGCTGCTTAAGGCGGAGAAGGACAGCAGGCGCTGCCAGGTGACTGACAACGGTTACGATGCGGGAACATTGAACCTTGATGTCAGCGCTTCATTTGAAAAATCCCTGGACGCCGCGATATCTCTTATCTATAAAAACGGCTCGGCTTTCAGGACGTCTCCGTCGCTTGCCTATTCGTCGGATGAATATCGCGACGATCTGGTCGAGGCGGACATAGCATTGTCCGGCAGCTCGTCCGAGGGCCTGAAATTGAAGGGCGGCATGAAAGCTGCCAGAACGACTCTTGAAAAGATAGGTTACGCAGATAACTTCCTTGCGGTCTTTGCGGGGGGAGATTTTAGGATAACCGGGAGAGACAACACGATACTTGGTTCAGTGAACGCGGAGCTCAGGACTGATTCTCTCTTCGGGCAGCTGTACTCCGTGTCAGCCGCCGCGAAGTTCAATCTTAACCCTGTACTGCTCAACGCCGGAATCAGGTATGATCAGATCAGGTTAAATCCCTCCGTTTCGGCGAGCGCGGACATTGACGGCAATACCACGGTCTACGCGTCATATTCCCCGGGGCTTTTGTTCCCGCGGGCTTCGGAACTATTCGCGCAACGGCCAATGGATGTTCCTGCAAGCCTAAACTCCGAGAACGACTGGTTCTCTCTGACGACAGGGCTGCAGCATAAGATAACGAACGACTTGCCGGTCTCGCTTGAGATTTTCCGCAGGGAAGTTGAAAACCTTATCACTTATGAGACGGAAGCCGCCCCGGTGCCGGATATTCTTCGCCCGGTTAATATCGCAGGGGTGTCGGTTGCCGGAATGAATTTTAACGAGAGCTGGAAGCTATCGTCCAATTTCACGCAGTCGCTAAAATACACGTTTATGAGCACTCTAAACGGCCTTCCCGGAAGATTCGTGCCGTACATGCCCCAGCACGCTTTGCTGCTTCGCGGAGAGTATGCTGATTCCGGCTGGAATTTCACGGCAACATTTGAGTACAAGAGCGAGATGAATTACAGCGAGACAAACTCAGGCACGGTGCCTGGCCGCCTGCTTGCCGGGCTGAAACTTTCAAAAGAGCTTTCGGGCTGGCTCACCGTTTTTATAGCCGGAGACAACCTGCTGAATCAGAATGCTGAGATTATAAAAGACAGGGCGCTGACAGGCGCGTTTCTTTCGGCCGGTCTGGATGTGAAATTATAAGAAAGGCGCAAAGCTGGCGGAACTTTTCTCCGGCAGCGCTGTCTTCTTAAACAGGAATCTGCGCCAAAACGGCGGGAAAATAGGAGGTTGTATGGACACGAGTTTTCTGGAAATGCTTAAGAACGGAGGCATAGTAATCTATGTTCTGCTGGGTTGTTCGGTGATCTCCGTTGCAGTCATCATTGAACGGCTTAAGGTGTTTTACGGCATAAGGGCAAAAGTGTTGGAACGGGTCAAGACCCGGGTGAGAAGCCTTATCCTGGAGGGAAAGATCTCGGACGCGGTCGCCTTCTGCGATAGTTTTAGGGTGAGGTGGTTTTTCTTCAAGGTTTACTGCCCGCTTACGACTGTGCTAAAGACTGTTATTTACTCCCACAGTATGAATAAGGAGTCCCTGACCGATCTTGCGAACCGCACAGTGGACAAGGAGCTGGTCGGGCTTGAGAAAAACCTTGGCATTGTCGGCACCATCGGCAACACCTCCCTCTACATAGGACTTTTTGGAACCGTGCTCGGGATAATTAATGCTTTTCGCGCGCTCTCCGAGCATTCGGCAATGGGTCCTTCTGTAGTTTCAAAAGGCATCTCCGAAGCGCTTATTAACACGGCGGCCGGGCTTTTTGTGGCGGTTATCTCCGTTGTTTTTTACAATTATTTCATGAGGTCAGTCCGCGAGGTTACGGTCTATCTTGATGATGCCGCGTCGGAATTCATTGACCTGATCAAAAAGTAGGGGCGGAGGAAATATGAGAAGATACAGGCCCGAACATAAAATAATATCTGAGATTAACGTGACGCCGCTTACGGATGTCGCGCTGGTTCTGCTGGTGGTCTTCATGGTGACCACGCCGCTCATACTCCAGGGCGGAATCAATGTGAAACTTCCTTCTGCGGTGACCGCCGACACGTCTCCCGAGAGGAACATAACGGTGACCATAACCGTCGACAGAAAGATCTACATTAACGAAAAACTGACGGATGAGAACAGCGTTCAGCCGCTCCTTGAGGATATGCTGAAATTCGAGAAAGAGAAGACGGTCATAATCAACGCTGATAAAGACGTATCCCACGGTTTTGTCGTTATGGTGATGGACGCGGCAAAGAAAGCCGGAGCCTTTAAAATGGCAATCGCCGCGGAAAAAATAGAAGCCACCTTAAAATAACAGGAGAAAAATGTCGGCTCTCACAAAAGACAGGACTTTATCCGGCACCCTCTTAATATCCCTGCTGTTTCACGGGATACTGCTCGCTTTGCTTGCAGGGTTTGTCGTTTCCAATGGCACGGGTAAATCCGTCTACCTGACGGAGGTGACCCTGCTCGGCGAGATGCCTTACGGCAAGGGCCTGGGGCAGAAAGGCGATGTTTCCGCGAATACCGGAATTAAGAGCGGTAAAATCGCGGCAAAACCGGAGAAGATAGCTTCGAAAATAAAAACCAAGCAGGTTATTTCAAAGCAGACGGTCGTTCAAAAATCCGGCGATGATATTATAAAGCTCCACAAGGAAACTCCCATAGGAATGGATGAATCCGCGATGAAGAACTCCGACGGGCCGCTGGAAGGCCCGGTGCTGGGCGGCGGTTACGGCGAGGACACCGAAAACCCGGGAATGGCAAACGGCAACCTTGAGATTTCCGGGGCTATCGCATCGCGCGGAATAATCAGCAAGGTTATGCCGGGATACCCCGAATGGGCAAAGCGGCAGGGGATAGAAGGGGCTGTGCAGGTTCAGATAACTGTTAAGCCCGGCGGAGATGTCAATGATGTGAAGTTGATAAAGACCTGCGGTTCTAAAGATATGGACTCCCTGGTTACCGGTTGTATGTTGAAATGGAAATTTGACTCCCTGCCGATCTCGGCCAGGCCGATTGACCAGGAAGGAAAGATAACTTTCAAATTTAACCTTAAGAAATGACCTCCTGTATTCCGCCCGTCGAAGGAAAAATGCTGACAGAACGCAAAAAATATATACTCATACCCATGCTATTATTGCTATTGCTGCTTGCCGCCTGCTCGCCGAAGCCTATCTTGATGGAGGACAGGGCCGGATTGAGTTTCAGGGAGGCCAATGCTTCGTACTATCTCGGCGATTACAAAGCGGCTGAAGAAAAGTATAAATCTTCCCTCAATATCAAAAATGACGATGAAGTTCTTGCCAATCTCGCCTGTCTTTACAAGGATACCGGCAGGTTTTCCGAGGCCGCTGTGTGTTACGGAGCTTCGCTAAAGCTCAAAGAGGACAATTTCAGGCAGCTAAATCTTGCGTTGTGCCTTTACCATGCCGGTAAATTCGAAGCCGCGTCAGCGGAAGCGGAGAAGTTGACCCTTCCGGAAGCCGGTCAGCAGAAGTTTGAAAGATTTTACGCGCTGGTGCTCTCGGGCTGTTGCGCGGAAGCTGCCGGCAAAGCCGCAGAAGCGGAGGCCCGTTTTTCCTCAGCGCTTAAACTGAACCCGTTCTCGGCTGCCGTAAAACAAAAACTTGCCGATGCGTATCAGGCTTCCGGCGACGCGGAAAAAGCCCTTGGTCTTTACATAGAGGCGCTGAGATCGGACTCAAGCCGCTACTATCTGCAGCTAAAGATAGCAGATATTAAAGAGTCCCGGGGGGATTCCCGCGGAGCCTACGCAGCGCTGAGCCGTTTCTCTTTGATAGAACCTGAATATCCCGGCGTAGCTGCCCGGATGAAGAATCTGGCGGCCGGGATACCAGTCGCAGAGCGTCAGAGCGATGAGAAGGCGCAGGAGTCCGGAAGAAAAGAAAAGAAATGTCCGCGCGTGCGCCTGCTCCCGGGGAGGGAGAAGAATCCGGTTGTCAGGGTGCTGCTGCTTTCCGGGGTTGATTCAATCAGGATTAAGTGCGGCGGAGCCGTGAATTTTATTCTCTCAGGCAAAAAGATCGGCGCGGCTGCTCCCGAGAAGGAGTTTCGCGTAAATGCTTCCGGCGGAAAATTCCGCATAAAAAACCCTGACGGAAAAGAGCTGGTAAAGGAACGTTTTTCAGGCAATGACCGGGTCCTTTTTGAGAACCCGGGCGGGACTGAAACCTTTACGATTTACGATGTCACCCTGAACAAAGGTTCCTTCTGGTCGAATAACGAGGACCGGAGTTTCCGCGGGAACCTGGAAGTCTCATTTTCGGAGAAAGGCCTTTCCCTTGTGAACGTGCTTCCCCTGGATGAGTATCTGTTCAGTGTTGTGCCTTCCGAGATCAGCGTTTCAGCCGCTGAGGACGCCCTCAAGGCTCAGGCTGTCGTGGCAAGAAGCTACGCCTACGGTAAAATCGGCATGAAGACGCATCCGAATGCGGATGTTTGCGCCGAGGTGCACTGCCAGGCGTACAGCGGGGTAGGGAGCGAGAGCAAGTCTGCCACCAGGGCCGTTGAAGCGACAAAAGGGGAGCTGCTTCTCAGCAGCGGCAGCGTCGTGACCTCATTTTTCTTCTCTAACTGCGGCGGACATACGAGAAACGTGGAGGATGTCTGGAGTTCGGAGTCTCTGAAGGTCTTCAAGGGCGTTTTGGACTTTCCTGCTGTTGCGGACGGCGGGCTGTTCAATAACTGGCCTTTGACTCCGGAGCTGCTGGACCGGTGGATAAAATCCGGTCCGGACTCCTACTGCCGAAAGGATTCTAATTACAGATGGTTCAAGATTCTTGATAAACCTGAAAAGGAAATTATGGTTGTTAAAAGGGACAATTTCGGCTATATTAAAGAAGCAAAGAACGGAGAAAAAATATTTACCGGCGAGCGTGTCAGGTCTATAATTCCGGGCCTTCGCAGCAATATGGTAAAATTTGAAGGAAGTTTTGTTTATGGAGCGGGTTGGGGGCATGGGGTTGGGATGTGCCAGGACGGCGCCGCAGGTATGGCAAAAGCCGGTTTCAGTTACAGGGATATACTGAGCCATTATTTTACCGAATCCGAAGTAAAAGCAGTCTATTAGGGGAGGGACCTCAAAATGTTCCTTTTTTGGCGCCTGCTGCTCGCGCACCTGACGGCTGATTTCCTTCTTCAGACCAACGGGATTTTCAAGATAAAAGTCAAGTACAGCTGGGGCGTGCTCCTGCACGGCAGCATTGCAGGCCTCTGCGGTTTTCTCTTTGCCCTTCCGTATCTTCATAATAGAATCGTAATCGCCTTCCTTGTGATCTCCTGGGTGGTGCATATTTTCCAGGACAAAGCCAAAATTATCATCAACCTGCACGTTGAACGGAACAATCTCTGGACATTCCTCTTTGACCAGTTACTGCATGTCAGCGTTGCCGCGGTGATCGCCGTCGGCTGCTTCAAGGTAAATCCGGACCCGTTCCCGGCCTGCTTATCCCGGCTGGAAAAGATTTACAATGATCCCAAGCTTGTCATGGTTGCAATCTGGCTTATCGTACTCACCTACGGCATGTTCGTCCTGCAGGAATACATAAAGAAAACAATTAAGGGCGACAAGAAGGAAGGCGTGACCTTTCCGGGGCTGCTTATGAAATATTACGGCATTGGGTCAAGGGCGGTTATCGGGCTCGGCATCTTTCTTGCGGGAGCTTACGGACAGGCCTGGTACATTCTGCCGCTTCTAATGTTCCTTGCAGGGTTCATCTTGGTCAAAAACGGAAAGATGGGTGTTTTGGATTACAGGATCAGCGGAATAGCCGCTGTTCTGATAGGCGTTCTTATGAGGCTTACGGTCTGAGTCTTTCCCTCCCGCCGTTTCAAATAAACGCTATTTTCAACATTAAATTTAGAGGAGCAGCATGAGAAAAGAGAGTATTGAATTGCTCAAAGAACTTACGGAAGCCTCCGGAGTCTCAGGGTACGAAACCGAGATCAAGGAGCTGCTCAAGCAGAAGCTGAGAGGCAGCGCTGAAGTGGAGAACGACCGCCTTGGAAGCATCATTTTTAAAAAAGAAGGGGCTTCGAAAGATCCGAAAATAATGATACCCGGTCACATGGATGAGATAGGTTTCATGGTCAAGCATATCACTGACGAGGGGTTTATCCGGTTTCTTCCTCTTGGCGGCTGGTATGACGGTGTTATCCTTTCCCAGCGGGTAATAATAAAAACCTGCAAGGGGGATGTCCCCGGAGTCGTAGGTTCCAAACCGCCGCATATTATGGGCGCTGAAGAAATAAAAAAGATGGTCGAGAAAAAGGATATGTTCATCGATGTCGGGGCTCTCTCCAAGTCCGAAGCGGAGGAAGAGTTAGGAATCCGCCCGGGAGACCCTGTGATACCGGACAGCAAGTTTCAAATACTAAAGAACGGCAAAACAATACTCGCGAAAGCGCTGGATGACCGCGCCGGCTGCGCGCTCTTTGTTGAAGTAATACGGGCGCTTAAGGGCGTCAAACATCCTAACACGGTTTATGGGGTCGGGACCGTCCAGGAAGAGGTGGGGCTTCGCGGGGCCAGGACTTCCGCCAATGTTGTAGACCCGGATGTTTGCCTGATAGCTGAAGTCGGAATTGCCGCGGATGTGCCGGGAGTCTCGCAGGACCAGATGCCGGGGAAGCTCGGCAAAGGCCCTTTCATAAAGATACTTGACTCCGGAATGATTCCCAACACGAAGCTTCGCAACCTCGCTGTCGCGACCGCAAAAAAACACAAGATACCTTATCAGTTTGCCGCTCTTCCGGGAGGCGCCACTGACGGAGGCGTGATTCATTTCCACTCGCGGGGGGTTCCTTCCCTGGTAATCGGAGTGCCCACCAGATACATTCACAGCCATGCGTCCATAATTCACCTGGACGATTACGAAAACAGCGTAAAACTGCTGCTCGAGCTTGTAAAAGTTCTTGATAAAAGGACTGTTGCTTCTTTAATCTGAGTTTTGGGCGATTCTCCGGGGCCGTTTCCTCCGAGGAAGCGGCCTTTTCTTTTTCCGTTTTTCAGCCTTCTGAAACTTAAAAATCCTTTTGAAATATGCGGTTTTTACGGGTTTTTTGGTTTGATTTTTAAGTTGTAAATAGGTTAAAATCTAAAGGATAGTAGCATTCTACGCTTTTGTATTATGTTAACTTGCGGAAAATTCACGCAGGGTTTTGCTTCTTCTCAAAACTTAAAAAGGAAAGGAAAATGGCAAGAATAAAAGTAAAATTTCAGCCTGACGGAAAAACAATAAGCGTTCCTTCGGGCATAACTGTCGCGGCGGCCGCTCTTGAAGCCGGCATCTATATTGACATTCCGTGCGGCGCAGTCGGTAAGTGCGGGAAGTGCCGCGTTGAGATTTCCTCGGGAGCGGGCGAGCCGGACCATATTGAAAAGGAAAAAATCTCCGCTGAAGATCTCGCGCGTGGCATCAGGCTCGGCTGCAGGTCCAAACTGACCGCCAACGCCGTAGTTTCTGTGCCGAGGACAAGCAAGCTCCAAACCCAGAAGATACTTGAAGTCGGCGTTCAGACGCAGGCTTATCTCAACCCCTGTGTGAAAAAATGCGCGGTTTCCGCGGGTGTTTACCCCGGCGCGGATTTTCCGGAAAAAGCAGTTAACTCGGCCATTGCCGCAAATTCTGTCAAAGACACTGACGGGCTGGCGGAGAAATTCGGAGGAGCGTGCACGATAGTTTCCGCCGGCGGGGATTTGATTGGCGTGGAGAAAGGCGACACCTCGAAGACTCTCTTCGGCCTGGCCTTTGATGTCGGCACGACCACCGTTGTCGGAACTCTGGTTGACCTGAATACCGGGCTGGTGAAAGCCACCTCGGCCGATATGAACGCCCAGATAGTTTACGGCGACGATGTGATCTCGAGGCTGAATTTTTGCGTGACGCGCGAGAACGGGCTTAACGACCTGAACCACAAAGTGATAGGCGTGTTAAACAAGATAATTACCGAGGTGTGTTCAGACGCCGAAGTAAAACCGGAAAGTATTTACGAGGCAGTAATCTGCGGGAACACCACGATGGAGCACCTGCTGTTAAAGGTTGACCCGGCGAGCCTCTCGGTCTATCCTTTTGAATCTAAACTTGGACACAAACTCAACAGGGTGAGCTCACGGGAGTTTGGGATAAACATCAACCCGAAAGCTCTAGTCAATGTTTTTCCGGTGATCGGCGGCTGGGTCGGCGGGGATACCGTAGGCGTGGTTCTGGCGACGGAACTTCACAAGAGCTCGAAGATTAAACTCGCGATCGATATCGGAACGAACGGCGAAATAGTCCTCGGAGACAGGAACTCCCTGATCTCGGCGTCCTGTGCCGCGGGCCCGGCATTTGAGGGCGCGCATATACGCTTCGGGATGAGGGCTTCAAGCGGCTCGATTGAAAAGATAGACTTTTCCGGCGGGAAGATGGAGATTAAGACCATTGAGAACGCGCCCGCCCGGGGCTTCTGCGGCAGCGGCCTCATAGACGCCATGGCTCTGATGGTGGAAGAGAAGATAGTGGATGAAACCGGAAGAATAAAAGATAAAAACGAACTGCTCTCGGAGGGTATTCTTCCTGCCCTGGCTGACCGTATAATCGAAAATAGCGACGGCAATGAGTTCGTCTTTATTGAGTCGGCCGGCAAAGCGATATCTCTTAACCAGCGAGATGTCAGGGAAATACAGCTTGCGAAAGGCGCAATGCAGGCCGGAATTAGAATTCTCATGAAACAGCTGAAGGTAACCGAGGAAGGGATTCAAGAAGTTCTTATGGCAGGGGCCTTCGGGAATTACATACGCGCCGAAAAAGCTCTGGCTATTGGCCTGATTCCTCGCGTCGCCACAGAGAAGATAAAATTCTGCGGCAACGCAGCCGAGGAAGGGGCAAGGAAAGCTCTGGTCTCGATAGATTTCTTAAAAGAGTCGGAAGTGATTGCCGAAAAAGTGGCGCATGTTGACCTGTCGATGGATCCTGGGTTTCAGGATGAGTTCGCGAATGCGATGATGTTTACCTAAAAGATGGTTCATAACGTTTATAACGTTTGTAACGTTCGTAACGTAAGAGCAAGAATGAAAAAACGGGGATGAAATGAATATCAGCAATAAAATAACAGGGGTGGTGGCAGCGGGGGTTATGCTGCTTGCGGGCGGTTCCCTGCCCGCGGCGGAAGCTTTTGTTAAGAACACGGAGCAGGGAAAGAACGGCGTTACCAAGTTTGTCCTCCGCAACGGCGCGACGGTCCTGACAAAAGAAATACCTAACGGGCTTGTATCGTTTCAGGTCTGGTTTCGCACCGGCTCGCGTGATGAAGAGGATAGCAACAGCGGAATCTCGCATTTTATAGAACATCTGATTTTTAAGGGCAGCGCTTCCTCCGGGGTTTCCGGTTTAAGCCGGCTTATCGAAGGGCGCGGCGGCAATCTGAACGGCGCGACCTCAAAAGATTTCACGAATTTCCATTTTGAAACAGCGAAAGAGCACTTTTATATGTCGCTCGACGGAATGCTGGATTGCCTGTCCAATCCCGCCTTTGACGAAAAAGAAATAGAAAAAGAAAGAAAAGTGGTAATTGAAGAAATAGTGCGCGGCGACGACGACCCGGGCAGAAAACTCTACGAAGAACTCTTCAAACTTTCCTACCCGTCGCATCCTTACCGCAGGGAAGTCATAGGCACCAAGGAAGTGCTCGAGAAGCTTACTAAGGCGGATATCTTGGCCTGCTACTCCGCCAGGTACGCTCCCGAAAGGATGATAATATCCGCGGCGGGAGATTTCACGCCCTCAGAGCTTATCGCCGCCCTGGAAAAACACTTTCCCGCGGGAAACGGAAAGCCGCTCACGGAAGGTCTCAGAAAAAAAGCATCTTTTGCTCCCGGCAGGAGAGAATTTACCGGAAATTACGGCCAGGGGTATTTCGGTTCTGCCTGGCTCGGGCCCGCGGCGGACAACAGCGACACCTACGCGATGGATTTGCTTGTGACCCTGCTTGGCAGCGGGAGAAGCTCAAGGCTCTATTCCAAACTCAAGGAAAAGGAGCAGCTGTGCTACTCTCTGGAAGCCGGCTATTCCACAATGCGCGACGAAGGGCTGATCTATATTACCGCGGAGCTTTCGCCTGACAGCCGGGCGGTTTTCGATAAACGGCTGCTGGAGGAACTCAAGGATGTCTGCGTAAACGGGGTGGAGGAGAAGGAGTTATCGAAAGCCAGGGCTGTCCTGGAAAACTCATATATATTTTCTCACGAGACTGATTCCCAGATAGCCGGCGATCTCGGCTATAACGAGGCTATTATCGGTTATGAATTCGGGCAGGATTACCTGGACAATGTCCGAAAGGTTACCGCGGAAGAGCTGAAGAGGGTTGCGGTAATATACCTTTCAGGGGTTCCCGCGTCAGTCTGCCTGATACCAGAGGATAAATGAAGAGAAGCCTGGCCGCATTCATAGTTTTGACCGCGCTGCTTTCCCTTTCCGCCGCGGCAGCGCAGGCTTTCGCGCTGAGCAACGGCCTGAAAGTTGTGCTGAATCCCGACCGTTCGGGGGGAATAATCGCGCTTCAGGTTTTTGTCCGGGCGGGTTCTGCCTGGGAGACTCCCGCCGATTCCGGGACAGCAACCCTTGCAGTCAGAATGATAACACGGGGCACCAGGTCGCGCACCGCCGAAGAGCTTGCGGCGTCGGCCGAAGCACTCGGGGCTTCAATCTCCGCGGCTTCGGGCGAGGACCACTCCATTATCTCCCTTGTCTGCACCGAAAAGACCTTCCCCGAAGCTTCCGCGATATTGTTTGACATGCTGCTTAATCCGGTTTTCCCGGAGCCGGAACTTTCAAAACTCAGGAAGGTGGTGCTTTCCAAGCTCAAAGCGCAGAAGGATGATAATTTCGCTTATACGCTGCAGCGCCTGAAGTCCCGGATGTTTCCGGGCGACAGCTACGCGCTGGATCCGCTGGGCACCGAAGAGAATATATCGGCCGCGACTTCCTCCCGGATGCTTGATTTTTACGCGAAGAACTTCAAGGCCGGCAATATGTGTGTAAGCGTTTCGGGAAGTTTTGACAGGGACGAAATGCTCTCCTCGCTTGAAAAGGGGCTTTCCGGCATACCCGCCGGAGCAGGAGCGGGGAAACTTCAAAGCACAATCGAGGCCGGGTCGGAAAAGTACGGCTCGGAAAAAATGAAAAAGAACCAGGCCGTGGTTATGACCGGTTTTTACGCCCCTGAACTTGCTTCCGGGGACTACCCTGCTATGAAGGTGCTTAGCTCGGTGCTGGGCGGCGGAATGAGCTCGAAACTCTTTTCCTCCCTCCGTGAAAAGGAAGGGCTGGCCTACTCAATAGGAACTATTTATCCCTCGCGGGCGAAGACCTGCGCGTTTATCTTTTACGCGGGGACGAGGAAGGAAAACATAGAAAGGATAAAACAGGGCATCCTCGACGCGGCGGCAAGCGCGGCAAAGCCCGGGTATGTAACGGAAAAAGAACTTGAGGACGCGAAGAACCTGCTGGTCGGGCAATTCCGCCTGGAACATCAGACAAACGAGGCGAGGGCAAGGTACCTGGGCTGGTTTGAGCTTGCCGGCGCCGGTTTCGGTTATGACGCTTCTTATCCGGAAGCAGTGAAGGCCGTGACGCTTGAGGAAGTTTCAAAAGCGGCCGCAAAATATCTTGTTCAGCCCAAGACTTTCGTGCTGGACAACGAGTAAAGGCCGGGGGTACTGATGACAGGCCAGCGGCTTGAAATAAGAAACACGCAAAAACTTGTGCTTTCGCAGGCGCTGAGGCAGTCGCTCAAGATACTTCAGATGCCGGTGCTTGAGCTTAAGGATTATCTTGAAGAAGAACTGGAACAGAACCCGATGCTTGAACAGCGGGAGCTCCTTGAGAAATCTGAGAAAGAAAGCGATACCCCGACTATAGAAGAATGGGGCGATTACCTCCCCCGGGATGAAGTTAACCCGGGTTTATCCCCGCGCGGCGAGTCCGCGGCGGGACAGGAGAAGCCGAAAGGCGGTTATAGCCTGGAGGAACACCTGGTCTGGCAGCTTCGGCTATCTGCGGCGGATGACGCGGATTACTCCATCGGCGAAAAAATTATCAGCGCCATAAATGAGGATGGTTATCTCACTCTTTCTTTGGAGGAACTCTCCGCCGCCGAAGGTTTCCCGGCAGGGGACGCGGAGCGCGTACTGGGAATAATCCGGGGGTTTGAACCCACCGGGGTAGGGGCAAGGTCTCTTAAGGAGTGCCTGCTAATACAGCTTGCGGCGGCAGGAATGGAAGGCACGCTCGCGCACAGAATAGTTTCCGAAGCCTGGGAGGATTTTCAGAAAGGCAGGTTTGAGGGTATCGCGGCCTCTTTGAAAGCGGGTACCGCGGAAGTAAGCGAAGCGGTGAAGCTCATTTCGGGGCTGGAGCCGAAGCCGGGGAGGGAGTTTTCCGGCGAGGAAGTCAGGTACATCGTGCCGGATGTCATCCTGGAAAAGGAAACGGACGGAACCTGGCGTATCATCCTGAATAACCAGGGCATGCCGACTCTTCGGATAAACAAGGCTTATGAAGCGGTGATAAGATCTGGCAAAGCGACGCCTGAGGAAAAGAAGTTCCTTGAGGAAAAGTTCCGGTCTGCTATAGCGGTGCTGCGTTCCATAGACGAAAGAAAAAAGACGCTGATTCGCGTAACGCGGAGTATAATTGAGAAGCAGAGCGATTTCCTTGAGAAGGGCATGGAGTTCCTGAAGCCGTTGACGCTAAAAGAGATCTCCGGGGAGCTGGGGCTGCATGAATCAACGGTGAGCAGGGTCACAGCGAATAAATACATACAAACTCCGGCGGGGACATTTGCGTTCCGGCATTTCTTTGATGTTAAACTGGGCAGCGGCGAAGGTGAAAGCGTCTCTTCCGGTTCGGTAAAGGAAATGATCAAGAGAATGATAGAAGAAGAGGCGGGAAGCGCGCCTCTGACGGACGGGGCGGTTGCTTCTGAACTTGCGGCAAAAGGCATCAGGCTTTCGCGGAGGACAGTCGCCAAGTACCGCGAAGAGCTGAAGATTCTGAAAGCGGGTCAAAGGCACAGGCTTTAAATTTAAAGCGCAAAGCAAACACAAAAAGGAATAATAAAACTCTTGAAGGGGGTAGTGAAATGAAAATAACCGATTTTTTGACAAAGGACTGCATCAAGGTTGACATCAAGTCCAAAACCAAGAAGGAGGCCTTGGAGGAACTGGTTGACATCCTCGCGGCTGCCGGGAAGGTAACGGACAAGGTGAAAGTGATGCAGGTGCTTCTGGAGCGGGAGGAACTTGGTTCTACCGGCATAGGCCAGGGCGTGGCAATCCCCCATGGTAAGACGGATAACGTTTCCGCGCTTGTCGCCGGGTTCGGACTTTCCAAAGAGGGATGCCAGTTTGACACCCTTGACGGAGACCCGGTGAACATTTTCTTCCTCCTGCTGGCTCCTTATAACGCGAGCGGGATACACTTGAAGTCTCTCGCGAAAATCTCCGGTCTCCTGAAAGATAAGTATTTCAGGAAATCGCTCGTTAATTGCGCAACGGCCGAGGAAGTGATGACCGTAATCTCCGAAGAAGAGAAGCTGAAAATCTAATGGCCTTCACTGTCAGAGAACTCATAGCGGAGAAAGGCGCGGACTGGAACCTCAAACTGGTAGCGGGAAAAAGCGGGCTGGACCACGAGCTAACGGTTCCGGATGTAAACAGGTGCGGGCTGGCTCTCACCGGTTTCTTTGATTTTTTTCCTTCTGAGCGCATCCAGGTAATCGGCAAAACCGAGGTCAGCTATCTCGAAAAACTTCCGGCGAACGAGAGGAAAAAGGTCATAACGAGACTTTTCAGATACAAGATACCGGTTCTTTTTTATTGCCGCGGGCTGAAGCTTTACAAAGAGATTATCCAGTCTGCGGATAAGCGCGGTATACCGGTAATAGAGACGCCGCTTTATACGACTGCTTTTGTCAGTGAAGCCACCAATTACATGGAAGAGAAACTTGCCAAAAAATTATCCATACACGGCGTGATGGTGGATGTGTACGGAGTCGGCGTCATTATCACCGGAAAGAGCGGCATCGGCAAGAGCGAGTGCGCGCTGGAGCTGATCAAACGCGGGCACAGGCTTGTAGCGGACGATATAGTTGAGATAATAAAGACTTCCGAGAACAGGCTCATTGGGTTCCCTCAGAAACTTCTGATGTATTTTCTTGAAGTGAGGGGCGTTGGCATAGTTTCGGTTAAAGATCTGTTCGGGGTCGGCGCGACCCGGGACAAGAAAAGAGTTGAGATGTTTGTACATCTAGAGGAATGGGATAAGAACAAGAGTTATGACCGGACGGGACTTAATGAAAACACGGAAGAGCTTCTCGGCGTCAGCCTGCCGAAGATGGTAATACCGGTAAAACCTGGCAGGAATATAGCCATTCTTTTGGAAGTCGCGGCCATGCAGCAGCGGCTGAAAAAGATGGGTTATTCTTCTGCCGCGGAATTTGAGAACAACGTAATGAGGGAAATGGGTAAAAATGGCGGTAAAAGAGAGTAAGTTTACCAGATGGCTTTATTCAAGGCCCATGCTCAAGACCTGGATTATTGTTTTTACACTTAGTCTTGTGCTGCTTGCTTTCGGGCTTACCGGGATAATCGGCCAGGTCTTTCCAAAGATGGACCTGACGCATTTTATATCGGCAAAGACCTTTTCGGCCGAAGTAAGGTCCACAGTCGTAAAGTTTAGCCGCCTTGTCACGATAGATTTTTTAGTGCTGGGCCTCGGACTGCTTGGAATTATGATGGCGGTCAGGAGGGGGACTTACGCTTTCCTGACAATTGTCAATCCGGGAAGAAAGACCGGCTACATGAATTCGGTTTACACGCATCTAAAACTGAAGAGAGGACCGAAGATTGTGGTGTTCGGGGGGGCGAGCGGCATAGTACCGCTTCTGGAAGGGCTGTCAAGCTATACGGAAAACATTTCCGTCATATCCTTCCCGGAAGAATCCCATCTTTTAAGTTCGCTTGCGGCTCTCTCGGGAAGCAACAAAAGGATGAGGGCCTTGCTCGGCTTCAGGTTCGGATCAAGCGGCCTTAAGCGTGAAAGCTTCGGCGGGCTCTTTCTTGATGCGATGCGCGAGGAAGCTGGGGGGTTGGAGAACGCGCTGGATGAATCCTCAAGGGTGCTCTCGCTTTCCGGAAGGGTTGTGCCGGCGACCTTTGCCAGAGTGGAACTGGCGCTCAAATCGCCGCGTGTAAAGGCAAAAAAAGCAAGCAAACCCTGCACTCCGGAAGTAGTACTGAAGCCGGCAGGGGTAAAGGCAAATCCGGAAGCTGTCAGAGTAATCTACTCGGCTGACGCGCTGGTTATCGGTCCCGGAAGTTTTTACTCAGAACTGCTTCCCTTCTTCCTGCTCGGCGAAATAAAGGACGCGGTCGTAAAGTCCAAGTGCGCCAAGTTACTGGTATCCAACATAATGACGAGAAAGAACGGCAGCGACGGGGAATATCTCAGCGATCAGGTGAGAAAGATTCTTGACCAGGCGGGGCATCCGTTCCTGCATTACTGTGTAGTAAACGAAGGGCCTGTCCCCGAGGACACGCTTATCAAGTACAGTTCGGAGGGTTCCTGCCAGGTAAAGATGGACTGGGACGAGGTCGATAAACTCGGCGTAAAGATAATCAGGAAAAGGCTGATCCGCTTGGATGAATCCGGCCTGGCGAGGCATGACGCCCAGAGGCTCGGACGGGCGGTTATCAAGGCTATCTCAATTTAACGCACAGGGGGCTTATGATAGGAATAGTTGTTGTTACTCACGGGGACCTGGCATGCGCCATGGTAAAGACGGTAGAGCTTGTAATAGGCCCTCAGGCGGCGCTTGAGCCCGTCTGCCTCAACGCTTTTGAAGGCTTGGATGACCTTAAGGCAAAGGTCAGCGAGGCAATAGCGAAAGCAGGGAAAGAGTCGGACGGGAATGTCTTAATCTTTACCGACATGTTCGGAGGCAGCACCACAAATGTAAGCCTCCAGTTCATTTCGGAAAAGGTCGAGATATTGACCGGGATAAACCTGCCGATGCTGCTTGAAGCGCTTCTGCTGCGGGAGGCCCTCAAGGATCCACGCGCTCTGGCTAAGGATGTCTCGGAGAAGGCAAAAAAGAGCATTATCCCGATGTCGGAGATACAAAAAACATGGCAGTAGAACTCATAAGGATTGACGACAGGCTGATACACGGCCAGGTCATTGTCGGGTGGGTGCCGAATACCAAGGCGGATGAAATTATCTGCATAAACGACACCGTCGCTTCCAATGAAATGCAGAAGTGCCTGATGAAGATGGCCGTGCCGCCGAACCTGCAGGCGATGATTTATTCCGTAGACGGTTTTAATCTTACGCAGGATTCCGCCGAAATTACGGAACACAGGGTTATCATTATAGTGACTAACCCGGCGGATCTGGTGCGGCTTTTCAATAAAGGATTCAAGTTCGACAGGGTGAACCTCGGAGGGATGAGGCATTCGGTGAACAAAAAAGAATACAGCAAGAGCGTATTCTTAAATGAGAAAGATATCGCTGATTTTAACGAATTAAAAAAGCTTGGCGTGAAGGTGTTTTACCAAATGGTGCCGGCCGACAAGCCGCTGGATCTTTTTGAGTGCCTGTTGAAAGGAGCCTGTTCCACGGATAAGAAGGATTAAACGGACGGAAATTTCAAAAGGGGTTTTTGGTGAAAAAAATAAATTTCATAATGGGCCTGCATTGCCACCAGCCGGTGGGCAATTTTGACTGGGTCTTCGAGGACGCCTATAAGAGGGCGTATCTTCCTTTTATTGAGACAATAGAAAAGTACCCGTCACTGAAATTCGTGTTTCATTACAGCGGCTGCCTGTTGGAGTGGCTGGAAGAACACAAACCGGAATTCTTCGCGCGTCTTCGGGCGCTTGTCGCGGCAGGCAGGTGCGAGCTTATGTCGGGCGGTTTCTACGAGCCGATCTTCCCGCTTATTCCGGAAAAAGACCGCATAGGGCAAATAAAGCACATGAACGCCTATATCAAGAAAATGTTCGGGTATGAGCCCTCCGGCGCGTGGTTGACGGAAAGGGTGTGGGAACCCGCTCTCGCAAAGTCCCTTGCGCTTGCCGGCGTAAATTACGCGGTCGTGGACGACACCCATTTTGAAGGAGCCGGGCTTAAAGAAGACCAAATGCACGGATATTTCGTGACTGAGGAAGAAGGCTATACCCTCAATATTTTCCCGATAAACGCCAAGATGAGATATTTTATCCCGTTTAGGATGCCGGAGGAGACCGAGAAGTACCTTGCGGCGGCGGCCACGGAGGCGGGGGATAGAGTGGTCACAATCGCCGACGACGGTGAAAAGTTCGGCATCTGGCCGGATACGCATGAATGGGTTTACGGCAAGAAATGGCTGGAAAAATTCTTTGACATGCTTGACCGGAACAAAGAGTGGCTTATCACGACAACTTTCGCGGACTGCGTCAAGAACCTGCGCCCGCTTGGCCGTGTCTACATGCCGACTTCTTCCTACAAAGAAATGCTGGAATGGGCCATGCCCGCCGAGTCAATACTGGAGTTCGAGAAATTCACGGGGCTGCTGAAAGAGAGGAATGAATTTGACAGGTTCGGGAGATTCGTGAAGGGAGGGTTGTTTAGAAACTTTCTTGCCAAATATCCGGAAAGCAACAACATGCATAAAAAAATGCTCTATGTGTCGGACAAGGCAAACGCGCTGGACGCTTCAAAGCCCGGCGCCGCGGAAGCTCTCCGCCTGATGTGGAGCGGCCAGTGCAACTGCGCTTACTGGCACGGCGTTTTCGGCGGGCTCTACCTGAACCATTTGAGGTTCGCGGTCTACAAACGGCTTATCAAGGCCGAAATTCTGGCGGACTCTGCAAGGCTCGGAAAAAAGTCTTGGCTGGAATGCGACGAGACCGATTTTGACAAGGACAACAGGACAGAGGTCCTGCTCAATTCAAACCTTTACAATATCTATATCGATCCCGATGAGGGCGGAAACATATTTGAGTTTGACATAAAACAGGCAGAGTTTAACGCGCTTGATACTTTGAGCAGAAGGCGCGAGGCTTACCATGAGGACCTTTTCAAAAAAGCGGCTCAGGCGGGCGGGACGGGCCACGACAGCATTCATGACATGCAGCGAAAGTTCGACGAAGGTTTGAGGGAAGAACTGTGTTATGATTCCTACCGCAGGGTCTCATTCATTGACCATTTCTGTCCGGCTGATCAGGAGGCCGCTGATTTTGCGAGGAAAGAATATAAAGAAGTCGGAGATTTTGTAGCTGCTCCCTACGCTTATAATCTTGAGAAGGGACGTGACAGCGCCGTAGTATCGCTGGTTCGCGGCGGGAAGGTCTGGGACAATGATTTCAGAGTCACAAAAACCGTGGCCATATCCGCGAACGACCCGGTCATCAAATTCGGCTACGAGATAGTGAACCGGTCAAAGCACAAAACCTCGTTTAAGTTTGTTCCGGAGTTCAACTTCGCGATGTTGGGCGGAGATTCTTCGGACCGCTATTACATGTTTGACGGGAAGAAACCGCAAGACCCAAGGCTTTCAGGCCTTGGGAGAGTGAACGGCGTTTCAGAGGCTTCAATTACCGATGAATGGTTAAACCTCTGCCTCACCTTCCGTTTCGAAGGCAAAACCGAGGTTTGGCGTATGCCTGTCAGCACAATTTCGCAGTCTATCGGAAAGCTGGAAAAAGTTTACCAGAGTTCAGCGCTCTGCCCGGCGTGGGTGCTTGAACTTGCGCCCGGGGCATCGTTTAAAACGGCGTTCAGCCTGGAGGTAAAGAGTGCACGCTGACCTTCTTGTCATATGCCTGCTGGCGGCCTTCTTGAGCATAGACGTCAGGACCATCGGAGGGACAATGTTGTCGCGCCCTCTCGTCGTGGCGCCTCTTACCGGACTGTTGCTGGGGGACGCAAAAACCGGATTCATGGTTGCGTATTTCATAGAACTGGTCTGGGTAGGAATGCTGCCTGTCGGGGCATACCTTCCCGTTGAGGTGCTGCCTGTGACGGTTGTTTCTGTCTACCTGGCATCTGCTTACATACACACTCCGGGCCTTGGAAGCTCCTCGGAATCCATAATTATGTTCTGTATTATTATTTCCATCCCGGTAGGTTTCATGAGCCGGTGGCTGGAGTCGCATATCCGGGAATTGAACAGCAGGCTTTCTGATTATCTTGACAGAGAGATGCAGGAAGAAAGAATACCCAATGTGGAGATGATACAGTATATGAACATCGCTGTAACGCTCTTAAAAGGTTTCCTGGTATGTTTCATCCCGATATTCTTCGGGAACCATGTCCTGCTCAATGTTTACAACTCCCTGCCTGACAACGTGAAAGCGTCGATGGGAACGTCGTTCTACCTTGTTCCGCTTGTTGGAATAGCGGTTGTTATGGAAATATTCTTTATGAAGAAGTACACGCTGCATTTCGCGCTGAGCTTCATCGCCGTTTTTGTGTTCTCTTTTTTCACCAGAGTCAGCCCGTTCTTAATCATGGCGCTAAGCATCTTCGTGGCCATACTGCTGCTTTACCTGGGCAGGGAGAAGAAAAAAACAAGTGTATAAACTCATAAAAAAAACAGATTTGTTGAAAGTGTATTTCAGGCTCTTCCTGCTGGAAGCTTCCTGGAATTACGAGAAGATGCAGAATATCGGCGTTGCGTACGCGCTAATCCCTGTCGGCAACCGGCTGTATCCGGATTTTGACGGCAGGAAGGCTTTTATCGGCAGGAACCTGAAATTTTTCAACACGCATCCCGCGATGGCCGCGTTCATAATGGGCGTGGTAATCCACATGGAAGAGAAAATAAAACTGGGCGAACCGGTGACGCCGGAAGAGATAGAAGTAATGAAGAACAGCATGATGGGCCCGCTTGCCGCGATGGGAGATAATTTCTTCTGGGAATATCTCCGCCCGTTCTGCGCGGTTCTGGGTGTCTGCATAATACTTCTTTGCCACGAAAACTACAATTTCGCGTTCCTGGGCCCGCTTGTGGCGCTTTTCATCTATAACGCATTCGGCCTTTCAGTCCGCTATTCCGGGCTGACAAAAGGGTACGAGAACGGTCCGAGCATCATAAATTACATTGCCAAGCTGGACCTCAGAAGCATGAATGAACGGCTTTCGCTGACCGCCCTTATAATGATTGGGGCGCTCTTTCCGTTCCTTTTCAGGCTGGATAACAAAAATCTTTTGCCGTGGATCTACGGTATGAGTCCTTCCATTCAGGGGCTGTTCATGTTCTTATCCCTGCTGGTCCTGCTCTTACTTTTGAAGATAAAGATAACCCCGACGGTGCTCTTCTATGGAATTACCATCGGGATTATAATGTATTCCTACTTTTAGCGAGGAGTAAATATGCAAACAGAAGCTGTGATAGCGAACAAGCTGGGCATGCACCTTAGGGCTGCGGCGGTTTTCATTAAACTCGCGAACAGTTTTTCCTGTGACATCCAGATAGAAAAGGAAGGACAGTCGGCAAACGGCAAGAGCATCATGGGGCTTATGGCGCTGGCGGCGTCGCCCGGGACCAAGCTTGTCATAAAATGTACCGGTGCTGATGAGTCCGATGCCTGCGCGAAACTAAGGAAACTCGTCGAAGATAAGTTTGGGGAGAAAGAATGAGAAAACTCTTTAAGGGCGTAGGGGCTTCTCCCGGCATAGTAATAGGCAAGGCGTTCACGCTTCAGGCGGAAGATTTTGTCGTGCTTAAAGTTCCGCTTAAGGACTCCGAAGTCGCGGCCGAAGTCAGGAAATTCAATGCGGCGATTGAACTCACAAAAAACGAAATCAAAGAAATAGAGCTCAAAGTGAACAGCGACATGGGGTCCAAGCATTCAAATATATTCTCTGCCCACCTCATGATACTAGAAGACCCCGCGATGACCTCCGAGGTCGCGAAGCAGATAAGGGAAACAAAACTGAACTCCGATTATGTCTTTCATTCGGCTGTAACGCGTTTCACGGACTCCATAGCCAAAATAGACGATGAGTACCTGCGCGAAAGGGCAAATGACATACGGGATATCGGCAGAAGGGTGCTCCGCAACATTATCGGGAAGGGCAGGGAAACGCTTGCCGATATAACCGACGAGTCCATTGTGTTTTCGAGGGACCTTACACCTTCCGATACCGTAATGCTGCGGAGGGATAAGGTAATCGGTTTCTGCACGGATATGGGAGGCAAGACTTCCCACACGGCCATAATGGCCCGGGCTTTAGAGATTCCCGCGATCGTCGCTTTGAGCTCGGTTTCCACGCAGATCAATACGGGAGACCCTGTCATTGTTGACGGGACCGAAGGCATTGTAATCGTTAACCCGACCCAGGAGGACCTGAGGCTCTATGAAAAGAAGATCGGGAAATTTATACAGGAAGAAGCCCAGCTTGCCAAGTTAAAGGACTTTCCCTCGGAAACCCTCGACGGTCACGTGATAGATCTTGCAGCTAACATTGAAATACAGGATGAACTGCCGCTGGTTGCGCGTCATGGAGCGAACGGGATAGGGCTTTACAGGACGGAATTCCTTTTCTTAAACAGGCCCGACCTTCCCGATGAAGACGAGCAGTTTAGAGCCTATATGGCTGCCGCGGAAGCTGCCCTGCCGCGCTCAGTAATAATCCGCACCCTGGATGTCGGCGGCGACAAACTTTTATCCAACCTCGGCCTTCCCAAAGAAGAGAACCCGTTTCTCGGCCTTCGGGCGATCCGGCTTTGCCTTGCGCGCCCGGAGATATTCAAGACGCAGCTGCGCGCCATACTCCGCGCCTCCACGCTCGCAAACATTAAAATAATGTTCCCGATGATCTCCTCGGTGGAAGAATTGCGGCAGGCAATGACGGTCTACACCGAGGTCAGGGAAGACCTGGATAAGAAAGGTGTCGAGTTTGATAAAGACGTGGAACTTGGCGCGATGATAGAGATTCCGTCCGCCGCCATAACCGCTGATGTTATGGCAAAAGAAGTAGATTTCTTTTCTATAGGCACGAATGACCTTATCCAGTACACGCTCGCGATAGACCGGGTGAACGAGAAGCTGGCCTACATGTATAACCCGCTGCACCCTTCAATACTCCGTTCCATCAAGAGAATAGCCTCTGCGGCCCACGCGGAAGGAAAGTGGGTGGGAATGTGCGGGGAGATGGCAAGCGATACGGCTTTCACGGCGCTGCTGATAGGCCTCGGAATGGACGAGCTCTCAACCGCTCCCATACTGGTCCCGGAGGTAAAGAAAGTTATACGCACCATTAAGATGGAAGACGCGAGGGCGATAGCCGCAGCGGTTCTCTCCATGCACGATATAAACGCCGTAAAGAAATACATGAAGTCCATAAATACCGGCGCCTGCAAGTTCTGCAGCTGAAAACACGGCTCAAACGGAAAAAAATTGAAAGAAAAGTTATTGATGTCCATATTGCCGTTTTTGGTAAGAGTTTCTATGCTCCTTCTTGGCTCGACCATGAGAATAACGGAGGCGGGCAACTGTGAATTTTCGCCGAGAAAAGTAAGGTCCGCCCGCGCAATCTACGCTTTCTGGCACAGCCGCATTCTTATGGCCGTGTGCTATTACAGGAATACCGGCATAAACTGCCTTGTAAGCATGGGCAAAGACGGGGAATACATAAGCAAAGTTATGAACAGGCTGGGCTACGGGACTGTGCGCGGTTCATCTTCCAGGGAAGGGGTAAAAGCGCTTATCCTCTTGAAGCGGGGACTGGCGGAAGGTCATGCCGCGGCGATTACTCCGGACGGTCCGAAGGGCCCGAAACAGGAAGCCAAGGGCGGCGCTATAGTCCTTTCTAAATTGACAGGCGTGCCCGTCTACCCTTTTGGGTTTGACGCCTCAAGAAAGATAGTCCTGAAAAGCTGGGATAATTTCATAATCCCGCTCCCGTTTTCCAGGGGCGTTTTTTTCTGGGGAAATCCGGTGTCCGTCCCGGCTGACGCGGATGAAGCGCTGATGGAGGAGAAGAGAATGGAACTTCAGGCGGAGATGGACAGGGTGACTCTGGAAGCCGGAAAAATATGCCGTTAGGCCTCTTCTTATACAACGCGGTTCTTTGCCTGGCAGCGGTTATCGCGGCTTTACCCGTTGCCGCGCTTTGCGCTTTCTCTGAACGCGTCCGGGACGGCGTCTTTCAGCGGCTCGGAATATATCCCGGGGAACTTATAGCGGTATTTTCAAAACAACCGGTTATCTGGCTGCACGCCGCCTCTTCCGGGGAGTGCAAGTGCATGATACCGCTGGCGCGGAAATTGAAAGCCGTCCGCCCCGAAATGAACATCGTGTTTTCGGTGACGACGCTTAACGGCAAGAAGATGCTTGAGAAATTCGCCCCGGAGCTGCATAAGTTTTACATGCCTCTCGATATAATGTTTTTCATTTCTCCGGTTGTTCAAAGGATACGCCCGGTCCTCCTGGTTGCCGCCGAAACGGAATTATGGCCCTCGTTTTTTTACGCGGTAAAAAAGCAGGGCGGAAAAATAGCGGTCGTGAACGGAAGGTTCTCCGACAGGAAATTCGGGCGCTATCTCTTTATGAAAAAATTCATGCGCGGCGTGCTCGGGCAGGTTGACGCTTTCGGCATGAGGGGCGCTGAAGACCTGGAAAGGCTGAAGCAGCTCCTCCCGGGGGACAACAGGGCTTCCGTGACAGGAGACCTGAAATTTGAGGTTTTCCTTTCAGACCCCGTCAGCTCTTCGTGGCTGAAGAACGACCTGGCCCCCTACCTTAAAAAACATGTCATAACGGCGGGGAGCGTCCACGAAAGCGAAGCCGGCGAGCTGCTCGGCGCGATGTTTGTCGTAAAAAAAGAAGAGCGGGATGTCACTTTCATAGTTGCCCCGCGTTTTATGCAGGAGAACGCGGCTATTGAGGAGCTTTTCAGGGCAGCCTGCTTCACGACGGTAAGAAGGTCCGCGCTGAAAGGCGCGAAACCGGTTGACGTTGTGCTTCTTGATACAATGGGCGAGCTTGCCGCGGCCTACGAACTCTGCGGCGGCGCCTTTGTCGGTGGAAGCCTGGCGGATATCGGAGGGCATAACCTGCTTGAACCGCTGTATTTCGGAAGGCGTCCGTTCTTCGGTAAACATACGGAAAACTACAGGGAAATTGCGGCCTCGCTGATTGAAGCCGGGCTGGGTGTTGAAGCTTCTGACGGAGCCGCGCTTGGCAGGGCCCTTATTTCCGAACTGAGGCTCAAACCCGGGCACGCGGGCAGTCAGGCCGCCGCCTATATAGCTTCCCGGGAAGGCCCGCTGAACAATAACATTGAGATGCTAAAAAAGGTGCTGAATTGAATAAGCCGTCGCTCCAGCTTGCCAAGAAATATCTTTTCCTGCTCCTGCCGTTCTCGCTTGTATATTTCTGCGCTCTCAGGCTTAAAGAACTCTGCTACGCACTTTCAATCTTTGAGAAAAGAAAGTTGCCGGCAAGAGTTATAAGCGTCGGAAATATCACGCTCGGAGGCACGGGAAAAACGCCGCATGTCCTCTATCTCGCGGGAGTCCTGAAGGACAGGAGTGTCGCGGTCCTGACGAGGGGCTACGCGAGAAAGAGCTCCCGGGAGATTGTATTTTCGAAAGAACATATGAGCCCGGAAGCGCTCGGAGACGAACCGTTCCTTCTGGCCTCAGAACTTGGCGGGGCGCCGGTAGTGGTATCAAAAGACAGGTATTCCGCGGGGCTCGCCGCGATTGAGAAGTATTCCGCGGAAGTTCTGCTCCTTGACGACGGGTTTCAGCGCAGGCTTTCCCTTGCAAGGAATCTGGACATAGTGCTCGTTGATTCCCTGAACCCGTTCGGGAACGGCCTGCTCTTTCCGGCGGGAATACTCAGGGAGCCGGCGCGGTCGCTTCGCGCGGCCGATGTGATAATTCTTTCAAAGAGCGATGCGGCGGACACCGGCCGGCTTGAAAAGAAAGTGAGGGATATCAATCCTGGCGCTTTGGTTGTAAAGAGCGTTTACGCCCCGGAAGCGCTGGTAAATATCAGGGGCAAAGAAAAAGCGGCCGGGCTCGAGGCGCTATCGGGCAAAAGAGTCGCGGTGCTGTCCGGGGTAGGCAATCCGGAATATTTTGAAATGATGGTGTCCGCTCTCGGCGCGGAAAAGATTCTTCCCATACGCTTCAGGGACCATCATTATTATTCCGCCGCGGATATCAGAAAGATAGACAGGCTTGCTTCCGGCTGCGAACTGATTATCACAACCGAAAAGGACGCTGTCAAGCTTGCGGGCTCCGCCCTGCCCGAAACAAAACTTCCGGCCTATTCTCTGAAGATAGGCGTCAGGATAGTTTCGGGGGAAGAGCAGCTGCTGCGGAGGCTTAAAGGATTATGAAAAGGACAGGACAATTCATACAATTCCTCGCGGTTGCCGCGGCCGCTTTCCTTGTAAGAAGGCTTTCTCTGAAGGCCGCGCAGGGCCTGGGCAGGGCCCTCGGGCGCTTCTTGAAACGCGTCGACAAAAAGCACGTTGCGCTCGCCAGGCAGAATATGGCCCTGTCTTTCCCGGACAAGAGCGCGGCAGAGATTGAAACCTATATGGACGGCCTGTTTGAGAACATCGGGATGTCCCTGGCTGAATTCCTGTATATTCCGGCGATAAAAGGGGCAAAATACGAGGGATTCTTAAAGGTTGAGGGAAAGGAGTTCCTTGAGCAGGCGAGGGCTAAAGGCAAAGGCGTAATAATGATAATTCCGCACTTCGGCAACTGGGAGCTCTCTGGCCTGATTTTTCCGAAATTGATACCCTGCATGGCGGTGGCCTTTCCGCAGTCAAATCCGTTCACGGACAAATTGATAAACAAGTACCGCTCCCTTAACGGGCTGAGAATAGTTTACACCGGAGACTCCGTAAAAGAGATAATCCGGACGCTCAAAAAGAATGAAGGCGTGGGGCTGCTCGCTGATCAGGACGCCGCTTTCGACGGCGTATTTGTGGACATATTTGGCAGGCTGGCGGGGACCAAGAAAGGGCCGGCCGTGCTCGCTATGAAGACCGGAGCTCCCCTATTGATGACCTTTATGGTAAGGAATCCCGACGGCACGCACACGGCCGTCGTTGAAAAGGCGATAGAACTTGATTCAACGGGCGATTTTGAAGCGGATGTCAAGTCAAATACCCAGAAGTGGGCTTCAGTGCTGGAAAGTTATGTCAGGAAATATCCGCCGCTCTGGTTCTGGGTGCATAATAGGTGGAAGTCACGCCCGGAGGATTTTATTAAATAATCGTTCGTAACGTTTGTAACGTTCTTAACGTAAACATAAACAAAGGGGACAGAGCCTGGTTTTTGTGGACGGAGGACGGAAGACAGTTGGATGTTTAGAGGGTTGGAAGGTTGGATGCTTAAAGGCCAGTAGTGCGATGCGCGGATGCGCAGTAAGACGGAGGACGGAAGACAGAGGACTGTGGACTGAGGACCGGGGACGGCAAGTGAAAAAAACGCTGAGGGAAATAGAGTGGAAGGCGAGGGCGCTCTTTGAGCGCGTGCTCTTCTTTTTTGTCAGGGCAAAAAAGCTTGATGCGGAAAAACTCGATTTAAGTTCCTTAAAATCCGTGCTTGTAGTCCGCCAACACAACGAGCTGGGGGATATGCTGATTTCTTCGCCGATGTTTAGGGCCTTGAAGGAGAAGTTTCCCCGCGCAAAGGTTGTCTGCGTTGCGGCGAAGGCGAACCTGCCGGTGGCGCGGGGCATCCCCTTCATTGATGAAGTGGTGCATTATGATTCAAAAATGGCTCTCCGCAATCCCTTCTATTTTATCGGCCTGATATTGAAGCTTCGGAGACAAAGATTTGACGCGGCTATAGTTCCCTGCACGGTTTCGTTCTCGCTCACCTCTGCGGTTATAGCCGCCCTCTCCGGCGCGAAGGTAAAGATAGGCGGAGAGACCGAGGATATTTTCTACAAAAACGGCGCTATGTTCTTCAATGTTTACTTGAAGATTAAAAAGGCCGGGCGCCCGCAGGTTGATATTAACCTGGATTACCTGAAGCCGCTCGGAATAGAAGGAGTCGCCGACAGGACTTATTCGTTCTCGGTAAAAGAAGGGGAGCTTGAGAAGGCCGCGGGCTGGCTTGCCGGCAGGGGGATTCTGCCGGGAGAGACGCTTATCGGAGTGCACCCCGGAGCCGGAAAGCTTGAGAACCGCTGGGGAGCAGCCAATTTCGCCTCTCTGATAAACCTTATAACGGAGAACCGCAAGGCGAAAGTTCTCGTTTTCTACGGCCCGGGAGAGGAATCCCTAAAAGATGAACTGGTTTCAGGGCTAAAACAGGGCTTCACGGTGCTGGATCCTGTTCCTCTGCTTTCCGCGGCCGCTTTTATGAAAAAATGCTCGCTCTTTGTCTGCAACGATACCGGGGTGCTTCATGTGGCGGCGGCGCTGGGGGTCAAGACTTTCGCCGTCTTCGGGAAGGGCAGCCCCGCGCTCTGGAATCCGCCGGGCGAGGGCCATTTCTCTGTATGGGATCCGCAGGGTGTGATAGGCAACATTACTCCTGCGGCCGCTTACGACGAATTCACAAAGCAAACAGTGCTTTAAGAAGAAAAAGTTAGATGACACCGATGAAAAGAATCGATGTCACCGATAGACCGCTACACCTATCGGTGTAATCGGCGCCTTTATCGGTGCTATCAACCAAAGACTTTAGTATTTTGAGGTAAGGAGAAGTATGAGGATATTGCTGATCCGCTTCAGCTCGCTCGGAGATGTCGTGCTGGTCACGGCGCTTGCCGCGGCCATAAAGAAACAACTTCCTGATTCGGAGATTTCCGTGCTGACCAAGGAAGAATACGCCGGAGTTTTTGCCGGCAGTAAAGATGTCTCTGAGGTAATCCCGCTAAAGAGCGGCAAGAGGAGTTTCCTGGACATCTGCGCTCTCGGAGAAAATCTTGAGAAGAGATTTGACCTGATCCTTGACCTTCACGCGAACCCGAGAAGCTTCATTGTATCCGTCCTTGCTTCAGCGAAGACCGTAAGGTACAAGAAACACATGCTGAAACGCCGCCTGCTCGTGCTCTATTCCTTCCTGAGGGGAGCGTTCAGTTTCCTGCCGGATATCTTTTCCGGCTATGGCGATAATGTCATCAGGAACTATTTTCAAGCCGCGAAGACGCTCGGCGTTAAATATGAAAACAACGCGCCGGTTATTAGCGTTAAAAAGCCGGCTGTAAAGGAGCGTATCGCCGGATTGGCGTGCGGAGCAAGGTATTTCACGAAGAGATGGCCGGAAGAAAAATACGCGAAGCTGATAATTGAGCTCTCGCGCCTGGGATTTGGAATAACGCTGTTTGGCGGCAAAGAAGATATTCCCGCCGCGGAGAGGATAGCCGCTCTCTCAGGGGTAAAGGTAAATAACCTCGCGGGAAAGACAGGAATACCGGAACTGGCTGAAGCGATGTCTTCCTGCGCTTTTGTGGTCGCGAATGATTCCGCGCCCATGCACATAGCCGCCGCGTCCGGGACGCCGGTCATAGCGCTTTTTTGCGGCACATCCCCGAAGTTCGGTTTCGCTCCCGCCTACGGCAAAAACACGGTATTAAACTACGGCCTCCCCTGCAAGCCCTGCGGCATACACGGGCAGAAGTTCTGCTGGGCCGGGGGATTCAAATGCGCGGAAATGATAAGCGTCAAGTCTATAGTGGAAATTGTGAACGGCAGATATGACTAACCGATAATGAGCCATGGGTTGGTACGGACAAGGTGCTCTCTCCGGAACGTTTTTTTGGTCTAAATCTAAAAAGGAAGGCTGTTAAAATGGCGATAAGACAGCTGGTGCTCGGAAATATTCTTGAAAACTGCGGCCTTTTCTTTGACGAAGCGGCCAAAGAAGGCGTGGTCATTGATCCGGGCGATGAGTGCCATAAAATAACAAAAGCCCTGGAGAAATACGGGTTTAAGGTCACTGCTATCCTGCTCACTCACGGGCACTTTGACCATATAGGCGCCGCGAACGAGCTCAAGGCAAAGACGGGCGCGAAGATATTCGTGCATAAGGCCGACGCGCGGATGATTGAGGATCCGGAATCCAACGGCTCCCTGCTGTTTCGGGGCGAAAAAATAAGCGTGAAGGCGGACGGTTTTCTCGCGGAAGGTGATGTAATCAAAGCCGGAAGCCTTGAGCTTGCGGTCATTCAC
>Ga0114951_10001049_pt1 | contig 36054 bp, 33 predicted proteins | sample AM7aDNAmetaG_FD_88677 | JGI IMG/M metagenome (GOLD analysis project Ga0114951, IMG submission 88677) | Freshwater microbial communities from Finland to study Microbial Dark Matter (Phase II) - AM7a DNA metaG | ecosystem: Environmental > Aquatic > Freshwater > Lake | place: Finland: Lake Alinen... | reverse complement strand
TTTAGCAAAGATTGATCGTGCGAGAAAGAAACTCGAGAAAATCAAACCTGGCTGCACTCAACCTCCAACTCGACAACGGAAAGTCAATGCTGCATAACTATTTATGAAACACTACACTAGAAATTCAAATGAAGCTCATACAAGAAGAACGAAAAACTAGCATTGAAAAAACTGCCGAACCAGACCATTCACTACCCCTTAAGGTAGCGGATGAAATTATAAGAATACAGAAAAATTTAAGCAATATGGATCCTGAGATCAAAGGCTTAAAGCAGCTTACTGCTTCCGTACAAAGAATCAAAGATAACTTTGAGGCCAATGGTTATGAGTTAGTAGAAATGCTTGGTAAGCGTTATGACCTGGGGATGAAGGTTTCCGCAAATTTTAGGCCAGATCAAAATTTGAAACCCGGGGAAGAAATAATTACGCGCATTATTAAGCCGCAGGTTAATTTTAAGGGAATTATGATACAGTCAGCACAGATCGAAGTAAGCGTTGCCGAATAATATTCAGGGAAGGATATAAATATGGCAAGAAGCAAGATAGATTACGGCATTGATCTTGGCACAACAAATTCTGCAATTGCATATATGAAGGATGGTACTCCTGTTATAGTAAAAGTTGATTCCAGCCACGAAATATTACCATCGTGTGTGTCTTTTAATCAAAAAAAATCAATCTATGTCGGGGAACGAGCTTGGAATGCACTTAGATTAGATAAGCTTAATGCAATGAAAAAATTCGGGAGCGGGGTTACCAATACTTTTATTGAATTCAAGCGAACCATGGGGACTGACAAAAAGTATTTAAGTAGCTATATGGATTGCGAATATACCTCAGAAGAATTATCTGCGGAAATATTAAAAACACTGAAGTCATATGTGGTTGATGAAGTTCTAAAATCAATTGTCATTACTGTCCCTGCAAAGTTCACAATAAATCAAAAAGATGCAACAGCAAATGCTGCAAAGCTTGCCGGATTTCAGCACTGTGAGTTACTGATAGAACCTATCGCCGCCTCCATGGCGTATGGCTTGGATACAAAAAACAAACAGGGAATATGGCTGGTTTTTGATTTTGGCGGCGGAACATTTGACGCGGCCCTTCTAAAAGTTGAAGAAGGCATAATGAAAGTGGTGGATACCGAAGGAGATAATTATCTGGGCGGCAAGAATATTGATTATGCAATCGTTGATGAAATTATCATCCCTTACCTCAAAAATAAATTTGCAATTTCGAGTATTCTATCTAATGAGCTTAAAAAAGAAGTGCTACGTGAAGCCATGAAGTTTTATGCGGAAGAGGCAAAAATACAGCTCTCTTTCAGGGATTCACATAACATTCTCCCTGCATTAGGGGAAATCCCGGGCGAAGATGATGAAGGCAATGAGTTTGAGCTCGATATTACTGTTACCCGGGCGGATTTGGAAATAGTCGTAAAACCATTTTTTCTTAAAGCAATAGAACTTTGCAAGGAATTATTAACAAGAAACAATCTTGCCGGTAGTAATCTAAGCGCTCTAATCTTGGTTGGTGGCCCTACATACTCTCCTATTTTACGCAGGATGCTTAAAGAACAGATAACTGACAAGGTTGACACGAGTATTGACCCAATGACGTGTGTAGCAGAAGGGGCTGCCTTATTTGCATCGACCATTAATATATCAGAAGGGGTTCTTGCTCAGACTCGGGACAAGAAAAAAATTCAGCTGAGCCTTGGTTATGTATCCCCTACAGTCAGAGAAAAAGAGTTTGTTGCAATAAAAGTTCTAAAAGAAAAAACCGAAGGGGCACTTCCTTCTAAAATTCTAGCTGAAATTGTTAGGGGGGCGGATAAAGCCTGGTCAAGTGGCAAAATAGCAATCGATGAAAAAGGGGAGGTTATTGATGTTGCATTAATTGAAAGCAAAGCAAATGCATTCAATGTTTATATTTATGATGAAAAAGGCGAGCTACTGCCTTGTGAGCCCAACGAGTTCATCATTATACAAGGCTCTAAAATTGGAAACGCAATATTGTCCTATCATATTGGTATTGCGATAAATAATAGAGCAACCGGCAGAGCTGTTTTTAAACCTGCAAAGGGATTAGAAAGAAATCAATCTTATCCAGCAAAAGGTGTTGTTAATGGCCTTAAGACTCAAAAAAATATCCGCAACGGAGTAAAGGAGGATTTTATAAAAATATCCATTTATGAAGGGGAGCATGAGGCAGAAGGCTCAAGGGCCATTTATAATAATTATGTCGCAGATATATTTATTACCGGCGAAGATTTGCCTTCTCTTTTACCTGAGGGTAGTGATGTTGATATTACTATTTCCGTTGACCGTTCAGGGCAATTATCATTATCAGCTTTTTTCCCCACGATTGAACACACACATGATGTTGAAAAGATCAGAGTGATTACGGATGTGATAGACTCTGTGTGGCTGGAGTCGGAAATAAAAAAAGCGGAGCAGAACCTCACATTAATAGGGGATTATCATGACAAGGAAACCCTCAAAAAATTGATAGCTGATATTGAAGACATACATAAACGTTTTGATCAAGGAAAAGGTGATGATGACCGTAAGTTTCAAGTGCTAGGAAATCTTCGAAAATGCCAACGGAAACTTGATGAGATACAGGATGCCACAGAATGGCCTAAAACTGAATCTGAATTAAAAGATAGTTTTTATAATCTGGAGGATAAATATAAACAATTTGAAGGAAAGCTTGAAGGGTTGAATGAAGATCTCATCAAAGATGCTATAAAACAATTCAAGGAACAGATACCTCGAATAATCAAAGAGGAAAATATTAAACTCGCCCGTGAATTGACAGGGGAAATACGGGGTCTCGGCTTTGTTATTGAGGAAAATGGCCGTGGGGCGCAATATTACATAGACTTATTGAATGATTTTAATCGGCAATTTGATATTCTTGATTGGGAGGACAACAAAGACAAAGCGCGGTCGCTTATTAACCAAGGGCTTCAGGCTGCTCAAACATCACCAACAATACAAAAGTTGAAACCGATAGCTATTGAACTGTTTAAGCTTTTGCCGTCTTGGGATAATAAAATTGGCTTTGTTGATGAATCACTTTTAACGGACTGATATTAGTATAAGGTGAATTGAAATGTCTGAACAATTTAAAAAGGGCTTTCTAATTGCCGATGCGTACGAAGTGCAGTTTTTTATTGGCAGCATTTTTTCTTTTTGCCAGTCCTATCGGGTTAAAGACAAGTGCGGAAAGATTCTTCAGCTTGACCTGTTCAATCTGGCCAATCTGCCTTCGCAAGCTTTTGCTTCAGATGGTGAATTATATCAAGTAAAACTCTGCCAAAAATTACAGCACACCAATATGCCCCAATTTATTCGTAGTGGTGAGATCGTTATCAAAAAACAAAAAATGGCATATCTCGCCTTTAATTTTATCAGCGGTCAATCGCTGGAAGAACGCCTAAAACAAAAAGGGGCGATGTCTCCCTATGTAGCTGCTCCTATGATCATTGAGCTATTGCAGGTGCTTCAGTACCTGCATGACCTTGACGACCCCGTCATACATAATAATATTAATCCGCAAAATGTTATCTTGGATTATTCAGATAAAAGAGAAAAAACGGTTCTTAAAGGCTTTGAGTTTGCCAGAAGTTTAAGCCAAAGCACCAAGACATTTTCAAATAAGGGTTCTTCATACTTCCATGCTGCACCGGAATTGTTTAACGGTATTTGCGTTCCGCAAAGTGATTTGTTTGCCGTTGGTGCACTTTTCTATCACTTAATAATGGGCGCACCTCCTTGGTATGATGATAAAATTTTAAAGCAGAAAGATTTAGATGGAATAAAAGATAAAATTATCGCTGCCCGTAGTAAATCTCTCAATTTTTATCTAAATGACGAATCCTTGCTGGATGATCATTTTAAAAATACAATCTTGAAGGCTTTAGCCATTGATGTTGAAGACCGGTTTCAGACCGCTCAGGAGTTTATAAAGGTTTTAAGCAGAGAAGTGCTGCTGGATGGCGAGAACGCGATGAAAAAATTCTCGGAAAAGAAAAAAGATGCAAATAAGCTAACTAGCAAAACAGGCACGGGTTTTGAAGCTATTGCCGGTATGACTGAGTTGAAAAATATTCTCTACAATGATGTTATCCGGGCGTTAGATGAACCTGACCTATATAAAAGTTATGGCATCACCATACCAAATGGCATGTTGTTGTATGGCCCACCGGGCTGTGGTAAAACATTTATCGCTGAAAAGTTTGCAGAAGAGGTGGGGTATAATGTTCGCAAAATAATTCCTTCTGATATTGCAAGCCCATATGTTCACGGCACGCAGGAAAAAATAGGTAAACTGTTTAAAGAAGCCAGAGAAAATGCACCCACAATAATTTTTATGGATGAAATAGATGCCATAGCCCCGAGCAGAGAAGGCGATTTGTATCACAGCTATGCAAGCGAGGTTAACGAGTTACTTGCTCAAATGACAAATTGCTCTGAGCACGATATTTTTATAATTGCAGCCACTAACAGACCCGAAAAGATAGATACCGCTTTATTGCGAGCAGGCCGTATCGACAGAGTAATTTATTTGCCACCGCCAGACGAGCAGGCAAGAGAAGCTTTGTTTAAACTTTATCTACAGGATAGACCAGTTGATCTTGCTGTTGATTATGGAAAGCTTGCAAAACTTACTGAAAATTATGTTTCCAGCGATCTTAAATTTCTGGTTGACGAAGCCTCTCGTATTGCGCTTCGCAATGAAAAAAGAATCACCATGCAAATACTGGAAGATGTAATAAAAAACAATAGACCATCCGTTACATTAAGCGAGCTAAAAAAATACGAAGATTTAAAAAATCAGTGGGATCAAGCAAAGCAACAAACGTCATTGCCGGACGACAAAAAAAACATAGGTTTTACTTCATAAAAATCAAAGGACAGCTTTTATGACATTAGATAGAGAAGCATTTCAAAAACTATTATTTAAAACCGCTTTTTGCCTCATGGCTTGTGACGGGCAGATACATGAACTGGAAATTAAAGAACTAAAAAGCATGGTTAAAAACACATCATATTTTCACGGCATTGATTTATCTGGTGAGGTTGACCTGATGCTGCATGAGCTACAAAATAAAGGCCGCCACCTTGTCGATGAAATTTTAGAAGCACTACATCAACTAAATCTTTCTACGGTTCAAGAATTATTGGTTTTGGAAGTCGCGTTCAGACTTGCAAACGCCGATGAAAGACTTGATGAAAACGAAATAAAATTTATCCGATTTCTTCGCGGTAAGCTCAGGGTGTATGATGAAATAATTAGAGACCGATTTGGACCAGTTGAGTATTTGTTTGATAAAAATTACGCCAATGAAATTGTGAAAGAAGAATCACGTAAAGAATTGATGGATGTTTTTAAAATTCCCGATCTCACAATAGAATATCATTCCTTTCAAGATGGTCATGATTTCTAAATAATTAGTGCAGGGAGGGGAGCCATGTTCATTATATTTGGATGGAATCATGAGACACGTAAAAACTACGGCCCTACCAGAGAAATTATCTGTCCTAATTGCAGCAATAAAACATATCTTGACCTTCTGCAGACCAAGCTCTGGTTCACTCTGTTCTTTATCCCTATATTCCCTTATAAGTCAAAGCACTATCTGATTTGTAAAATTTGTAGCAGGGGATTGGAGCTAACGGACGAACAGGTAGATAAAGCCCTGAAGCTTAACAATGCTACTGGGCTGTATTTAAAGGAGACAATAAACAAAGAACAGTATACGAAGGCCCTTGCTGAATCGAACTTGTAATCAATTAAGCAATAAACGAGCATATCGGTAACCTTGAGCATTAATCGTTGAATGAGGTGGTCAATGAGTACTCTTGAGCGGGCGATTGCCTTAGCCGCGAAAGCACATGAGGGACAAGTCGACAAGGCTGATGCGCCTTATATTTTGCATCCACTTCGAATGATGCTACGCCTTTCGACGATTGAAGAACGGATGACTGCCGTACTTCATGATGTAGTTGAAGACTGTGGGGTGTCGCTTGAGAATCTTCGCGCAGAAGGCTTCTCTGAAACCGTAATTGAAGCGATCGATTCCGTAACAAGGCGACCAGACGAGTCTTACGAGGCTTTCGTGCTCCGTGCGGCGGAACACCCGATTGGTAGGCGCGTGAAGCTCATGGATCTCGAAGACAATAGCGACCTATCGCGCATAGCGAACCCAACCATCCGAGATTACGACCGCATTGAAAAGTACCGTCGCGCAATTGAAACAATCCGGAACACAACAGAGCAACTCGTAGGTCGGATTGAGAAACGAAACCCGACAATGAAAACGGCCAACAAAGTTTGATATGAATTTGCCAATAGCTTTAGAATCTGATTCGATGAAGATAGCTCGAAATATATTCGAGAAAACAAAGTATGAGGCCACAAAAGAAGAAATTAGGATTTCTTATGTACCTTAATTTCGAGGCTGATCCAAAAGATCGATTCGTATATCGGATTACCACAGTGGAGCGACTGAAGGAACTGTTTACTTTGAGAAGCAACACCCTGGTGAAACCGAATTTGTGGGATGATCCTTTTGAGAATTTCATTCTGAACTCAAAAGTCCGACTGAAATCTGGGAAAATAGTTAAATACAACTACCATGAGAGCGTTTATGGGCAATGCTGGACTCTTCACAAAGAATCAGATGCCATGTGGCGCATTTACGCGGCTGAAAAAGGCGGAGTGCGCTTGCGCTCAACGATTGCCGCATTAGCGCAACAGTTCGAGAGCGCTCATTCTGAGCATACGGATGTACGGTGCTGTGTTGGTAGAGTTCAATATCTCTCGCCACGGAGAATGAAGCGTTTTGCCGACAGCACTTTTGACGACTATGGAATCGAAGTTACCAACATCTTTGGAAGTCTGCTAGTCAAGCGACTAGCATTCGCGCACGAACGAGAGCTAAGATTAATCTACTTTGAACTGGATGATTCTAAACTCGGAGAAGATATGTACGGTTACGCCGTGGATCCTCATGCCATGATAAACGAGATCATGTTAGATCCTCGTTTACCTCTCGATGCGGTCAAATTAAAGAAGGCAGAAATTCGTTCGGCTACAGGTTTCAGGGGGCCAATAAAGAGATCACTTCTTTATTCAGCTCCACGGGAAGGAATCTTGGACGTCTCTGATTGGGAGCCGTAAATACGGGGCGAATTCAACTGGGGGCCAACTAGGGTAGAGCCCACCCGGAAATGGGGTCAAGTCTGCTGTTGGCTGTTAGTTCGTAGCGTTTGTGAAACACACCATTGAAGCAAACGAATAAATGTGGTGGGTTCTTCGCCGCGACGGACTGCACCCACCCTGACTACAAACTTCAACAGCCGCCAGATAAGGGCTGAATATGCAATTGACATTTCGTAGCTTATAAACTGCATTTTGAGTGAGGATGATAACCGTCGGCATATACATTTCCAGCGATAATAAAAAGCCTTTCATCTTTTCCGAAGGGAGTCTGTCCATGAGAAAAAAAATAAGTGATGATTATCAAAAAGATTTGCTGGCCCTGAGGAATGTAGCTGAAGCGCAGGGCTTTGCTGCTCTTGCGAAAAAAACAGGTAGGATGGGTGTAACCCACCATTGATGCAACCGAATAAATTTGGCGAGTGCATTTCCCTGCACCCACCGGAACTGAAACAATTCGAGAAACTTGTGCTAGATTCAATATTGTATAAAGTTGCTTCCAGAATGGTATGGCAAGGGCTAGAAATATGATGAAAAAAACTTTAGACCAAAAAACTGTCAGGTTTGTTTTTTTGTTTTGCATGATCGCCAGCTTTGGTTGCAGCAATGTTTTTACTCATAAAAAAAACATAGCCGTCCTAACTGAAGAAGCACGTAATTGGGATAATTTGACTACACGGGCTGAATCCGGTGATGCCGAAGCGCTCTGTGAAATTGCTGAAGCATACCGGTTTGGTGAAGGCGTTGCAAAGGATTATGGCAAGGCAATGCTATGGTTGCAAAAAGGGGCGGCAGAAGGCAAAGCCTGTGCGATATTTCAGTTGGGTGCTATGTATTGTTATGGGGAGGGGGTTCCTGCAGATGCAAATAAAGCACTTGAATTGTGTGAAAAAGCAGCAGCACAGGGCGGCGCCAAATATGCGTATTTGATAGGAGGTATATATTACTTTGGCGAATGTCTCCCTCAGGATTTAAATAAAGCATTCACCTGGATAAAAATAGCAGCTGAAAATGGTAATGCCAATGCGCAGTTTCTTTTAGGAGGTATGTATCAAGCAGGCGAAGGAACACATCAAGATTTCAAAAAAGCTTCAGTTTGGTTTGAGAAATCTGCCGATCAAGGCAATGCCAATGCGCAAAATTGCCTGGGTCTAATGTATCATAAAGGCAATGGCATGATTCGGGATTACAATAAAGCTTTTGAATGGTATGCCAAAGCAGCTTTACAGAATAATGCCAATGCACAGTATGCTTTAGGCTGCATGTTTTTTGCTGGCGAAGGTGTGCCCAGTGATGTGGGTAAAGCAAAAGAGTGGTGGCAAAAAGCAGCGGCACAGGGCTATGAAAATGCACAAAAAAAACTCGAACAATTAAAGGAACTTGAAAAACCCAATAAAGGAAAAGCGCCAATAAAAGGCGTTTAGCTATAGCAAAGAAAATGGTATATAAAAAATATTCACCTAAAAGCATCTTTTGGTTTTATAATTTTCACTCGGGGCATTTCACGAACCGCCACTAAAAAATGTGGACGCCATGAAAACAAAATCATTTATAGTTGGCATCGCAGGCGGGACTGGCTCGGGCAAGACAACCATTGCGGCGGGCATTGCAGCCGCCATCGGGGCTGAGCGCGCTACGCTTATCGATGCGGACTCCTACTACGCAGACCTCTCGCACCTGCCGCTGCAGGCGCGGCACTACGAAAATTTTGACCACCCCAACGCCCTTAATCTTGCGCTGCTGGCGCAGCATCTGCGCAATCTCAAGTCGGGCAAGCCTGTCACCCGGCATGTTTACGACTTTGCCACCCATACCAGCCTGAGGGAAACGGTTATCCTCAAACCTGCTCCCGTGATCATTGTGGAGGGCATACTTATTTTTGCGCCGGAGGAACTGCGCGGCCTTTTTAATTTGAAGATATATCTTGATGAAGATGCCGATATACGCCTGCTGCGCCGCCTGCAGCGCGACATCGCCGAGCGCGGCCGCACCATGGAGTCGGTAGCCCGGCAGTATCTTGAGCAGGTTCGGCCCATGCACGAACAGTTTGTTGAGCCGACTAAAGCCCATACCGACATCATCATCGGGCCCGGCCAGGATTCAAACCATGTCATTGAGCGACTGACAGCAGTTATTTTGAAAAAGCTTGCTATCTGAATTACCAAACAACAGAGCTGTACCCCGCGTAACAAATCCGACTGGCACAGAGCACAAGACTATGTCATGATATAACATCATGGGAAGCCCTTTATCTTTGTTTCCATAAAATAAAAATTCCTCAAGGAGAATCACGATGCCATTTACCATCGATACGGAACTCTGCGCCCGCTGCGGCTCCTGCATAGGCAACTGCCCCAACCGCGCCATCATGCGCAGGGAAGACAAAGTCGTGATAACAGACATGTGCTATGACTGCGGAGTCTGCATGCGGTACTGCCCAGTGGGGGCAATCGGCATGGGGCCGGTAAAAGCCGAGCTGGATAGCAAAAAACTTTCAGAAAGCCTTAAAGAAAAATTCGGCATAACCAGGGATATTGCTGCAATGAAATTTGTGGACAAAAAGCCCGATGATGTTCCGGTGGAAGAGGGGCCTCAGTTTTGGTGCGCCATATGCGGTGATATTTTCGAGGGACAGGGCTCGCCGCTGCTCTTTACCGCCGCTGCAAGCATGTGCGGGGGGTGCGCCAATATGAGCCTCGGGGGCAAGCGCGTTACGCGCGAGGAGTTTGATGCGGCGGTTGAGGCATCCGTTGTCGGTGAGGGAAATTTGTATGCTTCGCGCGAGCCCATGACAAAAAACAGGGATGTGTTCGCCCGGTTCCCGCATATTTACAGCGGCATGATTATCGGGGCTTTTGATAAAATCAGCAGGCCCGACCTGGTGCTCTTTCCCGCCACACCTGAGCAGCTCACCGTTGTCTCGACGGCGTTTGCATTTGAAACCGGCGAGGTGATCACAGGCTTTGCGGGGAAATCTACCTGCCTCATGACCATTCCGGCAACTCTGGTCAATAACAGGCCCGTATTTACCGCCGCCGACCATGGTGGCCGCGAGTTCATGCGTCTGAAGCCGGAAGAACTGCTTATCTGTTTTCCATTCAGTTTGATTCCGGGACTTGTAAAAAATCTGGATAAGACCATCTACGCGCATCATGATGAATAAATGCAGCTGGCATCCGTAGCAGGGCGGCAAAAGACAATTTTCTCACATTTTAATTGCGATCTAATCGATGTCTGGACCCATCATTATAAGGAGCCCCCATGGCGGAATTTTTAAATATTAAAAAGCGAAAAACCAAACTTCCTAACGGCCACACCATAACGCTTGAGCTTGTTGAACATCCCGGAGCAGTGCTCATTGTGCCGTTTCTCACAACAACCAAAGTGATACTGCTGCGGCAGTTCAGACCGGTGATCAACGCATATATTTTTGAGCTTCCGGCAGGCACGCTTGAAAAGGGCGAACAGCCGCTGGCATGCGCCCGCCGCGAAATTATCGAGGAGACGGGCTACGCAGGCCGAAAGTTCACACGCCTTGGCATCATCTATCCCGTGCCGGGGTATTCTACTGAAAAGATTACGATGTACAGGGCCGACAAGCTGACCGAGCGGGGCATGGCATGCGAGGCCGATGAAGTTATCGAAACGGTTGTGGTGACAAAAAAAATGGTGCGTGACCTGTTTAGTGCCGGAAAGATTATAGATGCCAAAACCATCTCCGCATTTGCCCACTGCGGGTGGCTGTAAAATGCTCTTCTTAAATTATTAATAACCTGCACCGGAGGTCATACGTATACAACGAAGATTTGATAATCCAGGGGGGGTATACCCTTTCTCGGGCGGGCAGAAAGCCCATTACCGGGATGACATTCCATAAGCAGACACAATTAGAGTCCGCTATTCAGTGGTGCGCACCGCGTACGACAGCGGTTCACAAAATATGCTAACCCGGACAGAAAGAATCCATGGAAAACAATCAAGCATTAAATTCCGCCGACGATGTCTGTGCGCTGCTGCACAAGCTTTCGGGGGAAGAGGATATTGACCGCCTCAGGAGGGGGCTCGTGCGCATCGTTATGTACATGCGCAACCGCAGTTTTTATTCCGGCCGCAGCACTGAGTCGGTTGCAGAGATTGAAACCTCGCTCATCGCATTTCTTGATGCCTATACCGGGGCAGATATCGAAGACCTGTACGGCATTCTGCGCGAAATCATAACCCAGGTTCCCAAGTTTCAGATATTCGGTATTGACATCATCGAGCTTCGCGAAATCACCCATGATTTTGATGCGGCATGGCGCAGCCATTCCGCCTTTGCCTCCATCGCCTCAGATATCCGGAAACTCGTGCATCAGCACCTTTCCGAAAAAGTTATTTTAAAAATAGAGAATTTCCAGCAGTTTCTCCTGTCACCTCTGGAGAGCGGTCTCATCGACGACAGCATCATTGTGGGCGCCGCCCCCGCCGATAAGCACCGCATGCTTACCTCCGATCTTTTTCAGCAGCTTCTTCAGCTCAAGGACAAGTTGTCGATTGCCTGGGCGGGCAAAGAGACGCGGACGCAGCAGGCCGACTTTGCCGAGGTGCTTGAGAGAATTATGGCCGATGCCGATAGTCAAGCGCTGCACAATGAAGCCGGCTATGCTGAATCCCTGGCAGTGTTGCCTGCAATGCTTGCAAGCCTGAAGGCCTTTGACATCGAGGGGATCGCTATCGGGAAAATCCGCCATGGTCTCAAGCATCTTATTTTTTCGGTCATTGCAGGTGCTCTTCCCCAAAAGGGCGAAACAGCCCTGCGCCTTATCACTGCAGACGGCCTGCTGGAGCGAATATCATTCATCTATTATGCAAATACCGTCAATGCCGAACTTGGCTCCATGCGCGAGGCCGACTTCCCCCGGGCTATCGAGGCGCTGTACAACCTTGCGCTCTGCGCCCGCGCCGTCGGTCACGGCACAAAGCACCTGGGCCGTTTCGCTTTTCTCATAGACCGGCTGCGCAGCGAGTCGCGCAAGCTTGAAGATTATATTCCGAGCATCATAGAGGCCATGAACGCAGAGCTTGAAAACAACTTTTCATTCCTGCAGGATTTGTTTATAGAGAATACGCCCGCCAATGACCGAACCGCCCTGGTTACGAGAATTATCAACGGCATAATCCGGGAAAAAACAACCCACCTGCTCGGGAATCTGATCAACAGCCTTAAAACATTTTTCAGCAGCCGGAACCTGGAGGTCTACGCTAAACTTCTTGAGCGCTTTGCCGGCTCGGGGCTGCGGCCTGTGCGCGATCTTGTTTTCAGCTTCGGCACGGATACTGCCGATGCATGCGACGACCGAACCTGCCCGGAATTCATGGGTGGCAAAGGCTATTCGCAGGTGCGCAACTCCCGGATCATCATTAAAAACAATCTGCGGGGGCTTGATGTGCCCGGGGGCGCCGGATTCAGCACGCTTACCTGGCAAGCCATCAAAAACCGTCCCGAACGGATTGCCGAATTCAGGCTTGTGTTGAAAAACGTCATAGCAGAACTCGAGAGACGCACCGGGAAAAGGCTTGGTGATGAAAGCCGGCCGTTGCTGCTCATGGCACGCTCGGGCGGCGTCATCTCTATGCCCGGCGTGCTTGACACTATCAGCCATATAGGCATCACGCATGAAGTGGCCGCCAGCTGGGCAGCCCGGCTCTATGAACCAGTGCGGGCATGGCAGGCGCGCCTGAGCTTCATGCTCAGCTACGCGAAAAGCGTGCTTGCTATCGGGATGGACCCAATTCTTCGGGCCGCGGGGTATGAGCGCTACGACGGGCTGTTCGGTCAGAATGCCGAGCTGCTTGAGCAGGAATGCTTGAAGATAAACAGCATTATTCAGAGCCTCAGCGGCAGCACGGAACCTGCTCTCCCCGACGATCCGTTCGAGCAGGTCTTTTCCGCTGCCGTGGCAGTATTTAAATCATATGAAAACGATATCGTTGTGCGACAGGCGCGCAGCTACGGCATACCTGAACTGTTCCAGACTGCGTGCCTTATTCAGGAATGCCTGCCGATTCTTTCATCGGAAGACTGCTCGGGCGTCTTCTTCACACGCAATCCCGCAACCGGATATTCCAGCGGACCCTACCGGGAGCAGATAGAATTCGGCCGGGGAATTTTCGGCAATGTCATTGCCGACGGCATGGTGTCGCCGGAGGGCATTGAAAACTTTGCAGCCAAGTACCAGCTGCACTATGAATGCCTGCGGGATTTTAAATATTTTGACGAGCGTGAGCAGCGCTACCCCACAGACATCGAGTTTGCCGTGAGAAGCGGCAGAATCCATATTGTGCAGTCGCGCGTTCTGCGGCAGTCGCCGGCAGCGCAGATAATCAACAGCTACGATTTCTACCGGGAGGGGATCTACAGCCCCTATAAGCTTATCAAGCGGACAGCCTTCAGCCTCAATAAAAAAATAACACAAACCTATCTGGATCGGAAAGCCGCAGACTCGGCGCCGGTCCTTGCCATCGGCAAACCTGTTTTCGGCGGGGCTGTGCGAGGCCGCGTCATTATCGACCAGAACACCATTGCCCGGTTCGAAGGGCCGCTCATTTTTTTGACGGAAAGCAATGTGCCGCCGCGGGTTATCATGGAGGAAAATCGTTTTGCCGGGTATATCTCAAAGGAGGGGGGCGTCACGTCGCATGCCGCACTTATCGCCATCGCCGAAAAAAAGCCCTGCCTCACCGATGTAGCCTGGGAACGGGGCCGGGGCGGAGAAGAAATTATCCTGGGAGGGGCGCAGCTCAGGGAAGGAGACCTCATCACCCTTGATGCAAACACGGGAACCATCTACCTGCAGGAAGTGCCCATTATCGTCGCCCGCATCGCCGATGAGCGATTTCAGAATGTTCAGCACGAAATTATCAGGGTGATCGACAACCTCATTGCCGACAGCCTGAACGGAGCCTGACAGCATGGCAGTCTTGTAATGCCGTGCCCGGCTGTTTACCGCCTAAGCAGCCGTTTCTGCGGCAGGCTTTAAGCCCATTCAACCCCGGCGCACCAAAGGGTTTGTTGGTTAAGCGCAATTCAGTCGCTGCCAAAGACCGCACATTATGCTTTCTTCGAGCAGAGTAACACCATTTTAGAGCCTTGGGGCAGCACCAAACAGGCTGCCCGGACTTGTCATCGCAACGTCTCGGGCTTTAGCTTTACAGCACCGACTTGCGCCGCACAAATGTGGGGATGTCATAGCCTTCGTCGTCATCAAAATCGCTGATGATGGTCCCGAGTTTTACCACCCGCGAATCCGAGCGATCTTCGTTTTTCCATGAGCGGATTATTGGTGACTCGGGCAGTGGATCCGGGGCATTGACAGCTTTTGCCTGCACGGCCCGCTCGCTGACCACTTGTTGGGCCTGCTGCTTGGCAAAGCCGGTAGCAATGACGGTGATCTGGAACTTTTCAGCCATTGTATCGTCGATGGCTGCGCCGAAAATAATATTTGCCTCATCGTGTGCCTCTTCCCGGATGAAATCCGTAGCATGCTCAAGATCTGCAAACGTCATGGTACTGCTGGCCGTGATATTGATGAGCATGCCTTTGGCGCCCTTGATGGAGATATCGTCGAGCAGGGGATTTGAGATGGCCTTGCGCGCCGCCTCGGAAGCCCGGTGCTCGCTGCTGTCGACACCCAGCCCCATGAACGCCATGCCGCTGTCGGTCATGATCGTCTTCACATCGGCAAAATCAAGGTTGATAAGGCCCGGGACATTTATGAGATCCGAAATTGATCTGACCGCGTGAAGCAGCACCTCGTCGGCCAGCTTGAACCCGTCGAGCAGGGTAAGCCGCCGGTCCGAGAGGCTGAACAGCTTTTCATTGGGAATGACGATCAGCGAATCAACATTTTCTTCAAGCGCTTTCAGACCCTCTTCAGCCAGCCGGCTGCGCACCTTGCCTTCAAACCGGAACGGCTTGGTCACCACGCCCACGGTAAGAATCCCAAGCGACCGGGCCGCCTGCGCGATGATGGGAGCGGCTCCCGTGCCTGTGCCGCCACCCATGCCTGCCGCCACAAAAACCATGTCCGAACCATCGATGGCATCCTTTATGCGATCGATGTCCTCGATGGCTGCCGAGCGCCCGATTTCAGGGTTTGCGCCTGCCCCAAGGCCCTTGGTTACCTTGTCGCCCAGTTGCACCTTGATGGGCGAGCGGTTAAGCTCCAGGGCCTGGCGGTCGGTATTGGCGACAATGAAGTCGACATTTTCCAGCCGCGAAGCGATCATGGTATTGACCGCATTGCAGCCTGCCCCGCTCACGCCGATGACTTTGATGGATGCTTTCTGTGGATCGTTAAATTGGAAGCCCATAGTGTAACCCCCTGTCTAAAAATTAATAAATAGAAATTAGAAATAGTTTTTTCCTGTATCAGCCAGGCGCTTTCTGAGAGCGCCCGGCTGTTTTATATGCCATAGGTCTTTTTGATGGCATCGATAATCATGCTGGTCATGGGAAGTTCAAGCTGGGCCGACTTTACTTTCAGCGCTTTGTGCACGTCTTTGGGCAGCAGCAGCGTGAACTTCTTTTCAAGGTTGTAGAGTATCTCCCGCGGCCTGCCCGGACGACGCACTTCAGCCTGCGGCATGTGGGCCGCAGGTATATGCGAATTATCCTTTAATTCCGGCTTTCGTGGCCTGGCCATTATTATAATTTAAACCATGTTAATTGTATTTACGTTTTAAGGGTTAAAGCTTTTTAATATTTCTTAATATATAGATAGTTAATACCATGTTGTCAAGTAGAAAAAACAGCTTTTATTAAAAATTTTGGTTTTACAGCGCTATCTGTGGGCATTTCTCATAGTCTTTGTTTATGTTTAAGGTCCTATAGAAAAGAAGCCGGAATTCAGAAAAGATCAGGTTTCAGGCAGGCGTCGCTCAGGAAATCGCAACCACATATCTTGCGCCCATATATGCCTTGACACGCAATAGCCCTTAATTTATATTCACCCCATCCCAAAGCAGGTTTCCATCAATACAACATAATTTTAAACTCTGTACATTCTTCGGCGTATATCTTTTTTGGTTCTGATATTTTAAAAATTTATCGCTTTTCGGATATTGCTTGAAGTAACCAACTTCTTGAATATTTACAACAAGACCCTGGAGCGGGGGGGTATTTGTTTCGTGCAAAAAATTTGAATCGAATTTCTAATGGACTTAGATATAGAAAGTAATCGACAGGCCAGGAACTACTCACAAAAAGAGCTTTTTTTGCGAGTGCTCTGGGGTATTGGAAAATTTATTTTTCACAATACACCCAGGATCTTTTTTGGTTTGCGCGTAGGCATTCTAAAATTATTCGGAGCAAAAATAGGTCGCTCGGTGCATATCTACCCATCGGCTGTTATCTATATGCCCTGGAATTTGGCTGCAGGTGATTATTGCGCAATTGGTGAAGATGCCCTTATTTATAATCTGGGGAAAATAACGCTTGGTAAAAATGTAACTATTTCCCACCGCGCGCATGTATGCGCCGGAACGCATGACTATACTGATCCTTTATTTCCGCTGCTAAAGCCCGCTATCGTTTTGCAGGATAATGTCTGGGTATGCGCAGGGGCTTTTGTCGGTCCGGGAATAACTATTCACGAAGGCGCGGTTGTTGGCGCTGCTGCCGTGGTTACCAAGGATGTCGACGCGTGGACTGTTGTCGCCGGAAATCCTGCAGCAGCCATTAAAAAAAGAATTTTACAAAGCAAGTAATTTTGGAAGATCGCTTGAGCGTACTGCTGTTGTTGTAACCTTCAACGCTCGCCCTTCATTTCCCCCGCTGCGGCGCAAACCGGAAGGCCTGCTGCTCAAAAAAAGCGTGCGGGGCCGTTCAATCTCTGCGTGGGGGTCCGGCCGTATCTGTGCAGGCTGTTTATTCTTGCCCATTTTTATGAAATAAGGTATGTTCCCGTCCATTCCCGCACAATTTATATTTAATATACCCACCAGCACAAAACACATAGGAGGATGGAGGATGAAAAGAAAGGGATATATCTGTACCGTTTTGCTTGTCTGTACGAGCCTGCTTGTATTGAGCGCCCGGGCATATGCCGGAGGATTTGCGCTGTTTGAAGGCAGCGCGCGCGGCAATGGTCTTGCCGGCTGTTTGATCGGCAAGGCAGACGACCCGTCGGCAATATTTTTCAACCCCGCGGGCATCACGCAGCTTTCGGGCACACAGTTGGAAACGGGCACCACGATCATCACGCCAATGACAAGCGTTGAAACGGAGCGCTTCGGCAAAACGCAGGATAGCAGTCTTAAGTGGAACTATTTCGCGCCGCCGTATTTTTATATCACCCATCAGCAGAACGACCGCCTCTGGTTCGGGTTCGGGTTTTTCGCCCGCTTCGGCCTCGGGACGGAATTTGATGAAAACTGGCCGGGGAGTGTCAACAGCTACAATGCTTTTGTGCGCGTCGTTGAGCTTAACCCCAACGTGGCCTACAAGCTCACCGACCAGCTGTCGGTATCCGGGGGCGTGAGCCTTGCGCGGATGGACCTGAAACTTGAGTCCAAGGCGCCTATTTTTAGGTATGACACGAGCCTCTCCGGCGACGGCATGGGCGTGGGATACAATCTGGGCTTACATTATAAGCCGCTCGACTGGCTAAAGCTGGGCCTGTCTTATCGTAGCAAAATACATATCAACCTCGACGGTCGCGCCAATTACATCCGGCCGGAGTGGGCCGGCAAGCTTTTCCATAATGGCGCTATCGAATCAAATGTGACGCTGCCGGATGAGCTTATGCTGGGCATCAACTTTCAACTCCTTAAAAACCTGAGCATGGAGCTGAGCGCCATCCGCACCGGTTGGAGCAATTTTGATAAAATGAGCATTCAGTTCAACCATCCCGTGGCCGGCATGGGGAGGGTAACCAAAGCGAAAAACTGGACCGATGTATGGCGCTGGCAGATAGGCTTTGAATATAATGCCGCAAGCTGGCTTGATCTGCGCTGCGGCTATGTCTACGACAACGGCCCTACGCCAAACGACAGAACTGATTATTTGATTCCGGCAAATGACCGGCAGATGTATTGCATCGGCGCAGGCCTGCACTGGAAGACCTGGACGCTTGATCTTTCCTATAATTATCTTTTAGCCAGGAACAGCCATGTATCAGCACGCCCTGCCGACGGCGTTTTAAAGGGCCGGTTTCATGACGGCCAGACCGATCTGTACGGACTTGGCCTGAGCTATAAGTTTTGATTTTAGATTGCGGATGTTAGATTTCGGATTGAACCGGGCATGTGTTATGAAGACGCATGCCCGGTTTTTTTTCACTGCCGGGGTGCGGTACATTCAGCAGTGGCGGTAGTGCAAAAAAGTGCAGTTCCTGTTTGAAAAAACCGGCGCAATTTACAGCTCCGCCGTCTGGACTTTTTGGGAAAAATATTTTATATGATGGCGACACAGTACAAGATATGAGATTACCGGTGTTTGTTGGTTTCAGGAAAGTCATCTCCTTTGCGCAGGCGGCAGTTGACGAGTCAGTTTTTAAAAAACCAGGAGGCAGTCATGAACGGCTATGCAGGAAAATTTCTAGAGGTTGATTTGACAACAGGAGCTGTTGCCGGTTTCAGCCTGGAAGAGGCGCGGCTGAAGAAGTTCATCGGCGGCAGCTCTCTGGCCGCTTCCCTTTATTTAGAGCGATATAATCTGCATGCCGATCCGCTGGCCCCGGAAAGCCCCTTTATGGTTATGAACGGCCCGCTGGTCGGCAGCGGGTTTCCGGGATCATCGCGCTTTGCTGTTGCCGCCAAATCTCCGCAAACCGGCATCTGGGGAGAGTCCGCCTGCGGCGGCAATTTCGGACCGGAATTGAAAAAAGCGGGTTTTGACGGCATTGTTATTACCGGTCGAAGTTCCACCCCGGTAATTCTTTCCATCGCTGATGGTGAGGCGATCATAGCTGCGGCGGACAAACTCTGGGGCAAAGATATATATGAAGCCACCGATATGCTCAAAGCCGAAGATAAAGGCTGGAAGGTTCTGGCCATCGGACCGGCCGGTGAAAATCTCGTGCGTTTTTCCGCCATCGGTAATGATAAGGCCCATTTCATCGGACGCACCGGCCTCGGGGCTGTCATGGGTTCCAAAAAACTGAAAGCTATTATTGTCCGGGGCAATAAGTCATCCGGTAAATGTGATGAGGAAAAATTTAAGGCCGTATCCAAAGAAGCCCTTCAGGAAATCAAAGAATCAACTTTTGCCGAATCGCTGCATCTGATGGGGTCGGATGTGGGAATGGATTTAGGCATGATGAACGGCGATGTTCCGATAAAAAACTGGACCGTCGGAGAAGATTTTGAACTGTCGGCAAAACTGAGCGGCCCCACCATGCGGGAAACCTATCTCACGAAAGCCCATGCCTGCGCCAATTGCCCGGTTGCCTGCAAAAGAGTGGTAGCCGTTAAAGACGGTCCATATCAAACAGAGGAGGGCCCCGGCCCGGAATATGAAACCTGCTGCACCTTTGGCACGCTGATCATGAATTATGATTTGGCGGCCGTCATCAAGGCCAATGAGCTGTGCAACCGCTACGGCATGGATACGATCACCGCCGGCGCGACGATTGCCATGGCCATGGAGCTCTATGAAAAAGGGATTATCAGCGCACAAACAGCAGACGGCTTGGAATTGACCTGGGGCAATATGGATACCGTTTGTGCTTTGCTAAAGAAAATCGCCTGCCGGGAGGGGCTGGGGAATATACTGGCCGATGGTTCGCTGCAGGCAGCCGCAAAGCTCGGAGCGCAGGGGCTGGATGCAGTTGTGCACGTCAAGGGGCTGGAATTGCCCATGCACGATCCGCGCGGCTTCCACGGAATGGGGCTCGCGTATATGATGTCCAACCGCGGCGCCTGCCATTTACAGCATGCTGCCATGGGCATGGAGCAGGGCATGGTGTCCTGGCCGCAGCTTTTCGAGATGAAAGAGGATTACCAGGGTACGACATCACAGGGAAAAGCCATGCTTGTTTTTAATTCGGAAAATTACGGCATTCTGGGCAATAGTCTTTCTATTTGCCAGTATTTAATGTATTGCTTAAAACCGGAAACAATACGAGACGGCTTCAACGCGGTTACGGGATTTAATTTTGAATTTCAGGATTTGCTGCTGTGCGGCGCCCGCGATTGGACGCTGAAGCGCGGCATTAATAATTTGCTGGGGATATCGGCCAAGGACGATGTCCTGCCAAAAAGAATTCTTACCCCGCTGAGTGAAGGCGCAGCCGCCGGCTCGGTTCCTGACATGCAGTTGCTGCGCGATGAATATTATGCCATTCGCGGCCTTGATGCCCGGGGTGTGCCCACGCGGGAAAAACTTTCGGAATTGGGGCTGACTGAATTAATCAATAAACTTTATACATAATACGGGAGGATTGAAGATGAGTTCATACAAAGGGTTAACCCAGGAGTGGCTGGACGCGTGGAAGCAGAAAATTGCAGAATCAAAAGAGTATAAGGAAATCGCAAAAGATTGGGAAGGAAGCGTCTCGATCATAGTCAACGCCGCCCCGGATAAAAACCTGCCCGAAACAGCTTATTTGTTTACCGATTACTGGCATGGGGATGTGCGCGACTTTGTCCTGTGCGACGAAGCCAGAGCGCTATCGGCGCGATTCATTATGAGCGGCGAGTATGTCCGCTGGAAGCAGGTGGCTACAAAAGAACTCGATGCGACCAAAGCTCTGATGCAGGGAAAATTAAAGCTCAAAGGCGACCTGACCTATGTCGTGCGTAATGTAAAAACAATCAACAAGGTCATTGACCTGTTAACGGAAGTAAATACCATCTGGCCGGATGAAGCCTAAGCAGGGATTTCGGATTTAAAATTTTTGAACCTTGAACCTGCGGTATTGAAAGAGGAATGAAGCATGGCATACGATCAGGATTTGTCATTTGTCTACCTTGGGACGACAAAAGTCGTTTTCGGCGTCGGTTCTTCCAGCCAGGAAGTGGAAGCCGAAATGCATGCCCTGGGCTGCTCCCGCGCCGTTGTTGTCACCGACCAGGGCATCATCCGGGCCGGGCTGCTGGATAAAATTACCGCCAGCCTGGGGGCAAAATGCGTTGGCGTCTACAGTGACATCCCGCAGGATACCGGCATTGATGTCATCGATAAGGCGGCGGCATTTGCCAGAGACAAAGGCGCCGATATTTTGATCAGTGTCGGCGGCGGCAGCGTGATCGATACCGCCAAATGCATGTGCATTTTGCTCACTGAAGGCGGCTCGCTTACCGATCATGAAGGGATTCAGCTGCTGACGCGGCCTCAAATGCCCCATATTGTCATTTCAACAACGTCGGGCACCGGCAGTGAAGTAACGTGTGTGGCCGTTGTTCTGGATAAAAGCAAAGGGCAGAAAATTCTGATTGTTGAATCATTCAATGCTCCGCGTGTGTCCATTCTTGACCCGGCTTTAACGGCTAAACTGCCGCCGCTTTTAACCGCATCAACCGGAATGGATGCTTTCTGCCATGCCGTGGAAGCCATGACTTCTATCCATCATGAGCCGATAGCAGATGCCCTGGCCCTGCAGGCCATCCGTCTTTTAACAAAATATCTGCCCCGGTGTATTGAACACGGCAGCGACCTGACCGTGCGCGGCCAGGTGCAACTGGCAGCGACAATGGCCGGCTGGGCTTTCGGCAACGCCATGGTAGGGCTGGTGCATGCCATGGCTCATTCGATCGGCGCAGTCATACACGTGCCCCACGGTGTGGCCAATGGCATTTTGCTGCCCTATTGCATGGAGTATAATCTGCCGGACGCCGCTGACTATTATGCCGATATCGCCCAGGCCATGAATGCAGGCGAAAAAGGCTTTTCGGAAGAGCAGGCGGCTCAAGCGGCGGTAGAGGCTGTGTTTGCTTTTACGAAAAAAATCGGCCACCCACAAAAGCTGTCCGAATTCGGTGTCAAAGAAGAGCATATTATAAAGGCGGCAGAGCTGAGCATGTCCGACGGTTCAATACTGAATAATGTCCGTTTTGTGCCCGATAGCGCTGAAGTTCTGGAGATTTACAGGAAGGCTTTATAACCGGGATTGTCTCAGGATACATTATGGAGCTTAACATTAGTAACAATGCAGGCGATGTTCCATTCGCGCATATCCTGCAGGAACTGCTTGCCGGTACTATTGAAAAATCGGAATCCCGGCAGGCGATCTATAAGAAAATGAAAGGGGCTATTGCAATAGCCTTGCCGGATATTGAAGCCGCTGTAACGCTTGTTTTTCAGCAGGGGCGTATGACCATCGAAGCAGGCATAACGAAAAATCCGGCGCTTATTATAACAACCAGCTCTGATTTAGTAACTGATTTGAATATGCTCACTATCTGCTGGGGTTTGCCGTATTACTTTAATGAAGCCGGCCGCCGGGTGCTGGGGCACATTGTTTCCGGCCGGCTGAAAATACAAGGCCTTTTGTATCATCCTGTTTTGTTGACACGCCTGACCATACTCATGTCGGTTATGTAGCTATACCTGATGGCAGGGAGCACACAAGCCTTAACTGACAAGCCATTCCTTTGCCTGCTCTTCAGACGAAAAAGGGTTTATCCCGAGTTTAGAAAAATGATTTACTCCATCCAGGATAACCTTTTGAAGCCCGGTTACTCCAACACACGCAGCTTTTTTTATTTTTGGCTGAATAAAACCTGCTATTTTTTTCAGATCTGTCGCGATGTTTTTATCAAATGGACATTTGGTCACATCGACAAGAAGCAGAATATCCGGGGTTTGCTCTGTTGCATATCTCAGGGTGTTCTCTTTGATCAGTTTTAGTATTTCCTCGTTCGGCAGATTAGAATAGTCATTAATAAGAATCTTTTTTCCTTTATACTCGTCCCATCTCCACCTGTTTTTTTCATTCATCTTATTACCCCTGTCTTTTTATGAATAATAAATCGGAAAGAAGTTATGCTGCCCTCTCGTTTACTGTACCTGGTTCGTTTATAAATACGACGATCTATGTTTTCTTGAAAGCTATACCATAATTTGTTTTGTTTGCAAGTGTTACTGTTCTACTGCCTGGTGTCCCCGTAAAAAGCGGTAAGCATCAATATCGACAAGCTTCAGGCTGCTCTCAAAGAGATCAGGGGTATTCCGGGACATGACCGCAGCGAAGGCCTGCAAAAGAAAATCAGGGAAGCTGCCGACGCGGGCATCCCATCGGGGGCATCATTTTGATTGATAGTCTTTGATAATCTGGATGATTTTGGGTACATCCCCCTCGGGGACCCTGCCTTTGTAAATATAGCGGCAAATCCGCTCCTTGTCGAGAATGACCACAGTGGAGGAATCTTTGGCCATCCCCCAGAGGTTCAAGACCGTCCAGTCATAATCAAGCAGCACGATGGCCCCTGTTTTTTCCTGCTTGTTTTTTACGATTACCTTGATGATGAAGTTGGGCTTGATCGTGGATTTGAGATCGGCTATCCCGAGACCTTTATAATTTTTATCTCTTTCAAGGCCGGGATCCGTTTGCAGGGCGTCTTCCAGATGGAGGTTAAGATCCTTCTCGTCCGGATCAACATAAAAAACGGAAATCACTTTCCCCTTGTAGGGTGGCGTTTCCATTGTGTAGTCTTTTCCTGTTGAATCCTTCAACGTAAAATCGGGCGCCCGGTCCCCCACTTTCAGTTCCGCCGCCCCTGCCGATGCCGCAGCAAAAGCCAGGATACACAAAATCGCCCAGACGCTCTTTTTCATGCGCTTCTCCTTTTATTATTTTAAGATCCGGATCGGTCTTTTGGTAAAAACAACAATGAAAAGCTTCCGAAGAACTGCGGGAAGTATAGGGGATCGGGCAGTGAGAATCAAGGAGAATTCCCCCGGCAATGGCGCTCGAATCGGCACAGGTCAGCACTGTGGGGTTAAAAGCAGTAAGTGTTTGCAAGCCATCCGCTGTGTTGCGAAAAGCCTGTTTGCGCTTGTGCATTTTTTTGAAATAGGGTATGGTTGCGGCCAATTTTGCAAATTTTCCACTGATATTGCTTATCATTTACCAGATCATTATCAGCAGGAGGGATCATGAAAAGGGGAGTTTCAGGAATCGCTTTACTTGTTTGTGCGAGCCTGCTTGTGTTCAGCGGCACTGCCCGCGGCGCAGGGTTTGATCTGTTTGAAGGCAGCGTGCGCGGCAATGGCATGGCAGGCTGCCTGATCGGCAAGGCCGACGACCCGACCGCAATATTTTTCAACCCCGCGGGCATCACGCAGCTTTCGGGCACGCAGATGGCCCTGGGCGCTACGTTTATCTTACCTATGACCAATGTCGAGACTGAACGGTTTGGCCACACACAGAGCGACCACATGAAGTGGAACTGTTTCCCGGTCCCAAATGCCTATATTACCCATCAACTGAACGACCGGCTATGGTTCGGGCTTGGGTTTTTCGCCCGCTTCGGCCTCGGGGTGGAATTTGATGAAAATTGGCCAGGCACGGTCAGCAGCTACAATGCCATCGTGCGTGTGGTGGAGCTTAACCCCAACATCGCCTACAAGCTCACCGACAAGCTGTCGCTTTCCGCGGGCGTCAGCCTTGCCCGCATGGATCTGAAGCTTGAGTCCAAAGCGCCTATTTTCAGGTATGATACGAGCCTCACTGGCGACGGCATGGGCCTGGGATACAACTTCGGCCTACACTACAAGCTGCTCGACTGGGTGAGGCTGGGCCTTTCCTATCGCAGTAAAATACGTATCAATGTCAGCGGACGCGCAGAATACATACAGCCCCACTGGGCCAGCGCCAGCGGCCTTTTTCGCAATGGCGGCATTGACTCTCATGTGACCCTGCCCGATCAGCTGATGATGGGCGTCAGTTTTCAGGTTCTTAAAGACCTGAACATAGAGCTGGGCGCCATCCGTAAAGGATGGAGCAATTTCGATACAATGAGCATTCAATTCGACAACCCCGTGGCAGGCATGAGCCGGGTGACCAAGGCCAAGAACTGGAACGATGTATGGCGCTGGCAGATCGGCATTGAATATAATGCCACAAACTGGCTTGACCTGCGCTGCGGCTATGTCTATGACAACGGCCCTACGCCCCGAGACAGAAGCGATTATCTGCTGCCGGTTAATGACTGGCAGATGGTCTGTTTTGGTGTTGGCTTACACTGGAGGGCCTGGACCCTTGATCTTTCCTACGAATATTTGGTAAGCAGGAACCGCAGCGTAGCAGCACGCCCCGCCGATGGCGTTTTAAAGGGCCGGTTCTATGGCGGCCAGACCGATCTGTACGGTATAGGGCTAGGGTACAAATTCTAATTTTTGATTTTGGAATTTAGATTTTTGATTGACTGCATAGGCATGCGCAGGTGAAATTCGGTGCAGGCCTTTTTTATTGACCGGCCATGAAATATAAACTCATTATCTTCGACCTTGACGGAACTCTTGTTGACAGCCGCGCATCCATCACCGCGGCAATGCAGGATATGGCCTGTGAACTGGGGCTTCCGCAGGAGCAGCAGGGCCGCAGGATTAATATTGGACTTCCCATGTCAGACATCCTTCGGGATTTCGGCATCGAGGATATAGAAGCCGCCCGCGCCGCCTACCGCAGGCACTATCACAAGTATACGCACATGGAGCTTGCCTTTCCCGGCGTTCCCGAGCTGCTGGAGCAGTTGCGCAGTAACGTGCCGCTTTCGATTGCGACGAATAAGGCCTATGAAGGCAGCCTGCGCACACTCGGGAATGCAGGTATCCGCGCTTCATCGCCTCCCTTGACCAGGGCATACCCAAGCCCGACCCCGATGCATTTATCCGCATCTGCGCCCACTACCGCTGTCAGGGAAAAGAGTTTTTGCCCGACGATTGCCTCATGGTGGGCGACAGCCCCATCGACCTCGAATTTGCCCGGCGCTGCGGCATTGACAGCGCTTTCGCCGAGTGGGGCTTTCATGACGGGGCCGGTCTTTTGATACCACCCAACTACAGGCTGCGCACGCCGGGTGAGCTGTGCAGGCTGCTTGCATGATAGTGCAGTGATGCCGTGCCGCCATGAAGCTATCAATCTAAAACTTGACTCTTCTATGATGCCTGATTTAAAAGCATAGAAGCGTTCATCCTCGTCCTTGTTTTTTTTGACTGTTCACATACATAGGGCTATGCCGGCATGACAGCGGTGCGACCTTATAACAGCCGCGAGCGGAGAAGATTATGCTGAAAATCGTGCCACAGGAAGTATGGGCTTTTGATGCGGAGTGGGTGCCTGATCCCGAATCCGGGCGCAGGGTGTATGGACTGCCGGCCTCGCTTAGCGACGCCGAGGTTCTTAAGCACATGTGGAAAAAGGGCGGCGCAACTGATGAGGACCCGCAGCCGTATCTGAAGACCGTGCTGTGCCGGATCGTTTCAATTGCATCGGTTATACGCAGGCAGGGCAAAGACGGATCGGTATCGCTTAAGCTGCACTCTTTGCCGATGCCGGGCGCAATGGATGCCACCGAAGCCGACATTATATCCCGTTTTCTGACGGCACTGGGCAAGGCAAAGCCCCAGCTTGTGGGGTATAACTCGCAGTCCTCCGATATTATCATTTTGATGCAGCGCGCACTTGCCAACAGCCTGTACCTGCCTGATTTCTGCAAACGGCCCGCGAAGCCATGGGAGGGGGTTGATTACTTCGCCCGCGGCAGCGATTATAATATCGATCTCAAAGAGGAGTTCGGCGGCTGGGGCAGGGCTACCCCCAGCCTGCATGAGCTGGCAACAGTGTGCCGGATTCCCGGCAAGATCGGAACCGATGGCCAGGATGTTGTCGATCTGTGGACGAAGGGCGATATCGGCCGCATCGTTCAGTATAATGAATGCGACGCGCTCACAACCTATCTTGTGTGGCTGCGGGCGGCTCTGATGGCCGGGCATTTGACCACGGAGGATTTCCTCAAAGAAGAAGGCCAGCTTGAAGCTATGCTCAGAGAAAAAGCCGAAAGTTCGGAGAATGATCACCTGCGGCACTATCTGGAAGTATGGCAGGAGCTGCGTGCCGGTTAAACCGCATTATGTGTAAAAATTTGGACTCGAACTGGTAGTTTTTACAACACGATTAATGTCAATGTTGCCAGAGTGAAAGATGCAATAAATTCAGGGCTTGCTACTGTCAAGACTTTGAACCTTGCAATGGCTCAGTTTTTCGGGGAAATGTCAGATGGGCTGTTTTTGTGCACACCTCTCACGGCAAGACTGATTTAAACATGGCTCCGTAACACATTAAACAGAAGCCTGTTGCGCAACTGTAAAAGGCTGTTGCCAGCAGTCGCGCGGTATCGTTCAGGAGAGTCGCATCCTTCGGGCGCGAGCGGAACACAATTCGCACCTCTCTCCAACGCCGCATCAGAATCTTTTACCACTTGGACCGGGCGGTCTCAAGGTTCCGGCGAGCGTCAACAAAGTCAGGCTTGATTGCCAGAGCTCTCAGGAAATGGGCGATTGCCTCGTCGACCTGTCCGCTATGGGCCAGAGCAATACCGACGTTGTTATGGGCCTCCGCGTAGTCAGGCTTGATTTCCAGGGCCTTCCGGTAATGGGCGATTGCCTCGTCGACCTGTCCGCTATGGGCCAGAGCAATACCGAAGTTGTTATGGGCCTCCGCATAGTCAGGCTTGATTTCCAGGGCCTTCCGGAAATGGGCGATTGCCTCGTCGACCTGTCCGCTATGGGCCAGAGCAATACCGAAGTTGTTATGGGCCTCCGCGTAGTCAGGCTTGATTTCCAGGGCCTTCCGGAAATGGGCCATAGCCTCGTCGATCTGTCTGCGACCTGCCAGAATTTGACCAAGGTTTCTATGAGCCTCCGCGTAGTCAGGCTTGATTTCCAGTGCCTTCCGGTAATGGGCGATTGCCTCGTCGACCTGTCCGCTATGGGCCAGAGCAATACCGAAGTTGTTATGGGCCTCCGCGTAGTCAGGCTTGATTTCCAGTGCCTTCCGGTAATGGGCGATTGCCTCGTCGATCTGTCTGCGACCTGCCAGAATTTGACCAAGGTTTCTATGGGCCTCCGCGTAGTCAGGCTTGATTTCCAGAGCTCTCCGGAAATGGGCAATGGCCTCGTCAACCTGTCCGCGATGGGCTAGAGCAATACCGAAGTTGTTATGGGCCTCCGCGGAGTCAGGCTTAATTTCCAGGGCCTTCTGATAATGTGCGATTGCCTCGTCGACCTGTCCGCGGGCTTCTAGAATAGTGCCGAGGTTGGTGTGGGCTTCCACGGTGTTGGGGTTGATTGCCAGGGCCTTTTGGTAATGTGCCATAGCCTCGTCTTTTCGATCGCTATCCGACAGCAGGAGACCAAGGTTAGTGTGGGCCATCCAACAAGCGGGGTTCTCCCGGATGATCGTCCGATACAGGGTCTCGGCATCGGCATACATCCCGCTTTGCCTCCAGGTCAGCACGCCCAGCACGAGCAGTGCTGCCATGCTAAGCATAACCTGCCTGTTTCCCTTGAGCACATTCAATCCCGACACTACTGCTGCAGTCAGAACAATAGGGCCTATACAGGCAAGATACTGAAAATGGTCCGCAACAAATGAATAGCGAAACGGAAACACATTAAAAAATCCCAGGGCCGGAAAAAGTGTCGCCGTAAAGCAAATAAGTGCTGCCAGCGGCGCACGCCAGCGGTTCCGCTGCCACCAGAGCACACCGGCAAGTATCAGCCCCGCCATAGGAAACACATACTGCCACCAAACGCTCTGGCTCACAGTCCAGCGCGGATAAATAAAGACTAAATCCACAGGCCAGGCTATTTTGCTTAAATAAAACCATACTGCACGGCCCGCAATAAGACATCGTTCAATAATAGTAAAATCAAACTCGCTCCCTCCGGCGCCTATGACTTTGTGTTCCACCCACGCAGTGAACAGGCCGGATGCGATTCCAACAATAAAAAACGGCAGCAGCGGCACACCGTCTTGTTTCCAGTCTATCCTTCCCCGCTTCCACCAGATCACCGCAAGCAGCGATACGGGCAGCGTTGCGATAACTGATTTCGACATAAGCCCCAGCATGAAAAGGCCCAGCGCAAGGGCATATGCTCTTGTTTCCCGCTCCTGTTCATACTTCAGATACACCAGCGCCGCTGAAAGACAAAACACCCCTGACAATGTGTTTTTCAATTCCGTTATCCATGCCACTGACTCAACCTGTACCGGATGCAGGGCGAAAACAGCCCCTGCAAGCCACGCCCCCGGTATCTTCAGCCGGTGCAGAATGAATACCAGCAATACTGCGGAAATAAAGTGCAGGAGAATATTGACCACATGGTAGCCGAGAGTCGAATCGCCCCAGAGATGATGTTCGATCCAGAAAACACTGTGCAGCAAGGGGTAATACTGCTGCGTGGCCCCAAGCTCAGTCCAAATGCGGCCCAGACCGCCGGGGGAGCGAAGCTCGGTCTTGGTAATGTGCGCGTCATCGTCCCAGAGCTGCTTTCCATTCCAGACCGGCTGGTAGACTGCAAGCGTAAAGACAAGCAGTAAAAGCCCTAAAATCAAATCCTGTTTCAATGAATAAAGCGATGCCGGTTTAACCGGTTGCTGGGGCGGCCGTATTATTTCTTTGGATTCCCTACGCACTTTTTTTGACATTTTGCGACAGGACGTCTCCCGCTTGGAGGGTGAACAAAGGGCATTATCAGAAGTAATCTTATCTCTGTCAGATTTAGTTAAACCCAAATTCTGCAAGTGTAGGATTAAGTACGGGCTGCTACACATTATGCACGGATAAAAAACAAGAGTCCGGCCTAAACCTCTGAGGCCGCAAGCACCTGCCGGTGATACTCGTCAAGCTTTTTGAGCGCTTCATCGCCGCTTGCGCCCGCATCCATAAACTCCGATACCTTGCGGGCAAAGATCGCTTTCAGCATGTCGATATTGTTCAGGTTGGAATCCCGTATGAGCATGAGAAACTTCAAATCGGCCTTGACACCCATCTGTTTACAGTGGGCAAGCAGCTCGCCAAGCTTGTGCTGCGAGGCCGTGCAGTAGCAGACATCGTAGGCCAGCTGATATATGCCGTCGAGTTCCTTTTTATCGTAGTCTGAAAAATTTTCTTTCACCTCGGCGTACAGATCTTTTCTGAACTCTTCAAGGCTGTAGGAAACCTCACCCTTTACAACCTGCGCACCTGTAAAATCCCAGTTCATAAATTATTGCTCCTTTTATCCTGTAGCCATGATGTTTTTTGCGTGAAAGGCAAACCTGCACCGTCCGTGCCTGGCGCAGTCGCCGTGCTGGTGATCTATTGAAATGCTTTTGCCGAACTCGGCGGTAAAGACGCCATATTCAGCCGGGCAGATTGAGGCTGCTATGCGCTCAATGAAATGGGCTCTGCCGGCCTTTTTTATATGTTTTACCCACGGGCAGTCATTGACATCCAGCGTGAAAGCATCTTCGTGAACCGGCGACAGGCTATGGCTGTAGAGCTCTGCCTGAAGCTTGAAATCAAGTGCCGTGTGCAGCGCCTCCAGGCCGTGCCCGAGCGACAGCAGTTCCTTTATGGTTCGGGCTTCGATTTTAGGGAGCACCTTCCAGACGGCAATATCGATTTCCAGCGCTTTTTCAAAGTCGCCGTCTTCTTCAATTTTCATAAACCAGAGGCCGTCGACGCTGACAAAGCATTTTCTCAGGTAGTCGGCAACAAGCTTGTGATCCTGCACGGGCAGCTCCTTTGCATGTGAAGTCAATCGCAGGCAATATCAGCTGTAATCATTGCATGGAACAGCCCTGTTGGCAAGCCCGCCTGGCAGAAAAAGGCTTTGTGGCGCAGACAAAATCTGCGGAATGATAAAATCATTATAAATAAACATTGAATGAGCGCTAATCCTCTTAACCTCGCAAAACTCTTTAATTTCTCTATAATTTTTCATTTTGCGGCCAGCCAAACTGCTTGACACTACAGGTCAAAAATACTATTTAAAGGTACCTCTTAACAGGGATTGCCAGACGCAAAGTGCGTACCCCATAAACAGCGAGAGTGGCGGAATGGCAGACGCACTGGAATTAGGATCCAGCGGGAAACCGTGGGGGTTCAAATCCCCCCTCTCGCATGAAAAGAAATGAAACGAGGAGATAGATGAAAGTAGACGTTGCACATGTTAGCGAAATTGAAAAAAGATTGACCGTTGTCGTGCCGCAGGAAACCGTAGCAAGCCAGTTTGAGCAGGCATACAAAGAGCTGAAAAAAAATGTCCGCCTGAAGGGCTTCCGGCCCGGCAAGGCCCCCATGTCGCTTCTGGAGAAGTATTTCAAGGCGCAGGTTGATGAGGATGTTATTCAAAAGATCGTGCAGGAGACCTATCCAAAGGCTATCGATGAAGCAAAGACGGTGCCTGTGTCGCAGCCAAAGATTGAAAACGCCGGCATCGAGTGCGGCAAGGAATTTTCCTTTACGGCTGTCTTCGAGGTAAAGCCCGAAATAGTGCCGCAGGGCTATGAAGGCCTTGCCCTTGAGCGCGAAAATATTGCGCAGGCGGGAGATGAAGAGCTCGCGACCGCTCTTGAAGGACTTCGCAGCACCTATGCTACTCTTAAGGATATTGATGGCCGGCCCCTTGCAAAGGGCGATTTCGGCATTTTTGATCTTGATGCTGTCTGCGAAGGCAAACCCTATGGCGGCGGCCCGCAGAAGGATTTCTTTCTGGAAGCCTCCGATACATCCTATCTGCCCGGGTTTCTGGCTCAGGTTGAAGGCATGCAGGCAGGCGATGAACGGAGCTTTGCTCTGCAGCTGCCCGAAGACTTTGCCAATAAGGAGTATGCCGGGAAACAGGTGGATGTGAAGGTTGTGCTGAAAGGCTTGAAAGAGCGGGTGCTTCCTGCTCTTGATGATGAATTTGCCCGGGACTTAAGCCAGAAGTATTCCAGCCTTGATGATCTTAAAAAGGCGCTCTCCGATGATATTTCCACCCGCAAGCGCAATCAGGCTGAGCATGGCTTCAGAGACAGGCTTTTTGATGCCCTCATCGAGCGCAACGCCTTTGATGTGCCTAAAGCCCTTGTAGACATGCAGGCGCGCAATATGGTGATGGAGACCCAGCAGATGCTGTCGCAGCAGGGCATAAAGCTTGAGAGCCTGGGGCAGAGCGCCGGGACGCTGCTTGAGCGATACCGGGGCGCGGCGGAGCGGCAGGTGAAAGCGGTGCTTATTCTTGAAGCCATTGCGGCAAAAGAGGGCCTGGCAGTTGAGGAAGCCGATTTCGAGAAAAAGTACGATGAGCTCGCGGCGCAGTACGGCCAGGATGTGGCAGCGATAAAAGCCGCGCTTGACCGTGAAGTGCTGCGGCCCCAGATTATTGAAAACAAAGCGATAGATTTTATTACAGCAAAAGCACAAATAACCGAAAAGTAAGGGGGAAGACAATTTTGTACAACTCAACATGGCAGAGGCCTATTATGAATGGCGTGCAGCAAACGACCAGCCAGCTCATTCCGTTTGTGGTCGAGCAGACTAACCGGGGCGAGCGGTCCTATGATATTTACTCACGGCTTCTGAAAGACCGCATCATTTTTCTCGGTAACGCCATTGATGATCATGAGGCCAATATCATCATTGCCCAGATGCTGTTTCTGGAGTCTGAGGATCCCGAAAAGGATATTCACCTCTATATCAATTCGCCGGGCGGTGTCGTGACGGCCGGCATGGCAATTTACGACACCATGCAGTATCTCCGGTCGCCCATTTCAACGCTGTGCTTCGGGCAGGCGGCAAGCATGGGCGCCGTGCTGCGGACGGCGGGGGCTCCGGGCAAGCGTTTTGCGCTGCCGCACTCGCGGATCATGCTGCATCAGCCAATGGGCGGCTACCAGGGCCAGGCAACTGACATCGACATTCATGCCCGCGAAATCATCCGCACCCGCCATGAACTTGAAGAGATTCTGGTGCGCCATACGGGGCAGACCATAGAGAAAATTCATCAGGATACCGACCGCGACTATTTTTTGAACGGCGAGCAGGCACGGGAATATGGTATAATTGATAAAGTTATAGAAAAACGGGAAACAACCACCTGAGTTTTGAGGAAAATCATGGCAACAAAGAAAACACTGGGGGGCAAGGGCAGCCATCTGTTCTGCTCGTTCTGCGGCAAGAGCCAGGAAGAAGTCAAAAAGCTTGTCGCAGGGCCGTCTGTATATATTTGCGACGAGTGCATCGAGCTCTGTAACGACATCATCGTCGAAGAGCAGGAGCGTGAATCGCTTTCGGCCCGACAGACATCAGTGCCCAAGCCCTATGAAATCAAGAAATTTCTTGATCAATATGTCATCGGGCAGGAGAAGGCTAAAAAGATTCTGTCCGTGGCCGTGTACAACCACTACCGCCGGATCGACTACCGCAAGGGCAAGAATGACGTTGAGCTGCAGAAGAGCAATATTCTGCTGATCGGCTCCACGGGCACGGGCAAGACGCTGCTTGCCCAGACCCTTGCGCGCATGCTGCATGTGCCCTTCACCATAGCAGACGCAACGTCGCTGACCGAGGCGGGCTATGTGGGTGAAGATGTAGAGAATATTATCCTGAGCCTTCTTCAGGCTGCCGACTACAACATCGAAAAGGCCTCGCGCGGCATCGTCTATATCGATGAGATCGACAAGATATCCCGCAAGTCCGACACGCCCTCCATCACGCGCGATGTATCGGGTGAAGGCGTGCAGCAGGCGCTGCTGAAAATCATTGAGGGCACTGTTGCCAATGTGCCTCCCAAAGGCGGCCGCAAGCACCCGCAGCAGGACTTTTTGCAGGTTGACACTTTCAATATTCTGTTCATTTGCGGCGGCGCGTTTAACGGCCTTGAGTCGGTGATACAGCAGCGCACGGGCAAAAAGACCATCGGCTTCGGCGCCGAGATGAAAAAGAATATAAAGCGCAATGTCGGCGAGGTTCTTTCAGAAGTGCAGCCCGAAGATCTCATCAAGTACGGGCTTATACCGGAATTTGTGGGCAGGCTCCCGGTGCTGACAACGCTTGACGATCTGGATCGGGAGGCGCTGATTGAAATTCTCACCCGCCCGCGCAATGCCATTACCAAGCAGTATGAAAAACTGTTCGAGCTTGAAAATGTCACCCTGCGTTTTACGGGCGAGGTGCTGGGGGCGATTGCAGACCTTGCCATGCGGCGCAAGTCAGGAGCTCGCGGGCTGCGCGCCATTCTGGAAGGAATCATGCTCGACGTGATGTATGATCTGCCCTCCTGCACCGATGTTGAGGAATGCCTCATCAGTGAGGAAGTGGTGACCAAGGGCGCAAAGCCTCTTCTGGTGTACAGCAAGCAGAAGGAATCTGCGTAACTTTCCCCCGTTGGAATATGCATGCTGAGGACCGTGGATCGCCGGAAGACGGGTTCCGTGCCCTCAGTATTTTTTTTGAAAGATCAGGCCATGATTTTTAAATCGCAAAAGGAACACCCTGTTATCTATATGATGATGCCCCTGCGGGATATTGTGGTGTTCCCCCATATGGTGTCACCGCTGTTTGTGGGGCGCGAGCGCTCAATTACTGCTGTTGAAAAAGCCCTTGAGCAGGGGAAGACCATTTTTCTTGTCACGCAAAAAGACGCCGCCATTGACAGCCCCAGCCAGGATACGGTCTATGAGGTCGGCATACTGGCCACAATTCTGCAGATGCTGAAGCTGCCCGACGGCAGCATAAAGGTGCTTGTTGAAGGCCGGAAACGGGCCCGTATCACAAAGTTTTTTGTTGAGGATGATGCGTTTTCCGCCATGGTGGAGGAGGTTGAAGACACCTGCCGGGACGCAAGTGAGCTCAATACGCTTAATGCCATGGTGCTTGCCTCCCTTGATAATTTCTCCAAATTCACTAAGCGCGTTTCACCTGACCTGCTGACAACGGCTCAAACCGTCAATAATCCATCGCGGCTTGCCGATCTCATTGCGCCGCAACTCAATATCAGCCTTTCGGATAAACAGCAGATTCTTGAATTAACCGATGTGTGCGAGCGGCTTGAGCGGGTGTATGCCGTCATGGAAAGCGCCATGGAGATCATCCGCACGGAGCAGCGCATAAAGGCCCGCGTCAAGCGGCAGATGGAAAAAACCCAGAAGGACTATTATCTGGGCGAACAGATGCGCGCCATCCAGAAGGAGATAGGCGACATCGATGACCGGCAGGCCGAAATCGATGAGCTTGAAGAGAAGCTGCAGAGCAAAAAGCTCTCCGAGGAAGCCCGCAGCCGGGTAGATAAGGAAATAAAGAAGCTGAAGATGATGCCGCCCATGTCGGCTGAAATGAACGTTGTGCGCAACTATATCGAGTGGATACTGGCGCTGCCCTGGGGCGAAAAGTCCGAGGTGAAGATGGATATAGGTTCGGCCGAGAAGATATTAAACGACGATCACTACGGCCTGAAAGAACCCAAAGAGCGGATTTTAGAATACCTTGCCGTAGAAAGCCTCGTGCAGAAGATGAAAGGGCCCATCCTCTGTTTTGTGGGGCCGCCGGGCGTGGGGAAAACTTCCCTTGGCAAATCCATAGCCCGGGCAACCGGGCGGCGGTTTGTGCGCCAGTCTCTGGGTGGCGTGCGCGACGAGGCTGAAATCAGGGGGCATCGCCGCACCTATATCGGGGCGCTGCCGGGAAAGATCCTGCAGTCGCTCAAGAAAGCGGGCACCGACAACCCGGTGTTTCTGCTGGATGAGGTCGACAAGATGAGCACCGACTTCCGCGGCGACCCGTCGTCGGCGCTTCTGGAGGTGCTTGACCCCGAGCAGAACGATACCTTCAACGATCACTATATTGATATGGATTATGATCTTTCCG
>Ga0114951_10001048_pt1 | contig 36063 bp, 32 predicted proteins | sample AM7aDNAmetaG_FD_88677 | JGI IMG/M metagenome (GOLD analysis project Ga0114951, IMG submission 88677) | Freshwater microbial communities from Finland to study Microbial Dark Matter (Phase II) - AM7a DNA metaG | ecosystem: Environmental > Aquatic > Freshwater > Lake | place: Finland: Lake Alinen... | reverse complement strand
GCGCTGGAGCCGGTCATCAAACAGATCGGCCATCACCACGAGCTTGGCGGGGCCGTTGGCCGATTCGAGGGCGTTGGCCGCCGCGCCGCTGCCGCGTCCGCCGCAGCCGATGAGCGCGAGCCGGATGGCGTTGGTGCCCGCGGCGTGGACGTGAGGAACCGTGACGCCCGCGAGCGCGGTGGCGGCGACGGCGGTGCCGCTGCGCTTCAGGAATTCACGGCGAGAAAGGTCGGTGGTCTGTGGCATGGGTGACGATTGAGTTTTCATGGCGGGTAACGGGCTGACTCCATTCCGCAAGAACTGCGGCCGATGTTGGTTGCTTGATGTCATGACGGTCTCAGAGCGAACAAACGCCGGCAGCAACCCTACCGCCGGCGCATCGCGGCGAAAAGGTTAATCTTTTCGGCGATGAAGTCGCGGCGTGCAACCAAGGCTCGACTTGCAGCGCGCGGCTGTTATCATGCAGCCGAAGTTTCGAAGGAGCCGAAAGATGAACTCAATGTCTGCATCGCCCCGATGCAGTCTGTGCCGCGCTCGAAGTTGCGGTGACGGTTCCGTATTGTCCGAGCCCACCCCCTGAGGAGAGATCGCCATGAACCCAACGCATCACCACCAACATAACTGCCACTGCTGCCTCTCGCGTCGCGACTGTTTGAAGTTTCTTTCAACGGCCGCGCTCGGCGCGGGCATGATCGGACCCGCGTTGAGCGCCGTCGCCAAGGAGACGTCGCGATACGCGAATCCCGATTACGTGGACATGGCCAGGCTGCGGCCGTGTCCGGAGGTGCGGATGGCGGCGGCGATTTTCGAAAAGCCGCGGCCCTACTGGCTCGGCTGGCCCGGCACGACCTATGACCTCAACGCCCGCCAGAAGGAATATAAAGCCAAACTCGCCGACTCCAGCCGCCGGCTCGGCATCAAGACCGATCTTGCGCCCGCTCCCATCAACGACGAGAACGGCGTCGGCGCTTTCATCGAGAAGATCAAAGCCGAAAAACCGCACGGCGTGCTGGTCATCCTCCAGAGCATCTTCTGCTGGCCGTGGCTGGCGCGCGTGACGAAGGAAACCGGCGTGCCGCTGATCGTGTTCTCGCCGATTGGCATGGCGTTCACAGGCCACGTCGGCCGCATCTCGCGCCAACCGGGCGTTTATGTCGCCTCCACGCTCGAATGGTCCGCCGCCGAGGACGGCATGAGGATGCTGCGCGCCAAGCGGATGTTCGAGGAGACGCGCGTGCTGTGGATTCGCGGCAAGGAGCGCAACGAAACGGTGCTCGACCGGATCGGCACCAAGGTCCGCTCCATCCCACGCGACACCTTCAACCTCATGTTCGACAAACTGCCGGTCACGACGGAAGTGCGCGACGTGGCCAGCGACATGCGCCGCCATGCCAAACGCGTCGTCGAACCGACACCGCAGGACTGCATCAATTCCGCCCGTTCGCTCGTCACCGCCAAGCGCCTGATGGCGGACGAGCAAGCCAACGCGCTCTCGATGGATTGCCTCGGCATGGTCAGCGCCAAGCTTGTGCCCACGCCGCCGTGTTTCGCGTGGACCATCCTGCAGGACCACGGCATCACCGCTGGCTGCGAGGCGGATCTCTACGGCGCGATGTCGCTGATGTTCACCAGCTACCTGCTCAACCGCCCCGGCTATATGAACGATCCCGTTCCCGAGACCGCCAAGAACCTGCTGATCACGTCCCACTGCACCAGCGGCACGCGGCTGCGCGGCTTCGACAAACCGCCCGTGCCCTACATCCTGCGCAGCCATTCCGAATCCGCACTCGGTGTCTCAACGGAAGTGCTGTGGCCCGTGAGCGAGCCGGTGACGCTGATCCGCTTCAACAACAAGCCCGGCGAGATCATCGTGGACACCGGCAAGGTCGTGAGCAACGTGCAGACGCCGCCCGCCGGCGGTTGCCGCACGTCAGTCGAGATCAAGATGGACAACATCGAAGACTGCCGCGACGTGCTCGGCTTCCACCAAGTGGTGACGCTCGGCAATCACAAGCGGATCGTCGAGGCTTTCTGCCAGCTCTACGACCTCAAACCCATCCACTCGCCGGAACGTGCGCCCGAACCGGAAGCGAAAAAAGCATGAATGCAAGGCAACAAACCGTTGCTGTTCCCCTCACCGCGCTCGCCTTGCTGCACGCCACGTTCGCGCTGGCTGCCGACGGCGTCGCGTTCACCTCGCCGGGTTTTCCGCCGTCGCAGATGAACGCCGCGGGGCAGCTCGTCGAGGACTGGGGCGCGGTCGGCGTGAAACTCGGCGGCGAAGGTGTGACCGACGCGGCGCCAGCAGTGGCGGCGGTGAAACTCGACGGTGTGATTCCGGCGGCGCAAGCCGTATCGCAACGCGGCGCGGTGACGCTGACGTTGACGGCGTTCCGCGCGCCGGCGCATCCGTCGGGTGTGGATGTGTTCGCGGTCCGCGTCGATGAGAAACAGGGCCGCGCCGCCAACGTCACCGTGGCGCTCGACCTGCCGGCGGGAACGCAAACCGGTTTGCGCACCGTCAGACTCGGCGGACGGGTGGTGCTGACGTTGCCATCGCGCGAAGAGTCCGGCGAGAAGGCCCGTGAGTGGGGCTACTGCGACGAAGCGGCATCGCTGCCGGGCTGGGCGAAACCGGTCGGTCCGTGCGACCCGGCGTTCCGCAACATCCGCGCCGGCATGGGCAGCGTGCCGATCATCTATCGGTTCACCATTCCACCGAAGAGCGAGGCGAATGTCGTGCTCGGCTTCTGCGAAAGCCACTGGGCCGAAACCGGCCAGCGGCGGCTGCTCTGCAAGGTCGAGGGCGCGCCGCCGCAGGAGGTGGACCCGATCGCCAAGTGGGGACGGCACAAACCGGGCGCGTTGCTGTTCAAAGCGCGCGACGAAAACGGCGACGGCAAACTCGACATGACTGTCAGCGCCGCGCGGGACGCGAAAGACAAGAACCCGATTCTCAACGCGATCTGGGTTTTTCCCGCCGGCCCGCCGCCAAACCTCGAACAAGTCATCGCCGGCAAACTGAATGCCGCGGCGACGCGACGGGTGGACGTCGGCGGCGGGAACGATCAACCGCTTTATCCGGGAGGCAAACTGGAGTATCGCCTTTCGCTGCCCGCGCACGGCTCACAAGAGCTGACGTTCTTCGCGGCGTGCCACGGCGGCGTCGCGCCGATACCGGACGCGAGCGCCTGGACCGCGGAGACGCTGCGCCGCGCCGCGCGCGAGGTCTGGCGCGACTGGCGGGAGCGATAGGCGGCTCCGGACGGAACCGATCAAGCCGCTCTTGCATCGGTGGCGGCAGTTGCTATTCTTCACGCGCGGTACCGAAAACGCGCAGTTTCAAAGAACGATCACGCATGAAAGAGATGAAAGCCTGTCTGGCGGAGATGATCGGCACGTTCGCGCTGGTCCTCATCAGCGTCGGCGCCATCTATAACGCCAACCACCAGCAGATGGATTTGCTCGGCATCGCGCTCGCCTACGGACTGGCCGTGGGCGTGATGGTGTCGGCCACCGCCGCGATCTCGGGCGGGCATTTGAATCCCGCCGTCAGCTTCGGCGCGTTCATCGGCGGCAGGATGGAGATGATGCAGGCGGCCCGCTATATCGCCGCGCAGCTTGTCGGCGCGGCGGCGGCGGGTCTCGTTTGCGTGATGATCCTGGAACAAGGAGCCGTCAGCACGGCCACGCCCGATCTCGGTAAAGAGGTGTCCACCGGCACTGCCATCCTCGTCGAGGCGACGCTGACGTTTTTCCTGATGTTCGTCATGATGGGCACCGTCATGGACGCGCGCGGGCCGAAGATCGGCGGGCTGGCCGTCGGGCTGGCGGCGGCAATGGGCGTCCTGTTCGGCGGCCCGCTGACCGGCGCGGCCATGAATCCGGCGCGTGTGTTCGGCCCGGCGCTCTTCGGCGGCCATTGGACGAACCACGCGGTTTACTGGATCGGCCCGATGCTGGGCGCGGCGCTGGCGGGCGCGATCTACGGCCGGTTTCTGATCCACTCGGACGATCCGCAGGCACTAAAGAAGAAGTGAGACGGGAATGGTGATTCGTAGCCCGTGATTTGCGATTCGCGATCCGGGTGGACCAACAAGCAAAGACATTCTTCTGCGCAAACCAAGACCCAAGTCACCAGTCACGGAATAAGAACCATGCCTCGCACCAAAACAATTTCGCCGCCGAAACCCGAGGGCCGCCGTGTCTGGATCGTGCCGGACGCTTACCTGCCGCCGTTGACGGAGGAAGACGAGGCGAAGCGCGCGAGTGGCAAAGGCTACTGGAGCCATGAGTCGCTCTGTGTCGTCAACACCGGCTCGAAACCGGCGAGCGTATCGCTGAACTTTTACTTCGAGGACCGGCCGGCGGTGAAAAACATTCGCGTCACGGTCGGCGGCGAGCGCACGCGGCACATCCGCTTCGACAAACCGGAGCAGCTCGGCGGTTTCCGCGTGCCGGCGGGCGTGCCTTACGCGTTGCGCGTGGAGAGCGACGTGCCGGTGGTGGTGCAGCACAGCCGGCTCGACACGACGCAGCCGAACTGCGCGTTTCTCTCGGTTGTAGCGCATCCGGCAAAATAGCAGGCAGAAGGCGGAAAGCAGAAGGCAGGGGATGGTGCTTCAAAGTGGAGCAAATTTTTCAGGACTGGCCATCATGCTGCCCAACATTTTTCCAACTTCCTCATAGCCTGCCATGAGATGCTGCCATCGATCCTTTGCCAGATAACCGCAATCACAAGCAAGGTCCAGCCAGACTTGTGTTTCCGTGGCTTCAGCGTCCGCATCGCACAGTTTGCTGACGAGCATGTTTGGGTAGCGTCGCTTCCGGAATCCTTCGGCAATGTTCGCCGCAACGCTCCGCGACGAACGCCGGATTTGATCCGTTAACGAGTAGCGTTCCTCCTTCGGAAACGCTTTGGATTCGTGGAATATCTCCATCGCCAGCGAATACGCCAGTTGGAAGACCTTCAGATCTCTGTGGCCTCGCATCGCAATCGCTCTTTCCAAACTTGCTGCCTTCTGCCTTTTGCCTTCTGCCTTCTCTTGCGCCCTACGGCGCCAACGCCGACGCGGGCGTGATTTTCTTCAACAGCACCTTCGAGTGCCGGCCGCTCTGGTCGTAGCGTTGCCGCCGGTCCAGGGGCAGATCGTCGGGCGTGCCTTCCGCGTAGCCAAGTTTTTGAAAAAACGTGAACGCCTGCGTGGACAGGGCGAACACCTCCGCCGCGCCCAGCTCGCCGGCGCGCGCTTCGACGTAAGCCGTCAGCTTCCGGCCGATGCCCAGGTTTTCGTGGCCGGGATTGACAAACAGGCACGCCAGCTCGGCCTTGTTTTGCTCCGGATAGGAATGACACGCGACGCAGCCGACAACGTTCTTGTCTATTTCATAGACGTAGAAATCCGCCAGTTGCTTTTCCAGCGTCGCGCGCGTCCGCTTCACCAACTCCTCGTTTTCGACACCGAGCTTGATGAGTTGCTGCAACGACCGCAGGTCCTTCTTTACCGCCTTGCGAATCTGCCGATACTCGGAGGCATAGACGAGCGTGCCGATGCCCTCGTTGCTGAACACCTCGGCCAGGATCGCCTCGTCCAGATGGCCATTAATAATGTGCACCCGTTCGATGCCCTGCGCGCACGCCTTGACGGCATACTCGGCTTTGCTGACTTGTTCCGGCGGAAACCAGTCGCGATGCTGCTTGAGCGTCGCCGCCAGTTCGGTGGCCAGCACTTGCAGCGTCAGCAGGCCGTTGATGACGAGGCCGTCGGACGGCGTCAGGAAAATAATCTTCACCGCGTTCAACGCCTCGGCGATGGTGACGGCCACCTGGTCCGAGTTCACCCGGAACGTGTGCCCATCGCCGTCGAAGCCGAGCGGCGGAATCACCGGGATCACGCCCTTGTCGAGCAGCGTCGTCAGCAACTCCGTGTCCACCCGCTCGAGCTTGCCGGTGTAAAGATGGTCCACGCCCTGCAGGATGCCGAGCGGATGCGCGATGCAGGCGTTGGTGATGGCGGCGCGCAGGTCGTTGGCGCTCAGTCCTTCCAGCACCTCGTGCGACAACCGCGTCGCGACCGAGATCGTCAGCTTCAACGTCTCGGCGTCGGTCACACCGGTGCCGTAGGCGTTGCTGATCTTCGCGCCGGTCTGTTCCGCCACCTCGAGAATCTGATGACTCGCGCCGTGAACGATCACCACCTTGATGTTGAGCGACCGCAACACCGCCACGTCCCGCAGCAGTCCGGGAAAAACCTCATCGCCAACGAGATGCCCGTCCACCGCCAGGACGAACACCTTGTCGCGAAACTGCGGGATGTAACGGAGCATCCCGCGCAAATCTACAGGTTTTGCAGTCACAGCATTCCCTTCGTGTCGCGGATATTATCACAGCGCGCCGCCGCCGCAACCACAGAAGCGGGGCGGGACAGCATGGTAGCCGCGTCGCTCCGTAACGCGAATCGGGGATGACAATCAATCGCGGCAAGGTAGGGCCGGACCGCTGGGCCGGCCGAAACAACGATGCGGCGCGCCCGGCGCTCGCGCCCTACCACAACCGTCGCCCTCATGCAGACCGCTTCCTCCTCTCGTGCATTCTGTGGGTAACTCTCCGTCGCCGTTTCCCCAACCCCAGTACTTCCCCTCTTTCGCGTCTTTCGCGTGTTTAGCGGGCAACCCCGTCGCCGTGGTTCCTTGCTTTGATCGAGCTCTTTCCACGGTTTCATTTGGGTTCGTTTTGCTCCGGGCACTGTCAACCACCACCATAAAGTTTTCATGCAAGTCACGGATTTGCAGTCCGTTGATGCCAGTTCGCATTTTTCTTTATTTGGGTTCGTTTCGTAAAAAACAACTTCACCGCAGCCGCCGTGGCGGATCGAAATGTTCATATTCCGATGGAAAAACGTCGTTTTCAGGTTTTGGCCGCGTCCATCATTTGGGTTCGTTTTGCACATTTGTTGTAGCGCAGGCAGAACCGTTTCCGGCAACAGGACTTGTGCACGGCAGCCGGGCAACGAGATGGATCGAGCCGGATGGAACTCGATAACCCCGCTCGTACAATCCGTGTAATCCGTGCCATCCGTGGATTGTTCCCAAGCCGGATTTGGTCGGATTGAGTCGGATCGAACCAGATTGCCTGCGCAGTTCCGCGCACCGGTTCTTCCGCCTTTCGACCACTGACCACTGACCACTGACCTCTGCTTTCCGCCATCTCCCATCTGCCATCTCCAAACTGCCAAATGTCTTTCATCGTCGGGCACAAAGTAGCAAAACTTCTCTATTGTGTAAAGTGAAATTCTCTATTTTTCACAACCCGCCATGCGGACACTTGGAAACGGTTTATACTGTCGCCGCTGGCGTCTCGGGCGGACTCTTGTCCCAATCCCCCGTTGCAAACACGCGCCTCACCCGCTTTGACATGTAAAAATAGGGCAGCCATATCATCGGCCAAAGCAAAGCAAGCACACTGAAAACAATATTCTGGGGAAATGAAACCAGATCTATTCCCAAACCGATGAGCGCAAAGACAAGATCCGCAATCAACACCCTCCTTAACCAGGCCACCCATTTCCAAGCGCGCGTTCTAAGGATGCCCACCCCCACAACAGCCTCTGCCCCTCGCATCAGCAAGCCCGGCACCGCAGAGAGAAGATACAGATAGTAAAGGGGCGACCCGTTCCAACTGGAGGGATCGAAGTTGGCGATGGACGCTATGGTGATCACTGCTGATCCAGCCACACCAAAATAAAGCTGTATGAAGAATAAAAGCAGCCAACCGCCAATTGGCTTCTGGCGGCTCTGCACACACCAGACGATCAGAAGAACTTGGAACAAACACCCACAGCCCGGAAGGGCGGGCTGTTGTTGCCCGGGATGAGACGAACGTTCTGATTGCGGCCCAGACGGTTGGCGGGCGGCATTGTCGCCCGTCAACCCTGAAGCCGTCGACGGGGCAAATACGCCCGGCTTCGCTTGTTGTTTTGTTTCTACAATCGTGAATGGCTGGCCTGGGGCAAATCGCGGTTCATCCACGCAGAACGCCGTTTGGCTAAAAATACCAACGATGGCAGAGCAGAAAAACAGCCGGATGTTTCTTGTCGTCATGGCGCAACCCGTCCTTGGATCGCGGCGATTCTCTCCTTGGCGCGGCGGCAAGTCAAGAAGCCGCATCCGACCCGCCGTCACTGGTCCTAAAAGTGGCTCGACTCATGATTTTTTCATTTCACCCCACACTCGCTGCGTCCATTGCGCCTGAGCCGTAATGACGCGCCCCTCTCCCCACCCTCGCGCGCCTCAAGCTTGCGCCGGATGCGGCGCGTGATTATCGTTCGCGACACTGAAATGAAAACCCGCTTCCAGATGACGGCCGTCGCGATGGCGGCCGGGTTGTGTCTCCTGACCCTGTCCGCGAGCGCGGCGTCGCTGCGCGTCGTGGTGGAGGCGACGCCGCCCGGCGCGCTGCCGTTGCAGATCTCCGGCGAACTCGCCGCCGCGCTGGCGCCCGACGGCGCGCCCGCCACCAACCTCCAGTTCATCGTCAACGGACCGCACCGGCGATGCGTGAGCCAGGCGCTGGCCGGCGCGGACGGGACGTGCCGGCTGTTGTGGCATTCGCAGGGCGCGGGCAAATACGAAATCCTCGCGCGCGCCGCGGCGGAACAATCCGCCGAGCCGGGCAAGACCGAAACGCCCATCGCCCGCGTGGACGGCGGCACGATCCACATTAATAACGGCGTCTTCAGCGCCGCGCACACGCCGGCCCTCGCGGGCGGTTTCCCGGCGGCGATCACCGTCGTCGGCGCGAAAGCGGCGCTGCCGATCGAATACGCCGACCGGCTTTACCAGAAGGAGGTCGGGCAGTTCTCGCTCGAAGCCAACCCGAAGCCCGCCGTCCGGCTCATCGCCAACGGCCCGCTGTTCGCCACCGTCGAAGTCGGCGGCGGCTACTACCGGACCGAGGCCGGCCAGCTCGTGCAGCACGAGTCGCAGCCGGTGGCGCGCTACCGCTTCACGTATTTCCGGAACTCGCCGTTCGTGCAGGTGAACGTCGCCGTGACGCAGCCCGGCGCGTTCGACTGGAAGGAACTGCACGTCCTGGAACTGCGCGCCCGCCGCGAGAGCCGCGTCCCGCCCGCCGCCGACGCGCCGCCCGGCGCCGCGCCGCTGGCGAAAAGCTGGGCGGGCGGCGAGCCGTCCCTCGAAGGCATGGTGTCGCGCGCCGGCGGCACGCATCAGTTCAACCGCTGGGCGGCGCTCTATTTCGACAACGGCGTCGTCGCGGTGGTGAACCCGCACGCGGCGAGCGACGGCAGCAAGCAGGCGCGCGTTCACGACGGCGCCGACCTGCTTTACGCGATGGGTCCCTGGGTGGCATTCGCCGGGCCGCGCGTGGAGTTCGACCGCTATCTCTACATCGGTCCGCGCAACGTGCCACGCCAGGCGCTCAATGAAATGGCCGGCCAGCTCGACCGGTTGCAGCCGCCGCGCGTAGAATCGCCGGAACTGGAAACGCGGGCCGCCGCGCTGCGCAAGGCCACCAACACCGCGCTCTCCGGTCTCGGCCATCGGACGACGCGCGCGACGCTGCTCTGGCGGCTCAACCACGCGCTCGCCGACCTGCACTCGCTCCACAACGTCGCCGCCGCCCGCGGCGTCATCCTGCAACCGCCGCCGAAGCGGACGCTGCCGCGCGACACGCCGCCGGCGGTGGAGCTCATCTCGCTCGGCGACGGCCGCGACGCCATCGTGACGGACCAGTTGTTGCTCGCGCTCGACGCGAAGGGGCGGCTGGCGAGCTTTTACCAGGCGCTGGCCGACACGGAACTGCTGTCGCGGCCCTGCTCCATGTTCCGGTTCACCGTGCGCAATCCGCTCGGCGTCGAGGCGACGCTCACGGCGAACGAAACGGAGCGCGCGGCGGCGGAGTTCAGCAAGGGCGAACTGCGCCTGCGCTACACCGGCAGCGTTTTCGGAACCATCCCGGCGCACGTGGACCTCGTGCTGCGGCTGGACGGCCCAAGCGTCAACTGGCGCGCGGAAGCCGCGGTGGACGCCGAGGGCGCGGCGGCATGGCGGCTGGATTTTCCCGTGCTCGACGGCGTGGGGCGGCTCGAAGGCGACGACGGCGAGGACGCGGTGATCGTGCCGGACGGCTGGGGCCGTTTGCAACCGAGGCCGAGCGCCGCGCATTATGTATCCCGCTATCCCGGCGGCGGCGCGACGATGCAGTTCGTGGGCTACGCGCGCGGCCAGGAAGGCCGGGGCACTGAGGCCGCTCCCACATTCCAGACGACGCTCGGCGTCATCGCGCGTGACGGCCGCTGTTTCGCCAAGGACTTCGTGGCGCTCGGCAACGACGAGGAGCGCACGGTGTCGCTGGAGGCGAGGCATTATCCGGCCGACATGGGTTTCACGCGCGGCTGCAACTGGCCGTATGAAGTGGAGACGGTGGCGCTGGCCGGCGACTGGTTTGCGCTGGCGGAGCATTACCGCGCGTGGGCCACGCGGCAGGCGTGGTGCGAGGGCGGCAAGAACCGCCGCCGGCACGATTCGCCGGAGTGGTTCCGCCAGCTCGTCTGGTGGCATCACGACGGCACGCGCGACGGCGCGAAGCTCATGGACACGTTCGATCATTTGCGCAAAGCGGTGCCCTTCCCGCTCGCGTTCCACTGGTATAACTGGCACTCGATTCCGTTCGACAATTTTTATCCCGACTATTTCCCGGTGAACGACTACGTGCCGGCGGTGCGCGCGAAGATGCGCGAGTGGGGCGTGCATGTGATGCCCTACATCAACGGCCATCTCTGGGACACGGCGTCGAAGAGCTACGCCGAGGAAGGCGCGGTGCGCTGGGCGATGAAGAAGGCCGACGGCTCGCTCTACCTCGAGCACTGGAACAAACACGATCACTCGACGGCATGCCCGTTCACCGACGCGTGGCGCGACAAGATGGTGCATGTCACCGACAAGCTCTTCCGCGAAGTCGGCGTGGACGCGGTTTATCTCGACCAGATCGGCGCGTCGCAGGCGCAGCTTTGCTACGACGGCACGCACGGCCATGCGCGCGGCGGCGGCGACCACTACGTGGCCGGTTATTGGAAGGTGCTGCAAGCCGTGCGCGCCAACGCCCGCAGCATCAATCCGAACGCCGCGCTGACCACCGAGGACACCGCCGAGCCTTACATCCGCTACCTCGACGGCATGTTGATGTGCAACCGCGCGCTGCCCGACAGCATCCCGTTTTTCCCGGCGGTCTATCACGACTACGTCGCGCAATTCGGCCTCTACATCTACGAGCCGGAGATCAAGGCCGGCGTCACGTTCCGCTCGAAGGAGGCGATGCTGTTCCAGTTCGGCGGCCAGCTCGGATGGAACGGCACGAACTGGAGCGACGCGCCGGAGCATCGGGAGAAATTCGCGTGGCTCGCCAAACTCGCCGCGTTCCGCCAGGCCGGCCTCGACTGGCTCGCGTACGGCGACATGCTGCGGCCGCCGCACGTGACGATGGCGCGCAATGGCGCGCCGGTGCCGCGCATCGCGGAGCGCTGGACAATCTACAAGCGGGAGATGGACACCGAGCAGCCGGCCGTCACCGCCAGCGCGTGGCAGGCCAGCGACGGACGCGTCGCCGTTTTCGTCATCAACGTGTCCGACAAACCGCTCAGCGTCGGCGTGCCATTGCCGCCGGAGGCGAAAGGCAGGAAGATTCAGGAAGTGGATTCGTCCGGCAAGGAAAGCGGTGACGCGAACATTTCCAACCACCAACTCCGACTCGACCTCGCGCCGATGAGTGTGCGGATGTTTGTGGCGATGTGAGCGAAGCGCTGTAGCGGCGGTCTCTGACCGCCGGTTATTGATGATGATCTCGGCGGTCAGAGACCGCCGCTACAGTAACAAACTCACCCGGTTTTACTTCGCCTTGTTGCCGATGCAGAAGAGCGTCTTTTTGCCGCGAATGTAGAGGCAGCCGTCGGCGAACGCGGGCGAGGCGAGCACTTCCTCGCCGAGTTCGGCGCGGCCGAGTTCCTTGTAAGTGTCGCCGGCTTGCAGGATGAGGCAGGTGCCCTTGTCGCTGAACAAATAGACCTTGTCGCCGGCGAGGCCGGCGGAGGATTTGAAGCTGACGTTGTCGAGTTCCTTCTCCCAAAGTTTCTTGCCCTTCGCCGCGTCGTAGCAGGTGATGGTGCCGCCGGAGGTGGCTAGATAGACACGCTTGCCGTCGCAAAGCGGGCTGGAAATGTCCGGCAGGCCGTCCTCGGCGCTCCAGGCCACGTGCGTCTTGGTGACATCGCCGCTGCCGTCGGGTTTGATGGCGGCGAGTTTTTCGCCTTCCATCGCGGTGAAGACGAAGCCGGCGCCGAAAATCGGCGAGGGCGTGACTTCGCCGGAGAGCGTCTCGGCGCGCCAGAGTTCCTTGCCGGTGGCGGGATCGTAGGCAATGACCAGGGGTTTGCCGACCGTGACGAACAACTCGCGCTGGCCGGTGTTGATGAGGATCGGCGACGCCCACGAGCCGGAGATGGGCCGCGGCGCGGATTCCCAAACGGTGTTGCCCGTGGCGGTGTCGAGCGCCACGATTTTTGACTTGCCGTCCTTGCCGGTGCCCTGGTCGAGCTGGAGCAGCAGCCGGTCGTGATACTGCTCCAGCGAGCACGCGTGGCCGTAGCCGTCCTCGAACTTGCCGAGATTGCGCGCCCAGACGCGGTTGCCTTTGTAGTCGAACGCAACCACGTCGGCATTGGCGAAGATCGCATAGACGCGCCGGCCGTCGGTCGCGACCGTCGAGGGCGCAAAGCCGCCGTCATCCATCACCGTCGGCGCTTCGGGATCGGTGCCCGGAATGTCGCCGACCGCCTTTTGCCACAGCATTTGGCCGGTCGCCGCGTCGTAGCAGTAAACCTCGCGCTTCTTCTCGGTCGCGCCGCACAGAAACACGCGGTTGCCCCAGAGCACCGGTGAGTTCGGGCCGATGATCGGCACGGGGGCCTTCCACAAAATGTTTTCGCCGGTTTTTGCGTTCCATGTCGTCGGCTCGTTCGCGAAGGCGGAAATGCCCGCGCCGCCCGGCCCGCGGAAACGCGGCCAGTTCTTCTTGAGTTCCTCCGCTGTCGGGAACGGCGTCGTTGGCGCGGCGGGTTCGGGGACAGCGGCGGCCGTCTCCGCTGCCGCCGCCGTCTTCGCCGCACGCGTCGGCAGATGGCTCGTCGAGTAGGCCGCCAGCGCCCACGCCGCACCGCCCAACACCACGCCGGCCATTGCCACCGCCAGGCGCGCCGTCGCGGCGGCGTGGTCCTTGGTTTCATGCGTGTGCTCGACCTTCTGCGTCTTCGGTAGTTTCCGGCGATAGATGGCGGATTGAATGGCAAACAGAAATACCGCCGCGCCGGCGATCAACAACCAGCCGCCGCGTTCGGTCAACAACAGATGACGCGAATACTTCCGGCGCAAATCGAAGTCCGCGGCGCGGACTTGTTTTTTCAACGCCTCATCGGACGGATTCTGCAGCAGCGACACTTTGAGCCGCTTCAGTTCCGGCGAGGTCAGCGGGTCGAAGGCACGACTTTGGAGATGATTGACCAGCATCAACGCCGCAATGACGGCGCAGAATACCCCCGCGACGGCGGCGGCGCGGACCTGCGCCTGCGGCCAGCCGGCGGCGGCGGTTGAAGTCGGTTTGCTCGTCACGGATTGCATGTTGAGTCCTCGCTGTTTAACCGCCGCGGACCGGCGTGAGCGGGATGACGTTCTTACCCGCGATGCGTTTCACCCGCACAATCTCTTTCGGACAGTGAATGTAACACCGGCCGCAGGAAACGCAGTCCGCCGGATCGGGATCATAGACGGACTGTTTTCGCGGCGCGGAAACCGAAATCAGCGTCGCGCCGATCACCAATCCGACAAACGCGCCAAACCACCGGCTGCCGATCGCGAACCCGCCGCGCACCCGCAACGCTTCGGCGTAAAGTTCTTCCACCGGTCGGCCGGTCTGGCGGAACGCTTTGCTCGCGTCGGTCGGCTCCCCCGGCTTGCCGGCGTCCTCGGCGGCGATTTGTTCGGCGAGGCTGACCGTGGCGTGCATCCGCGAGAACGGCACGCTAAGCCGCCCGCCGAACCAGCCGCCCAGCACGACGAGCAGCGGCAGGAGCGCCGCCAGCGCGATCAGCCGGCGCGTGCGCCGATGCGGGTTGGGATGCGGATCCTTCAGCATGGGATCGGCGATGGCGCCATACGGACAGGCGGTGTCGCAAATCTGGCAGTGGAGGCAGTCCATCGGCGACAGCGTCACGTTCCATTTGGCAAACCGCGATACCAAGCCCAGCAGCGCGCCATACGGGCACAGGAAGCGGCAATACGGCCGGCCGATGAAAATGCCGACGATCAAGAACGCCGCGCCGAGCGCGATCATCCCGTAGCTGCCGCTGCGCCGGAAGAGCGCCACGAAGGGATCGTATTCGCAGATGATGAACGCGCTGCCGGTCGCCGCGAACAAAATCCCCGCGCCGAGATAAACAAACGGCAGCACGCCGAGCGCGCTGTCCAGCCACGACGGCGTTTTCACCGGTTTCAACAGCGCCAGGTCCTGGATCGCGCCCATGGGACAGACCGCCGCGCAAAACGTCCGGCCGAAGAACGCGGCGAACACCAGCGGCAGCAGGAAAAACGCCAGCGTCGTCAGCGGCACGACGTAGCCGCTGTTGAACACCGCCAGCGCCGCGTCCTGAACCGAGCCGATGGCACAAACGCAGCCCTTCTGGTAAAAACCGAAATACAGCAGTGAGAACACCGACAGCGCCAGCAGGCCGTCACGCGAGCGTTTCATCAGCGCCAGATACGACGCCAGCGCCAGCGCCGCCACCAGCACCGCCACGTCCACGTAGCTCAGCAGTTCCGCCCGCGCCGCAGGCACGGTCGTCGCCGGCATCTTGTAGCCGGGATCAAACTCCGGCGGCGGAAACCGCTCGACGCCGTGGGCGGCCAGCGGCAATGCCAGCAGCGCGAGGCCGGCGGCAACACCCGCAAAACAGTGGAAAAGCTTCAATTTCCAAAAGCGACTGCCTTCCATCAGAGGCTTGGGATCTGGAGTTGCTCTGAAGTTTGGAGTTTGCAGTTTGGAACTTCCCTTCGCTCTCATGCCTGATGCTCCCGGTCTTTCATCAGGTAGGGTTTATCCGCCGGCACGCGCTGAAACGCCTGCGCCGGACACGCTATGGCGATCGCGCATTCGTCGCAGTTCACGCAGCGGTCGTGCCGCACTTGCAGGAAGAACGACCCGTTGCCGAACAGCACGCAGCCCTTCACGCACTTCGCGCAACCGATGCAGCGCGGTTCGTCAATCGTGTATTCGTAGTAAGGATCCTCCAGCGCGCGCCGCTTGATCGCGCCGGTCGGGCAAAGCTGGTTCTCCGCGCCCGTGTCGAGGCTGACCGGCTCCGGCTCGAAGTAGCCAGTGCAGAGCTTGCAGTAGCCGCACATCGGATACACCTGCACGCATTTCACCGCCGACGGTTTCAGCACGCATTCCGTGGCGCAGCGGTTGCACTGGACGCATTTGTAGGGATCGAGCTGCCACACCGTCCGCTTTGCCTGGCTGCGGCGAAACAGCACCGTCGTCGCCGCGCCGAGCAGGAACAGAAACGCGCCGCGCATCGCGCCGTTGAGCATCCGGCGCCGCGAGGAATGAACTGGCGATGGCATCGTCATGATCGTCGGGCGGCGGCCTTGATTTCCAGCGCCTGCGGGAGACTGCACGCCGGCAGCGACGCGCAGCCGCGGCAAAGTTTGATTTGCGGACAGCGGCTCTGCGACGTCCGCCGCGCCGCCAGCGCGCCGGCCACCGCCGCCAGCGCGCCCAGCAACGCGTAGCGCACGCCGCTGCGCAGAAACTCGCGCCGGTCCTGGATTTGTTGGAGAAGCGGGTTCATTTCTTTCGGGCAAATACCCGCACCTCGCGCGTGGACGCATCCGCCAGCAGGACCCGGCCCGCCGAGTCCACCGCCAGGTCCATGCAGACGCCGTGCGCCGCCGTCGAATTCGGGTTCGCCGTCTGGTTCGGAAACAGCTCCGGGCCGGCGACGACGCCCTCGAACTCGCCCTTCGCGGAGTAAACCTTCACGCGCGGCAGTCCCTTCTCGCTCGTCACAAACCGTCCGTCGGGCAGCCGAGCAAAGTGAATCGGATTGCAACAGCCGCAGAAGCCCTTGACGCCGAGGCTCTCCTCACCCCAGAAGCTCTGCAAGTCGCCGTCGAACGTGTAAGCTTCGAGCCGGTGCCGTCCCGGATTCACGACCCACAACACACCGTCCGCGCCAACGGCGAGGTCAAGAAACGGGCTGGGCACGATGAAACCAAGAATGTGCTTGTCGGGGTTTTTCTTGCCGATCCGGCCGAGCAGCTTGCCGCCGAGATCGTAACGCAACACCACGCGGTTGCCGGCGTCGGCGACGAACACGTCCTTCTCCGCCACCGCCAGCGCCGTCAGCAGCGCGTCGCCGCCCGCGTTGTTCCATCGCGCCTGCCGCGCGCCGGAGGCGTCGAAGACCTCCACGTGGTCTTTCATCCCGACGAAAATATTTCCCTTGGCCGCCGCCGCCAGACAACGCGGCCTTTCGTCCAGCATGAACTCGCCGGTCCGCTCGCCGGTTTTGCTGAAAACGCGGACCGCCTTGTCCCCCGCTACCAGGACCCGGTCCTCCGGGCCGATGGCCACGGCGCTCAGTTCCCCCAAGCCGGTTGCGATTTTTGCTGTTTCGTCGTATTGGATGAGCGCGGGATCGGTCTTGAAAAACTTCGAGACATCGTAGGTGTACTCCTTGCCAAGGCTGCGTCCGCCGCTGCCGCCGCCTGTCGTCCCGGCCTGTTCCGCTTGGGCCGGAAACCCCAGCAGCCCGGTCGCGCTTCCCAACCCGAACAACGACGCGCCGCCCACGCTCCGGCGCAAGAACTGCCGTCGCGTAGCCTGCTCTGTTTTCCTGGGCACTTCGTTCATCCGCTAATAGCCAACATCACTGACTCGACAATCTAAAAACTTGCTTCATCATCGCCCCGCTTGCAAGTCTAGGATTTGTCCAAGCGCGAACCAAGGCGCATCTCTGTTCTTTGGACAGGTCGAAGCAACGGACTTCCAAGTCCGTTTTCTCAATCCGACCAAGAACTGGGATGCGCCCCGCGAAGCGAAACCCGACACCGCAATGGAACGGCGCGGCGGCGGGCCGCGTCTTGACGGGCCGCGTTGAACGGCCCAAGATGCCGGTGTCGTCTTCAGGCAAAGCGGAAAAGCACATGGCTGTCATCACTCTGACCACGGATTTTGGCACAAACGGCTGGTTTGCCGCGGCGATGAAAGGCGTCATCGCCAGCATCGCGCCGGACGCACGCGTCGTGGACGTGACGCACGAAGTCGCCGGACAGGACATCCTCGCCGGCGCGTTCGTGCTCGCGCAGTGTTTCCGCAACTTCCCGCGCGACACCGTCCACGTCGCCGTCGTGGACCCCGGCGTCGGCTCGCCCCGCCGTGCCATCGCGGTGAAATCGCAGGATTATTTCTTCCTCGCGCCGGACAATGGCGTGTTGACGCTGGCCCTCGCCGCCGTGGACAACCGCACCCCGCTGCAATTCCGCTCCATCGAGAACGAGCGGCTTTTCAACCGGCCCGTCAGCCGCACCTTTCACGGCCGCGACATTTTCGCGCCCGTCGCCGCGCATCTCGCGGTTGGCGTCGCGTTCCACGAAGTCGGCCCGGTCATCGAGAGCATCGTGCGGCTGGAACTCGCCGAGCCGAAGGTAACGAAGAAGGGCATCGAGGGTCGCGTGATGTTCGTGGACCGCTTCGGCAACCTCATCACCAACATCGCCGCCCACCACCTCGAACAACTTGCCGGCGAGCCAAAATCCTTCCGCATCGGATCTTCCTGGAACGGCAACATCCGCAAGTTCGGCCGTTTCTACGCCGAAGCCCCGCACGGCAAACCCATCGCCCTCATCGGCTCCAGCAACTTCGTCGAACTGTGCGTCAACCTGGGCAGCGCGGCGAAGACCTTCCGCGCGAAGCCGGGCGATAAGGTGACAGTGACGTAGTTGTCCGCGGGGAAAACACCCGGCTCGGCACCGCCCACGCTCACGGCTGTGGCGGAATCTGCCAGACGCGGACCCAGTCTACTTCCATGGTTGTTTTGCTGTCCGCAAGCGAACCGTAGCCTTCGGCGGGACAGTTTCCGGCCCAGCCCTTGTCCTGAACCTCGCAAGTGAGCAGGATATACTCGCTGCGGCGGGAAACGGCGTTGGTCGTGCTCCACCGCTCCTTGCCGTCGTAGTAGAAGGTGTATCGCTCCGGCGTCCATTTCAGGCCGTAGTGGTGCCATTCGCCCGGCAGTGGCTTCGCGATGGAGGTGGGCGCGATCTTGGTGCCCACGGTCTTGTGGTCTTTGCCATAGCCGTCCCAGTGGAGGTTGATGACGAACATGTCGCTGATGTCATTGCCCTTGTTGTCGCTGGCGCGGTGTTCGACGATGTCAATCTCCGTCCCGGCCGTCGCGGGATCGCCGGGCGGTTTGCCGACGGTGGGCGACTGCAACCAGAACGCGCCCCACTGGCCGGGCGTGGTGTGGAAACGGACGGCGGCTTCGAAATAGCCGTAGGCCGTCTCGAACTTGCCTTTCGTCGTCAGGAACCCCGTGCAGTGCTTGCCGTCCTTCGTGTAAGTGGTGATGGTCAGCACGCCATCCTTCACCCTCGCGGCGTCGGCAACGTTTTGTCCGCCCTTGCGCGGGCCGACCACGGCCGTCCATTTGGACTCGTCGAGTTTGTCACCGTCGAACGGGTCCTGCCAAAGCATCCGGTATTCCGCCGGCGCCGCGGCGTGCGCGACGAGGGTCGTGAGCAGGAGGACAAGGAGAGATGAAATCGGAGTGGACTTGTTCATGATCATGCCTTGAGCAACCGATTAACGGTTCTTACGAGAGGGTGATGAACCGATGAGATGAAAATCGAAAGTTCGCGGGTCGTCTTTGAACGGAAGCTTCAAATCAGCTCGGATAGCTAACAATAGTTTCTTTAGAAGCTCATCATGTCGATCGCCTGAGGGATTTGGATTAGAGAATTTAGCCTCGTCGTGAAACTTCATAAGCGCGTCAATGACGGATTGAGGCGCGACCAGCGCTATAGTGTTCACCGCCAACGCAAAATGCTGGTTTGCCTTGTCCTTGTCGGTACCATCAACGGCAAGATCTGAGAGAGCACTCAGCAAGACCTTGTAATGATTCAGCTTCTGTTCACGGAGGGTAGCAGCAAGTTGCTGTCTTTTGTTGAGAATGGAGGTTACTGCGACCGCTACGATGCTGGCAGCGGCTGAAATAACTGCAACTTGAACGCTGACTTCCATCTGCATCGTTCGGTCATCCTTGTTTATGAACTTAAATAACTCGCCGCCCACGGCGTCCTGCCCGCTTGCCTCTTCACACCGCGTTCGTTGGCAGCGAGATGTTCGCAAATCCTGAAGACGGTTTCAACTTCATTGGCGCTGCCGATGGCCTTGGCGATGGCTTCGGCGGTGAAGGCGGCGCTGCGGTGGGCACGGAGGTGGGCGAGGATTTTCCGCTGGAGGCCGAGCACGACATCGGCGGCTTTCTTGCCGGCCTGGACGCCGGGCTGGTGATATGCGTTGATGCCGACGAGCGCAGCGTAGAAGCCGACGGCGCGTTCGTAGAGGGCGATGAGTTTGCCGACGGAGCCGGGGCAAACGTGGCGGATGGTGAGGGTGATGCTCTCGCGGCCGTTCTCGTAGAGCGCGCGGCGCGTGCCGAGGAGGAAACCGCTCAGGAAATCGCCGCTCGTGGCATCCGGCTCGACTTCGAGCGGGCTGCCGCCGTCCTTCAGGACCTCGATGAAGGTGGCGAAGAAGTTGTTCACGCCGTCGCGGAGCTGCTGGACGTAGGCGTGCTGGTCAGTGGAACCTTTGTTGCCATAAACCGCAATGCCCTGGTTGACCTTCCGGCCCTTGAGATCGAGTTCCTTGCCGATGGACTCCATGATGAGCTGCTGGAGGTAGCGGCTGAAAAGATCGAGCCGGTCCTTGTAGGGCAGGATGACCATGTCCTTCTTGCCCTTGCCGCCGCCGGCCTTGAACCACATCAGCGCCAGCAGCATGGCCGGGTTCTTGCGGTAGTCTTTGACGCGCGTTGCCTCGTCCATCAAGCGCGCGCCCTTGAGCAGGCCGTCAACGTCGAAGCCTTGCAGCGCGGCGGGCAACAGGCCGACGGCGCTGGTCTCGCTAGTGCGGCCGCCGACCCAGTCCCACATCGGAAACTGCGCGAGCCACGACTTTGACTGCTTGTCGAGGCTGCTGCCGGCCATGGTGATGGCGACGGCGTGTTTGGCGAAGTCCAGCCCGGCGCGCTTCCAAGCGTCGGCGGCGACGAGCATGCCGTTGCGCGTCTCCGGCGTGCCGCCGCTCTTGGAGATGACGATGGCGAGTGTCTTCGTCAGGTCAAGCTGCGCCAGCGTGCGCTCCATGCCGTCGGGGTCGGTGTTGTCGAAGAAGAACGGCCGCAGCTTGTCGCCGGGCGTGGTGAGCGCGTTGGCCACGAACTGCGGGCCGAGCGCGCTGCCGCCGATGCCGATGCCGAGCAGGTTCTTGAACTGGCCGGCCGCGTGAATGCTGGCGGCGAATTGCTTGATGCTCGCGAGTGTCTCCTCGATCTCCTTGCGCAGTTCCGGTTTCGGCGCGAGTTGCGGCGCGCGGAGCCAGTAGTGGCCCACCATGCGGCCCTCGTCAGGGTTGGCGATGGCGCCGGCTTCGAGCGCGTCCATGGCCTCGAAGGCCTTCTGGGCGAGTGGCTCCATTTTCCTCAGGAACCCCTCGGTAAAGTTCATGCAGCTGATATCGAGCCGCAGGCCGAGTGCGTCGTTGTCGTAGAGGTATTTCTGATAACGCTTCCAAAGTGATAACGGTTTGTTTTTCATGTTGCGATTTCGTTTTTGAATCGGACGCCAAGATTAGCCACAAAGAGGCGCAAAAGGCACAAAAATTATTCCTGTGCTTCTGGTGCTTCTTTATGGCAAAAAGAGCCTTGATTATGACAAACCAAGAATTGTTGCAAGCGTTCCGGGAGACGGGCGCGCTGCTGGACGGCCATTTCCTGCTGCGCAGCAAGCTGCACAGCGGGCAGTATTTCCAATGCGCGCTGCTGCTCCAGCAGATGCCGCTGGTGGAGCGGCTCGGCGCGGCGCTGGCGGCGAAGTTCGACGCCGGCACGGTGGACACGGTGATCGCGCCGGCAATGGGCGGGCTGGTGATCGGCCAAGAGGTGGCACGCCAGCTTCGGAAACGGTTCATCTTCGTCGAGAAGGAGGAAGGCAAGCTCGTGTTGCGGCGCGGTTTCAAGATCGCCAAGGGCGAGCGCATCCTCGTGGTCGAGGACGTCATCACCAAGGGCGGCCGCGTGCAGGAGACGCTCGACATCGTTCGGGCGCACGGCGGCCAGGTTGCCGGCATCGCCGTCGTGGTGGACCGCAGCGGCGGGACGGTGGATTTTGGCGTGCCGATGCAGTCGCTCGGCAAGCTGGAAGTGGAAACGTTCGATCCCACCACCTGCCCGCTTTGCAAACAGGGCTTGCCGCTGGTCAAGCCGGGGAGTAAGTAAGACAGTTCCGCCGCGCTCACAAAGGGCATGGCACGACGTTAGGAACTATGATCCAGTGGATTCTAAAGAAGATTTTCGGTGACAAGAACCAGCGCGAGGTGAAACGGCTCTGGCCGGTGGTTCACCGCATCAACGAGTTCGAGAAGCAGTATCAGTCGCTCTCCGACGATCAGCTTCGCGCCAAAACCGCCGAGTTCAAGGCGCGGATCGAGGAAGGGCGCCAGAAGCGCGGCGTCGCGGCGTTGTTGGCGGAGGCGCAGCAGTTGCAGGCCGACTTGCGAAGCGATGAGGCGAAGCCGGTTTACCGCAAGGCGCACCAGCTCGAGCAGGAAATCCTCAACGAGTTGCTTCCCGAGGCGTTCGCGGCGGTGAAAAACGCCTGCCGCCGGCTCTGCGGCACGGAAATCATCGTCCGCGGCCACCCGACCAAGTGGGACATGGTGCCGTTCGACGTGCAGCTTATTGGCGGCATGACGCTCCACTCCGGACGCATCTCGGAAATGGCCACCGGCGAGGGCAAGACGCTCGTGGCGACGATGCCGCTCTACCTCAACGCGCTCACCGGCAAAGGCACGCACCTCGTCACGGTCAACGACTACCTCGCCGCGCGCGACAGCGAGTGGATGGGCGCGGTCTATCGGTACCTCGGCCTGACGGTCGGCTGCATCCAGCACGACCAGCCGCCGCCGCTGCGCCGCCAGCAGTATCAGTGCGACATCACTTACGGCACGAACTCCGAGTTCGGCTTCGACTACCTCCGCGACAACGGCATGGCCACGTCGCTGGAGGACCAGGTGCAGCGCGGGCATTTCTACGCCATCGTGGACGAGGTGGACTCGATCCTCATTGACGAGGCGCGCACGCCGCTGATCATCAGCGGCCCGGCGGTCGCGTCGTCGAACATCCAGGTTTACCTGCAATACCGGCCGCAGGTGGCCGATCTCGTGCGGGCGCAGACGTTGCTCTGCAACCGGCTCGTCGGCGAAGCGCAGCAGATCCTCGAAACCGCCAAAGCCGCGGACGCCGCCGGCGAAAACCAAGGCGCATCGGGTCAAGCAGGCCGGCTGCTCTGGAAGGTCAAGCAGGGCATGCCGACCAACAATCAGCTCACGCATCTGATGGAAGACCCGGACATGCGCAGGCTGATTGACAAGACCGAGCTGGAGCTGCACGCCGACACGAAGAAGGAGGAATTGCATCTGCTCAAGGAGGAGCTGTTCTTCGCCATTGACGAAAAAGGCAACGAAGCCGACCTGACGGCGAAGGGCCGCGAGTATATGAACAAGGACCCGGAGGCGTTCGTGCTGCCGGACCTGGTCAACGTCTTCCACGAACTGGACCTGGATGCGTCGCTGCCGAAGGAGGAGCGAGAGAAGCAGAAGGCGGAGGTGCAGCGCGCGTTTGACGAGAAGAGCCAGCGCATGCACGCCATCAGCCAGTTGCTGCGCGCGTTCTGCGTCTATGAGAAGGACGTCGAATACGTCGTGCAGGAGGGCAAGGTCATCATCGTGGACGAGTTCACCGGCCGCCCCATGCCGGGCCGGCGCTGGAGCGACGGCTTGCACCAGGCGGTTGAAGCGAAGGAGAATGTCTCCGTCGAGCAGGAGAACCAGACGCTCGCGACGATCACGATCCAGAATTATTTCCGCCTGTACGACAAACTCGCCGGCATGACGGGCACCGCCGACACCGAGGCGGCCGAGTTTCACGACATCTACAAGCTCGATTGCATCATCATCCCGTCGAACAAGCCGTGCGCCCGCGACGACCACAACGACATCGTCTATAAGACGCGCCGCGAGAAATACAATGCCATCGTCAGCGAGATCGAGGAGGAGCACAAGAAAGGCCGGCCCGTGCTCGTCGGCACGGTGAGCGTCGAGGCGAGCGAACTGCTCTCGCGCATGCTCAAGCGCACCGGCGTCGTCCACAACGTCCTCAACGCGAAGTATCACCAGATGGAGGCCGAGATCATCGCCCGCGCCGGCCAGCGCGCCGCCTGCACCATTGCTACCAACATGGCCGGCCGCGGCACCGACATCAAACTCGGCGCCGGCGTGGCGGACATCGGCGGGCTGCATGTCATCGGTACCGAGCGGCACGAGGCGCGGCGCATTGACCGGCAGCTCCGCGGCCGTTGCGCGCGCCAGGGCGACCCCGGCAGCAGCCGGTTCTACGTCTCGCTGGAAGACGATCTCATGCGCCTCTTCGGCAGCGGCCGCATCGCCAACATCATGGAGAAGGTCGGCATGAAGGAAGGCGAGCCGTTGGAATCGCGCCTGCTGAACCGCTCCATCGAAACCGCGCAGAAGCGCGTCGAGCAGCACAACTACTCCATCCGCAAGCGCACGCTCGAATACGACGACGTGATGAACAAGCAACGCGAGGTCATCTACGGTTTCCGCAATGAGGTGTTGCGCACCGAGAACCCGCGCCGCATGATTTTCGAGGTTATTGAGGAAGTCATCGCCAACCGCACGGAGACTCACCTGCCGGCCGACAAATCGCCCGACGAGTGGGACGTGACCGGCCTCATCAACTGGGCCAACCTCACCTTCCCGCTCGGCCTGCGCCGGCAGCAGGTGGACCCGGTGCTGCAATCCACGGGCGGCGATAAGGAGAAGAACGAAGTCGCCGGGCGTATGGCGGCGTTTCTCATGGAACGCGTCAAGAGCGCCTACGCGGCGAAGGAGGCGAACGAAGACCCCGTCGGCCTGAAGACGCTCGAACGCTACGTCATCCTGAACGCGATAGACCGCCTCTGGCAGGAACATCTCTATAACATGGACAGCCTGCGCACGGGCATCGGCCTGCGCGCCTACGGCCAGCGCGACCCGCTCGTGGAATACAAGGGCGAGGCGTTCAAGCTGTTCGAGGAAATGCAGCTTCAGGTCAAAACGGAAATCGCCAACAACACCTTCCGCTCCTCGACCACGCTCGCGGCGTTTGAGAAGTTCCTCGCCGCGCTGCCGAAGCAACTGCTGCACGCCCAGTCCGCCGCTTTCGGCGGGGCCGCCGCACCGCCCGCGCCGTCGCAGGGCCGCTCGTCGCAATCCGTGCGCACCGACGCCGTCGAGGAAGCGATCGCCAACGTCGCCCGCCCCGTGCGCCGCGACGCGCGCAAGGTCGGCCCCAACGAGCCGTGTCCCTGCGGCAGCGGCAAGAAATTCAAGAAGTGTTGCGGGAAGTAGTTTGTTGCGCAGGCTCGCGGGCCGAACATGGCTCCTGATTCCAACAATTCTCCCAAAGGAGCCACGCCCCGCTTGGGAGCGCGGGCATCGTGCCTGCGCAAGGCATTGAAAAAAGGAGCCGAAAGCGTCAGCCGCCAGTCTTCCATTAGATGAATGCCATCGCCCGACATCTCTGGCACTCCATCACGCGCCCCGATCTCGCGCTGCCGCGCTTTCTGGCCGTCGCCTCCGGCGCGTTGCTGGTGCTCGCGTTTCCGAAGTTCGACCTCGGCTTCGTCACGGGGTTCGCGCTCATCCCGCTCTTCTACGCCGCGCGCGGCCGGTCGGCGCGCGAAGGTTTCTGGATCGGCTGGCTTGCAGGCTTCGTGTTTTTCTTCTTTGTCTTCAACTGGATCTGGCACGTCTCCTCCGGCGGCTGGCCGGCGCTGGAGCAATTCATGGCCGCGCTGACGTGGGTGTGGGGTCAGGCAGTGGTCGCGCTGCTGGCGGCTTATCTCGCCGTCTACTTCGGTCTGTGGGGCGCGACGGTCGCGGCGGCAACGCGACGGTTCAGTTCCGGCAGCATCGGCGCGAACCTTGCGCTCATGCTGCTGCTCTCGGCGGCGTGGGCGGGGCAGGAGTGGCTGCGCGGCTGGGTCATCACCGGTTTTCCGTGGAACAAGCTCGGCGACAGCCAGCACGCGAACTCCGGCGCCGCGCTCGGCCTCGCGCAGATCGCGGACATCACGGGCGTCTACGGCATTTCGTTCGTTCTGTGCCTCTTCAACCTCGGCATCGTTCTCACGGTGGAGAAGTTCCGCCGCGACCGCGGCTTTGGCCGTCGTCCGCATGCCGAGCTGTTCGTGGCGATAGGACTGACGCTGCTCGCTTGGAACTACGGCATGCGTGCCGTGCTGCGGTATCAACCCGGCGGCGAACCGCTCACCGTGACGCTGATCCAGCCAAACATTCCGCAGGAGGTGAAGGAAGACAAGGCGGCGTTGGAACAGTCGCGCAAAAAACTTCGCGAATTGACAGAGGCGGCGATCTCCGTCTCGAAACCGCAACTCATACTATGGCCGGAGACGGCGATACCAAACCTCTTCCGATACGACAAAGACAGCTTCGAAACCGTCAGCAACATCGTCACCCGTTCGCGCGCCTATTTGCTCACCGGTTCGTTCGATGTTGAGAACTTGGGAACCCCCAAAAAGCAGCGGGATTACAACGCCGTCCTCCTCGTCCAGCCCAATCTGCACATCCAGAAGCCGTATTGGAAAATGCACCTCGTGCCGTTCGGCGAATACGTGCCGCTGAAGGACTGGCTGCCGTTCATGAAATACGTGACGCCAATCCCCGGCAGCTGGGACACGGGCACGGAATACACGCTGCAACGCCTCGATTCGCCGCCGGTGAACATCGCGCCGCTGATCTGCTTCGAGGACACGTTCGCCTATCTGTCGCGGAATTTCGTCCGGCGCGGCGCAACGCTGCTCGTGAACGTCACCAACGACGGATGGTTCAAGGAATCCGCCGGCGCCTACCAGCACGCGGCCTGCGCCATCTTCCGCGCCATTGAGACGCGCACGCCGATGATCCGCTGCGCCAACAACGGCCTCAGCGGCTACGTGGACACGCTCGGCCGCATTGACAAAGACAATTACATCCATGGCGGGCCGAATGACGATATCTTCATCACCGGCTGGAAGACGCTGCCGGTGCCGGTGCCGCCAGCGGGCGTGGCGCGACCGTTGACTTTTTACGTGCGCTATGGTGACGTGTTCGCTTTCGCCTGCATCGGCTTGACGCTACTGTGGGCCGTGGGCGAAATTATTTTGCGAAGAAGATTTGGCCACCCAAAGGCGCAAGAAACACAAAAAGTCCGCTGAGAGTTTTTTGTGACTTTTGTGCGTCTTTGTGGCTAAGAAAAATTGAATATGATCGACGAACTCGCCAACCGGATCAAAGCCCAAGAGGAGCGTCTCGCTCATCTGAGGAGGTTTCTTTGACCTCGACACCTGCCAGAAACGCCTGACCGAGCTGGAAACCCTGATGGCCGCCCCGGCCTTCTGGAACAACAAAGACAAGGCCCGCGAAGTCCACAACGAAGCCTCCTCCCTGCGCCGCCGCATCGAGCTGCTTTCGGACGCGGTCAAAAAGCTCGAAAGCGCCCAGTTGATGGCGGAGTTGATCGCCGCCGAGACCGACGAGGCGCAGCGCAACCAGGCCCTCAAGGACCTCGACAAGGAAGCCGCCATCCTCCAATCCGACCTCGACGCGTTGGAACTACAGGCCATGCTCGGCCAGCCGCACGACCGCAACAACGCCATCGTCTCCATCCACGCCGGCGCGGGCGGCACGGAAAGCTGCGACTGGGCCAACATGCTGTTGCGGATGTATCAGCGGTTCACCGAGGCACGCGGCTTCAAGACCGAGTTGCTCGACATCCTGCAAGGCGAGACCGCCGGCATCAAGAGCGCCACGCTGCTCGTCACCGGCGACTACGCCTACGGCTACATGAAATGCGAGCGCGGCGTCCATCGCCTCGTGCGCATCTCGCCGTTCGACTCCAACGCCCGCCGCCACACCAGCTTCGCCAGCGTGGACGTCATCGCCGAGATCGAGGAAACCGAAGTCGAGATTGAGATTAATCCCTCCGACCTCAAGACCGACACCTACCGCTCCGGCGGCAAAGGCGGCCAGAACGTCAACAAAGTCGAGACCGCCGTTCGCATCACCCACATGCCGTCCGGCATCGTTGTCGAATGCCAGGCCCAGCGCAGCCAGCACCAGAACCGCGAGACGGCAATGAAGGTGTTGCGCTCGCGGCTTTATGAGAAAACGATGGACGAGAAGCGCGCCGCGATGGAGAAGTTCTACGGCGAAAAAGGCGAAATTTCCTGGGGCCAGCAAATCCGATCCTACGTCTTCCAGCCCTACCGGATGATCAAGGACCTCCGCACCGGCTGCGAAACCAGCGACATTCAAGGCGTCATGGATGGCAATCTCGACCCGTTCGTCACCGCCTGGCTGAAGGCCGGATGTCCGACCAAGCGGATGCAGGCAAAAGACTTGGAGTAAGCAGTCATGAAGCGGTCAATCAGCGTGCTTGTATGCAGTGCGATTCTTAGTGGGCTTGTTTCATACTTCAGTCTGCATTTGCCGCTGATAATTGCCGTGTTTGCGGCAGTAATCACAACACTCATTGGTTTCGCTGCTGCCAATTATATAGAGAAGCACGGAGTTCCGAGCGAAAACAGGCGTCACTTGGCAATCCTGACACTAATCATTTCTGTGTCTCTGCTCCTTTGTTTTGGCGAAAACCCGCTCAATGGTGTGTATAAGCTTCATGCCCACCGCATCGCAAACGATGTTTATTCCGCTGTTGACACGCTTCAGAAAAGTCCACCTGGAATCGCACGGGCGAATGACTTCGTGCGCAGACTCAAGGCCATAGACACAAGCTGTGCCCCTGACGAGTTGAAAAAAGCGCTACACGATTACATTGCAGCGACGGAGCGCATATTGAAATTATCTGAATCAACGAGTGCGTTGGCGGCCACAAATACCAGTATGGAGGTCGAGAAGTTGAAGTTAGTAACAACCCTTCGAAAATGGAATCAACAATGACCATCCTCGACACCATCATCGCGCAAAAACGCGTCGAAGTTGCGGCGTTGCGACCGCGCGCGGCGGCGTTGTTCATCGCCGAGATGATGCTTTGACATCACTGGTTATGATGCTATGATGCTTCCATGAGGACAACATTGACGATTGATGACGATTTGTTGCGGCAACTCAAACAGCAGGCCGTGAAAACCCGCGTCCCGTTGCGCCGACTGGTCAATACGGCCCTCCGCAACGGTCTGACGGCAAAGCAGCCATCCCGCCACAAGACAGCTTACACCAGTCCGTCGTTTTCCATGGGCGAGCCTGCGATTGCCTTGGACAAGGCGCTCGCGCTGGCCGCCAATCTGGAGGAATCCGAAGTGCTGCGTGAACTGGAATTGAGAAAGTGACGCGTTGTGAAGCTGCTGGATCTCAATCTCCTGCTTTACGCGGTCAACAGCGACTCCGCCCACCACCGCGTTGCCAAGTCGTGGCTGGAAAACGCGCTCAACGACGATGAGCCGGTGGCGTTGCCGTGGGCCGTCCTATTGGGTTTTCTGCGAATCGCCACCAACAAACGCATTCTGCCGCGCCCGTTGAGCACCGCTCAGGCAATGGCCGTCATGGATGGATGGCTGGCGCAGACAACCGTCCGTGTCTTGACGCCGGGTGAGGAGCACTGGCGGATTCTCAAGGCGTTGCTAGCCGAAACCGGCACCGCCGGCAACTTGACGACCGACGCCCATCTGGCCGCCCTCGCCATCGAGAACGGAGCTACGCTCTATTCCACGGATACGGACTTCCAACGGTTTCCTCGCTTGCGATGGATCAATCCGCTGTAACCGTCTTCTGCCATCCCAACGCCATGACCATCCTCGACACCATCATTGCCCAAAAGCGCGTCGAAGTCGCGGCGCTGCGGCCGCGCGCGGCGGAGTTGAAGCGGCTGGCGGCGGCGCGGAACGAGCGGCGCGACTTTGCGGCGGCGTTGCGGCGGGCGGATGGGCGCGTGGCCCTCATCGCCGAGGTGAAGAAGGCGTCGCCATCGGCAGGCGTCATCCGGCCGGACTTCGATCCGGTGGCCATCGCGCGCGACTACGAGCGCGGCGGCGCGTCGTGCCTGAGCGTGCTGACCGATGAGAAGTTCTTCCAAGGGCATCTCGATTACCTTCGCCGCATCCGCGAGACGGTGAAGCTGCCGTTGCTGCGGAAGGATTTCATCGTGGACGAACTTCAAATCCACGAGGCGGTGGCGGCCGGCGCGGATTGCGTGCTGCTGATCGTGGCGTGCCTGGAGCAGGAGGCGCTGACGAATCTGCTGCGCGTAGCGGCGGAATGCCGGCTCGACGCGCTGGTGGAAGTCCACGACGAGGCGGAATTGGACCGCGCGCTGGCGGCCGGCGCGAAGATCATCGGCGTGAACAACCGTAACTTGAAGACGTTCAAGGTGGACCTGGCGACGACGGAACGGCTGGCGGAACGAATCGTGGAGCGTGAGAACGCCACACGCTCGACGCTCAACGCTCAACGCTCAACGCTCCTTGTCGCCGAGAGCGGCATCCACACCCGCGCCGACGTGGAGCGATTGGCCCGCTGCGGCGTCAACGCCATCCTCGTCGGCGAGTCGCTCATGCGGAGCGCCGACATTCCGGCGAAGGTGAAAGAGTTGATCGGCGGAGCGTGATTCGTAAATCGCTCTCCGTTATAAGACTCACCCATTACCAATCACAAATCACGAATTACTAGTCCCGATCCATGCTCGTCAAAATCTGCGGCATCACGAACGAAGACGATGCGCTGGCGGCGGTGAACGCCAGCGCGGACGCGCTTGGCTTCGTCCTGTGGCCCCAGAGCAAACGGTTCGTGGCGGTGGAGGCGGCGGCTCGCATTGCGGAGCTGGTGCCGCGCCACGTTCAACGCGTCGCCGTGCTGGTGAATCCGTCGCGCGAGGAAGTGGAACGGCTGCTGGCGGCCGGCGCGTTTGACACGCTGCAACTTCACGGCGAAGAGACGCCGGAATTTTGCGCGCAGTGGCAGGGCCGCGCGAAAGTCTGGAAGGCGTTCCGCGTCGCGAACGCCGCGAGTCTGGCGCCGCTGGCCGGCTACTCGGTCGTTGACGCTGTTTTGCTCGATAGCTACAGTTCGACCTCTCACGGCGGCACGGGCAGGACGTTCGACTGGTCGCTCGCGCGCGAGGCTAAAAAGGCCGGCCGGTCGGTGATCTTGTCGGGCGGCCTGACGCCCGCAAACGTCCGCGAGGCCGTCGCCATCGCGCGGCCCGACGGCGTGGATGTGAGCAGCGGCGTCGAGTTTTCGCCCGGCAGGAAGGATCACGAAAAGATGAGAGAGTTTATGCGCGCATGCCGGCAAGATGTGTCGTAGCCGCCGGCGCAAGCAGGCGGACAACGCACGCGACAGATTCGTCCGCCTCCTGACGTCGGCGGCTACAAAATCAGATGCAAGAATTGAAATCACAACCTGACAAGCAGGGCCACTTCGGACCTTACGGCGGCATGTTCGTGCCGGAAACACTGATGCCGGCACTGCAGGAGCTGGCGGCCGAATACGCCCGCGCGCGCCGCGACGCGAAGTTCCGCCGCGAGTTGGACTATTACCTGCGCGAATACGCCGGCCGTCCGACGCGGCTTTATTTCGCGGAGCGGCTGACGCGCGAGCTGGGCGGCGCGAAGATTTACCTCAAGCGCGAGGACATGCTCCACACCGGCGCGCACAAGATCAACAACTGCCTCGGCCAGGTGTTGCTGGCGCGGCGGCTCGGCAAGCGGCGGATCATTGCCGAGACCGGCGCGGGCCAGCACGGCGTGGCGACGGCGACGGTGGCGGCGATGTTCGGCCTGGAGTGCGTCATTTACATGGGCGAGGTGGACATGGCGCGGCAGGCGCTCAACGTCTATCGCATGCGGTTGCTCGGCGCGAAGGTTGTCGGCGTCAGCGCCGGCCAGCGCACGCTCAAAGAAGCCATCAGCGAAGCGATGCGCGACTGGACCACGAACGTCCGTTCGACGCACTACATCCTCGGCAGCGCCCTCGGCAGCCATCCGTATCCGATGATGGTCCGCGATTTCCAGAGCTGCATCGGCCGCGAGGCGCGCCGGCAGATTCTGGCCCGCGAGAAACGCCTGCCCGACGCGATCATCGCGTGCGTCGGCGGCGGCTCGAACTCCATTGGCATTTTTCATCCGTTCCTCGGCGACAAAAAAGTGCGGCTTATCGGCGTCGAGGCCGGTGGGCGCGGCATCCGGCCGGGCGATCACGCGGCGCGGTTTGCCGGCGGCTCGCTGGGCGTGTTGCAAGGCACACGGACCTACGTGCTGCAAAATGCCGACGGGCAGATCGAATTGACGCACTCGGTCAGCGCGGGACTCGATTACGCGGCCGTAGGGCCGGAGCACGCCTGGCTGCGCGATCGGAAGCGCGTCGAATACACCTACGCCACTGACAAGGAGGCGTTGCGGGCGTTCCGGTTTCTCGCCGAGAAGGAAGGCATCATCCCGGCGCTGGAGAGCGCGCACGCCGTGGCGCACGTCATGAAGCTGGCGCCGACGCTCAAGAAAAACCGGATTGTCATCGTCAACCTTTCCGGTCGCGGCGACAAGGACGTGCAACAGGCGGCGGAAATACTTAAATTGGAGTAATGGAGTGATGGAGTTTTCCACCCCAATACTCCAATACTCCACTACTCCATCATCATTATGAAAAGCATGACTGGCTACGGGCGCGGCGAATGTTCGCGCCACGGCGTGAAGATCACGGTCGAGCTGAACTCGGTCAACCGCAAGCAAAGCGACATCACCATCAACCTCCCGCGCGAGTTGATCGAGTTGGAGCCGCGCATCCGCGACATCATCAATACGCGCGTCGCCCGCGGCCGGCTCAACGTCGCCATCGGCTACCATCCCGGGCCGGACCGGCCGCGAGCGCAGGTGCAGGTGGACGTGGCGGTGGCGAAGGCTTACCTGCAGGCGACGAAGAAGCTGCACCGCGAACTGGGCATTGACGGCTCGATCACGCTCGATTCGCTGCTGCGCGCGCCGGGTGTGGTGAGCGTCGTCGAGGCGGAGACCGACGCCGGATCGCTCGGCCCCCTAGTGGAAGCCGCGTTGAACCGCGCACTCGACCAGTTGGTGAAGATGCGCGAGCGCGAAGGCAAACATCTGGCGGCTGACCTGAACAAGCGGCTCGGGTTGCTCCGCAGTGGCGTCGCAAAAATCCGCGCCGAAGCGCCAAACGTGGCGAAACGCTACCAGCAGCAACTGCACGCGCGCATCAAGAACTCCGGCGTGGAACTGTCGATGGACGACGAGCGACTGCTCAAGGAAGTGGTGATCTTCGCCGACCGCGCCGACATCACGGAAGAGTTGACGCGCCTGTCGAGCCACCTTGACCAGTTCGCCGGTTGCCTGGCCTCCGCCGAGCCGGTGGGCCGCACGCTGGATTTCCTCTCGCAGGAGCTGGGCCGCGAGATCAACACCATCGGCTCCAAGGCCAACGACATCGCCATCACGCAAACGGTGGTGACGCTGAAAGCGGAGCTTGAAAAAATCCGCGAGCAGGTGCAGAACATCGAGTAGACACCCATGAAACCCAAGGAGGGCCTATTGGTGGTGTTGTCATCGCCTTCGGGCGGCGGCAAGACCACACTGTGCAACCGGCTGATGGCGGCCGACGCGAACGTGGTGCGTTCGATCTCCTGCACGACGCGCCCCGCGCGCGGCGCCGAGGTGGAAGGCCACGACTACTATTTTCTGACCCGCGACGATTTTGAGAAGCGCGTCGCTCGCGGCGAGTTCCTCGAACACGCGCAGGTCCACGGCCATTATTACGGCACGCTGAGGAAGACGGTCGAGGAGTTGCTTGCGGCGGGGCGCGACGCGTTGCTGAACATTGACGTGCAGGGCGCGGCGATTGTCTGCCAACTCGCCAAGGCCGACCCGCGCCTTCGCCACGCGCTGGTGAGCGTCTTCCTGATGCCGCCGTCGCTGCAACTGCTCGAACAACGCCTGCGCAGACGCGGCACCGACGATGAGGCAACCATCGCGCGGCGGCTTGCGGAGGCCACGCGCGAGATGGCGCACTGGCGCGAATACGATTATGTGATTGTGACCGGCCCGATCGAGGAGGATTATCGGCAGATGCAGGCGATCGTGGACGCCGAGCGGTGCCGGTCGCAACGACTGAGTTTTGAAACGGAATAACGAAGCAATGGAAAGCAAAGCCACAATCCTGGTCGGCGTGACCGGCTCGATAGCGGCCTACAAGGCGGCCGACCTCGTCAGCAAGCTCGTCAAGGCCGGCCACACGGTCCAAGTCATCATGACGCGCGAGGCGACGGAACTGGTGACGCCGCTGACGTTCGCCACGCTCTCGCGCCATCCGGTGACGCTCAACCTTTTTGAAGAGCCGGCAGAATGGAAACCGCAGCACGTGTCGCTGGCCGACGACGCCGATCTGCTGGTGATCGCGCCGGCGACGGCCAACGTCATCGCCAAGCTGGCGCTCGGCCTCGCGGACGACGCGCTCAGTTCGATCGCACTCGCCTGCCAGGCGCCACTGTTGATCGCGCCGGCGATGAACGGCAAGATGTGGCAGCACCCCGCGACGCAGCAGAACGTGATGACGCTGAAGAAACGCGGCGCGCAGTTCATCGGGCCGGAGGCCGGGATGCTGGCGTGCGGTTACGAAGGTCTGGGCCGTCTCTGGAATGTGAACGGCATCGCCGCCGAAATCGAGCGGCTGTTGAAGCACGGCAGGAAACGAAAATGACGGAGCGGCTGGTTTAACGCGGAGACAAGACCTCTCGCGTTCCTCTGCGCCTCTGCATCGAGCCATATTGCGCGAATCAGATAATGCCAACGCCGAACCAACTTCGCTTTCTCATCACCGCCGGGCCGACGCGCGAATGGCTCGATCCGGTGCGGTTCCTCTCGAACCCGTCGTCGGGCAAGATGGGCTACGCGCTGGCGCGGGCCGCGCGCGAGGCGGGCGCGATCGTGACGCTCGTCAGCGGGCCGGTGGCGCTGGCGGCGCCGCGCGGCGTGGCGCTGGTCCGCGTCGAGACCGCCGCGGAGATGGCGCGCGAAGTTTTTCTTCGTGCCAAACGCGCCGATATCATTATTCTATCCGCCGCGGTTGCCGACTGGACGCCCGCGAACCGGGCGCGGCAAAAAATGAAGAAGGAGGCAGGCGGAAAGCGAAAGACAAAACTGGTGTTGACGTTGAAACCAACGGTGGACATCGCGGCGACCCTTGGAAAATCCCTCCGGCCAGGCCAGGTGCTGGCGGGCTTTGCGGCGGAGACGCAGCGCGTCCAGACTAACGCCCGCGAGAAAATGGAGCGAAAGAATTTCGATATGATCGTGGCGAATGACGTGAGCCGGCCCGGAACGGGTTTCGGCTCCGACCGCAACGAGATCATCCTCATCGGCCGCGATGGCGCCGTTGAACGGCCGCGGCGTGCGAGCAAGCTGGCTCTGGCGCGACGCATTGTGAAACGCGCCTGCGTGGCGCGCGTGCGCAAACTGGAACAGTCATGATCCTGACGCTGACGTTAAACCCGTGCATTGACGTGGAAGTCGAAGTGCGCCGACTGATACGCGACGACGTGAACCGCGTCGTTTCCAAAAACCGCGAGGCCGGCGGCAAGGGCATCAACGTCTCCCGCGTCGTGCAGGCGCTCGGCGGCAAGACGCTGGCCATCGCACCCATCGGCGGTCACATGGGAATGGATTTCCTGAATCGTTTCAGCCAGACACGCATCCGCGCCAAGCTGGTGTCCATCGCCGGCGAGACGCGCATGAACATCAACATTCACGAAGCCGGCGGGCGCGTGCACACGCGCCTGAACGCGCCAGGGCCGAGGCTGACGGCGCGCGAGTTGCAACAGGTGATGGACGCCGTCGAGCGCAACCTGCCGCGCGCGGCGTTGTTGGTGATCAGCGGCAGCCTGCCGCCCGGCCTGCCGGCGGGCACTTACGCGGAGATCATCCGCGTGGCCAATCGTCGCGGCGTGCGCGTCATTCTCGACACCGACGGCGAGCCGTTGCGGCGCGGGTTGCAGGCAAAGCCGTTCCTGGTGAAGCCGAACGTCCACGAAGCGCGGCGGCTGCTCGGCGGCCGGCTGGAAACGACGCGAGCCGTGGCGCGCGCGGCGCGCAGGCTCGTGCAAATGGGTGCGGAGGCGGCGGTCATCTCGCGCGGCGCGCAGGGTGCGGTGCTTGCAACCGCCGAGGGATGCTGGATCTCGCGTTCGCCGGGCGTGCCGCGGCGCAACAACGTCGGGCCGGGCGATGCGCTGGCAGGAGCCATTGCCGTCGCGTTGTCGCGCGGACTCGATCTTCCGGAGGCGTTGCGCTGGGGCGTGGCAACAGGCGCGGCGCACGTGGCTTGCCCGCCGACGCCGAATGGCTGCTGCGCCCGCCAGATGCGACGGCTGCTGCCGAAAGTGACCGTGCGGAAACTGTAGCGCCGGCATCCCTGCCGGCGGCTTTGTCCACCCAAAAGCAAAACATCGCAGGCAAGGATGCCTGCGCTACACCTTCTACACCGATACGTCGTAGATCGTCATCCCCGTTGGCAGCTTCGGATAGAAATCCGTGCTCTTTTGCGGCATCCGTGAACGCGCGTCGGCGATG
>Ga0114951_10001045_pt1 | contig 36090 bp, 26 predicted proteins | sample AM7aDNAmetaG_FD_88677 | JGI IMG/M metagenome (GOLD analysis project Ga0114951, IMG submission 88677) | Freshwater microbial communities from Finland to study Microbial Dark Matter (Phase II) - AM7a DNA metaG | ecosystem: Environmental > Aquatic > Freshwater > Lake | place: Finland: Lake Alinen... | reverse complement strand
TGTGGCAAATATCGGAATACCAAAACCCTCACTGAGGCATTACCGATCGCTCTGCGGGCTTTGTAGGGCGATTCAGTTTTTCAATCTGCGTGACGTCCGACGTTTTTCAACAAGTTCCTAGGGCTCATCTGAACCAGGTGCTTACTTATGCACGCGATGCAAAGTAATTTTGAGCCTCTGTTTAGGGAGTCGATTTTGTTTGAGTTAGAAATGTTCCTACTTTGATTCGATCAGCACTGAGTAACCTTGCAATCTTATCCGCAACTTAATAGCTAAATAGGTTAGCCGGAGGATAAGTTCCCCCGGCTGATGTCAACTTATTCAGATCGGCCTCATTGAGAGGCGGTTCCGCATGATGGGTATTTACCCGCGTGTCATGGTTCCATCCCAGGTGCTGGTCTTGGCGGGAATCGCCTTGCCTGTAAACCATGTGGATGTCACATTCTTGGTTTCGGTGTAGAAGATAAAGCCATCGCGTCCCATGCAATGGAGGTCGCCGAAGAACGATTGCTTGTGGCCTGTGAAGCCAAAAACACCCAGCGGGACAGGTATGCCGACGTTGATGCCGACCATACCGCCGTCAGTACGCTTTGCGAATTCGCGCGCGTAGTGGCCGCTCTCTGTGTAGATAACGGAGCCGTTGGCAAGGGCACTGTTGTTCATAAGTTGGAGTCCTTCTTCGAAATCATCCACGCGCTTGATGCAAAGCACCGGTCCGAAGATTTCGTCGCGGCCGCAGGCCATGTCCTCCGTTACGTAATCGAAGATCGTTGGGCCGACGAAGAATCCGTCTTCGCATCCCGCGGGCACCTTTGGGTTACGTCCGTCGAGAACGAGCTTTGCGCCTTCCTTGATTGCAGTCTCTACGCAACCAAGAATGAACTCCTTATGTCCTTGATTGATAACGGGCCCCAGGCCGGTTTTCTTGTCGTACGCAAGGCCGAGGTTGACCTCTTTGGCCATACGCGTAACGGCTTCAACGAGTTGGTCCGCTACTGAGTTCTCGACAACGACCACCGGGAGAGCCATGCAGCGTTCACCGGCGCATCCGCAGAAAGAATTGATGATCCCCTGTGCGGCGCGTTCGATGACTGCGTCTTTCAGGACGAGAGCATGATTTTTTGCCTCGGTGAGTGCCTGAACGCGCTTTCCGTTGCCGGCGGCAGTGGCATAAATATGCTTGCCAACGCTGGTGGATCCGACGAACGTAACTCCCTTGATGGCGGGATGTTTGAGCAGAATCTCCGCTTCATTGCGGCTCGTGGTCACAATGTTGAGTACGCCGTCGGGCAAGCCCGCTTCTTTCCATAGTTCTGTGATACGCATGGCCGATTGGGGCGCATAACTGGCAGCTTTAAGAACCATGCAATTTCCGGTGGCGATGCAGATGGGCGCCATCCATCCCTGCGGAATCATGGCTGGAAAATTCCACGGAGCGATGCCGGCGAATACTCCCATCGGTTCGCGAAACTGTACCGTATCGTAGCCTGTCGACACGTTCATAAGCGACTCGCCCTTCATCATCTGGGGGGCGCCGCAGGCAAACTCCACAACCTCGATGGCTTTGAGCACATCGCCCATTGCTTCATCCCACTTCTTGCCGTTCTCCTGGGCGCAGAGGTGCGTGAGTTCATCCAGATGCTCGTCTAGCAGCTGCTTCATCTTAAAGAGCACCTGCGTACGCTTGGTCACAGGAGTGTCCCGCCAACCAGGAAAAGCCCTTACTCCGGCCTGGATAGCCTCTTCTACTTCATCGGCTGTGCACTGTGGCGCATAGGCAATGACCGCTCCAGTCGAGGGATCATAGCAAGGCATGTACTTGGCCGTCTTGGATTCAAGCCAGTTGCCTCCAACCCCATACCTCAACCTTTTGGCGTGTGAGCCGCTGATGGGCTCAGGCTTCGCATCGCTTGGAACAGAGTAGTAACGATCAGTGGTTGCACTTTCGACAACAGCGGTCAAGGTGGTCATGGTGATTCCTCCCGTTAAAAATCTGCCGCGTTCTCCGGTCGCCAAGTTATTGCCTGATCTTGCGCGAATGACATGCGGAGTCAGCAGCCTTGTCCTGGCGCCAGGGCGATTGCCATGCAACCGCCCAGGCGCGTTTATTCCTTATCGGGGTTGGGAAGGATGATATCCCTAATCATCCCGTTCATATCCGCGCACGCCGTGATGAACTGTCTCAGAGTCCTTCGCGTAGAGCCGAAGGTATCGAATTCCTCGTGAGATAAACCGTTCTCTGAATAGGCGCGCGCGAAGTCAGGAAACTTCTTGAGAAGCGTGTCAACAATCTTTGGATCGACGGGATTATCGATCCTGGGTATCACTTCGATGTCGCACGCGTTATACCGGCGCTGCCAGGAGCATGGCGGGGAGATCACGACATCGCCGCCAATGAATTCGCTCCAGTGCATGTGGTTGCGGAATGCCGCGGAGAGGAGGCGAAGCCGGTAGCCACGCTCACGGAAAATCTTGTATGCCTTCTTGAACACCGCAACCCCTGCCCATTCCAGGTAGCCCGGATCGACAGAAAGATTGTTCTTTTCCATCAGAACCTTGAGCCAATCGTCGAGCCGCCCAACCATGATGGTGCACACCGGCCCCATCGTGGCAATCTCAAGCCCTTCCGCTTCCCTGCGCTTCAGTCCGCGCTCCACCGCCTCGGCAACCGCAATGGCCTGCGGCAGCGTGAAGCTGACGGTTGCGTTGATGCTGATTCCGCGATAGGTGGCTTCCTCGATGGCAACGATTCCAGCACGCGTAGCCGCGATCTTGACAATCATGTTGGGGGCAAGCTGACTGAACCTGGTCGCCTGGGTCACGATCGCGTCGGAGTTGCGGTACGTTCTGGGATCGGTCTGAATCGACAGCCGGCCGTTGCGCCCGCCCTCACGATCAAATACCGGCTTGAGCAGCCGTGCGGCATTCGCGGACATTTCTTCCACGATCTTCCAGGCGATCTGATCTTCAGTCGCCTGTGGCATGCTCACTGCGAGTTCCTGAATGCGGGGCTTCCAAACCGGCATCTCTTGCTTGAGCACAGAGACGGCGATGGACGGATTGCAAGTGGCTCCCACAGCTCCGTGTTCGATCGAATAGGTAAGCTCTTCGATGCAAGCAGAATCGTTCCACAAACATGTGGGCGTGGTCTGCGTCATTTGAAAAAGTGGACTCTTGAATTGGAGCTGAGATTGAGTCTGGGTCACGATTCCTCCAGAAAATGCAAACGTGTGCAGGAAAAACCCTACCACCCTGTTTTAATCAGGTCAAGCGAGCCCCGCGCGAGGTTGGGGCTGAGAGTCGCGCATGACCGACTTCAAACCAGATTGGCGCAACCGCCTGGGAGACAGCCCTGAAAGTGCTTGTAGACGGCGCGGATTGTGCGATAGCGCGGCTCGCTCGATCTCTTCCCCGCGGTCTGCGGGCCTCGGTGGCTCCTTGTCAAGGATAGCTCTAGAACAGGCTCCCTCGAAAGTCTATTTACGGCGTATTTTCTCGGCTCAGAAGACGAAGGATCGAAGCACGTAGAGCTAACGCAAGCCAACGAAATCAAGGATTTCCGCATTTTTGTTGACAAAGTCGACTGTCACGGTTAATTATTTTCTGTCCAGTGCACACGTGTGCATTTGCTCGGCGTGCCAATTTGAAATGAGCTTCGTCCCATCTTGTGATACAGGCCTCGATCAAGACGATCAAATTCGTACACGGTGTTCCCCATGCCACAGCCTCCAGCGTGCGCGAACCCGCTATAACAATTCCTAACAGGGTGAAAGACATCTTGGATTGCGAGCTGTCTTTGCTCTATCCGACGCCGGGCAATGGCTTTGCGGAGATTATTGGCCGCCCGAGCACTGAGCGGCACAAGGAGAGATGATGAGTGATTTGCTGGTCCGCCCGGAGGTGTTCCGGAACAAAATTGAGAATTTCGATTATGAGTATTTGTCCTTTGAGACGCGCAAGCTGGCACCGGGCAAAAAGTACAACGCAGAGACTGCGGATACTGAGCTGGCAATCGTGATGCTGGGAGGCGTTTGCTCGGTCAAGAGTTCTCGCGGCGAGTGGGAGAGCATTGGCGGGAGAGCCACGGTCTTCGACGGCCTTCCCTACACGCTGTATCTTCCGGTACATACCACCTTCACCATTACCGCGGTTAGCGATTGCGATCTCGCCCTCTGTTACAGCCGTGCGGAGGAAGAGCATCCAGCTTACCTGGTAACGCCAGACCAGGTGGCCATCGAGATTCGCGGCGGCGGCAACGCGACCCGCCAGATCAACGGCATGATTCCGCCCTCATTTCCCGCGCATCGCCTGATCGTCGTCGAGGTTTACACACCTGCGGGCAACTGGTCCAGCTTTCCCCCGCACAAGCATGACGTGCATAATCCCCCTGAAGAGGTGGACCTCGAAGAGATTTACTACTACCGCATCGAGCGCCCTGAAGGCTTTGCCGTTCAAAAGGTGTACAACGCCGACCGCAGCATCGATGAGACGCTCACCGTGCGTAACGGAGAGCTGGTTCTGGTGCCGGAGGGCTATCATCCTGTGGTGGCCGCACACGGCTACAACGTGTATTACCTGAACGCGCTGGCGGGTTCGGCACGCTCCCTGGCTGCTTCAGACGATCCCGACTACGCGTGGGTGAGAGAGACATGGAATGAGAAGGACCCACGAGTACCGCTGGTAAAGAGATAAGAGTCTTGGATATACAGGCCGGCAACGAAACGTGGATGCAACATGGATCGTCCTGAGCCGCTGAATGAATCGAGGAGAAAGAGTATGGCAACGCGTCGCATGACGATGGCTCAGGCGCTGATTCAATTTCTGAAGAATCAGTACGTCGAGCGCGATGGGCAGCAACATGCATTCTTCGCCGGGATGCTTGGTATCTTCGGGCACGGCAACGTGGCGGGTATCGGACAGGCCCTGCAACAGAACCCAGATTTCGCGTATATTCCGGTGCGCAACGAGCAGTCAGGCGTGCACCTGGCCGCGGCGTTTGCAAAGGCGAGCAACCGTCTGCGGGCTTTCGCCTGCACCTCTTCGATTGGCCCCGGCGCGACCAATATGATCACGGGCGCCACGCTGGCCACTATCAATCGCCTCCCGGTGCTGTTGCTGCCTGGCGACATCTTTGCGCGCCGCAATGTTGCGCCCGTGCTGCAGCAAATAGAGTCGTTTGGCACACAGGATATAGGCGTCAACGATTGCTTTAAACCTGTGTCGCGTTACTGGGACCGCATCTATCGCCCTGAGCAGATCATCAGCGCACTCCCTGAGGTGATGCGCGTGCTCACCTCACCCTCGGACTGCGGCGCTGTTACGTTGGCCTTGCCACAGGATGTACAGGCAGAAGCCTTCGATTATCCGGAAGAACTGTTCCGCAAGCGCGTCTGGTTGATTCGCCGCGGCCAGCCCGACAGCGTTTCTCTCGACCGCGCCGTGGAAGCAATCCGCAGCAGCAAGAAGCCGCTTATCGTGGCGGGCGGCGGGGTGCTGATGAGCGAGGCTTCAGAGGCACTCGATAAATTTGTAAGGCAGACCGGCATCCCGGTGTCGGAAACACAGGCAGGCAAAGGTGCGCTGGCATGGGATCATCTGCAATCCGTGGGGTCGATCGGCGCGACGGGCGTACTTGCCGCCAATCACCTGGCGAACTCGGCCGATCTTGTTATTGGCATCGGCACTCGCTATGCCGACTTCACTTCGGCGTCCATGACCGTGTTCCAGAATCCCGATGTGCGCTTCGTCAACATCAACACGGCGGAGTTCGATGCATATAAAGTCGGAGCCATTCCGCTGGTGGCAGATGCACGTGTCGCGCTCGAGCAACTTGCGGCTGCGCTGCCCGGCAAAAAGGTTACGGCAGAGCATGCTGCCGAGATCTCCAGTTTGAAGATCGAGTGGGAGGCTGAGGTAGACCGATTGTTCCACCTCAATAACCCCGGCAAGCCCGCGCAAAGCGAAGTCATCGGCGCCATGTGGGAGGCGTCCGGACCGCGCGACGTACTGCTCTCTGCCGCAGGCAGCCATCCGGGCGATCTGCAGAAGTTGTGGCGTACTCGGACACCCAATGGTTATCACATGGAGTACGGCTACTCCTGCATGGGCTATGAAATTCCCGGAGCCATGGGCGCCAAACTGGCCGACCCCAGCCGCGAAGTCTATGTGTTTCTCGGCGATGGCACTTACCTGATGATGCCGACAGAGATTACGACCTCAGTGCAGGAAGGCATCAAGATCATCATCGTGCTGGTGGATAACCATGGCTTTGCCAGCATCGGCAGCCTGAGCCGCTCCCTGGGCCAGGGTGGATTTGGAACCAGCCGCCGCATGCGTTCCGCCACCTCCGGGCAGCTAGATGGCGAGACTGTAACGGTAGACTTTGTGGCCAACGCGCGAAGCCTGGGCGCGCATGCCATAAAGGCAAGCAACCTGGACGAGTTGAAGAATGCACTTGAAGAAGCCAAGACTATTGACCGCACCTCGGTCATTGTTGTGGAAACCGATCCCACGATATGCGTTCCGGGATACGAATCCTGGTGGGATGTCGCGGTTGCCGAAGTAAGTGAAATGGAAAGTGTACGCGAGGCTCGGGCCCGCTATGAAGTGGCGCGAAAGCGTGAGCGTTATCACCTTTGATGGCGTGAGCGTAAAGCGCAAGCATATTGAACGCTGGCCCAGGAATTGGAGCCGGAAGTCTTGAAGGAGAAAGCATGAGAAAGCTGATGGTTGGAAATGCGCCCTGTTCCTGGGGCACGCTCGAGAACCAGGACAAGAGCCAGGTGGTTCCCTTTGACCGCATGCTGGACGAACTTGTTGAGACCGGATATACCGGGACGGAGTTGGGCGACTGGGACTACATGCCCACTGATCCAGATGCGTTACGCGCGGAGATCACCAAGCGCAATCTGGTGATGCTCGGGGCGTTCGTGCCCGTGGCCATGAAGAGCCATGCGGCCCATGCGGCTGGCGTCGCCACTGCGGTAAAGACCGCGCGTCTTCTGGCTGCGGTTGCCGGAACCCCAGCGCCGTTTCTGGTGCTGGCGGACGACAATGGCACCGATCCGGTGCGAACCAAGAATGCAGGACGCGTTACGCCCGAGATGGGCCTGAGCGCAGCTGAGTGGAAGACATTTGGCGCTGGCGCCGACCAGATTGCCCACGCTGTCTTTGAAGAGACGGGCCTGCGGACGGTGTTCCATCACCACTGCGCCGGTTACGTTGAGACGCCTGAAGAGATCGCGACCCTGCTGGAGTTGACTAATCCGCAGCGACTGGGGCTGGTCTTCGACACTGGCCATTACTATCACGGCACCGGCAAGGAGCAATGCGACCTGGTCGCGGCTCTTAACCTCTTCAAGGACCGCATCTGGTACATCCACTTGAAGGATATTGAGCCGGAGATTGCGCGCCGCTCCCGCACCGAGGAGTGGGACTACTTCACAGGCATGCGCCATGGCGTCTACTGTGAGTTGGGCAAGGGTTGCGTGGACTTCCCTGCCCTGCTGCGCTGGTTGAGCGCGCAGGACTACAAGGGCTACGCGCTGGTCGAGCAGGACATTCTGCCCGGCATGGGTACACCCAAGGAGAGTGCGCGACGCAACCGCGAGTACCTGCGTTCCATCGAATCGTATTTTGCTTAACTGATCTTGACTTATTCATGCGTGTTTCATCCAACTCATTCGGTTCCCGCCAGCTTTTCCGAGATGGGCGGGAGCAAGCCAGAGAATGTTCATGGAAGACGCTCCCAGAGACCAACCATGTTCGAGTCGTTTCCTGCGAGGGCACAATGAGCAATAAGAAGCTTCATTTTGGAATTATCGGCGCCGGACGCATCGGCCGGGTACATGCTGAAACGCTGGCATTTCGTTTACCTGAATCTCAGATCGTGACGATCACGGATGTTAACCGCGAGGCCGCTCAGTCGCTGGCTGCCCACTGCGGCATTCCCAAGATTGCCGAATCGAGCGAAGAAGTTATCGCCGACCCGCAGGTCGAAGCGGTGCTGATCTGTTCACCCACCGATACTCACACAGACTTGATCGTCGAGGCCGCCAAGGCCGGCAAGCACATCTTTTGCGAGAAGCCTATCGCTCAGAGTCTGGCCAAAATCGACGCCGCTCTTGCGGCAGTCAAAGCCGCCGGAGTCCAATTGCAAATTGGGTTCAACCGGCGCTTCGACGCCAACTTCGCGCGCGTCCGCAAGGCTGTGGCGAGCGGCGAAATTGGCGCGCCCACTCTGATGCACATCATCAGCCGCGACCCCGGACCGCCGCCAATCAGCTACATCAAGGTCTCTGGCGGGATGTTCATGGACATGACCATTCACGATTTTGATATGGCCCGCTTTCTCATCGGCGACGAAGTAGAAGAGATCTATACGACGGGCGGCGTCATGGTTGACCCCGAGATTGGCAAGGCTGGCGATATAGACACGGCGCTGATTGTCATGCGTTTCCGGAACGGCGTCATCGGGACGATCGACAACTGCCGCAAAGCCGTTTATGGGTATGACCAGCGCGTCGAGATCCTGGGCAGCAAGGGCAAGATCGAGACCGGCAACTGCTACCCCAACCAGGCCGTGGTCAGCGGTGAGAAATCCGTCTACCAGGACCTGCCGCTCAACTTCTTCATGGATCGCTATACGGAGAGCTTCGCCGCGGAATTGAAATCCTTTACTCACGCCGTAATTGAGAATCAGCTTACGCCCGTAACTGGCATCGATGGACGCATTCCGGTAGTAATGGCGCTGGCGGCTCGCAAGTCCTACGATGAACACCGGCCCGTGCGCCTGGACGAGGTGAACGCATGAAACGATCCAACCTGCTTGCCATCCTTACCGACGTGCACCTGTGGGTGCCTGTTGCCGTACTGATTCTGGGAACAACGCTGCTGATGACCCTGAGGTGAATTCGTGAGCGACAGTTTGACACCCGCATCCGTGCGGTCAACTCTCTCCCTGCACAAGCTCGGCGTATTCTGCGGCCTTGCGGCAGCCGTCTGGCTCGGCACCGCCGAGGCTCCCACCAAACTGGTGAACTCAGGGTTCTCGCCCTTCATCATCTCCATGGGAATGGTAATGGGCGCATTCGTCGCCCGCTGGACGGTTCCCACGCTCCTGAAGGGAACCGGGTTCCTCTTTCAGGACCTTCGCAGCAAACCTCACCTGATCGTGTGGGCGCTATTGGCAGGAATGCTGTGGGCCGTGGCCAACACGCTGACGATCTTCGCGGTGCGCAACGTGGGCCTCGCCATCGCTTTCCCGCTGTGGAATACCAATAGTCTTGTAGGCCTGTTCTGGGGATGGCTGCTCTTCAAAGAACTGCGCGGCTCCGGCGTAAAGGGGTGGGCGAAGGTGCTGGGAGGCGCCTCCGCCATTGTCGGAGGCGCGGCAATTCTCGCCGTGGCCACCACTCGTCAGTCCGACACGCCGGGTAAGGCTGCCATCGGCATCATGGCTGCACTCGGCGCAGGCGTTCTGCTCGGCACCATGTATATTCCCTACCGCAAGGCTTACATCAGCGGCATGAACCCGCTCTCTTTTGTTACCATCTTCACCTTTGGCGAACTCGGCACAGTCGCCCTGCTGACGGCAATCAATACAGGCGGGGCCGTGAATATGTTCGCTGAGTTGCAGCGCGCTCGGCCCATGCTTTTCTGGCCCTTCCTGGGCGGATTCTGCTGGGTCATCGGTGACCTGTTCCAAAACTTCGCGGCAAAGTATATCGGCATCGGCCGAGGCATCCCTCTGTCGAATACCAACCAGCTTTGGGGATTGGCCTGGGGCGCATTGGTCTTTGCGGAGCTGTCTGGATTAAGCCCAACTGGCAAACTGCTCGTCTTCGTCGGATCGGGAATCATGATCGCCGGCGCTATCGCCATCAGCATGGCTGACCCCGGCGCCTCGGAATTGGTGAACTGGAAATGCGCCATGGACCGGGAGTGCGACCGCTACGGCCTAAACCCAAAAGAAGTGGCAGCGGTGGTAGCAGGCGACGATCCGCTTGCCGGGCAACCGCACCAACGCCGCTGGTGGGAAGTGCTGGTCATGTGCATAGCGGTCGGGGTCTTTGTCTGGCTCGCCCTCGGCACCAAGAGTCAGCATCTCGCCATCAGCATGCCCTGGATGATTGTCCTCGTGGCGGGCACGATCGTCCCCCTGGGAGTTTGCGGGACTTTGCTGTGGCGGCGGACGCGGTTCTCTTAGACTGGGAACATTGGCGCTGGCGTATAAACTGTTTGTTCATAAATAATTACAGTTCTTCCGGGGATGCCTCGAAAGGGCGTTCCCGGACGAACCGCACTTGACTTGGACCCCAACCCCTTGTCTCCCCACCTTTTAGTCCCAATTCCTTTGCGGAGCGATTGCTGAGAGCTTGTTGTGTTGGCCTCCAGAACGCCCGTTTCTGACGCTAAAGTGTCATTGACGCTATGATTAGGTTACTTTAAGTTACCTGAGTGCGCATATTTAGGGTACTAAGCCGGATATGCGAACATCAACAACAGGCCTGAGCCGCTTTTCAAAGGATCAAGTAGCGGTCGTCTTCGGGCCCAAGGATGATCGATGATTCTCGTTCCGCTTGAAATCGCAGCAATCTCCGCAATCGCGGCTAGCCTTTATCGCTTCAGAGCAAGTGCGCGCCGCCGCAATGCCCAGTCGTGGGAGTCGCTTGTGGCCCGGTTGCGCCTGGACTGGGATGCCCGCGAGGTGAGTGAGCAATTTCTTCGCGGGGAAGTGCAGAATGCTACACCGCAGGAAAAGTGGCAACGCATGCAGGGCGCCAAGGGCCTCTGCGCGATGTACCAGAACGCCAGCGTAATGCTGGAAATGGCCGACTATGCCGCCAGAAACAACCGCGCAGTCGATAGCGAATTGATCGCTGTACTGCGCAAGGACGCCTTGAAGATCCGCGCTTGCGTTCTGATGGCTCTGGTGCAGTACGCCTTCAGCCAGGTAAATGAGAGCATCTGCAAGAATGCAATCCGCGCCGCGTCAATGTACTCGGGAATGACTGTCCATATGGCACAACTGCTGCAGGTCAACGACGGCGGTCTGGTTCCCAATTTCGTAAGCGCGATGTAGAGGCTTCCCTTCCGCAAATGAACCCCGGCCCCGGTCGGGGTTTCATTTTTACTGGCCCCGGCAGGTTTGGCTTTGCCTAGCCCGGAATCGGGATCACCCGGCCCCGTTCCAGTTTTCGACAGCAAAGCCTGGTCAAGCGATGCGGAACCGGTCCCTCACGCGGTAACATTCAATGAAGTCCATATTCGAGAAAAAGGAACCCTTTCAATGAAATCCACGACATCTCCCACCCTTCTCATCCTAGCCGCTGGAATGGGCAGCCGATATGGTGGCCTGAAGCAAATTGAGCCGGTTGGCCCGGGCGGCGAAACCATCATCGACTATTCCATCTACGACGCTCTTCGCGCCGGATTTGGCAAGCTGGTGTTCGTCATCCGCAAGGACATTGAGCAGGCGTTCAAAGAGACCGTGGGCGCTCGGTTTGAAAAGCGCGTCCCGGTCGAATACGTCCTTCAGGAACTCGACAAAATTCCGGCGGCGTTTCAGGTGCCTGCAGGGCGCACCAAGCCGTGGGGGACGACGCAGGCAATTCTTATGGCCGCAGACGTCATTCACGAGCCTTTTGCCGTGATCAATGCCGATGATTTCTATGGTGAGCAGGGCTACCGGCTGCTGGCTCAGCACCTGCAGTCCGGCACGGCGGATTACGCAATGGTGGGATTTGTTCTGAGCAATACGCTCTCTGATTTCGGCACGGTGGCGCGCGGAATCTGCCAGGTGAGCAGCGAAAACTACCTTGAAGGCGTTGTCGAACTGACCAGCATCGGACGCGATGGAGATCATGCCAAAAACACGGCTTCAGATGGCCAGGTAACTGTCCTGAATGGCGACGAGCCGGTATCAATGAACATGTGGGGATTCACTCCTGAGGTCTTTGGGCTGTTGCAGGGGCGATTTGAGAAGTTCCTTGCCCAGAGCGGCACGGAGATGAAGAGCGAATGCTACATTCCCAGCACCGTCAACGAGTTGGTTGCAGACGGGAAGGCTCGTGTAAAGGTACTGCGCACGAATGACGCGTGGTTTGGCGTCACATATCGCGAGGACCATGCGCGAGTTGTGGAAAGCGTCCGCCGACTTATTCACGAAGGAACCTATCCTGAAAGCCTCTGGTCATGAACCCGGAGCCCAATGTGGGCGCCGTTGCGCGCCAATTCCAAATAGAAGGCGAATTCTCCAGCGCCGCACCTTACGGCAGTGGCCACATCAACGATACCTACCGCGTTTTTTTCGATCAGGCGGGCTTGCAGGTGCGCAAAATTTTGCAGCGCATCAATAGCAAGGTATTCAAGAACCCGGTCGCCCTCATGGAGAACATCCAGCGCGTGACATCGCATCTTGCCGCGCAGGTGGCTGGCGATCCGGACAGCAACCGGCGTGTTCTCTCGCTGATTGAGGCGCGTGACGGGCGCGCCTGGCATGTGGATGAGGAGGGCAGCCATTGGCGTGCCTATCACTTCATCGATAGGGCGCGGACCTACGATGCCATCGAGTCCCCGGACCAGGCGTACCAGGCTGCCAAGGCGTTTGGGCATTTTCAGCAGATGCTCACCGGCCTGCCCGCGCCGCGTTTGCACGATACCATTCCGGACTTCCACCACACGCCCAAACGCTTTCTAGCGTTGGAACGGGCAATAGCAGCGGACGTTGCGGGCCGCGCCCTCCTGGCCAAGCCGGAGATTGAATTCGCCCTCGCGCACAAGTCCATCACCACTGTCTTGCTGGATGCAAACTTGCCGGAGCGCGTCACCCACAACGACACCAAGTTCAACAACGTGATGCTCGACGATGCCACCGGCGAAGGCATCTGCGTGATTGACCTTGACACCGTGATGCCCGGACTGGCGCTATATGATTTTGGCGACATGGTGCGCACGGCGACGAGTCCGGCAAAGGAAGACGAGCAGGACCTGTCCCTGGTGAACATGCAGTTCCCCATGTTTGAAGCGCTGGTGCGCGGTTACCTGGCCTCGACAGGGGCTTTCCTGACCAAAGAAGAAAAGCAGTTCCTCGCTTTCTCCGGCAAATTGATCACGTTCGAAATCGGCATCCGCTTCCTGACGGACTATCTGGCAGGCGACGCCTATTTCAAGGTGCATCGCGAAGGGCACAACCTGGACCGCTGCAAGACGCAATTCAAGCTGGTCGAGTCTATCGAACAGCAGGAAGAGCGAATGCAGAACCTCGTGCAGTCGATAGCCTAGAGTGCAACGATCTGCGGGCCTGGGCAATCCGCAAAATGGCTTTCCCGCCTTGCAGGCATTCCCTGGGCTGGGTATCGTTGTTTAAGCAGCTTGAGTACCTCCCGGGACGACATTAATGGAAGTTCTAAAACGGCTTTTCGAGCAGCATTACCAGTTACCGGCCGAGCGGGTGCAACCGCTTCAGGGCCAACTTGGCGGCTCCGGGCGAGCCATCATCCGGCTCGCTGGCGGCGGATTCAGCGCCATTGGGATTCTGTATCCGGTACGGGAGGAGAATGTAGCTTTCCTTGAGTTCTCAAGGCATTTTCGCGACCGTGGAATGCCGGTACCGGAGATTTATGCGGAAGACTTGAGCCAGGGGGCGTACCTCGAAGAAGATTTGGGTGACACAACCCTTTTCGAATTCCTCGGCAGGAATCGCACCGGCGATGTTATCGCTCAGCCGGCAATTGAAGCCTATCGCAAAGTAGTAGCGGCATTGCCGCGTTTCCAAATCGAAGCTGGACGCGATTTGAATTACAAGATGTGCTATCCGCGCGCGAGCTTCGACCGCCAATCCATCACGTGGGATCTGAACTATTTCAAGTATTACTTTCTGCGACTCGCCGGCATACCATTCAACGAGCAGGCACTTGAAGTCGATTTCAGCCGGTTGACGAAGTTTCTGTTGGGCGCGAGCCACGATTACTTTCTCTACCGGGATTTCCAATCGCGTAATGTAATGTTGCGCGACGGGCAGCCGTTTTTTCTGGATTACCAGGGCGGCCGCAAAGGTGCGCTGCAATACGACATCGCTTCACTGCTCTACGACGGCAAGGCCGATCTGCCGCCGGAGCTGCGCCAGGAACTGCTTGACTACTATCTCGACTGCGCGGGAAGATTCATCGACCTCAAGCGCGAATCGTTCATGGAGCACTATTACGCGTATGTTTACGTCCGCATCCTGCAGGCGCTCGGCGCTTATGGCTTCCGCGGATTTTACGAGCGCAAAGCCCATTTTCTGCAGAGTGTGCCTTACGCGCTGAAGAACCTGCGCTGGCTGGCTCACAACGTAAAGTTGCCCATTGCCCTGCCGGCCCTGATGGACGCACTGCAGGATATGTTGGGATCGGAAAAATTGCGGGGGTTGGCTGCTTCCACTGAGGCCTTGACTGTGCGGATTTTCAGCTTCAGCTTTCACAATGAAATTCCAGCCGATGAGACAGGAAACGGCGGCGGCTTTGTCTTCGATGCACGCAGCCTGCCTAATCCTGGACGTGAAGAACGATTTAAGCAACTCACCGGCAAGGACGAGCCTGTAATGGAGTATCTCAAGCAGCAGGAGAGCGTGCACCAGTATCTTGCGAACGTTCTGTCTCTTGTGGATGCAAGCGTGAGTGGCTATCAGCTCCGCGGCTTTAAACACCTTATGGTCTCGTTTGGCTGCACCGGTGGCCAGCACCGCTCCGTCTACCTGGCGGAGCAGTTGGCAAAACATTTGCGCGGCGTCAACGGGGTAGAAGTGGTTATCCGGCACATTGAACAAGAGAAACGCAATTTGGAGAAGATAGGCCAGTGAAGGCCATGATTCTAGCCGCAGGCCTGGGCACACGCCTGCGCCCCCTCACTGATGACCGACCCAAGGCATTGGTAACCGTGGCGGGCCGTACGCTGCTGGAGATCGCCCTCGACCGTCTGCGCGCCTTTGGCGTGCACGAGGTAATCGTTAACACGCATCACTACGCCGACATGATTGTCGATTACTTGAAGGCCAACGGCAACTTCGGTATGCGTATTGAAATCTCGCGCGAGCAAGCTCTTCTCGACACTGGCGGCGGCTTGAAACATGCCGCGCATTTCTTTTTGGATTCCAGCGAGAGTTCGCAAGAGCCGTTCATTCTTTACAACGTCGATGTCCTCAGCACCATCGATCTGGGGCGGATGGTGCGCTTTCATACAGAACACGCCGCGCTCGCCACCCTGGCCGTTCAAAAGCGGGAGACTTCGCGTTATTTACTGTTCGACGAGGATGGTCAACTCTGTGGCCGCCGGGCCGGGCGTGATGCAGAGGTTGAGTTGCTTCGCTCCGCCCCTGAGGTGCAAGCGTTGGCATTTTCAGGCATCCACGTCCTGTCTCCCCGCATCTTTGCGAAGATGGCAGATGAAGGCGCCTTTTCCATCATCGCCACTTATATGCATCTCGCGACTCAGGGAGAAAAGATCCTCGCTTTTCGCGCCGATAAATATTATTGGCGCGATCTCGGGCGTCCGGAGAGCATTTTGCAGGCTTCCTATGATCTAGTTAGCGGCATTTGCACTGGATTTGATGCGGAAAATGGAGAGATCACGTTACCATAACCTACTTTTATTTCAACATTTAGCTTGACAATTTGGACAAATTTACTCTACTTTAAGGCTACGCGCTACCCCTTTCACTGTATTAGCCAAGCCCTCTCATTTCAGAGGGGGCTCGCACCTCCAGAGCAATCTCAAATCTTCAACGATCGCCGGTAACCGGCGATCTGCGTGGACGCGTTATGCTGGGTTGATATGTGCGGTCGTTTTGCCCGTCGATCAACTCAAGAGGTCCTTGCCGACTGGTTCGGTGTCGAGCTTGAGGATATGCCGTGGTTCGCCCCCAGCTACAACGTGGCACCGCAGAGCGTTCAGCCGATCGTGCGACTAAGCCGTGACACGGGCACCAGGGAGTTTGCCCTCATGCGCTGGGGGCTGGTGCCCTTTTGGGCGATGGACGCGAAGTTCGGCTACTCCACCATCAACGCACGCGCTGAAGAGGTCGCATCGAAACCAGCCTACCGTGAGGCACTCAAAAGGCGGCGCTGCCTGGTGCCGGCCGATGCCTTTTACGAGTGGCAACGCCTGGATGCAAAGACGAAACAGCCCTATGCTATTGCGCTCAAGAGTGGGGAGCCGTATGCCTTTGCGGGTTTGTGGGAGCATTGGCAGCCGAAAGAAGGCGAGCCACTTGAGACCTTTACTGTCTTGACCACGGATCCGAACGCTGTCATGGAGCGAATCCACAACCGAATGCCGGTCATCCTTGAGCCCCAGGACTATGCCCGTTGGCTGGAACCGGGCGACCCGGCACAGCCTCCAGTCGATTTGCTTCGCCCCTACTCCGCCGAAAAGATGGAGGCCTGGCCGGTCAGTGAACGAGTAGGCAATGTGCGAAACAACGATCCCGAATTACTGGGGCAACAGACCGCCGGTTAATTCTCACTGGGACTCACCCGCAGAAACCTGCGTGAGTTCGGCGATAACCCGCTCAAGTTCATCCACGATACGGCCGCCTCCAGATGCTTTGAAAACTTCCACCAGGGCGTTGAAGTACCATAGCTGGTCTTTCCGGGCGCGTTTGAAGCGTTTCCAGATCTCAGGCCCGATCTCGCGGTAATCTTCGAGGATGGCTCGTGCATTGTAGAGTTTGTCGGCCACTGAGATGAGCTTCACGTCCGCCGGCTCTTCTCGAAGCCGTTCGATGTAGGCTTCCTTGCGCTGCTCCCACGGTTCTTTGTCGCCGGAGTCGCCTGAAAAGCTGTCGGTGAGTCCCTCCACCATTCGCGCCACATTCGGACCGAAGTTCTGCTTTATATCTTCCAATCGCGGCCATCCGCCGTGGTCTTCAACGGCGTCATGAAGCAGGGCGGCGATCACCATGTCTTCCGTCACGGGCACCCCGGCATGACCAGCCTCTCCCATAACCAGAGATGCGACGCCGAGAAGATGCGCCATGTAGGGAATGTCGGTCCCTTTGCGCCGCTCTATATGAAGGTGACGCCCATAATCCACTGCGCTGGTAAACCTGCCGGTGAGGCAAAGCTGTCCACTTTGAAGGTTGTTCATCCCTGTGTTCCCTGCTTTCTTTAAGGACCTCTGATTCAGTTCTATTCCACGCCGAGCATTCCGTCTGGGGCTGAAGAGGCTGCGGAAAAAGGCCTGAGTTTGGCTCGATGCCTAATTGCAATGCAGCAGGGGCTAAAGCCCTCATTTGTTCTCAGCGGTTTGCGGCCCGATTGAAGTCGTGCCCTAAAAAGAAACAACAATGCAAGTTCAACAAACCAAGGTATCGTGATAGAGTTCTACGGACTCCCACCCATCGGACAAAAACAAAGACATCCGATCGATGGGGCACAGTTGCATTCCTCGTGGGTCGGCAGCGCCGGTGGAGGACTGATACAAAACTTGCCTGTCTCTCTCGAACATTGAGTTCTTCCGCAGCCTGTGAAGCCCTCTTCTATATTCCACTACTTGTGGCGCGGCGACCCAGAGGGTATCCCGGCCGTGCCCTTTCAAAACAGCGCCTTAATCAGAGGTTCTGCATTTCCGGAGGATTCGCCGTTACTAAGTTTGAATTTCTATCGTTGATCTGCCGCGGGTTACAGTCGCAAAGGTGTGGAGTGCCCCTGGAACACTCCGTAATTCATGGCCGGCGACGGCTCTAAGAGCGAGTCGTGGCTGCTTGCTTTGTAAAACGGACAAGAAATGCCTCAAAATCCATGACCGGCAGCGCTCGGCTGAAAAGATAGCCCTGGAAACTATGACAGCCGAGGCCGAGGAGGAATCCCCGCTGTTCTTCTGTTTCAACGCCCTCGGCTATAACCGGCAAGTCCATGGCCTGGCCGATCGAGATGATGGCTCGTGCAATCGTTGCACTGGTATGGTCAGTCAGGATTTCGCGTATGAACGAGATGTCGATCTTCAAATGATCCAGGGGCAGGCGCTTGAGATACGACAGAGACGAGTATCCGGTGCCGAAGTCGTCCAAGCTGAACTTTATCCCGTGCGATTTGAGTTTCGTCATCTTGGCGATGATGTCCTCGAAGTCTTGAACCATGACGCCTTCGGTGAGTTCAAGTTCCAGATTCGTCGCGTTGGCGCCAGAGCGTTCGAGTATCTGGAGAACCTGATCGACAAAATCCGGCTGGCTGAAATGGCGTGCGCTGATGTTCACGGCAATTCTTAGATGGGATGTATCCTTACGCTGCGCCCAGGCCACGAGCTGTTTGCAGGCATCCTCCAACCCCCACACGCCAATCGCGACAATCTGTCCAGTCTCCTCGGCAAGGGGAATAAAGTCGTTGGGTAGCACGAGTCCGCGCGTGGGGTGTTGCCAGCGGATAAGGGATTCGACCCCAGTCAGGCGGCCATTCATGATTTGGGGCTGATAGTAGGCCTGGAACTGGTGTTCTTCAATTCCTCGCCGGATGTCATCGACCAGTGTCATGCGAGCGTTGACGGCGGTCTGCAATGCCGGGACAAAGAAGCTGATTCTGTTGCGGCCCTCAGCCTTTGCCTGGTAAAGGGCAATTTCCACCTGCTGCAGAATCTCATTGGTGCCATCGCTGGGATCACCGAAGACCGTCACGCCCACGCTTGCAGTGGCGCGACATTCGTGGCGAGCGAGCAAGAAAGGCTGGTCAATTGCCGCGAGGATCTTGTCGGCTACCATTTTCGCGTGGGCGGCCACTTCCTCGGGGATCTTGCTCAGGTCTTTCAACATCACTACAAATTCATCGCCTCCGATGCGAGCCACTGTGTCGGCTTTACCTAGGCAGGAGGTGATACGCTGGGCAACCTCCTGAAGCATCAGGTCGCCGAGAGAATGGCCGAGCGAGTCATTCAGGGCCTTGAAGTTGTCGAGATCGATCATCAGCAAGGTTTGCTTGAGACCGCTGCGAATGGCGTTGGCCTGCGCCTGACGCAGTTCGTCAAGCAAAAGGCGGCGGTTGGGCAGGCTGGTCAACGGGTCGAGAAAGGCGAGCTTATAGATTTCGTCCTCGGCTGCCAGCGTAGCCGAAAGGTCCCGGACACTGGAAAAAACGTGGGGAACACCGTCCAGATCAGCGACCGACGCAGACATCTCCCCCCAGAAGGCCTCTCCGCTTTTCTTGCGGAACTTGAGCATGAGACCGCGGCACATGTGATCGCGGCTGAATTTCTCGGCCAGTTTCTCAACGTCATCCGGTTGTGCGAGTATTTGGAGTTCTGCCGCGGTCTTTCCGATAACTTCTTCGCGTTCATAGCCCAGGACTTTGAGGAACTCCGCGTTGACCTCGATGTAAGTCGAATCCATTCTGCTGATTGCCGAGAGGTCAAGGTTGATCTCGAATGCAGCCCGGAGGCGGGCATTGCTGCTCCGCGTGGCCTCCTGAGCCGCGGCCACTTTCTCTTGGGCCTCGCTGTCAGCCAGCTTCAATGTGGTGCGGTTGCGCTCCGTGATGTCTTGAATAATGGAAAAGAGCAATTGCCTGCCACCCATTGAAACGGGCGAAGAGTGAACCTCGACGTCGCGTAATTCGCCAGAGGAAAGCCGCTGGAGGAGGAAGAGATGGTTGCGGCCTCTTTGAACTGCCAATTTGAGATCTGCCTGAATTGCTTCAGCGGGCCGAGGGTTGATCTGAACGATCGACATTCCGATCATCTCTTCCCGGCTATAGCCGTAGAAGGCCAAGGCAGCCTCATTGGCGTCGAAAATAGTTTCGTTGGAGGGATCGATCAGCAGAATGACAGAACCGTTCCCCTCAAAGAACTGGCGGTAGAGACTCTCCTTCTCTGCCAGGGCCTGCTGGGCCTGCCTGCGCTCGGTGATGTCGTGGACGATAGAGAAGAGCAAATGCCGGCCGGTCACGGTAACCGGTGAGGAATAGACCTCAACGTCGCGCATTTCACCCGAAGCGAGCCGATGAGGGAATATGAAGTGGTTCTGCTCCTTGTCGAATGCCTTGCGCCATTCCGCGAAGAATTCTTTAGGCGAAAGCATGTTGATCTGGCTGATGGTCATTTCCGTCAGCTGCTGGCGAGTGTAGCCGTAGTATGCCGCGGCAGCCGGATTAGCGTCTACGATGGCTCCGCTTGCGGGGTCGATCAGCAACATCATCGAGCCGTTAGCTTCAAAGAACTGACGGAAGAGCAGCTCGCGCTCTGCCAGCGCCTGCGCTACCAGCCGGCGGTCAGAGATGTCTTCGATGAATCCATGGTAGTAAAGAAGCTGTCCATCGCGGCCAAGCATCCGGCGTACTTTGAGAGAAACCCAGATGAGCTTTCCGTCCTTGCACTTGCATTGGCATTCATACCCATTAAACTCCCCATTCTCTTCGAGAAGGTGCAGGTATTTGGCGCGTTCCTCCGGGTCCGCCCAGACATCCTGGGCCAAGGTCCTGACTTTTGCCTTGAACTCTCTGGGAGACTTGTAGCCCAACATCCGAGCCATGGCGACGTTCAGGGACCACACTTCTCCGTTAGGCGATGATTGAAAGATCCCCTCGATTGCTCCTTCAAAAATGTCTCTATATTTCTTTTCTGCCTGCCGGAATGCGTTTTCCGCCGCCCTGCGCTCGGTGATGTCTCTGGCGAAGACTGAAACGCCGGTAATATTGTCTTCAGAAAGAGTGGGGCTGAAGGCCATCTCGAGAATCTGGCCATCCAGCAGGGAATGCTCAAGACGAAAAGCGCCATCGGCCATTGCCCGGGTATAGAAGGAAGAAAAAGCCGACACCATCTCAGTTGGAGCCAATTCTTCAGCACACGGATCAACCCCTGTATGCACGCCATAAATGGCATGAGCATGACGCAGGAATGTAGAGTTGAAGGCTCTGAGCCGATGGTTGAGGTCCACCGACCAAATCAGTTCATCGGAACTTTCGATAAGAGCCCTGTAGCTCTGGGGAAGATTAACCGCCATGCGCACCTTGCTGAGATCAAAAACTGCCTTGTTCTGGTCTTGTAATACTCTAAGATGCAGGGGTAATTAGAAGAATCCCCTAAAAGGCGTAAAAGTGCAATTGGCTATTGCGGCTATAGTAATCTTGCGAATTACTTACTTTTGTGATATGCGGAAGTTTTCGCCCTGCGCAAACCGGTCATTCCCCTGTGCGGGCGGAGGGGAAATGCCCTATGCGGCATACGGATTTTATCGTGCCACCTGGAGCACAAAAGGCACTAACAACTCTATCAACAGCTATTTGCACCGTTGACATGGACGATATCGGACTGCTGAAAATATGTAAATCGCGGAAAGCTTGATGTCGGTGAATTGGAGATGCCCAGCGCGGGACAAAACTCAGGTACTGCGTATCAAGAGTGGACCATTGAGCAATGTTTCGATGCTGCAAACCGGCGGCGGACCAGGTTAGTGTTCGTCTGATTGCAAGGCCTTGATACACATCTGCAACTGCACGGTTGCCCTGGCGGACATAGCAGGGCTACTGGCTCTGCACGTTGGTGGTGCAGATGTCGCTCATCTTCGGCACCACCTGCCCGTAAATACCCCTATCTCTGCAGATCCTCATAGCCGTCCGCGGTCAGTGCAACATCTTTGCGCTGTGCGAATAGTCGACGCAACCGAGTTTCACAAGCAAGCGTTTACCGGTCAAACGCGGACTTTACACTCAGTAAATTCTCTTACTGAAAGACAGTCGTGTGCTTGCCTACAACAAAGTCAGCTTCTCCGTGGCGTTTCCTAAATTGATATATCGAGGATTTCGATATATCGTTGTCTTGCCGATTCAAAGGATAGAATTCTCGACTCATTCTGGAGCCACGTTCATGAATACAACAATCGACCAGTGGGAAGTGCTGGAAGCGGTGGTCCAGTTGGGTAGTTTTGCAGCTGCCGCATCGAAGTTGAATCGTTCACAATCGACTATCAGTTACGCAGTTTCCAGGCTCCAGGATCAGTTCAAGACGCCACTGCTTGAAATGAAGGGCCGAAAGGCGCAACTCACCGAAGCTGGAAAGGCGTTGCTGGCGGATGTAGAGCCGTTGCTCAGCGGGTTTCGGGCACTCGAACAAAGAGCTGCGTCTTTGGCTGCCGGAGGTGAGACCGAGATCACTCTCTCCGTTGACAGTGTTTATCCGGACGATCGGCTCTTTGCCGCACTCGCAGAACTGACGCGCGTTTATCCCCACACCCATGTGAAGCTGCATCGCGGTACTTTCCTGTCCTCCGTGAATGAGTTCGCAAACCATGGCGCTGATTTGTGTATTGTTGGAACGCCGCCGCAAGAGCATTTGATCAAGCCGGTCCTCGATATACGAATCAGAGCCGTCGCCAGAGCTGACCATCCCCTGAGTGCCGGAGAGCGGCTATTGACGCGAATGGACTTGATTCAGCGCCTTGCCGTAGTCATCGAAGGAGCGACCGGCCCGGCACCCAGACGACAACCACATGCTCCAGCGCAACGCCAAATAGATGTGACTTCAATTGAATCTGCGATTGAGGCCGTGCGCAGCGGGTTGTGCTTCGGATGGCTGCCGGTTTACAGAATCCTACCCTACCTGGAATCCGGAGAACTAGTCGGACTGCGGCTGCCAACGGGCGTTGAGCGGTTCGCGCGGTTGTCCCTGGTTCTTAAGGATTTCGATTCGACCAGCCGGGAAAGGAATTATCTTGCTGAACTCTTCGGCGCAAATCGTGAGGTGGAAGTGCTTTGAATTCCGCACAGGAATTCGGCCCGGGATCGCGGCGTTGCTAGCCTGAGCGGGTAGCTGAGAAGACTCCCCCGCTAAAGACGGGGGAGTTTCTGGTAATTTGCACGACGGTATCACCGCCTTGCCGGCAGATGCAGATTGCAGTTCTGGATCCACAGGTGCCTGTTGAATACGCTCAACTCAATAAGATCTTGCGTGTGATCCCTTCCGGATCATCGACCATGCGGCATTCGTTGTCGAAGACCATGGTCTTGCAGCTATCCGGGTCAGTTGGCGTCCAGGTCAAGCCTGGCTGGCTGGGATTGCCCGTGCTGGCGAAGTTCGCCCACGCAGTGGCCATCTTCTTCGCCAGCGCCTGTGCCTCAGGTGTATTGCCTGTGCCTTGTTCGCACCGTTTGGTGTTGTCGAAGCAGAACGCGAGTTCAGCGGTATGCCATGCGCCCGCATCTTCCAGCATCGGCGATTGCCATGTGAAGTAGTACGCAAAGGCGGGCGCCGCCTTAAGGTCGTGCTTCAATTTGGACATCTTCACCACATTGTTCCGCATGGAGAGTCCGTTCAACCCCGGGCCAGCGCACATATACGACAGCGTGCGGATGCTCTTGTGCGGATGCGCCTTTTTCAAGCCGGCAACCAGTGCGGTTGCCTTCTCTTCACCATAGGATTTTACGAGGGTGGCATGCCACTCTTCCTCGGTTGGACGGGAGCGCATACGGTTGCCCTCTTCGCTCACCGACCCCATCAACATTGGCACATTCTTCGAGATCTCAGGAGCAGCGTCCGAGAACGATCGCATCGTAATTACATGTCCGTCAACGCTGGGGCTCCATCCGGCACGCGGAGGTCCAAACGGTCCAGGCGCACCCGCCCCGCGGGGATACATCCGGGCCGAGACAGCAGTTCCCGCCTTGTTCAGTTTCGACCATTCCATCTTCTGCAGCGCTCCAATATCATGAATGCCAATGCCAAGTTCCTTCACGATTTCCCGCGCATACTCTTTCTGCAGTTCACCCGTCGGGATGTTGCCCCCGCCGCCCGATTGCACAGATGCGCGATGGATCAGCCCTGCTGCTGACGGCATGCCCAACAGCGTCGTAACCTTGGAGCCGCCGCCGGACTGGCCGTAGATCATCACCTTGTCAGGATCGCCGCCGAAGTTCGAGATGTTCTCCTGAACCCACTTCAGAGCCGCAACCAGGTCCGTCATGCCCACATTGACTGACTCATCGTAGGCGGAGCCCCCAACTTCAGAGACATCCAGAAACCCAAGCGCGTTGAGCCGGTGATTCACCGACACCTGGACCACGTCGTGATGCCGCGCCATCTGAGCGCCTTCATGCGAAGCCAGTTCATACGACGAACCAAAGCTGTACCCGCCTCCATGGATATAGAACATGACCGCGCGCTTGCCCGTCAGGCTGGGGGTCCAAATGTTCAGCTTGAGCATGTCTTCGCTCTGATAGCCATCGTCCCAGTCCTGCAGAAACGTTTGCTCGATCCCCGTCCAGTCATGCAGGTTCTGTGGGCAGTTGCCCCCGTAGATCAATGCGGGATACTCATCCTTCCAAGGTACGGGAGGCTTTGCCGGCAACCAGCGGTTCTCTCCGCCAGTGTCTTGTCCGTAAGGAATGCCCTTGAACGTGAACACGTCTCCGGCCAAAAAACCCCGAACCTTGCCGTACTGAGTATGCGCGATTGCAGTGCGCGGAGTAGTGCAAACCCCTGGTTCCTGATGGGCTGCAGTTTTGGTGCTATCCATCGCAAGAGCCGGCTGCCCCAGGGCGACGCTCATTCCCGCCGTTGCAGAAAAAATCAGAGCCTCACGACGATTCATGAGGATACGATTGCCAGATTGTGACATAAAGATTCCATCTCTTCCTTATGGTTATTGAGTCATCACGCTGCCATGCGCAGTCGGGAAATGGACTCAGCTTGTTCTTATGGAGACGCACCCAGCGTGCCTGGGCAAGAAAGCGTATTCCCGAGGGACATTAGAGGGCTGCCCAATCGCCTGTCAAGCTGAAGGCTGTTGATAAGCGCACCAAAGCGCCAGGAAAACGCAATATCTAAAATATCGATGAGAATGTTCTAAAAATCCTGCTTTTCAGCCTCATGCTTTGTGGATACTATGCTCTTGTTCTGAAAAAGCGATTTACTTCTGTCTGGGTAAACGATTTCCGAATGAAGAGCAAGTCGCGCAAATGCGTGCAACGGAAGTCAACTTTTGCGGATATATCGCAACATCGCATGAATGCGACGGCGGGTTTGCAGATGAACTCATGAACGGCGTTAGCGTGAAGTGATTTGAATGTGTTCGCTGACAAACCACCTGTTTGCCGCCTAATGATCAGACAGCAAAGAAGAAATCTAGCCGGTACAAAGGATAGGGACGGTGCATGATGAGGGCAGGAATTTTTGTATTCGCAGCAACGGCGTTGTGGTTTGGGGGCACTGTCGCATCCACCGCTCAACAGGCTGGGCAGACTGTTCCTGACCAACTGAAGGTTGCAGCGGGAGGTCAATCGATCGCGAGCAGCCCCCGTGACCGAAGATAGTCTGGGCGGAGACGCCGCAGTCCGTGACACGACTATTGCGAGTCTTCCGGCACGGCACGTGAATGGTTGAAGCGGAGCCGGGATCGTGCTGCGTTTTCCCTAAGAGAGTTCCAGAGAGCGAAGAAAGGAATTGAAGATGAAAAAGGTTTTGCTTGCAATCGCCATCTTGGCGGCGCCGCTCATGAGTGCGGCCAAGGATCCTACCGTGAAGGTTGAGCAGGGCCTGTTGAAGGGGACCGTTGAACAGGGATTAACCGTCTATCGCGGCGTTCCCTTCGCAGCGCCTCCAATAGGTGAGCTGCGTTGGCGGACTCCGAAGCCAGTGGCGAATTGGGACGGCGTGCGCAACGCCGACAAATTTGCACCGCAGTGTGTACAAGGCAGCTTTTCACCACCTGGACAAGAAGCCCCCGCAATGAGCGAGGACTGCCTGTATTTGAATGTCTGGACGCCTGCGAAATCGGCCTCCGCCCATATCCCGGTGCTGGTTTGGATCTATGGTGGCGGGTTCAATGCCGGAGCCACCTCCGTTCCGACCTACAGTGGAGAGGTTCTGGCACGGAAGGGAGTGGTCCTGGTCAGCATCGCTTATCGGGTGGGACCGATGGGGTTCATGGCGCATCCGGAGCTGAGTGCAGAATCACCTCGGCATATCTCAGGAAACTACGGTCTGCTGGACATGATCGCGAGCTTGCAGTGGATACAAAAGAACATTGCCAGGTTCGGTGGCGATCCGGACAAGGTGACGATCTTTGGTGAGTCGGCCGGAGGAATCGCGGTAAGCCAGCTGTCGGCTTCGCCGCTGGCGAAGGGGCTGTTCCATGGCGCGATTTCAGAAAGCGGTGGCTCGTTCGGTCATCAGCGGTCGACCGGGCAGCCGGGCGAGAACATGCGTCCTCTTTCTGACGCGGAACGAAGTGGAGAAGCACTCGCCAAAAGTGCAGGAGCGGTATCGATCGCGGATCTGAGAAACATGCCGGCAGAGAAGATTATGGCCGCTGCGCGCGGCCAGCGTGGGATGGCATGGCCGATTGTCGACGGTTGGGTGCTTCCCGACGACCAATACAAAATTTACGATGCCAAGCAGTTTAACGACACGCCGATCCTGGTCGGCTACAACTCGGACGAAGGTGCGAGTTTCTCTCCGCCTCATAGTCCCAGGGAATATATCGACAACACGCGCAAGCGCTACGGGGGCTTTGCAGAAAGTCTGCTGAGCGCCTACCCCACCGGGGAAACGACTGTGCCGAAGACCGCGCGCGACCTTGCGCGAGATGCAGCATTCGGTTGGCATACTTGGACATGGGCGCAGATGCAGGCCAGACTGGGCAAGGGGAAGGCGTACATCTATTACTTTGATCAGCATCCGGACCATGCTGCGGATTCACCACAGGCCGGTTACGGCGCACCGCATGGCAGAGAGGTTGCCTATGTGTTCGGTCATTTGAATGAACTTCGCAACGAGCAGCCCACGGCCGCAGACCATGTTATTTCCGATGCGATGGCGACTTACTGGACGAACTTCGCCAAATACGGAGACCCGAACGGCAAAGGCATGCCCAAATGGCCGGCATTCAGCGATGAGAGTCCTGAGTATATGTACTTCGCAGGCACACCGCACATCGGCCCAGTTCCCAACGAGCCGGGACTGAAAGGCCTGGATGCTTACTTTGCGTGGCGTCGTACCACGGAGGGTGTGCAGGCCTCGGCGGTTGAAGATGCCCCGCCTGCCACGACGAATGTCTACGGTGGTCAATACCCGCGTGTGCTGCTGGACAAGAGTGCCGTCTTCCAATTCAAGGCACCAGATGCACAGAGGGTCGAAGTCCAGGTAAGCGGCGGCAAGTATCCCATGACGCGCAGTAGCGACGGCGTATGGAGCGTGACCACGCCGCCCTTGGTTGTTGGCTTCCATTACTATTCACTCCTTGTGGATGGCGTAGCGGTCAACGACCCCGGTAGCCATGCGTTCTTCGGCACTTCAAGGGATGCCAGCGGAATCGAAGTTCCCGAAGACGGAGTTGACTACTACCTTGCGAACGATGTGCCGCATGGCGATGTGCGCATCCGGATCTATCACTCGAAGGTCACCGGGCAATGGCGGCGCTGCTTTGTTTACACACCGCCCGACTACGATACCAACTCCGAAGCACGCTACCCTGTTCTCTACCTGCAGCACGGCATGGGTGAAGACGAAACCGGATGGATCTTCCAGGGGCATGCCAATCTGATTCTCGACAACCTGATCGCCGCTAAGAAAGCCATGCCCATGATCATCGTCATGGATAACGGATACGCCGCGCGACCCGGGCCGCCAATGGGAGCGCCGGGGCCCAGAGGTTCGGGCGATATTGGTGCCTTCGAAGATGTAATCACGAAAGATGTGATCCCGATGATCGACTCCGGCTTCAGAACGATCGCCGATCGGGAGCACAGGGCGATGGCAGGTCTTTCCATGGGAGCGAATCAGACACTGAGGCTCACGACAAATAATCTGGACAAGTTCAGCTACATTGGTGGATTCAGCGGGACCATGAACGGCTTGAGCACTGACCCGCTGGATCCGGCAACGTCGTTCGATGGGCGGTTCAAAGACGGAGCGGCATTCAACGAGAAAGTAAAGCTGCTCTGGCTTGGCATGGGGACGAAAGAGCCCAATCCGTTCCCGGGCGCCATCGGAGAGTTTCGGTCGATGTTGGACAAGGCCGGAATCAAGTATGTCTACTTCTCATCGCCCGGCACAGCTCACGAATGGCTTACGTGGCGGAGAGACCTGAACGACTTCGCTCCGCGGCTTTTCAAATAGAACCGCCAGCAAGCACTTGGGAGACGCAAAAGCGACGCCGTCCGCGGCTTCGCATTCGAGAATTCAAATGCACCCTGGGCCCAATTCTGCGTTAGCGGCATTGCGCTTCAGACTGCGGGAGAGAGAAAACATGAAGCTTATCGGAATCATGATGCTGCTGTTTGCGAGCCTGTGTTATGCACAGGAGCAGGGCGACTTCAAGCCCGCCACCACCAATGTTCTAGATGCGCAGTATCCGCGCGTAGACAGTGCCTCACGGGTCCAGATCAGGATCAAGGCCCCTGACGCCACCAAAGTGAAGGTCAATTTCTGGAGCAATCCCAAGCTCGACATGGAGAAGCAGGCGGACGGCTTCTGGACCGTCACGACACCTCCCTTGGCGCCCGGGCTTCATTACTACACGATCAATATCGATGGCGTTGAAGTAAGCGACCCTGGCAGTCATTCCTTCTATGGCGGCAGCAAAGATGCAAGTGCTGTTGAAGTTCCTGAAGCCGGAGTGACATATTACCTGCCGCAGGATGTTCCCCACGGGCAGGTTCGTGAAGTCTGGTATCACTCCAGCGTAACCGGGAGCTGGCGGCATGCACTGGTCTATCTGCCGCCGAACTACGACACCCAGACCAAGGTGCGCTACCCGGTACTGTATCTGCAGCATGGCGGCGGCGAAGACGAGACCGGGTGGATCAAGCAAGGGCATGCCAACTTCATCATCGATAATCTGATTGCAAGCAAGAGCAGCAAGCCGATGATCATTGTGATGGCAAGTGGTTATGCGCGGCGGCCCGACTACAAGGCGCCCGATATAACCGGTAATCCCATGGGTTCACCTGCAGGGATGCGCTTCATGCAGGAGATGATGGCAACCTTTGAAGACGATGTCACCAAAATTTTGATTCCGTTCATCGATTCCACATTCCGTACGATTCCAGATCGCGATCACCGCGCCATGGCCGGCTTGTCCATGGGAGGGATGCAGACATTCCAGGTTACGTTCAATCATCTGGACCTCTTCTCCTACATCGGAGGATTCAGCGGAGCCGGTGGGATGATGATGCGGGGCGAACAAAAACTGGATTTGAAGACGGCCTTCAATGGCGCGCTTGCAGATCCGACTGCATTTGCCAAGCGAGTGCATCTGCTGTGGATCGGCGTCGGAACGGAGGAGCCGCCCCAGATGAGGGCCGGCATCCAGAGACTGAACGCGGCGCTCGTCGAAGCAAAGGTCAAACACGAATTCTACGAGTCGCCCGGAACATCGCACGAGTGGCAGACGTGGCGCCGGGATCTGAAGGACTTTGCGCCAAGACTCTTCCAGTGAGCAGTTCACCAGAGCCTCTATGGTGAATTCTTCTTTCAAGAGGTTCTAGTCTGAATAGAGCCCTCTGAGAACGTGCGAATCAAGCAAGACGCGAGGAGATAGGACATGCCAATGAATCGACGAGAGTTTTTAGCGGCTTCAGCTGCAAGCGCTGCAATGCTGAATCACGGGATGACTGCTTTTGCCGCTGGGACAGGGAACATTCAGGTCACAATTGATGCTTCCAAGAGCGGCGGCCCAGTGAATCCAATGGTTTTCGGCGGCTACATGGAACCAGCGACCACGAATGTGTGGGCCGAGATGTTGACCGACAGAAAATTTGCCAACCCTATTACCGATGTAGCGCCACCGCCTGCGCCAACCGCTTCTTTTTTTCGCCGCTTCTTGGGCGAGCCTTTCAAGCCGGTTGGGCCCGCAGGAACGGTCACTATGGACACAGTGCGACCGTTTGTCGGCAAGCACAGCCCGCTCGTCAGACTCGGAGGCTCAGAGCCCCGCGGCATTCAACAGTCCAAATTGCGCGTGGGCCGCGGCAAGACCTACGAAGGTCGCATTTATCTCGCTGGGGATGCCGGCGCCAAAGTCATTGTCCGTCTGGTGTGGGGAACAGGCGCTGGCGATTCGCAAACCGCCGCGATCCCATCGCTGTCGCCTGAGTACAAGAAATTCCCATTGAAGTTCACCGCGGCAGCCGACACAGAGGATGCGCACCTGGAAATCCTGGGTACCGGCAGCGGCGCGTTTCACGTTGGAACCGCATCGCTGATGCCTGCAGACAATGTGCAGGGATTTCACACAGGAATGATCCGGCTCTTCAAAGAGGCGGGGTTCAAAATGTTCAAATGGCCCGGTGGCAACTTCGTCTCTGCCTACGACTGGCGAGATGGACTTGGCGATCGGGATAAGCGCCAACCGCGCCTGCAACCAATGTGGTCTGACAGGGTGGAGCCGAACGACGTGGGACTTCATGACTTCATCGCTCTTTGCCGATTGGTCGGAGCCGAGCCCGATCTGGCCATCGACAGCGGCTTCGGTTCGGCGCGCGACGCGGCCGAACAAGTGGAGTACTGCAATGGTTCCGTCGAAACGCGCATGGGCAAAATGCGGGCGGAGAATGGCAGTCCCGCGCCTTTCAATGTCCGCTTCTGGTGCATTGGCAACGAGATGTATGGTCCCTGGCAGTATGGCCACATGTCGCTCGACCAGTACTGCGTCAAGCACAACTACATCGTCGAAGCCATGAAGAAGGTGGACCCTAACATTAAAGTGACTGTCTCAGGAGCAAGCGTTTGCGAGAAGTCTGTGGATGGTGCGGAGAAGAATGGCAACTTCTTCCCCAGCATATGGGAGCCACCTATTACGGAAAAGCTCCCCTATGAATTCGGCAGTGTGAATGACTGGGACGGATGGCTGCTCGCGAAGTGTGTTGACAACATCGACTTTCTCTCCGAGCATACCTACGCCTATCCTGATCTGGTCTTCGACGCTGAGAAGCAGCTCTTTGTTGATGTTCACGATCCTCTTCATTTCAGAACCCGCAGGCTGGCCAACCGCATCGGCGAAGCATTCGAAGCGTGGGATAAGTATGTCGAGAAGATGCCGTCGTTGAAAGACAAGGGCATCAAATTCATCTTCGATGAATGGGGGAATCGTCTGCGCGGGGCGTCGCCAACCGCCGGCGGGGGCTTCGGGCGGCCATCTGGAATGTTGATGCCTCTCTCGTACGCGCTCTGCTTCCACGAGATGTTCCGTCACTCCGACATGATTGCGGCTAGTTGTGCCACTGGAGGGCTGCGAACCGTGTTGACCGACAACACCGGCGAAGGCGTGGGCTTTGCGGCGGAGGGACTGGTGATGAAGCTGATGCAGACAAACTTCCTCAACGCTTTTCCGATCGCGGTTGACGGGGATTCGCCCCAGCAACTTGTGCCCGGCACGGCTTTTGTCGACAGGGGGACCAAGCCGACCGGAAGCCCGACCTTTCCGCTCGATGTTCTCGCAGCCTTCTCCGGCGACCGCAAGAAGTTCCTCATCTCAGTGGTCAACCCCACGGAAGAAGGCCACAGCTTTACGCCTAAAATCAGCGGCATCAAGCTTCGCGGTCAGGGCAAGCTCTATCAGATTGCTCCGCCCAGTGTGAACTCAACCAATGAGGCGGGCAAAGAGCCTGTCGTCAAAATCGTTGAGTCTGCGCAGAATGGAGTTCCGGAGATTGTGCAGGTTCCTCCCGTCAGCATCAGCCTCTACGAATTCGACGCTTCGTAAGAATGCGTGATTGTTTTTGTACATTCGGCAGCAACTCCGGGGCGATCCTAATGGATCGCCCCGGATCTTTTGGGGCAACGATAGGAAGCGGGGCGTCTCGTTCCCTATCGAGACCCCAACCGTGGAGTGAATACGTTGTAAATGTTCTTCTAAATTTAGCCATTCGACGGAGTGTTCCTAAGATGCGTATCATGCCTCGGATATCTGTCTTGATTTTTGTGTTTGTTGCGACGGCAGCTCTGCCGATGAGAGCCCAATCGGTGTTCTCGATGCGACGGGACGACCCTCATGCCGTCAACCTGGAACGTGGGGCCTTAGGTGCCGCCGCTGATGGCAAGGCAGACGATGCGGCGGCAATCCAGGCAGCAATCGATCGCGTGCAGGAGACAACCGAGCAAGGCATCGTCTTCGTCGGCGAGGGCAGATGCCGAATCAGCCGGACGATTCACCTTTGGACGGGGATTCGGCTAATCGGGTACGGCGTACATCGCCCAGTATTCGTCCTGGGAGCAAACACTCCTGGGTTCCAGGAGGGCCACGAATTTCTGGGGACAGGCCGATACATGTTGCAGTTTGCCTCGCGGCGTCCAGCCGCGGGGGAGCCCGTGGTGGATGCAAACGAGTTTACGTTCTATAGCGGAATCAGCAATCTGGACTTCGAAATCCGTGAGGGCAACCCGGCGGCGATTGCGGTGCGGTTTCATGTGGCGCAGCACTCATTTCTTCAACACATGCGGTTCCACGTGGGCGATGGGCGAGCGGCTTTTTTATGCTCCAGGCGCAACGACTGCCCTCATGGCTGGCGGGAACTGGCAGCCGATGCTACAGGCATCGCAGTGGCAGCTCTTTCATGTTGGCGACGAGCACCTGGCGGCAAGCGAGGACGATGACACCCTTTATCGTTTGAGGCTTGACAACTAAAGCATGTCACCGCAACGGAGTTCGCGCCGTGCGGAGGGTGCAGTGTTGTGACCGATGCTGCAGGAAATGTGTATGTGGCTGAAGGCCAGCTTTACATCTACAACTCCAGCGGGCGCCAGATTGGTGTGGTGGAGATTCCGGAGCGGCCATCAAGCCTGGCATTCGGAGGGGCGGACAAGAAGATCCTGTTTATCGGGGCCCGTAGTTCGCTCTTTTCGCTCAAGACCGTGGCCGCAGGACGCTAGCTAAACATGGGAGGCCCCCAGCCCTGCCGCGGTGGCAGTGAGAGTTTGACATTTGCAGGAGTCCATCCAAGAAACTGCAGAACGTGAGCCGCCAAGCACACGAGGAGGAGTTTCAAGATGGACGAGTATGAGAGTTAAAGACACCGCAAGTGGGAGTGCAAATACCATGTGACCTTCATTCCCAAGTGCCACCGCAAAGGGGTCAAGGGCTGAATTCGGCAGCACCTGGGCGAGGTATTCGCACATGCCGAGCGGCATTGAACTCGAACCAAAGTTTCAACTCAGGACTCGTTCTTGTTATACGTGGTTCCAAATACTTACAGGCATTTTGCAACCCCAAAACCGGTAGTACGTTGTTGATTATATTAATGCCTGTACTGTGGCAAAGCGGCGAGCTTGAAATGCATGCTGTCCCACCCTTTCGCCAAGTGCGCGAAAGGATGGGGCACGGGGCCTTTTGCTATGGATGGAGCCTTGGTGGATTCGACTCTGGTCGCTGTACCTTGCTGTTCAGCCAATTCTAGGAATTAATTGTTCTGTTTTGAAAGTGTCAAATTGCGGCTGGGTAAATTTGCTCGTACGTTATTGAAAACAAATAGTAAGTTCCATGAAAAACGATTGCATGTAATTAGGGGTGACTCGGGTAAGCTTAGATCATTCATACAGAAATGTAACTAACCAGGGGAAGGCAGATGAGGCTTTCCCCTATCTTCTTCGGGCCATCTCCGCGGGTTCGCGGGCGTAGGGAAGAGGGAGTAGAGGCTGTGGCATTTTTTCAACGGGGGTGTGATTGTCACACTCTTGAGAATGCGTTCTCGGGGCGACTTCGCGGTGGGGTCGCCGCTTGTTCGTTTCTACGGAGCAATTGCGAATGACCGTGGAACGGTGGCCGGGAATGGCGGAAAGATGGCAGGGAAACACGAAGCGGAATTGAAAGTTAGAGAGAAGCAGACGCGGGTCAAACCGGGTGTTGCGGCGGATGTTGTGACGCATGTAAGGGCAATTGTCGCAACAAAGGTTGAGACAGCTCGCGAGAAAAGCGCGGATGCAAACGACGAGGAACTGCAAATTGCGTTGGGGAAGTGTCTCGGACATAACAGCGGGAAGTTCACGCGTAAGCTGCTGCGACGAACGGTGGGGAGCGATTTGCTGAGTGCAAAGCTGGTGTTTTTACTTGCAGAACCACAAAAGGGGCGCAAGGATACAGGGAAGAACAAGCGCGGCCGGAGCGTGGCGAAGATGTGGGCGGCCGAGCCGCAGTGGCACGGTGAGCAAACGGAAGAGACCGCAGAGGCGGGCGCGGGAAGCATGGAGACTGGAGTCTGAATTCAATTCGGTCCGCATGAAGGGATCGCGACATCCCAGGTCTCAAAGTCGAGGCCTGGGGAACCCGTACCTTTTTCCCTGAAGCAAACGTTGACGCTGTAGGGATGGAGTTGGAAGTGAAGGCGTAAGCAGCCGGGCGCCGTTTTTGAAGCATCAAAGAAGGCAGTGCGGAAGACAGCAGACAAACAGATTTGAAGCTCCCAAAAAGAAGGAAGAGACAGGAATGAAGCTCACAAAAAGCGAATGGTTGTTGCGCGGCGCCGGCAGACGGATGGGACTGTTAACGAATCTGGCCGTGTTGGTCCTGATGGCGATTGCACTGCTGGGAATGGTGTTGGGAGAGATGTCCAGCGCACAAGCGGTCTCGACGACGACTGTTCAGGGGACCGTGTATCTGGCGAACGGTCAAGCCGGCACCGGGACTCTGAGCGTGAGCTGGCCGGGATTTACTACGGCGAACGGGAAGGCGATCGCGGCGGGGCGAACGACCGTAACGATTGCGCCTGACGGGTTTGTGAGCGTGAACCTGACACCGAACCTGGGAGCGACGCCGGCGGGGCTCTACTACACGGCTATCTACCACATGAGCGACGGGACAACGAGCACCGAGTATTGGGTGGTTCCGTCGGCGGCGCAGGCGGTGCTGGGGGCAGTGCGGGCGCAGGTGATGCCGGCGGCGCAGGCTGTGCAGGCGGTGAGCAAGGCGTATGTGGATCAGTCCATTTCGCAATTGACGCAGAGTCTTCTGACGGCGTCAGGCGGGACACTGAGCGGACCACTCTATCTGAACGCCGATCCCACGCAGCCGTTGCAGGCAGCGGACAAACACTATGTGGACGCGACATTCAGCAAGGCGGTTCCGCTGGCGGGCGGGAATATGACGGGGGCCTTGCAGACTCCGGCAGTAAATGGGGTGCAGGCTCCAGCGGCGGGCAGTGCGCAGACGACTTTGCAGGCCGCTATTACGGCAGCAGGAACGACCGGCGCGGTGGAGATTCCGCCGACGTATACGGGAACCGATGGATTTACGAATCCTAACGGCGTGCGGGTAACGGACCTGCGGACAAGCGGAGCGCAGCAGGCCGAGCGCAGCGTGAAGGAATTTGGCGCGGTGTGCGATGGGACAATAGACGACACGAATGCTCTGCAGAGTGCGTTGAACTACGCGCAGGCGCACGGTGTGGCGCTGACGATTCCGCAGGGTGTGTGTAAAACGCGCTCGCTGAACTGGCATGGGGAATCGATTGGCGGACTGGGCAAGCAGGTGTCGGCGCTGATGGGATTTCCTGGACAGGATGTGCTGGCGACGGTTGCGGACAGCGGGAGCCTGCTAAGCAACACGCGGATACACGATTTGACCATCTACGTGGATCAGAGCATGGATGTCTCGTGTTCCGCAACTCAAGGACGCGCGGCGGCGGGTAGTTGCGCGGTGAACAGGCCGCTGGAGAGCAATTCAATTTTCTCGAAGGGCGGCAGCGGGCTGACGGGGACATTGGGCACGGGCGCTGCATGGGCGGTGGGCAATTGCGCGATTGCGATGCCGGCAGCGACGGGCGCGGGCGGCAATGGGCTGCGGGTGGCAGAGATTGAGAATGTGGAGATTGTTGCGACGGGGACGGACCCGATGGCTGGGCAGTATGCGGGGGCACATTCGACGCACACGTGCGGAATGTACCTGGCGCAGTGGCCGCAATGGAGCGAGTTCAGGAATATCGACATTCGCGGGTTGAATACGGGGATCGCGATTCCGGCGCTGGCGGGAACTACGCCGGCAGGATTGAATGCGGATTCGAACCGGTGGCAGAACATTACGATCCAGGCGACGCACGCGTTTTCAGCGGCGGCGGGCTCAAACAACGTGCTGGATAACGTGGTGGCGATGGTGGGCAACTCCGCAGCGACGGGCGAGCCGCCGACCGGGCTGGTACTGGATCT
>Ga0114951_10001044_pt1 | contig 36104 bp, 46 predicted proteins | sample AM7aDNAmetaG_FD_88677 | JGI IMG/M metagenome (GOLD analysis project Ga0114951, IMG submission 88677) | Freshwater microbial communities from Finland to study Microbial Dark Matter (Phase II) - AM7a DNA metaG | ecosystem: Environmental > Aquatic > Freshwater > Lake | place: Finland: Lake Alinen... | reverse complement strand
TCAACCACCACCGCCACCACCACCACCACCGATGACGAAATAGTCTATTAGATAACCTTGTGGGTTGGCATCATACCAACTCTGTCTCATTGCCCCTAACATTATTGATATCCATTCACAATACTTGCGTAGTAGTTGCTACCACTATTAAAGATGTTAATGATGTCTTGACCTGTTGACAATAGTTTATTTCCGCCTGCCCACAAAATACCGCTTGTGCTGGTCAATGTATAAGCAGCTCCGCCACCGTTAATGATCAATGTAATACTTGATCCCACTGGCATATTGGTTAGATCACTACCATTAATAGTAATAGCACCATTGATGTTAATAAACTGAACAGTGCCCGCATTATAGTTGATGGTTAACTCACCGCTGACATTGCCACCACCACTGTAAGTAAAGAATGTTTCTGTATAACCAGTCAAGTTAACAAACTTGTTGCCGCTGGTCATTGTGATGTTACCAGCAGTTTGGATATTGGTGGTAGTGTCTTCGTTCAACAAGGCAAATCGGTTTTGAATACCAGTGCTGCCTGATGCCCAACCACTTGGAGTATGTAAACCCACAGCGTTGACCACATTGAAGTTGTTGTTGGCCAAAACAACCTGTGCATCATATGCACGAGCATAGGTAATGTTGGCTGTCTGTGTAGAACCAAATGTTGCAACTGATTGAACAACGCTGTGATGCCCTGTGGCAAATGCAATGTTGGCAACTTTGCCCGAACCAGGTGTTGATCCGTTTGGTGCCACAATCACTTGTGACAAGCCTGAAGCAACAGTCCACAATGTTCCTGTGCCGTTGACCACAGTAATCGCACTTGCGCCAGTAATCATTGGAGTAGTTGTGCTGTTGGCACCCCAGGTCACATTGTTCAACATAACTTCAGTGACATTACGATAACCTTGTGGGCGATCGCTTGATGTCATTGTGTTGGCAGTTACGGGCCACATTTGAGTATAGTTCACTATACTACTTGGAGCACGAGTTGTGCTGGTCTGATAGCTTGACTGAATAGCAAGGTTAGCCACAGTTTCTAATGTGGTATTGGTCACATAAGCAAGTGTAGTGCTGCTGCCGCTTGGTGCTGTGACAGGTTGTAGTACACCGTTTGAATAAACAGGAGTTTGGTTAAAGTTAGTGTAGAACGCTGCTGCACCAGGAGCTGAATATGGACTTGCATTGACCAATACTCGACCATTTACAGTATCAACCAATGTGTTGCCCAACAAGTTGCCAGTGAATGAACTACCACCGCCTCCACCTGTTGCGCTGATTGACACAACACCAGTTGCAGCATTGGCAGTGATACCTGAACCAGCAACAATGGCAGTTACGCCTGTGTTGGTGATTGTGACAGCACCTGTGCTTGCATTGGCACTAATACCTGTGCCTGTTGTGATACTGCTGACGCCACTTGATCCGCCACCTGTTGAATAAGGTGTACCGTTGGCCCAATAGTAGCCATTTGCGCTCTTGATGTTACCAACAGTAACACTGCCAGCCAGGTATGCAGCAACATTGGTATTGCTGTATGTACCAGGTTGTACAGGCAAGTTGGCCAGTTGGCTACCATCACCATAGTAGTAATAACCTGGATTGACTGCAATACTGCCGTTCTGTGCAATAATGGCATTGCCTGCATAATCGCCACTAGGTTCATTGCCAACAATGTTCAAATAACCATTGATACCTGTTAACTGTGTGTAACTGGTATCACCCAATATTATTTGCGGTGCGTGAATGTATACTTGGCTTGTGTTTTGTATTTCTGTAAAGCCGCCGGCATTGGCATAACCATCGATTGCTGTGATGTTGGTCTGTGATGCTGTACCAATGGTGCCATTTAGAGTAGTGGCATTGACAACATCAAAGTTAGCGTTGCCGGTGCTGTTGCCAATGTCTCCGCCATAGTTGGGCAAATATGTTGGCAAGTATGATGGCATATAAGCAGCCACATTGGCATTGCCATATGTGCTACCGCCGCCTGTGCTGAATGTAGCATTGGCGTATGTTTCAAATGCAGTCAATGCTGCCTGTGTAGCATAGGTAGCATTAGCATAACCTTCAAAGCCACTTAGACCAGTTTGTGTTGCATAAGTTGCATTGGCATAAGTTTCAAAGCTGCTTAGGTTAGTTGATACACTACTGATGCTTGCATTGGCTGCATTCAATCCTGATTTTGTTGCATAAGTTGCGTTGGCATAGGTATAGAAACCGCCAATGTTTGCATTGGTTGCTGCTATGGCTGCATTGGCTGCTGTGACATTGGCATTCAATGACACAATGCTGCTGCTGTTGTTTAAGCTGCCGCTGTAGGTTGGCAAGTAAGCTGCCACATTGCTGTTGCCATAGTTGCTGGTTCCAAATGTAGCATTGGCATAGGTCTCAAATGCACTCAATGCTGTTTGTGTAGCATAGGTGCTGTTGGCGTATGTTTCAAAGCCAGTTAGACTTGCAATGGTTGCGTATGTGGCTGACACAGTGCCTTCATAGCTAGACAAAGCAGACTGTGTTGCATAAGTTGCATTGGCGTATGTTTCAAAACTGCTTAGACCTGAAGACACACTACTGATGCTTGCATTGGCTGCATTCAAACCAGACTGTGTTGCATAGGCGCTGTTGGCATAAGTTTCAAAGTTTGACAACGCATATTGTGTTGCATAGGTGCTGTCAGCATAAGTTTCAAAGCTGCCCAAGTTTGCACTTATGTTTTGAATATTGGTATTGGCTGCTGTTACATTACCTTGTATCGATATGATTGTAGGATCAGTTGGCAAGTAGACAGCAACTTGTGCATTGCCATAACTTGAGCCGCCACCTGTAATACCTGTTAAGAAATAACCGTTACCAGTAAAGTAGTTTGCATTGACATTACCTTGTGCCACATTAAGTGTTGTGGTGTTGGCATTCCAGAACAAACCAACTGGTTGTGTTGTCAATCTGATAATGTAATCATTGCCACTACCGTCAGTAGCACATCCGCCAAGCAGAGTAGTTCCGCCATTTATTGGAACTATCAACTGATTTTCAAAGCCAAACTGACCCAATGCTGTACCAGGAACCACATTCCAAGTATTGCCGTTGTCTAAAGATCTCCAGACATCAGTGTTGCCACTGTCTGAACCAGCAGCCAAAACTATACCGCTGCTTAGAGTGGTTAGACTACTGATCAAAGTACTGTATCTAGAATCATAGATCCAGTTGACTCCATTGTTGGTAGATTTATACAAACCAAGTGGTTGACTATCACCGCCACCAACGGCCAACAGTTGAGTTCCTGTATTGGTAAAACTATTAAATGATCCCAATGTGACATTAGACTGGGTAATACTGCCGCCATTGACTGCGTACCAAATACCGTATGAAGTTGTTGTTGATATATTCTGAGCGGCACCTAACAAAGTTAAGTTTCCGGTCTGATATATTGTGGTCATTGGAGTTGAAACCAACTGTGTCCAAGTAATACCATCATTAGATGAGTTCCAGACACCGTTTTCTCCAGCAGCCCAAATATGTCCATTGGCTAGAGTGGCAAAATAGCCACCAGTTTCGCCACTGCTAATAACTGAGTTGGCAGCTCTCAAAGTCCAGCTATTGCCGCCGTCGGTGGATCTATAGATACCTGTGTTAGATCCTACTTTTGCAGTTGCCAGGATTGAACTACCTGTGTTATAGAAAGTATAGAAGTTTCCAGTAGTTTGTGATGTTTCAGTCCAGGTCTGACCAGCATCAGTAGATATCCATACTCCGCTGATACCTCCACCTGATATTATGGTGTTGCCAGTGGTATTACAAAATGCACTGTATCCAAGATTGTTACCAAATGTGGATGGTGTTGCATAAAAAGTATTTAGGAAAGCACCTGGCAATGAAGTATTGATAAATGGTTTTTGTCCGCCTGTCAGCGAGTTGTCTACCATTGTTATACTTGCATAAGGATTGTTGCTAACTGTTTCGTAGATATTGATATTGTTAGCAGTACCACCCATATAACCATTATAGGTTGGCAAATATGCTGCCACATTGGCATTGGTATAGACTTCACTGATCAGAGTATTGATCTGTGATTGCTGACTTGCCGCATTAGCGATTGTGCTGTATGTAGCATTTGCGTATGTGTAGAAGCTGCCAATGTTGGCATTGGTTGCTGCAATGGCAGCATTAGCGCCAGCAAGGCTCAAGTTTGTTGCTGTTTCAAATGCACCAATGTTGGCATTGATTGTGTTGATTTCACCTTGCAATACCGCAGCATTGGCAATGGTACTGTAAGTAGCATTGGCATAGGTATAGAAACTACCAACATTGGCACTCAATGTTTGTATTGTGCTATTGGCTGCTGTGATGTTGGCACGAAGACTTGTGATCTCACTCTCTTGGCTTGCTGCATTGGCAATGGTACTATAGGTAGCATTGGCATAGGTATAGAAGCTGCCTACATTGGCATTTAGAGTTTGAATGGCAGCATTGGCTGCTGTAATCTCATTTTGCAATACGCCTGTGTTGGCTTGCAACGCAGATATCTGTGTTGTAAATGTTGCATCATTGGCCTGGATAGCATAGATCTGACCTTGCTGTGTGGCAGCATTGGCAGTCCAAGCCGCAGTAATGGTTGCTTCAGTTGCATCAACATAGGCTTTCATTGCTGTGTTGGCAGTTACAATAGCAGCATTGGCTGCTGTGATTTCGCTTTGCAATACTGCTGCATTGGCAATAGTGCTGTATGTGGCATTGGCGTAGGTGTAGTAGCCACCAATGTTGGCACTCAATGTTTGGATAGCAGCGTTGGCGCCTGTGATCTCATTTTGCAATATGCCAGCGTTGGCAATAGTGCTGTAGGTCAAGTTGGCATAAGTTTCAAAGCCACTCAATGCTGACTGTGTTGCATAAGTTGCATTGGCATAAGTCTCAAATGCGCTGAGTGCTGCATTGCCGGCAGTTACATTGGCATTGATAGCATTGATTTCGCTTTGCAGTGTGGCTGCATTGGCAATAGTACTATATGTCAAGTTGGCATAAGTTTCAAAGCCACTCAATGCTGATTGTGTTGCATAGGTAGCATTGGCATAAGTTTCAAATGCACCAAGTGCTGCATTGGCTGCTGTCTGTCCACTTTGCAATGCTGTGATCTGATTGCTTTGTATTGTGTTGGCTGAGATCTGTGCAGCATTGGCTCCTGCCACATCAGCATAGAGTGCAATGATATCACTGCTGTTGCCCAAGCTACCGGTGTAAGTTGGTAGGTATGCTGCCACATTGGCATTGCCATAGTTGTTGGGCCCACTGGAACCTGTTGAGTAAGGAGCACCGTTGGTCCAGAAAATACCATTGGCAGTGATCAAGTTGCCCACTGTCACAGTGCCTGCTAATAGGGCTGTGACATTGGCATTGCCATAGTTGGCAGTAACACCTGACAAGATGCTGACGCCGTTGGGATATAGGAAACCAACACCAATCACATTACCGTAGGTTTTGATGTTGGCAGTTGTTGTAATGCTGGTAGCAGTTAAAGTGCTGGCCAATACTGGACCATTGTATGTAGGCAAGTAAGCTGCCACATTGGCATTGCCATAACCACCGCCACCACTTGGTATCACAGTTGTGATGCTGGTCACACGACCATCTTTTTCCACAGTGACAACGGGAATAGCGATATCACTACCATAGGTGCCAGGTGCTACACCTGTGTTGGCAATAATGGTATTGATAGAGCCCGAGCCCGAACCAGTGACATTACCGGTCAGAGTTATTGTGCCAGATCCACCAGGAGCGAATGGTTGTCCATTGGCCCAGAAATAGTGTGCTGCGCTGATGTTGCCTTGATATGTTGGCAAGAAAGCAGCAACTTGTGCATTGCCGTAACCTGAGTTGATCACATTGACATTACCGCTCCCAATATAGAGACCGGTTGTGTTACTCACACTCACATTGGCATTAGAAGAAAAATCGTATAAACCTGGCATTACTCGTCCTTATTATCGTGTGCTGTATCTTTGGTTACGGCGTGGTTGGAATACGCTGGTCAGTTTGTTGTGTCCACCTGACCATTTGCCTTTGTTGTTTTGATCCTCAACAATGTTCCAGGCCTCTTGGAACTTCTTGTCCCATACAGCAGCATCTTCGGGCATCTTGCGTTTCAGATAGTATTCGCGTAGTGTGCCGTAGATATAACCTTCGGGCCAGCTTTGCAATACTACATTATTTAATACCTGTGTAACTCCATCACTTTCCACTGTGAACAACAATGGCCAAGTTGTAAAGTAGTACAAGTTAATCACAGTTCCTTGTGTTAGAGCAGGAGTAAACTCATACTTCTGGCCTACTTCACTGAACTGTCCGCGATAGACTTCAGAGATGTTGACTGGGTTGAGATACAGATTCTGTACCAACTGTTCTGTAATCATATCACGATCACCAATGCGATCATAGACAATCCAGGGACCTGCTCCAGTGCTGGAACTGCTTTGTGGTCCTTGATTAAAGAACAAGATGGGTCTGTTCATATCAGATGGAATAGGCACTGCACCCCATTGATCGGCTGTGCCAGTTGTGGTCCAAGGATTGGTTCTCAAGGCTGGCAGTTCGATGTTACGCATTGACAGTTCGGCCAAGTAGATACAGTCTTTGATCTCTTGGTCGTTGCTGCTGCCTGTAAATGATTCTACAAATGCTACAAGGCCATTTGCGTCTGGGATGAATGTTGACATTATTGTTTTCCTGCGAAGTTTGCGCCTTCAAAAAAGGCTTTTTGTCCTACCGCTGTGGGATATGGGACATCTATTGGTATTGGTAACCGGCCACCAGGATAACAGACAAAAGCATTGTATTCTTTTTCTACTACCCGATAGAACTGTGCCTTGAGTCCACGGTCTCTTTTGATAGCGGCCCAAGGCATACCGCCAAAGTATTTGGTTGATATTTCCCAAGCAATAACTTCTGGCAGTTCCATCCACTTGTAGCCTAGTTTGCCATCGGGCATAACTGGTGCTAGAGGATCCATATAACCTGCTTCGGCACGCTTGCGATAATCTTGACAAACTTCAATGATGCGGGGGATGTTGAACTGTTCTTTGGTCATAAAGAACTTGCCATCAACACGACCAGTAGTGGTCTTGACATTCTTGCTGAGGTTAAGTCCTTCGCGACTCCAGTCGCCCTTCATTGTGTTGTAAAGTTTGTCGTTTTTTAGTAAACGATCAGCTATTCCATTTTCATCGGTGGCTAGTCCACCTCGGTCCCAACGATGACTATCTTCGTTAAACTCTGGCTCATCTTCAGGGTTTAGATAACTTTTATCGTTGTAACCATCGAATTCATTTGTTGTGTTCATCAAGTATTTAGCGTCAAAAAGAAAGGGCCCCTAAAGGCCCTTCCGGTCTATGCAGACTAATCGTTAAGATCAGAAGCTGGCATTGTCCCACGCATTCAAGCGTACCACATTGCTTGCTGGTCGAGTTCCACCGATGATGCTAGAAGCACCGCCGTTGCCAGAACCAAACGATACACTTTGACCGCTTGCAGAGATGTCGTGCAGAGCAGCAACACCAGCTGGGTTACGAACAATCAATGTACCTTCCATAATGAACTGATCAAGACTCGCATCTGCGTTCGAGAAGATTTCATTGTTAGGTCCTAGGTCGCGCAAGCTACCCCATTGCAAGACTTCTTCGTTCAAGAAGTAGATCTGGTTACCAGAACCAACTTGATCCATAATCCAAGAATCGAAAATCTCGTATGTGTAGTTGAAGTCGCCTTCGTATGTAGCAATAGTGTCACCACGCTCGCTGTTCACACGGTTGATACTACGGCTTGTAGGCATTGTATCAGAAAGGTGTGTACGCAAACTTGTTGGGCAAACAATAGTGCGGATTTTTGCGTTGAAGCGTTGTTCAGCAGTTGTAACCAACTGTTTGTACAACGATGGAGCGAACTGTTGCAACACGCCAGTGTAAGAATAGAAACTAGATCCTAGACCTTCACCTGTGTTAGACAAGCTACCACTTACCAAGCTACCACCAACAACCCAAGTGTTACCAGTACCTTGTGTAGTAGTATCACTAGATTCGTTGTTGTAAACTGTGTAGTATGTGCCAGATCCAACTGGGTTGAAACTGTGTGTACCTGCGAATGCGTTCAAAGAACCCATACGACGACCAGTAGCACTAGTAGTTGTTTGAACACCGTAAGCTGCAACTGTGACATTGGCGCTGGTGTTGTTTGGGTTAGCATCGCCTGTAGGGTATGTGAATACTGTTGCTGGAATACCAACACCAGAAGCCAAACCGCTCTGACCAGAATACTTAGTACCGATTTGGTCAGCACGAACGATTTGTGCTTCCACATCGAACATCAGTTCGATCAACTGTTTTACTTCTTGGTATGCTTGAGGATCACCACCAGCTTGTTCAACAGCACGAGCAGTACCTGTGGCACCAACAACTGTTGAGAAGATCTGTGTGTAGTTACCCAAGTTGGCACGCTGGTTGGCTTCTACTTGTGTATTGCTAACAGCAGCACCTTCAAGCTGAGCTTGAGTTTGTGGTAGACGATACACATCGTTTGTCCATAGTGGCAATGTAGAAACAACTTTGCGTTTCTTAGCCATACACATATTCAATACGGGGGTGTCGTCTTTGACGCGGTTGGACACATCTAGGTCCAAATCCTTAACAACGATATCAGTTTGGTAGGTACCTGTTCCGTTGCCAATGGTTGATGTTGAGATAAATGACATTTATTTTCCTTTTGATTTATTTATGTCTTCTTTTTTTATCTACCTCTGCGCTGCGAACGAAGTGCGTTCAACTGCTGCATCAGTAGATTATCTGCGGCTTTTGTATCGCCGCCCCTGGCTTTTTCTCGAAGATCTCCGAAAGTATCTGTTGATTTTGGACTAGGTAGATTACTGCTACTCTTGCGATTGGTCAATGCTGCAATGCTGCCACCAGCACTGCGAGTCTTGGGTCTATCACGATACTTCAATCCGTCTCGCACCAACGACATAATGTGTTCGTCGCTTACGATTAGATCAATGTTATCAATGCCTGGCACTAGTTGTCTACGGGCACCATCCCAGCCGTCAGCAACCTTGTCGCGTATTTCATTGTAGACAACACTGTTTCGCAGATCTTTGTCCTTAAAGTTTTTACGACTGGTTTCCAAGGCTTCAGCTACCTGCTGCTTACGAATGTCATAGAACTGATCAACATTTGGCTTCAACTGTTTAACTAGATCGCTTTGTTGGCGAATATAGTTTTCGTTTTGTTGCATATTTGCACGAATACGGGCCTGTTGTGCAGGATCGTTCGTAGCAGCCAACTGTTGTGCAAAAGTATTTTGGTACTGTTGCGTTTTTATGATTTCATCGTAAGCCTTTTGTAGTTGAGGTCTTACAGTAAACTCCATTGCCAGAACAAGACCTTCTTGTTCCGCTCGCTTTGTTTGTAGATATTCATCAAACTCAGCTTTTTCAATCTTCAACTGTCTTGCATCTTCGCTTATTGCTGCACCTTGACCCAGTATGGCTGCGGCTTTCTTGGCATCAATCGTGATCTCCTTACCATTACGCATAAACTTGAACTTGGCGTTCGGATTAGTCTCTGCGAAATCTAAGAAGTCGATCAAGTCCTCGCTTGTTGAATCTGCACCGCTTACCTGATCATCTTGATCTGGGGCTACTGCTTCATCATTGCCTTCACTATACTCTGCTTCTGGTTCAACAACTTCTGGCTCTACTAAATCGGTATCGCTGTCGACATTGTCGTCAACTTTGACTCCCTCTGGGGCCACAGGAGCATTGGCACCTGCCGGTGTTTCTGACCCTGCTTCGACTGTGTTAGTAGCTGTCATTTGGTTACGCAATGTCATTTCTTTCATTGCGGCCATTTTGGCTGCTATTGCATCTAAACCACTATCGACTTTTTGAACCGGTACCGTCTCAGGAATGAGATTAGGGCGGTCCTGCACTATGTTTTCCATTTAAGGATTTCCTTTCATTATGAGTTGGGGCTGTCAGAACCTTTGTTCTGTTGGCTTACCACTCGGTCTCGGAAGTACACTGCTCGTCGCAGCGACTTCACAAACTCATCTACGCCTGCTATCTGATTAATGATAGCAACTCGTTTCTTATCATCATCCTCAGTGTGTCCTTGGATCTCACTAAGTTGGTCCATTCGTTCAAACTTGAATGTATGAACAAACTGGGCAAAATCTCTATTGGCAATCAAGTTTTCAGCTTGACTGCCCTGTGTCTTGACACGATCTAACTGTGCCGCTGTCATCTTCTTGATACTGTTCAAGTCAATGGTCAGGCGATTGTTAAACGCATCAATCGTTTCTTGTGTCAACATTTCTATTCCAATCTAAAGTTATTTATATCTTAGAAGGCACGGGCCTTGTGTTGTCCCATTAGGGCATAACCTTCAAGTTGTCGTTTAGCGTCATTGCCATTCATATCCGCAATGATCTCTTGTGCTCGTGCTTGTGCAAGTTGTGCATCAGCAGTTTTCTTCTGATCATCTGGACTTGGACCTTGTTGCTGTTTGGCAGCTTGGCTTTGTTTGACCATTTCCATAACTTCATCAGCTGTGGGCAAATAGGTATCGCAGTCTTTGACACCCAACACATACAACATATCTTCGTAGGGCTTGCGAATCTTCTTGAAGCTGTTCACAGTCAATGCACCACTTGCAACTCCAGCTGTGACTTCTTGTGTTAGACCCATTTGTGCCTGTTTGATGACCTGTAGGCGTTGTAGACTGTTTTCTTCTGACTTCATACCTAGAGCAAGATCAATGTGAATGGTCTTGCGTTCGTTGTAGTTCATATTGTCGAAGTTTTCGTAGTCCATAAACTCTGCCCGGCCTTCGGGGTGGAACTGTTGTGCCAGTTTCTTGACACCATAGTCATCACCGTGTGCAATCAGTGTACGCCAGATCAACCAAATGGCATCCTTAAGACCTTCGGCAGCATTCTTCACAGTGTTGTCTTGAATGATTTGGTTTGGACTTAAAGCCAAGTTTAGTTTGGCACCTGAGTTACCTGGATCCATAACTTCTGGGTTGAACACATCTTGTGGAGTGGTCATACCAACCATAGCCATACTGTCTTGTTGTAGACGGTTCATAGCCTGGTCAATGAAACGAATGTCGCCTGTGGGTCCCGGGATTTGATAGATGTCGGTGGCAGGATTGAACTTGCTGTCCAAAATAAAGATTGCTGCTTCACCATCAGCCAGTTCTTCAAAGTCTAGACGGTCTGGTTTAACACCAATACGACTGGTTGATTGCAACAAGCCCAACTGTAGTTCGGCACGGTGACCTGATGTCATATACTCCTGCATAGGAATAACTGATTCAGCAATGCTCATACCATAGAAGTTTTGTGGCAAGGGTTTTGGTACCATATTGGCCACAGGAATGAACTCAACTTCACGGGCTGAAATAACATACTGACCAGAGTAGATCAGTTCAATCAGTTCAAGCTCGCCATCATTGTCAATGTCATAGCGGTTCCATACTGTGAGCACTGTGACTTGACGGGCTTCTGGTTCTTGAGCACTATAACCTTGTGCTGGCAAACCATTGATAGGTACTGAGTCACGAGCGTGAATGGCCAAGTTGTTTAACAAACTACCTGCCTGGTAACTACCAACATTACTGTATTCGGCATAGATCTTGAACTGCTCCAAATCAATGTCAGGATACAGTTCAGTTGCTTCCTGTATACTCATTGGTTTGTAGTAACCACAGAATGGTTGTTCTTCAATGCTGATCACAGTAGGATCGCACATCCAATAGTGTTGGGCTATGGGACGGAACTTGATGTTTAGGTTGTAGCCAGTCATCTTGTAGCTGGCTTCATATATGGTGTTGCGATTCACGCTGTCACGAATAGCGGCGTGTGCTCCATCTACTTCTAGGTCTGGCAAGTCTGTGACCTGTTCAGCAGATTCAAAGTCGCCATCAGCACCAGCTCGCAGTTTATCCATTGTGTCTTGGATGTGCTGTGCTCGTTGTACAGCAGGAATGCCTTGTAGGAACTGTTGTGTTTCGTGTAGTACTCGTGTGTGATCCACAGACAACTTACGACGACTGCGGCGTTTGGCTCGGAGTCCTGCTTCTTCTGCTTGTGTTTCAAATGCACGAAGTTGATCTAGCGTGCCTTGCGTTTTGACATAGCGCACAATCTGTTCACGCATTGGACTGACCATCATCTCGCCATTTTTGTGTAGGCAAGCATCCATTGTCCAGTGTTGTAGTATAAAGTGCGGATCATTGTTTTGGTTAATGATCTTGTGAACCATCTCCGTTGCCTGTCTCGCTGCCGCTTCGTCTGCTTCATTGTCGGCCACAAACTCAAAGTTGATCTCGCCATTTTGTGCAATACCTTTGGTAATGACACTTGAGGCATAATCAACTACGGGTTTGACCACCGGATGGATATAGTCCAATCCATTGACAGGAGCAGTGCTGTCCTCAATGGCAAGGTTGAGGTAGTGATAATCGGCTGTGCGGTTGATGTTGTTCTTTGTGGCCAACAAACGCAGGTTGGCTGCACATTTTTGGTCCAGCAAGCTCTTCATTTTTACGAAACGGGCCATTTCGCCACTGTGATCGTTTAGGTTGCTGATGACTACATTGCGTAAATCTAACATTCGGGATTTCCTGTTGTGTTTATTATTTATGTATTTTTTATTCGCTGGAACTGTAGACACGCTTGAGTGGATCTGTTTCGTATTGACGGTTCTTTGTGGCTGTCATTACCCGTAGATTGTGTCGAGCAGTGGCAATGCGCTGTTGTGGGCTGCGTCCATCATAGGGTTCAGCTATGCCCTGTAGGCATCCTATCAATCCATAGCGAGCACTGTCAATGCAGTCATCGGGATCACTGAAGCGTCCCCGTTCATCCACATAGTAGTTTTGTGCTTCTCGTAGAAACTCTGTGCAGTTGGCATTGATCTGCAGAGTGCCCTGCTCCAACATTTGTCGCATCACATTTATACCAAAACTCTTGTGGTTGGTTCTGCGTCCTTGATCATCTGGCGGGTTCATAATGGCCTCAGGATGCACATTGAGTTCATACTGTTCAAAGAACTCGCGTAGACTTTGGCTGCTCATTGTGTAACGACCTTGACTGTTGGCATCTGCGGGCAGCACAATAGGCGTGCCAAACACTTCGGGGCGCATTAGATGATTGATATAGTTGGTGGGGTTGGCTTCTTCTGTGCCCTTGACCACAACCTGTGTGTGCAGCCAGGCCAACTGTTCTTCGGGATGCCAGTACATCAATGATATAACTGTCTTGTCGTTTACTAGACCCAAGTCCAGACTAATAATGCGGCACAGGCCAGGCATACTGCGAAAATCGTAGTCACCAGTATTATAAATGGGCCAGTTTCGAATCTGAAACACTGCTCCCTTGCCCATAACAGGAACACCATTGCGACGAGCATCGCGTTCGTGAGGTAGATAGTCTCTTTCAAGTTGTTGCCTTGTTGAGTTTAATAAGAATGGTTCGCCCCAGGGATCGTATTCGGGCACATCATCCCAGCTGACTCTAATATGTTCATAGCCTTCTTCTTGGTGCCAAAACTTACTTACCAGTCCGTTGAGACCTTTTAGGGGTGTGAACGAGCACAATACCTGTCCCTGTGTTGTGGCAGTACGAGTAACGATTTCTGAGAAGAAGTCATCTGGTGGTTGTTCGTCAAAGATGGCCAGGTTCAGTTTGAAACCCTGCATCTGTCGTACTTCTTGTGTGTAGTTGGCAAACAATAGATAGCTGTTGGTACCTGACTTGTGTCTGACTTCTACACCAATACAGTTGGCACCATCATTACGCATTGTGTCAAACACAATACAGTCACGGGGAATGGCTCCCGTGCCCAGTGCATCACGGATCTTGATGTCATTGGTACCCAACAGTTCAGCCTGCAACACTAGGGCAACCTGACTCCAACCTTCGCCTGCTACCATTGCGCTGACAGGCTTGTCAAAGCGTTTGCCTTCCCACCACGCTGGATAACGACCAGTCAAGTGCATTGCAGTTTCAAAGCAGGTGCTGACAGTTTTACCAATACGGTTGGCAGCAAGAATACCACGGCGTGGACTGGAGCCTGTGCGAAAGAACCGGCGTTGATGATCAAATGGTCTGAAGTACTTGAGTTGGTTGTAGCGCATATCTTCAGCAATCTCTACCACATACTCCTCTAAGGCCTGTTTGGCAGCAAAGGGCATATGGTGTAGATTGTTGACTTTGAGACCGTGTTCGTCGCAAGCATATCGCAGTGCTCTACGCATCAACAGGTTGGGATCAAGCATTTAGAATCCTTTGCGGATACCGTTTAGTAGATAAGCTGTCTGAGCCAACTGTTCAAGTTCAGCAGTGCTCATACGCCAGGTGTCAGGATTGGCTATGTCCACATCACCACGCTTGTCCAGTCCTGCCTGTAGGCGTTCCATTGTAAGTCTAAGACAGTGTTCAACCTGTCCCGGAAACTTTTCACTGAATGCTTCTCTGTGAATGGCATTGACTTTTTGCATAATCTTGACTTCTTGCACTGCCTGTAGGTCAGCAGTGAGTCCAGTCAAGCCAGCGTTGGGATCAGGTGCTGCTGGCAAGGCTGGACGAGTTAGAAGTCCGCGTCTTGGAGCAAAGTCACTCACTTGAGATCACCCCAAGGATCGCCTAGGATGTTGCCACCATCGCCTATGACAAAGTCACGGTCAATCCAAGTTGACCAGTAGTCACTCTTGTTGATCTTTTGTTTGGTCATAAACTGACGCAGGCGTGTGCCAATGGGAGTCAACATACCTGTGCTGCTGCGAATGATCTGTTCGCCTGTGCGTGGGTCAACCCAAGTATACTTCTCAGGCACTTCCTTGCCAAACTTGTTTACTCGAGTGCCGACTGGGCGTGTTGAGATTGGACCAATGATCTCATATGTGATGGCATTGTTCATATACTTGCGGAACACCACTTCACATTTCTGTCCTTGGCTCTTCCAATCATTATCAGGATGAGGGAATGTCTTGCTGATGAAACTGGCCACACACTGTTGTCCAACAACTTCGCCAGGGCGAGCGGGTATTGGTCTTGGTTCATCAACAGGGATTAGATCGTTCTTGTCTAAGTATGGGTTTTCACTGCCCAACAATGCTGCATCAGGTTCAGCACCATTCAGAACATCCATTGCAGTTTGATATTTGAACTTGTTGCTGCGACCTTTCAACTGTAGCACAATGCCAGTTTGGTCGAATACAAACTTCTCAAGTTCTTTGGCAGTAGGAAAGTCAGTCATCAAACCTTCTAGATCGTATAGAGGTTCTTGTTCTACTGTTTTGGGGGTTTCAGGCTTGGGCGCTCGGCTGCCTTTGACTTCTCGTGTTGCCTTGGTGACAACTGATTCTGTTTCTGTGTCCCACACAGATGGTTTGGTTTCTTTGTTCATTTCTATTCCTTAAGAGTGTCACCGGTAGTAGGACTATAACTCGGGCTACGCTGCCCCGGTGACCCAACAGCGTATAGTATTTAATATCAATACAAGTTACTGTCTGATATTACTTTTTCTTTGGCTTCTTTTTTCTAGCTGACGCTACTGTTTTTGTTGTAGCAGTCTTGCGTCGACCTTTCAGCAAATCTTTTTTAACAATGTCAGTCTTGTAATCAGATGTGCCATTGCCAACTTGTTTGGTTGAAATATAAGCCATACAGTTTAATCTCTGTATTTGTTTTTGCGAGCTGCAAAACGACGGATGCCGCTGTTGCTGTCAATGCCACCTGAACCTGGAACTTCGTGTTGGCCTGGATTGGCTTCAAGTTCAGCAGCACGGCCTGCAAATGCAGCCATCACCTGATCAGCAATGGTTTCACGGCTGGCTTTGGCATCCAAGAAGTTACTGCGCTTGGCCTCGTGTGCTCCAGCGTTGCCTGTTCTTGGTCCCATTGGTACATTGACATTGTCACGACCATATGGATTACGCACATCCATCTTAGACTCAGTGCGTGTATCTCGTTTGTCAGCACTCACTGACTTTACTGTGCGTTCTTTCATTTCTTAAATCCTTTTAGTGTTTCAGCAAGTCTGGCACGACGGCCTTCAACTCCTGGTTTCTTTGCAGCCTTTGCTAGTCGGGCGGCAGGGATCTTCTCCCCCTTCTTGACGCCAAGTTCTTTGCGAAGTGCTCCGGGCTTTTTGATTGCACCAGCAATCCAGTTTTTACCTGTTGATTTTTTAGCAGTTGCCATATCGGGTCCTTAGAACTGTTGTACTGGTGTAATGAACAGTTGGCTTGTGCCTGTCAAGCTCTGTGCTGACACTGTGATGTTGGCTGTGTAAGCACCAGAGCCAGCACCGTCAGCTTCGGGCATACCAATGATGTAAGCATCACCAGCATTGATCAACTGTCCTGGAGCACTGGTACCGCTTGTGACAGGAGCTGAGGCAACTGATGCTGCGTTTGTGCTCAAACGGAAGAATACATCGTTGGCGCCAGCATTGGTAATCAACCAGCTACTGACTGGACGAGTGCTAGTGACAAACACTGTGGCTGCGCTGGTAGCACAGTTGGCCAGTGTTGTAGGTCCTAGGGGTTTGAAGTTACTAGACATCGATTATTTCCCCATATAGATTGAATCTGGATTGGCAAAACGGCGTGCAGTAGTTTCCTTACCAATGTTGTGACCTTCTGCTGCTGTGCTGATGGTCTTCTTGTTTGGGTCACGAGTTGCACTTGGGCCAGTTGCTTCACGACGCTCTTGAATGCTGTCGCTGGCATTGCCACGGCGTGCTGCTGCTGGCATACCATAGTTTTCTTTCATCATCAGACCCACTTGGTTGCCTGCGTGACGACCATTGTAGTGTCCTGCTTCACGGTTGACACCATCACCCATTTGTCCGTTGAATGCAAAGTCAGCACCATCACCGCGTTGGTCACTGCGCGGGTGTGGAGCATCAAAGCCCGCATTCTTTGTCATTGTGTTTGCTGGCTTGCGAGCCAATGTTGTGTTCTTAGCCATATTACATTTTTCCTTTAGCTTGTTTTACTGCGTGGTGATGGTCTTCGTGTTTACGACCATCAGCGTGTTTGTGTTCTGCTGGATGACTGTGGCGTGTCTTCATTGCAGGGTGACTATGTTCGTGTGCCACGCTTTCCAAATCAGCGCCTGCCTCGTGTGCTTCACTCATACGAGTTCCACCTACACGCTTAGGTCCTGCTCGATTGGCTTCGCGTTGTTGCTCGCCACCTAACTTCATAACTGCCTTAGTAGGGTTTAAGTTATAGACCCCTTTAAGTTCTTTTGCTTTCATAACTTATGCCCTTTCTCTGACATATCTTCTTGGTTGTTTAACTGATGCTCGGTGCGAGTCATCTTGGTTGCACTGGGACGCACATAACTGGCTTCCACTGTGTTTTTGCTGTAGTGTTCACTGGCTTTTGCACGATGCTTACTATGCACTGGCATTGGTGACTCTACGAAACTCTTGCTACCACCAGCTGCACTTACTGTACTGCTGTTGCTGGGATGGTATGGTGTTGCGCTTTCTCCACGGTCCGCTGCCAATGAGGCCTTACGGTTCTGTGTGACTGCTAGATGTTTGCTCATCATTTCTTTCGGGCCTTTGCTGTTGCTGGAGCTCGTGTTTTCTTTGCACCAGCTGCTCGTTTGGTAGCATAGGCAATGGCCACTGCTTGTCGCTGTGGCTTACCGGCTGCTATCTCACGCTTGACATTCTCAGAGAAGGCTCGGGGACTTTTACTTTTTATTAGAGGCATTGTGTTTCCTATACTTTATTTAGTGTCTCGGCTCTGTTAGCCGTTGGCCAGTCCCGGAAATGATCTTGGATTGGGTCTTGCAGTTGTGGGATTTAGACCATCCACTGCTCGTTCGGTATTGGTACCAACTATTCGTGCGTGATAGTGCTTGGACTTTTCACTCATATGTCCACTGTGTGGTACAGCCTGGCTCTTCAAACTTCGATGTGCTTCACTGTTGCTCAGTGTTTGCGTGTTGCCCTTGGGATTGGTCCGAGCAACTGGACGACTCTCTACCGTGTACAATGGACTAACGGGTACTGACATATTATTCCTTTTTGATGCCGGTCATTGAAGCCAGTGCATCAGCGAAAGCAGCCTTCTTGGCTTCCACGCTCTCGGCACTGTCTGTGACTTCTACTGCTTGTCTGTCTGCTATGATCTTGCCCAACAGGATCTTGTCATAGTCTCTTACGCTGGCCCAATCACTGCGGCCTATGCTGAGCACATAGTTCTCAGCTATTTGTTCACTGTAGGTCTTTCCTAGTACCAGTTCAAGGTCCTGTAGTAGATCTTCCATCTTGAGCTTGTTGCTGGAACCTTTGGGACGGCCCGCGTTGGGTCTGGCGCCTCCACGGCTTGACACCTTAGGCTTGCCTGTCTTTGCATTGATTTTCTGTTCATTAGTCATACTGTTATTTAGTGTAGAGTTTTTCTGAAACCTTTTCCGTTGCGTGGGGGTTGGCGTAGCAGATCGTACGGTCACAAAAAAAGCCCTGGTATTAGCAGGGCCCGAACCCGTAAACTTGGAGGCTTTAGGTTTTAATCATTCTGCGGCCTCCAATTCTGGTGCCGCAATCCCATCACGGTCAGTCTTGGTCGGGCGGCACTTCATTACACAAACATCGTCCATAGCGATCCAAAATTCGTTCTTGCTGGCTTGCGCGGCTGGCTCAAATCGCCAAAAGTCTTGATCTACTTGATTACCTGTTGCGGGATTGGTGCCTGTCACTATATAGAAATCTTTGCTCATTCTGAGGCCTCCAATTCTTTAACCAGTTTGTCCCATAAAACAATGCTACCTGGAACAAGCACTCGTGTCTTACCAGATAATGCCTGTTCAATGTCGGGTGATTGAGGATCATAGGTTGTCACTACAATTCTGTCGCCTTGTTGTTTCATCTCAAATAGTTTACCTTGCTTGAATGCTGTAAAAGTTCTCATTCTGAGGCCTCCAATTCTGACCAGGTAATGTCAGTAATATTAATCTGATATATGTTAGTGTAATCTTCACGCACGATTGCCTCTGCGTGTTCTTTGGAATCAGCACGGATCTGAACATTGAAGTCATCCGTGCGTGTTTGTATGCGGACAAAATATGTGTTCATTCTGCGGCCTCCATAATCCAAATAGTTTTGTATAGTTCAGGAGCAAAATGCTGTTCAATGCTGTTCTTTGTGGATTCTTTAACAACAATGGCACTGGCGTCTTTAACACGAACACCCGCCTTGCGAGCAAGTTCTTTACCAGTTTTAACCATAGCCTTGTCATAACTGCGATCACCAAGCACAGAACAAGTATAATCTTCAACCTGATGAATAGTAGAAAGACCATCGCCTGATTCACTAAAATGATAGTCCCATCCAGCCACATATGGCGTTTTGTTGCGTGACATATAGTTGCCCAAAATATAGTAGCGTTTCATTGTGTGCTCCTTGAAGCGTTGTTGTTTAAGCCACTATTGTATGCTAAATGTCATTATTGTGCAAACGGGGTGTTGTATTTCTGCAACTAATACTCAAGTATTACTCTTCTTCACTGAATGTTCGGGGGTGTCTTTTTGTACCAAAACTACTGTGGCGTTTTTGCCACACGGGGCTTGCGGGGTGCCCGTGGTTTTTTTACAACAGGTTCTGGAGGCGGAGCATTGAGCCAAGTTATGCCTTGTGCAGTATAGCCGGGGCATTGATCTTCTGCGGCTCGCTGTGCCCAAATGGCATTTTCGGCCTCCACTTCGATTGATATCTCAAAGTGTTTGACCAACTGTATTCTGTAACTATTCATTGCTGTAGGTGATTGGGTGTGATTGTCGTGCCACATAGTCTTGAAACAGGCGTTCTTTTTGATGCTTGTTTAACGCCATACGCGGCTTGCCGGGGCGCACTGGATGATCAGTCAGTGTACCGGGACATTTATGACCATCTGTGTATATTGTATGATAGTTCAGCACTTTTCCGCAACCAGGACAGTCGATGGTACTTCTCATTTTGCGTGGAGGGCCCGGACGATCTTCTTTGACTAGATCAGTTTCTGGTATGTTCAGTTTCCACTTGTAGTATTGATCAACAACTTCGTGGCCCGGATAGGTAAGTTTATAGATGGTATATAGCATTGAGTAAATATTTACAGACATTGAAATACGAGGAACAGAAATGATCTACAAAAACCTAATACACAAACTTGAATACACAGTACGCGAACTGCTGGGCGCAGAGATGTCGCCCGAAGACATTCATTCGTTGGTCAATATGATCTTGAATGATTGGATCATTGATGGCGAGATGACTGAGGAGTACAAACAACTTGCTGTCAAAGCCATTGAGTTGAGAGAACAGGTGGCAGCAGATGAGAATCGTGCCGGAATCATTGACTTGAGTGGCAATAAGTTATAAACTAAATACTTGTGTAAGCGGTCATTTGCTTACACCTCCAAGTGATTTATTGCCATAAATCATTTTCTTTCCAAAAGAATACCCCAACTGCTTGAAACACAGTTGGGGTTTTTCTTTTATTGGTTGGTAAACAATGTGTTGAAGTTGTTGGCATCAATGTGTTCAACAAACTCCAACTGATAGTCAGGAAAGTCTTCAAACAGTCTATTCCAACGACCCACCATACCGCTGGGCCAATCTCTGCCCAACTTGTACTGTTCAATCAGGTCACACAGGATATCTTCTGTGGTGTAGTTGGGCCGACCACCTGTGCGAGGAAAGCCTCGCAGGGGCACTGTGAGATCCCCTGTCGAGTTGTTGTGTTCTGCTGCTTCCAATACTTCAGTCATAATCCGCAACATAAACTTGAATGTGTCATCGTAGTCGCGCTGACTTTGTTGATAGTACTCGGTGGAGAACTTTTGTCCTGCTCGTGGTTCCATCTTTTTGATTTGTTTGATCTTAAACTTTGCCATTGCGAACTCCTCTATGATATTGGTCTTGATTCATTTTATCCCATAATGATGGTTTGTTGATCTGTTTTATTTCACCCAGCAACTGCTTGAGTTTACCTGACTGCTGTTCTGGAACAGCAATGATCTGCTCTTGAGGTGCAATACCCCTTAGTTGCTCCAGGTTTGCATTGAGTCGTTTGAGTTGTGCTATTAGTTCTGTGAATGCTTCCATCTTCGTTTCCTTTCCAAATGTTAACTTTAACTTATTTATTTATACATAACAACAAAATCGATGATCTGATTATGTGTGATCCCTTAGATAGTTTTTCATAGGCAAACACAGTTGGCCACATACTGCATCTTCTGGATGTTGGCAACAGGGTTTGATTGCTGTTGATTTGACTCGACACCAAACTATTATTTTAATCACGGTTACCTCCTAGATATTCGTTTACTGTGTATTCGTACTCATATTCATACTCGTCTGGAATATCTGGTTTTCTAGCCCATTCAAGTTGTCGTATGATTTCTTTTATGGGATCTGGATTGTATTTTATAACTGTGTTGTTGGATAGAATACTCTTGTAACCTCGAGCCAACTGTTCTTCTCGTTTGATGCGTTCCCGATGCGCCAACTCATCAGCCTCCTGTTCAGCAAATCTCTGATTATAGTCTTCCGATGTTGTTATGGGGAATATCTTTTCGTGTTCAACTTTGACAAACTGAAATCCCTCGCGCAACAGAAACATTGCATCTGTTATAGTCGCAGCAGGCACTGGATCTTTGTAATAGACACAATCGTGAACTGTAAGCAAAGGTTCAAGCCCACTGCGTTCCCGAACAATCTTAATAAACTCATTGGTAATGTGTGCTTCTAAGTTTTGATAGATCCAGGCCAACAACTTGTTGGGTCCTTTCTTTCTGCCTTTGTCAGACATACAGGTATACTTGTATCCATTCATACCCACAAAGTCTTCGTTGGGGTAGTTTTTCAGTATTACTTGATTGATCTTTTTGAGGTCTTCTGTGATAAACACAAAGTCTTGTTGTGCAATCAACTTGGCAAAGTTGTTTTGTCCATAGACTGCTCTGTGTATTGCTGTATAGGGATTGCTAATAGGTTTGGCACCAAAGCCCAAACTGGTAAACACTTCTTTGATACGATCTTCACTGACTCCAACTGCCCGGGCTATTCTGGCTCTAATGCGTGTTCTGTTTCTGATGTAATCTTCTACTGCTGCGATTTTGAGATTGGGATCAAACATCTTGGCCAAACTGGCCATTACAGCAAAACTGTGTGCTTGAAAATCATATTTGTGACAAACACCTAGAGCTGCGTGTCTTACATTCTTTGGCATTCTTTGCAGACTGTTGTAATGTCCATAGACACGACCTGTATCTGCTGTGGTCCAATATTCCATTGCATAATGTTCACCATCAACTTCTCGTGCTTCCATTAAGATTTGATCTGCTTGAATCTTGTTGTTGCTGATTTTGATCTTGTAGTCGCCAGTGCTGTTCTCAATATCTAGTTTGGTCTGTTCGATATAGCAGCGCAATGAAATAAGATCCAATGGAATGACTTTGTTGGCCTTTTGGTACAACTCATCCAACTCTTTTGCTGTCAGTTTGTTTTGGGGTTCATCTATTAAATCTATGAGATCATTCATTATTTGTTCCTTATATTTTTCATTCAATACTACTCTACTCATTTTACCCTGGTTGCCTTCGAATACCACATCAATCAATCTTGTAGATGCAGACTTGCCCATAAACGATAACAAGGGAGCACCGGTAGAAACTACCCCGCGTTTTCTGTAAACCATTTCTTTGTTAAATGACAACTCATCATTATCATTACTAGGTCTAAGAAGTGCGTTTCGGATTTCATTCATTACAACATTATAATACTTGTCAGAATACCTATCACATAGATAGGGTTTTATATCTGGGTAGAGTCTTTTCAGTTCATTTGCCAATAACAGTTTCAAGTTCATCTTTCATCTCCTGAGAATAGGAACATCTATACAGATCTGTTTCATCCCATCATATCAGGGGTTATAGATCTATCAATACAATACATACATATACCACACGCCACGGACTTTTTGCATTTTGCTACACGCAACTGACTTTTTAATACAAACACGCCACGGACTTTTTATTTATGTATAATACACAAAATCCGTATGGTTGATCAATCATTTTGGTTAAATACTGGGGCTGGTGCTAACGGTACGCATTGAGGATCTGAGCAGGGGAATGAGTTTTTGCCGTTTCCTCCCCGCTGCTGAATCAATCCAGCCACACATAGCCCTTGCGGCATTCCCAACGCATTCTACCTGCTTCGCCTTTGGTAATGTTCATTTTTCGAGCAATGGCCGCTGTGTCATTCATTCGTGCAAAACGAATCTCTTCATCAGTCCATTTGTACTTGCGGTTTGGTTGGCGTGCCGGAGGATTCATCTTCTTGGCCAGATTGCTGTTGCCCCGTTCCACCATCAGTTTGCTGCGTTCAAAACTGTCGCCCACAGACAAGTGTTCAGGATTCACACAAAGGTTGTTGGTACAGCCCGAATGTATCACATACTCATCTCTTGTGAGTTCTCTTTTGAGTTTGATCTCCACAGCAGCACGATGTGCTGTGGTCATAAATCGTGTTCCTGTGTCGGCATAGTGTCCGCCACACATACCATAGCCCTGTCTATGTTTGCCCCCGACCCAAACGATGCAACCATCTTCTTGTTCTCGGCAACGCTCCACAAACTTGTTGACATTGTACATCAGGTTGCCCGATTGGACAAAATCTGCAGGGTTTCTTTTTCTTCCAGCTGGCATTACTTTTCCTTTCATTTATGCTATTATTTAGTCTATTATACAAATAAGACTAAATAAAGTAAAGCAGCAAGGAATCGAAATGATATTGGAACAGTATAAACCCAGTGAGCGTGATGCCTGGAACTGGCGCGTGGCAAATCTAACTGACCTAGATGAGATTGTCACACTGGCACAGACACAGTTTGAAAGGGAGATAGATCAGTTTGTCACACCCGATCCCACAGTGTATGCACGAAATCTCAGCATAGGCATTGTGAATCAAAAGTTTAATCCAGCAGCAGAACAGATCCTAGTTGCACGAATGGACTCAGCCTTGATTGCCTATGCTTGGATACAACGCAATGTCTATATGCCCTACAGCACAGATGAGATGGCCGAAGCCCGCTTTGTGCATATAAACCAAAGACTCAGCACAAGAAATCGAATAACTATACTTGCACAAATACTGCAACATTGGGATACTTGGGCTTCAGTATGTGGTATCAAGTGTTTGTGCAGCAGTACCATTCGCAGCGAACAAGATGTATTTCTAAGACTGCACACACAGGCAGGTTATACTGTGCGTGGCAGCATAGCATTCAAGAGGTTGGTATGAGTGGTACCAGTCAAGGAGTAACAGTGAATCCTAGTTCATTTGGGCAGTTGTCAGCCAGTCCACTACAGCCATTGACACCGGCGCAGATTGCACAGATGTACAATGGTTATAACAGTCAGTCGGCACAGCAACAGGCCGCTAACCAATATGGCCAAATGATGGCAGGGTTGGGTCGTAGTCAAGCCGCCACAGCACGATGGATGTTTGATGGTCGGATAATGGATCTAGTAAGTTTTGCCAATGAGGTGTTTGGAGAAGACACACCTGAGGCAACTTATTTTGTACTAAAGCATAGCAAATAAGAAAGGAAATGATATGCAAGCAATCGGAAAAAATGTAATCGTAGAACGGTTAGAAACAGAAACCAAAAGCAGTGTGGGCATCATCTACACTGATAACACTAAAGTTACACTGGCACGAGTCATTGCCATTGGTGATGAAGTCAAGAGTGTGGCAGTGGGCAATGACTTGATCATCAACTGGAGTGCTGCCATTCCAGTTAAACTAGAAGCACAGTATTACATTGTCAACATCGACAATGTCTATGCTATCAAATAAGGACACACGATGAAAGACTCAACACCAGTGACCAGTTTGGACATAGATCGCGTAGAAATCGTGATCGACAGCGATTATGCAGACAAGGTAGAGCTGTATATACTGGATGAAAAAGGCGACAGAATCGAAGGCGGAACCTTTGATTTACCAGCGTTTATGGACCACATTTTGCGGTTTTACAACGCCAGATATTAAGCTATTTTTTATCTCCAGCAATAGCGTTTCCATTCGATTAAGTTTGTTTTCAAGGGTATCAAGTTTTGCCGCAAGGCCTTGATACCTATTTTCACATTCCGCCAAATGATCTTCTAGAGTGGGTAGTGGAACAATATTATTCTTGTACATCAAGCGTGGCCTCTAACTGCCATTTGAACCGGGCCAGTTTACCAATAGCATCATCGCTCATATTTGAAATGTCTGTATAGTCGACTGCATCTGCTGCACTACGCAACTGATGATAGTCATCCATCAAGTTTAGAATATCTCTCAACACAGCTCCCAACAGGTCTTCGCTGGTACCTGTGTGTCCATAGTCAGACACTGTGCTGGTACTGACCACTGTCATCAACATATCAGGAACCAAGGCTCCCACAGTGCGTAACTTCTCACCAAGGGTGTCTATGTTGTCTTGTAGATACTCATAGATCTTCTGTAGTAGTTTATGGTCTTGATAGAAGTTACGACCTTTGATGTTGATGTGTGCGCTGTGGCTACGATAGTAGGTCACAAAGTTTGTGCCAAATACTCGTTCAAGTTGTTGTGTTAGTTCAGTTAAATCCATTGCAGTTCCTTAGATTGATCCTAGTGCCTTGATCTTGGCATCTTTGTACTTATTCCACTCTTGAGCGTGCTGATTGGCAAGGCGTTGTCTTTCAATGTCTTGCTTCTGATGCATCAGGCGTAGTTCTTCATCTTCGTTGGTATTCAAACCGCCGCTGTGCAACATTAGTTGTGCGCCCAATGCAGGAGCACTGCCTGCAATGCGAGCAACAGGAGCAATCACACGACCCACACGGCCTGCAACATCACTGGCTGTTTCTGCAACCTGTGGAGCATACTGCTTGGCCATCTGTGTCATACGACTTAGGAAGTTTTCTGCTGTTGGTGCTGCCTGTGGACTTGCGGGAGGCACTGCGCCTGGAGCAACAGGTGCGCCACCTACTGGTGCTTGTGGAGCAACAGGAGCGGGAGTTTGCAAATGTTGTGCCATTTGACCAAATGCTTGTTGTCCTTGTGCTGCTTGTTGAGCTGCCTGTGCTGTTTGTTGTGCAGCAGGACCAGCAGGTAGTTTTGATATCAAACGATTTAACTGCTCTTTCATAGCAGTAGTATCTTGTCCAAATCTCTCTGCCTTACGAATACTTTCGGAAAGATCATTGATATTTTTGACCTGCCAGTTTTCCAATACGCCATTACCAAAATGGAATGGAAGTTTTGCCAACTGACTGGCTTGATTCAGTACTGGGACTTTGCTGGCTACACTTTGTGGTAAAGCTGCCAATCCAAGTTCGGTCATTACTGCTGCGGTCTTTGGATTTTCAGATGCCCACTTGGCGGCAGTAACTGGTACTCCTACTGCAAGATCTTTGGCAGTTTCACCGGCAGTCTTTTCAGTATGAGTTTCGGTAGGATGTGCTGGTGTTTGTGCTAGATAAGCATCAGGATCAAATCCACCTGTAGCTTGACTTGCACTGGCATCTGTTGTTGGTGTTGCCTGTTGCTCCACATTGGGATCAACTGGGCTGCCTACATATTCATTTGGATCAAAAGCCATTTTATAGTCCTAATCTCTTTCTAATAGTTTCTGCGCGAGGATCTTTGGCATTGTTTCTCGCCCAGTCAATCGCTTGTCTGTCTTGGTCGCTAAGTTGTCTGTGAATGTTTGATTCACTGATGGCATACATTGTTCTGTTGCTGACTTTTGGATCCCAGTTTTTGCCACCATTGGCTTCGTATTGACCTTTGAGTTCGTGCAACTGTCCGCCCAACAACTGTGTATAACTGTTTAACACACCGCGCAATGCTTCTGGGTTGTTTCTAACAGACAATAGTTTTTCTTTTTCTTCACGCTCATTGCCAGTACCACCATTGGCAACAATGGCTTTGGTAACTTCAGCAGCAATAAGTCCAGCTGCTGCGTCATAGCTGTTGATGCGAGAATCACCAGTAGCACGAGCATAGTTGGTAATGATATCATTGATTGCTGGATATTGTCCATTAGGCAACTTCTTGATTTGTTCGCGAAGCGTATCCATATGGTCAATGGCAGTGTTCATACTACGAACAGCATTGCCTTGTTGTCCTGTAGCAAATGCTTTTTCATTTGCCACATTAGCACCTTGTGTTGCCTTAAACGCATTACGATCAACTGTGGTACCAGTCTGCTGACTTAGTTCGCCAATGCGTTTTTCAACTGCTGCTCGCTGTTGTGGATTTAAGCCACTTGACGACATACTAGGCATTGGTGCTTTGCCATTCATTGCATCCATTGCATAACGATCAATAAAGTCATTGGCATCGTATGGGCGCACTGCGCCTTTTGCAGTTTCTGGTTTGGCTGCTGGCGCTGCATTTGGAGCAACTGGTGCTGCTGCTTCTCCGGGCTTGGCCACTGCTGGTTCAGTAGGAATAGGACCCTGTGCAACTTCTGCTGCTGGAATCTTAGTTGTACCACTCAACATACCTTGGTATTGTTGTTCGGCAGCATCCAACATTTCTTGGCGTGAACCAAAAGTTGGGTGATGATTCCATCCACCTGATTTGGTAGCCAATGTATCATTGTCGGCCACAAACTTGTTCTTGACTTTCTGTGCTTGTTCTTGTTCAAGACGAGTAAGAGTCTTAGATCCTACATTGACCAAGTTCTCACTCAGTGTTGGGCTTAAAGCACCTGTCTTGGGATCTCTGTAGAATGTGTTACCATTTTTGTCAGTCATTACCTCATAGGTATTACCAGTTGTGGCGCCTTGTCTTAGTCCACCGGATTTTAGACCCATACCACCCATACCACCACCATTCAGTGACGATAAGATTTTTGGATCAGTTATTTCTTGTCCTGTGGTACTGTCAATGGCTCGTTTGGCTTGTCCATCAGGACTCATATAAACTGCATAGCGTTGCAGTTTATTGTCGGCACCCATCATCAACCCAGGTTGCCAAGTTGAGCCAACGCCCAGCTTGTTGTATTCATCTGCTGCTGCTTGTTTGGCACCTGCCAACTCATACAGCATAGCACGGAAGCGACTGCCTTCTGGAGTGTTGCGGGCAGCTTTGTTTACCACAGGTAGAATGTTGCCATTCTGTGCTGCTGCTGTCAACTCATTCTTGGCCTGCTCCATACCGTGACCGTGACCCAGCATATCCAACATAGTTTGGTTGGCTGCTTTGCGTGTGGCATCACTGTACTTGCCTGTGTTGTCCATTGCAATACTAACTAATCTTTGTGGATCATTACCGGCAGCAATCAGTTCATCGTGTTCTTGATTGCCTGTTGTTTTTATTTCAGGTGTCTCTTGTTCGGCAGCACGATTTACTGCGGACACTTGATGAATGGCTGCATTAGGATTGACTTTGGCAAGATACTGTTTGGTCTCTGCTGGTAGATAAGATCTCCAGTCACCACCGTGTTGTTCTGCCAACTTGACAGCACGATCAACACGACCTGGACCTGCGTTGTAGGCTGCTGCTGCTTTTTCTTCGTCGCCATACTTCTCACGCATCTTTTGGTGATACTCACGACCCACGCGGTCATATTCAGATGGTGTTTCTGCTGTTACTGGTTGGATACCGAAGCCTGGATTGTGTGCTGTGGCAGGCATAACTTGTGCTGCATACATAGCTCCAGCACTACTTGTTACAGGTTGACCATTTGGTTGATAATCTTTGTTGCCACTTTCAACATTCAGCATTCGTTGATACACAGGATCCTGTGCAGGTGCAACTGCTGTAGGAATAGGTTGTGCTCCACCAGGCTGCATAGTTGTGCTGACAGGTTGGATGGGTCCAGCTGCTCGTGCTTGTGGTGCAGGAGCCATTGCTTGTGGCATTGGACCAACTGGTTGGTTCAATGGATTGGCAGGTTGTTGTCCCATTGCTGCTGCCTGTGTTGGGCCCATTTGTGTGGGGTTAACAGGAGCCATAGGTTGTGCTGCCATAGCAGGCTGCATCTGTGGTTGTGGTTGTGCTTGCTCTACAGGTTGTGCCTGTGGCGCAACAGGAGCATTGGTCACTGGTGCTTGTGCCGCAGGTTGTTGAACATTACCAGTCATTTGATTCAGAGCAGAACCAAAAGTACTGTTAGGGTCAATGCCTGCCAACTGATCAAGTTTATCAAAAAATGCCATTTTTTATCCTTACAGTAATGTGCCTAATAGGGCACCTGCTGTTAACCCAGTTAATCCACTGTTTAAGTTTGTAGAAGTTTGGTTGCCTGTTTGTGTAGAACCTTGTGTGCCACCAAAACTTGGAGCGTAACTTGATGCTGGAGTTCCAAACAACACGCTGGCATATTGATTGTACAGTTGTTGTGGTGCCATTGCAGCGGTGATTTGATTTTGTGCTGCTGTTTGTGCTCCACCCAGGCCTGCTTGACCTGCGCTGATCAAACTGTTGGCCGCTGCCTGTTGTTGCTGTGCAATCTGTGATTCTACACCGGCTGCTGCCTGTTGTTGACTTGCCTGTGTTTGTCCAGCAGTCTGTGCTGCCGCCAAGGCATTACGAGCACTACCTAGTTCACCTGCTCCGCCAAACTGTGCATTTTGATTGGCCATATTTTGTAGGTATTGAGCCTGTGCTGGTTGTAGTGCTGCCTGCAACTGTTGTTGTTGATACTGTGGGCTGAACAAGTTTTCAAGTCCGCTGATGCCTGTGTTCAATGCGCTTTGGCCTGTTGAACCTAGTGTGTTCTGTGCTTGTGCTGCTGTGCCTGCCAAGTTCTGTGCTGCATTGGTTACGCCGCTGGCTGTGTTGTTGTACAGGTTAGTTGCGCCGCCAACTGCTTGTTGATAGCTGGGTGCAACTGTGCTGGTAAACAGGCCAGTCTGTGCTGACAACATTGCTCTTTGTTCTGGTGTTAGTTGTGGGGTAACTGTTGTTGTTCCGCCTTGTGTGCTTTTACTCATCGTTTATCCTTTGTGTTCCTTATACGGGTTGCCCAGCGTTGGTTGCCCCGGCAGGAGCGACGGGTGTTAGTGTATTTAATGTTGGATTGGCAATAGTGAGTGGGCTCAATCTGGGTCCACCATAACTTTGTCCAATGCCTGGATTTACTGCCTGCGTTTGGTCAGTGTAGTAACTGGCAGGTATGCTGAATGCTGGCACTGCTGTGGTCTCGTAGGGACCTGGCGAACCAGTCATCTTTTGGTAACTTGGGTTTCCAATAGTGTTTTGTACAAACTGTGGAATGTTCAAGTATTCGTTTCCGCCAACTGCGCTTTGTGCTGCACCAAAAGGTGTTGCTGGCGCATTGGTATCTGTGTTGTATTGACCGCTGATGTTGTTGGTGCCATTCAATGGATTATGCACACCCCAATAGTAAGTATCAGCAAGGCTACCGGGAGCATTATTATAGAAGTCATTGACTTGTCCTGCTAGTAGGCCTGGGTTGGCACCTGGGTTGATGGGCGCTGCTGCGTGACCCCAAGTGTAAGGTGTTGCTGGTCCCATTCCGGCAGCGTTTGTGGGCAAGGCCTGCATCAAGTTAGGTATAATCATACCAGCACCAACTGCGGCAGCATACTTGGCATAAGTTGGAATACCAGCAGCCTGTGCTGTTTCCCAATCGACTGCGCCAACACCAGATCCTGCATCACCAAATCCAGCATTTAATGCTGTTTCGAAATCATCTAAGCTGGTAAAGCCTGCCTGCTTGGCTGCTGCTGAATAGTCTGCAAATGTGCCATAACCACCTGCGCCAGCAGTTTGCCATTGTGCAGCATTTTGGAATCCTGCACCGCTGCCCAATGTGTAATCGTGAGCATTGGCATAACCTTGACTGGTACCTGTGGTATAGTCAGTGGCATTGTTGTAGCCTAACTGTGTGGCATCGTGATAGGTGTTGGCATCTGTAAAGCCCTCTGCTTCAGCGGTATGATATGTGGCTGCATTGTTGAAGCCTTCGCTGTTGGCCAGATTATAAGTGTCAGCATTGGTAAAGCCTTCAGCAGTGGCAGTATTGTAGGTTGCTGCATTGCTAAATCCTTCTTTGACCGCAGTGTTGAATGTTTCTGGGCTGGTAAATCCTGCTTCTTGTATGGCTGCTTGATAACCTTCGTTGGTGCCAATGCCCAGGCTTTGTGCTGTGGTATAGTTGGCAGCATTGGTAAAGCCAGCACTGGTAGCAGCATTGTATTCAGCCGCATTGACAAAACCACCTGCTGAACCTGCTGTGTAGGCAGCATCTGTTGCGTAGCCCAAGTGCGTTGCTGCATTGTAAGTTGCAGCATCAGTAAAGCCTCCAGCCTGTGCAGCATTGTATTCTGCTGCATTGGTAAAGCCACTGCTGGTGGCCAAGTTGTATTCTGTTGCGTTGGTAAAGCCTGCACTGGTGGCAGCATCATATTCTGCTGCATCGTGAAAGCCAGCAGTAGCAGCAGTTTGGTATTCGCTGATGTTGGCACCAAAACCGGCTGCTTGACTTTCAGTAGTCAAGTTGCTGAGTCCAGTTTGAATAGCACCAGGATCATAGCCAGCATTTTCCAACATAGTGCTGGTCACAGTGCCGTTGTCGGCTGCACCCAAGATCTCAGGATCAGTGACACCTACAGCCAGCAGTGCGGCAGCGCCCACACCAACCCAACCCCCGGGGATGGTTGTTTTGACAAAGTTGTTCAGGGCGCTGCCGGCATCGTGAACCACATTAACTGCTCCGCTGGCAACTTTGCCAACAGCATTACCAACGGTATTGACAGCACTGCCAACATCATCTACAACTGTATTGACTACATTGCTTGCTGTGTCTACTACTGCTTGTACTACTCCGCCCATATGTCTTTTTCCAATAAAGTTTTGACTGGTTTATATCCCAATCGTTTCCACAGTCTTGCCTGCACAGGTGCTGCAAGACAGTTTGTATTCTTAAATCCCAATGTTTTCATATAATCGTGAAAACATCTTCCGTTGTCAATGTTGACCATATCATAGCCTTCGATGCTGACAATAAAGGCCATATCACCTATGGGCATATAAATCACACTGCCAAATCGCTTGTTGTCATCATCTTTGATCACAATAACTCTTGCTGTGGCAGTCATTACATAACGCTCTATGTCTTTGATTTCATTGCCCGGAGTGCCATCTATGGCTCGTTGAACTCCTGCTTTGATATCATTCCAAATCAATCTTGCTTGTGTATCATTTAGGACTTGAAAGATAGGATTTTGTAGCATCTAGTATTTATTGTTTTACAACCTGAGCACTTAGGCTACGAAGTCCCAGTGCTGCTTGACTCACATTCAGTGTGCCTGTGGCATCAAACTGCACTTCAAGAATATACCAATAATAGTTTGGAGCAGGTGTGTCAATAACTGTACTAAACACAGTTTCTATTTCGGCCAATGTTCCAGGACCAGTTAGCCCAGTTCTTGTGTAGACTTTTTGACTCACAGTGGCATCAAAAATAAACTTGTAGTCAGGATTGGTAGGATCTTTGGACAGTTCTCCAAAATATCTATTGACTTGCACAGTATAAGTAAGATCGCCAGATCCCACATAACTTAATGTGTCAGTAAGTTGAGCACTAATAAACACACGGTCAGTACCGCTGTTGACAACCACACGAGCATTGCAATCTGTGGAGTTTGGAATACCGTTGTTGGTAATGGTATAACCCAATAAACCAGTTGAAGTATTACCAAATACTCCAGGATTCTGTGCTCTCACAATGGCATAAGTTGTGGTACAGGCCACAACACCAATAGGTTCCCAAGATCCATTGTATTCACTATTGTCAAAGTTATAACCATAAACAGGCGCACCCAACGGAAATGGAGGGCTTGGCTGTGCTGATGTAAAGTTGTATTGGAAAGTAGCACTGTCAAGTTGTACGCCACTGGTACAGGACACATTGGCCACATAGACATTGCCCACATTGCTTTGTGTAAAGGGCAAGCGATAGTTACCAGTTAGGTATTTGGTATTGTAATCGCTGTAGCCCTGAAATGCTTGTCCCAGGCCACTGGGACCTGATGCAAGATAGTTGACTGCTTCGTAAACACCGTGTGGTGTAGTGATGGGATACTGACTCATTAACGAGTATCCTCCACTTGTGTATATTGCCAAGTTATGGCATTACACATCCAAAGATTGGTACTGCTGACATTGGTAATCTGCACAGTGTTCACACGATAGTTGTCTTGATTGACCTGTGCCCAAGGTTGAGTAGTATCCATTGGCACATTGATACCTGTGACATTGCTGGCAGCACTGCCCACAGCATAGGCACCTTCTACAGTGATGGTGACATTACCAGGACTGGCTGTGGTCAATGGTAGGCCTTGACTGTCAATGTTGATAGTTTCGGGCAAGATACGATGTACCATAACTTGGCTGCTGTAGTTGGGCAGGATTTTGATGTTGTCTCTACGGAATCGGCTTGAGATAGCACCCGTCAAGAAACTGTAGCCTTGATCTTTTTGTACCAACGATTGGTCCGTGACACCCTGTGCATAGACAATAGTTCTTGTACCATAGTTGGGTGTTGTGCCTGACCATACAGGACTTTCTACAGCCATCGTGGCGTGACTGACATCACGAGGTGGATTCCAAATGTCAAGATCATAACGATAACTGATCATCTTGTTGGGCACACCATTGGACGCTGTCTTGTCTGGGAAGTAAAGCTCGATTTGATTCTTTTGTGTATTGGTACGCATATAGACACGCAGCACATAGGTCTGATTCAAGTTGTCATAGAACCAGTTTTTGACTCGTTGATTACCAATACCTCTAAAGCTGGTACCATCAAAAACCCAAATGTCTTTGCTATCTACGCCATAGACTTTGTCGTCGGCAATGGCCCAGCAGTTGACACTGAGTAGTCCGCGACCACTGGTAAACAGACGCACACCCAAAATAGGTGCAGTAGTTGTGGCATAGTTCAGTGGACTGAATACCACTGTGTCCCAATATGAACACAAGAAGAACTGACCACCTGATGGGAAAGCATCAATGGCAGGTCCGCGCAAGGGAACTTCCAACTGGTTGGCCACATTGGTCACAGTAGGTGTCCAAGTTGTTGGCGCTTGGTTAAGACCAAAAGCCTGACTCCATTGCACAGTGACAGGATACTGTAGCACATTGTTGTTTAGGTCAATGGCAGTTAAGTTGCCAGCAACCAAGATTGATCCCACATTGGGAGTTGAATATAGACGCATCCATCCAGCTGTGACGCTTTTCCAGTTGCTGTTGTAGTTCCAACTGTACAATGGAGCAACTGTGCCACCATTGCCAGGATATGCGCCACCAGGGCTGGCTGTATAGTTGATGGTTGATGTAGTTGAACTTACAACAACATAGGTACCATCATAATAGCTTGATCCAGTACCACTAATAACAATACGATCACCAGCAAGATATGGAGCTGATGCCAGTGTTGAACTTAACTGTATTTGTTGTGTCGCTGAATCAACATAGACAATGTCACTGATAGTCAATGGCTGCAAGTTACTATAGAAAGTCATAGTGGCATCGCCATTGCCCCAGAACATTGGAGGATTTTGTGTGTCATTGAAAAATGGCACAGTACCGTTCCAAGTATCAGTAATGTTGGTTGACTGTGTATAACCGCCAGAGATGGGTCCACCACCAGGTGTAATATTTTGCCAACTGCCACCTTTGCTGGCCCACCAGTAACCCTCGTCGGTGGCTACAATAAACCAATAGTTGCCATCTTCTCTAAAGCCACCAGATATGTAGGTAGGAGTACCTGGCACTGTGTTCAATATGGTTTGATCTCCAGCCACACTGCGAATGCCACGAACATCTGTTTCTACATTGAGACCGTCGTTGTATTCTGTTGCAGCCAATGCTGTGCTGGGCACATCTGGTGTCCAACTCATATTGCTAAATGGTGTTCTTGCTTGTTGCATTGGCATTATATGTTTCCTTGTGTTGGCAGTTCCCACAGCCAGGTTGTAGTATTTAATGTGTGTTCGGGTGTAGGTTGAGGTGCATAGAACACATCGTGATCAGCATCATAGATATAACCTGCACCTGCATAGTTGCCTCTTAATGGAGTACCATTTGGATGTGCATTGCCACGAGTATTGTAGCTGGTTTGAATCCAAGTGCCAGGGAAGTGTTGCAGCACATCAGCTTCGGCCACAATGACCTGTGTTACTATTCCATTTTCTATTTTTGCGTAATGACTCATTTCCGTTCCTTATCCAGTATATGTTCCTGATGATGTGTAAGTTAATATGGTATAACTACCACTGGTTGTAACAGTTGGACTACCAGTTGTTGTGCCACTGTAGTTGGCAGTTGGTATTGATAAAATCACAACTCCTGAACTACCATTACCACCATTACCACCACTATCGCCACCACCACCACCACCACTACCGGTATTGACAACACCTGCGCCGCCATTGTCACCTGCTGAATAATATGAACCATCACCACCAATATTTGATCCACCACCAGCAGGTTGGCTCAATCCTGGAACAAACTGCACGCCACCACCACCACCACCACCAAGATATCCTGTTGTATAACCGCTGTTTGTAAAAGTATATTGATAACCTGCACCGCCTGATCCAGCATAACTGGTTGAACCATCAAAAACTGCTGTAGCACCAGCACTACCTGTACCACCACCACCACCAGCAGCATAAGTTCCAGTAGCACCAGTATCGCCAGAACCACCATTGTTGGCTACACCAACAGCTGAAAAAGGAGCTGCTGCACCACCGCCACCTCCGGCCCCGGCGCCACCACCACCTGATCCAGAAAAACTATTACCGCTGCCACCAGGTCCTGATCCGCCGCCTGCGCCACCATAAGAACTTGATCCAATAGCGCCCGATAAACTTGAACTATAACCATATGCTCCGGCAGTGCTGCTGCTGCCAGCAGTTCCTGAACCGCCTGCGCCCACAGTTATAGTTAAAGTAGATCCTGGAGATATTCTGGCAGCTGCCAAAATACCTTGCCCTGAACCGCCACCGCCACCACCGGCACTGGTTCCACC
>Ga0114951_10001043_pt1 | contig 36154 bp, 39 predicted proteins | sample AM7aDNAmetaG_FD_88677 | JGI IMG/M metagenome (GOLD analysis project Ga0114951, IMG submission 88677) | Freshwater microbial communities from Finland to study Microbial Dark Matter (Phase II) - AM7a DNA metaG | ecosystem: Environmental > Aquatic > Freshwater > Lake | place: Finland: Lake Alinen... | reverse complement strand
CCATTAGGCGATGCCTATTTTGTTTTAAAAATTACAGGCACCTCGCTCCTCTTCAATTCTTCCTGGCTTATGATTCTCGTATTGTCGCAAGTGCAGTTGCTCAGATCGGCTGTTCCGTTGATTAGGGGCGCGTCCGAGCAACAATCAGCCACTTGGAAGGTTGTCGTGTTGTTCTCTAGCACCGCCTGACTAACTTCCGACGGTGCGTAATATATTCCGCCGCTGATAACTGCTATTACTAGCAGTATCGGATATTTGCACGCTATGTATAGAAGCGTGTTCGGCGTCGGTATCATAGAAGACGTTTCAATCACCTAACCTTTCAGTGTCCTTTGTGCCACACTGTAAGTCTTTTTCCCAAAATCCATTCATTCCAGATTGTTTTCAGGAATATATAGCCGTCGACCGGCGCAATTGCCCAATAAAACAACCAGGCTTTAAACGATTTTCTATACCCGTAGTACTTGACACCTCCATACATTATATACAAAAACGTCAGGGATAGGTCAAACCCTACCCAGAACAGCAACGCAGTCGGGATCGACGCGCCCGTCGCCAGTGAATAGGCGATATACGCGGCAACCGGAAAGTAAGCTAACGGCATTAACAGTCCTGACAGCACATACCAATAAAGCAGTAGGGCCAGCCTCTTCTTTTTCCACAGCTGCCACTTGTATAAAGCCATGCTTTGGAAAATGCCGCTTTGCCACCGGCAACACTGTTTAATGTATACCTCCCGGGTCGCGGGATCTATAGGATAGCATACCGCTTTCGGTACGAGCTTGACACTGTAGCCTGCGATGTAAGCCTTCCAGGTCAGCGGAATATCTTCGATAATCGCTTCGGCGGGAAATCCGCCCAACTGCCGGACTAACGCTGTTTTGAAAAGCGAGAAGCATCCCGATGAGACCAGAGGCACGCCGATATTGTCTTGAGCTTCTTTGGCGAGTCCGATTCCGTAGACGTATTGGCCGAAACGCGCCGTGTTCCAAAAATTATTGACGATCTGCGGTATAACAAATCCGCAAGTCGAGAACATCTTGGGGTCGGCCAATGGCGGTACTAGTTTTTCGAGAGCTCCTTGGTCCAGGATAGTATCGGCGTCAAGCGTCAGAAACAGTTCCGTATCCACCAGGTCCGTTCCGGAAAGAGCGTAGTTTTGGGCTCTGGCTTTCGAACCCACGTTCTTGTCCATTCGAAGGGTGATTACACCCATCGATTTTGCAATTTCTCCGGTCCGATCGGTCGAACAGTCGTCTATCACGATTATCTTTTTTGGAAGGTAGCTTTGGGCCTGGATGCTTCTGATCGTATTCGCAAGCGATTCTTCCTCGTTATACGCGGCTATTAATACCGTTATATCCGGCTTATAGTCGGGCAAATCGGGAACAACCGTTCGTCCGATCATAAAATTCAGGAACTTATTCCTGCTTAGCGCATTCCAGTATTTCCCCAAGGCCAGGTTCATCCCGGCCTCCGATCGCTTTGCTGTTTGAAGTATTCTATCGTTTTTACCAATCCGGAGTCCAAACTGATTTTAGGACTCCATCCCAATCCTTCCATCTTTTTACTGCTTCCCCACCTCCGATAAATATCTTTTGGCCTTTTTGGTGCGAAATCGATTTCGCGGCATTTGGTCGGCGGAATCATTTCCTGTAGCTTGTGGGCCAAATCCAGGATCTGGATCGGCCGCTGTCCGCTCAAATTGTACGCCTCTCCGTCGACTCCGCTGTTTACAACCTTCATCATTCCGTTAACGCAGTCATCCACGAACATAAAATCTCTTATCTGGGTGCCATCGCCAAAAATGGTCAAAGGCTTCCCTTCAAGCAGATTCCGGATGAAGATGCAGATCACGAAACCGTAGGGCGTCGCGTCCTGGAACGGGCCATAAACATTGAACGGCCTGACAGTCACAACCGGCAACCCGAGCTCCTCGAACAAAGACCGGCAATATGCTTCCGCCGATGTTTTGCTGATGCTGTACACTTCGTCGGAATTCGGGGCGAACGATTCCAGTTTCGGATTACGATCGTTATCGCCGTAAATGCTGGACGTGCTCACGTTGAGGATTTTTTTAACTCCAATCTCACGCGCGCTGTTCATCACATTCAGCGTTCCGATAACGTTTGTTTCCCAGGTCATCAGCGGTTGCTCGATGACTCTTTTCACTCCCAGCGTTGCCGCCAGATGGCAGACAATGTCGGGCTGATAGGCCTTCATCGCGCGATCCAGCGAAACTTGGTCCAGAATGTCGATTTGAGCGAACTCCGCCCCTTTGACCACTCTTTTGCCCGTGGACATGTTGTCCAGGATCAAGACCTGATCGCCTTGTTGGAGATATCGTAGCGCGAGATGCGAGCCGATAAACCCGGCGCCGCCGGTAATTACTATCTTCATAATGCCACGCACCGGTTGTTTCCCTTATAGATTCTTTTCATATCAACTACCACCATGTCGGCGTCTTCCTTGATGGGAACCCCATCGATTAGGTAGGCGCTATGGGCCACGGTGATAACCGCAGCGTCCAATTTTTGACCCTCGAAGGGCCTAATACCCAAACTTTCGATTTTTTCTCTGGTCAGCATTGGATCATGACCGTAGACATTGTAGCCCCGCTTCTTCAGTAGATTGGCGAGTTCTATCGAACCCGACTCCCTGATATCGTCGATATTCGGCTTGTAGGTCAATCCGAATATTACGACATTCGTGCATTTTCCATGGAGTTCTTCGATAACAATGTCCGCGACGTATTGCGGCACCGAATTGTTCACTTCCCGGGCCGCGATGAGCAGTTCGGGATAGTAGCCAACTTTGTGGGCCTCGTCGATGAGGTAGTAGGGGTCAACCGGAATACAATGCCCGCCGACCAACCCTGGTTCCATCCTGATGAAATTCCACTTGGTCGAGGCGGCCTTGATGACTTCTTTGATATCTATACCCATTTCGCGATAGAGCATATTTAGCTCATTCATGAGAGCGATGTTCACATCGCGCTGGCAGTTCTCGGTAATCTTTGATGCCTCAGCCACTTTGATCGATGAAGCTTTGAACGTCCTGGTAATGCGGCCGTAAAAATCCGCCAAACGTTCGGTAGTTTCATCGTCCATACCGGCTACCACTTTGATCAGTTTGTCAATAGTGTGTTCGGGATCAGCCGGGTTAATGACTTCGGGCGAGTAGCCGATCTTGAAGTCTTGACCGCGTTCCAGGCCAGATGCCTCCTCTAACTTAAAAGCAAACGGTCCTTCGGTGGTTCCCGGCGCCACTGTCGATTCCAGAATGACCAACTGATTCTTTCCGGTCAGGCCATACCTTCCCACAATTTCGGCCGCTCCCAACACCGCCCGCAGATCCGACTTCCTATTTGAATCTACCGGGGTTGGGACACAAACCGTGAAGATATCGTGGCCGCTGATCTGGGTTGGGTCGGATGTAAACCTAACACTGGTGTCAAGTTTACGGTATTCCCGTATTTTATTCCGATCGATGTCAAAGCCGGTTACTTCGTAATGCTTTGACAGTTCGATTGCCAGCGGCAAGCCAACATAGCCTAGTCCTACGCAACATATTTTCATTCCGATATTCCTCCTTGGGCACTATGCACCTAATCTCCGATATCTGTTCCTAGTCCGTACCTTCGCTTTGTTCTTTTGTTTTTTTTCGGTATTTTAAGTTTTTAAAGAGCTTACCTCCGCTGAGAAAATTATTACAGTATGACTAAATTTTTGTCAAGTACCATTTTCGATAAAAATACGGGAAAAAAGGAAACAATAGTTGTATCTTTCAAAATAATAGTGTATAAACCGAAATTAGCAGTGAGACCAATAAAATAGTTTATTAATTTTAACAATAGGCCGGAGACAAACAAATTGTTTTCTGCCTTGATAAAATAAAAGAAAAAGAATATGAAAAAAATATTATGCTTGTTTTTGTTATCCGTTTTGGTTTGGGCTGGCTTTGGCAACGCAGGCCTTGTTCACGCTCAAGCTGTCAATCTTATTGCCAATCCTTCGCTTGAAACGGCCAACGGTACGGTACCCCAAGATTGGACTTCGCTTAAAACCGGTACCAACACTACCACTTTTGCCTACCCGAATTCCGGCGCGCAAGACGGAACGAGTTACGCCAAAATAACGATTACGGCCTATACCAACGGCAATGCCAAATGGTTTTTTACGCCGGTAGCGGTTACGGCAGGGCAAAAATACTATTTTACCAATTATTATCTCTCGACCGTCTTATCGACCACGATCGCTGAGTTTCAGGACGCGGCGGGTAATAAAACAACGCTTACCTTGGGTAGTGACTACGCTTCGGCGTCCTGGAAGCAAGCCGCTTATACCTTTACGGCGCCGGCTGGCGCGGTTAATGTCACGGTATATCAGCAACTGGCGCGCAAAGGGACGCTCCAAACCGATAATTACTATTTAACTTTAGCCACTGGTACCCTGGTTGTGAAGAAAGTCGTGGTCAACACCGGAGGCGGAACCCTGACCGCGGCCAACTTCAGTTTCTCGGTCAACGGCGGAACCGCGGTCGCTTTCAACTCCACCGGCCAGAACAGCCTGACCGAACCGGTCGGAACCTACACGGTTACGGAAACCCCGGCCGCCAATTACAAGACAACTTACAGCAGCTGCACGAACGTATCGGTTAGAAATAATCTCACTACCACTTGCACCATCACCAACACGTATCAAGCCGGTACCTTAACCGTGAAGAAAGTCGTGGTCAACACCGGAGGCGGAACCCTGACCGCGGCCAACTTCAGTTTCTCGGTCAACGGCGGAACCGCGGTCGCTTTCAACTCCACCGGCGTAAATAGCCTGACCGAACCGGTCGGAACCTACACGGTCACCGAAACCCCGGTCGCCAATTACAAGACGACCTATAGCAACTGTACTAGCGTATCGGTTAGAAATAATTACACTACCACTTGCACCATCACCAATACGTATCAAGCCGGTACTTTGGTCGTGAAGAAAGTGGTGGTCAACACCGGCGGAGGGACCCTGACCGCGGCCGCTTTCAGTTTCTCGGTCAACGGCGGGACTGCGGTTCCTTTCAACGCCAGCGGCCAAAACAGCCTGACCGAACCGGTCGGCACCTACGCGGTCACGGAAACCCCGGCCGCCAATTATACTGCCTCATTCAATAACTGCAGCGGAGTCGCGGTTGCGGCCAACACCACCACGACCTGCACCATCACCAACACTTATGTGCCACCGACCGGAACTTTAGTGGTCAATGAAATTTTGGACAATACCGGCGGCGGGTACGCGACTCTGGCCAATTTCAGTTTCTCGGTCAATGGCGGGACAGCGGTTCCCTTCAACTCCACCGGTCAAAACAGTCTGACCGAGCCGGTCGGCACCTACACGGTCACTGTGCCGTCGGTCACCAATTACGCAACATCGTATAGTAACTGTAATTCCATGTCGGTCATTGCCGATGCCACCACGACCTGTACCATCACCAATACCTATAATCCTTCTCCCGACAATAGCGTCCCGAATCCTTCGCTCGAGCAGGATTCAGGCACCGGACTGCCGGTATCCTGGAATAAAATGGGTCTCTGGGGAAGCCTTACTCCGACCTACACCTATCTGACCACCGGCCATACCGGGAACCGCAGCGTCAAAATTGAGGTAAGCAACTATTCGAGCGGCAACGCGGGCTGGGAGTTTGACTTTCAGCCGATCACCGGCGGAAAATCGTATCTTGTCAGCGATTACTACCAGTCGAATATCAACACCTTGGTATATGTCGCCGTTAAAGACGCTACCGGAACGATCAAATTTAACGCGATCGGCCAAGCTCCGGCCTCAACCGGTTGGGCCAAGTATTCCGCCGTATTCTCCATGCCGGCTAACGCCGTAAGCTACATGTTCTATCAAGCGGTCGAAGGAAACGGCTGGCTGATCACCGACGATTACTCGTTTACCCCTCAAGTCACCACCGGTTTTAGTCGCGCTCTGGTGTCAATCAATTTCGACGATGGCCGGATAGGCAATTACACTAATGCACTGTCCTTGCTCACCGCGCATAACTTTAAAACTACTCAATATATCGTTACCGAAAGCTTGGCCGGCGCCGATCCCAGTTATTATATGACCCAAAGCCAGATTAACGCCTTTTACGCGCTTGGCCACGAGATCGGATCGCATACTGTGGACCATAGTAGCTTAACCAAACTTTCCACCGCGAAAGTAGACCAAGAGTTGTCGGAATCAAAGTCAACGCTCGAAGCGCTCTTCCCCCCGATTAACAACTTCTCCATACCTAATGGAGATTACAATGCGTCGGTCATTACCGAGATCAAAAAATATTATCGTTCCGCCCGCACCAGCAACCTCGGATTCAATACCCTATCCAATTTCGATCCGTATGGCATCGAGTGCCAGTATATTACCTATTCAACCACTCTTAGCGATCTGCAAAGCTGGCTGGCCCAAGCGGCCCAGGATAAATCCTGGCTGGTGATTCTTTACCACGGCGTTGATAATCCACATACGTCGTCCGATGGCGAATATTCAATCACTTCCCAGACATTTAGCGACCAGCTTAACGCGATCACAGCCAGCGGATTGCCGGTAGTTACCGTGCAGCAGGCACTGGATGAGATAACGCCTCAATTGCCCCAGTAATTTAGATTATAGCGATAACAACCAAAATCGGCCGGTTAAAAACCGGCCTTTTTTGTTTGCGAAGACGTAAAAAAAGACATGCTATTGGCATGTCTATTGTCTTTGCTTTGGTCCTATCTTCCAATCGTAGAGATGATTTTTCCAATCTTGGGCTTTAGCCGCATCTTGGGCCTCGGTCGGAGTCTCAATATAGTTGTCCCACTTTTTCCCGCTGTCTTCCTGCAGGAAGTTCAATACTTTCTCCGTGTAGTCGTTGGTATGGTTTATCTCCGCTTTTGTACTTAGTTGAGTCAGCGGGTTTACCTCTTCCTTGGGAGCATCCTGCGGATGCGAGGAAAGGTCTCCCGCGTAGAAGTGGGAAGTGCCAACTGTCTTGTTGTACCACGGAGCTGCGTCGCCGGCGGATGGGAAAACCAGGACTACTCCCGGCGTATACTGGGTCAGTAAAGATCCCGTTCCATTGACACTTATGTCTTTCGAGAAACCCGGACTTGTAAACATTGCAACCGCGAGCAAAATTAGTCCCGCGGTCTGTATTATGCCTATTTTGCTCATTTTTCACCAAACTCCTTTTCCAGCCTTGAAAATCAATCAAGAAAACGGAGAATAATTTTCAAGGTACGTTCGATTTGCAATCCCCTACGGCGTGGCCAAGCGGGAAAAACCCACCGGTTATTGTCAAGGCCGTCTGATAGTTGCAATCGTTTGATATCACTAACTACGATTTATGTCAAGGGACTTACCCGCGATATATAAAAAAGAGCCTGGCAAACAAGCGCAGGCTCTATATCGCTACTTTTCCGGATTTCAGGAATTACCAAGCTCTTGGGCATCTCCCAAGACCAGGCTTTCCGTCCCGGATTCTGCCTGGCAGCAGCTTTCCCCGGACAATACTATTTCAATTCTTCCGTCTGGCCCAGTTTCGAACCCCGCAATTTTATTGGTCAGGATCTTACCTCCGATAAACGTCAGATTATGGTATATTAATAATCTTGTCAAGCGCACCCACGAGATGAGCACGATGTGATATGTTGACACCCTCTTGATGTTTTGTTATGCAGATTAGAAGAACCTTAACAAGGAGAGTGGAAATTATGACGGACGACCGAGTATTCGTAATAACGGGCGGCGCGAGCGATTTCCTCGGGAGATCATGCGCGGAACTTTTAATCCGGGCCGGAAAGGAAGTCATTGTGATCGACAACGCCACCGATGAAGCGTTCGGTTTTATTCCCGACGCGGAGATCATTCATCTTAACATAGACAACGGACTGCTTGAAGAAAAACTCGGCGGACTGGAAAATAGAATCAACGTCATTCACTGCCAAACACAAAGCTGTTGCGAACCGGACTTGCTAAAAAACAGCGAGCGGAATCTGGTCGAGCAGCTGGTTTTTTTAAGACTATGCCAAAAATTGCAGGCGCAAAAGGTCACGGCTTGCCTTGATGCCGAATTGCTGTTCGCCAATCCGCTGGAACTGCCCGTAACTGAAACCGACCGGGAGTCTCCGGGAAATTTAGCGGGCGTCAATCACCTCGTTATCGAATCACATCTGCCCATCTTAAGCCTGCCTTGGGCTTCGATACGCTCATCGACCTTGTACGGCCCCGGTCAACGGGAAGGCGTGGTACCTTTGGTTTTTTCCAAATTGGAGCATAATGAACCGCTCGACGATTTTTCGCCCAAAACTTCGACCAAGGATCTTATCCATGCCAACGATGCCGCGGCCGGAACAATCGCGGTCGCGATCAACGGACACGGGATTTATAACATCAGTACCGGAAGAGAAACCCAACTTAGCGCTTTAATAAAAGTAATGCGCAAAATAAACGGATCGCAAAGCGGGATAACCGGAACAAAAAAACGGGAAATAATTTATCAGCGGTCTTGTTTTAGCCCCAATAAAGCCAACAGAGATCTGGGCTGGCAACCGATCGTCTCGCTAAAAGAAGGGATCGAATCCACCGCGGCCTGGCTGCAAGACAATTCGATTTCGTAAACCCCTAACGGCTAACGCGTGATAGAAGGAAATTATAACGGACCAATGTCCGTTTTTTAATACAAAAAAGGGCTTTTAGCCCTTTTTTGCTTGAAATTACCTTGAGCGCTATTTCAATTCCACTTTCGCGCCGGCGGCTTCGAATTTCTTCTTCATATCCTCGGCTTCTTCCTTTTTGGCGTTTTCCTTGACCACTTGAGGAGCGGTCGCCGCCGCGTCAACCAAGTCCTTGGATTCCTTCAAGCCTTTCTGGGTAATATCGCGGACCACTTTGATCACTTCGATCTTTTTGTCGCCCGTGGCAACCAGAACTACCGTGAAGGACGTTTTTTCTTCCGCGGCGGCCGCCGCTGCGGCGGGCGCGCCGGCAGCCATAACGGGGGCCGCGGCCGAGACACCGAACTTCTTTTCCAGGATTTTGACCAATTCGGCCAGGTCCAGGACGGACATTTCTTCTATTTTTTTGACGAGGTCGGCGAATTTAGCCGGTACCTCGATTTTTTCGATTTCTGCCATTTTTTTTTGGTTCCGCCCGCAAAAATTATTTTTGGGCGCAACGTTTAATTAATTATTATTATTGGGTTTTAGCTAGCGACAGAACGCGCACCAGACCGGTAAGATTGGCCTGCAAAACGTAGGCAAAACTTCGGGCGGGAGACGACATACTGCCAACCATATTGGCAAGCAGCTGCTGCCTGGAAGGAATCTGGGCCAAAGCAACTACCTGTTCTAAAGCGATCTCTTTGTTTTCCAGATAACCGCAGAGAATCTTGATGTTCTTATTGGTCTTGGAAAATTCGTAAACCACTTTGGCGGGCGACACTTCGTCGGAATATCCAAAGATCAAAGCCACTTCCCCCGCCATCTTTTTTACGTCGGCGGCAATGCCTTTATCTTTGAAAACGAGCGTCATCAAGGTTTTTTTGGCTACCTTGAACTCGGCGCCGTTCTCGCGAAGCTTTTTCTTCAGATCATTCAGGTCTTTGACCTTCAATCCGGTGAAATCGGCAAAAACCATCGCCTTTTGCCGGGCTACTTTTTCACCCAGCGATTTCACTATTTCTATTTTTTTAGCTTTTGATATCGCCATATATAATGTCGGCTTAAACAAAAAAATCCGCTCCCGCAGATTCAGACCAAGATCGATCGCCCGATAAGCAAAAATTCGCCATTCCTAAAATTCTTGCTTATCGGGCTCCCATCCTCGGCAGGATTTATCCTGATTCGTTCCGGATACCTGCTGTCTGCGGATGAGATAGTTATAGCAAACGATACAATCAATGTCAACCCAAACAATCCTTGATCCTTGAACGTCGATCTTTAATCTTTTAGGTTAATGGTTAATGATTAATGGTTATCGATCACCCCTGGTTATTGTTCCACGCAAAGCAAGTGCATCGAGGAATTGCAGCTCCGGCCGATCAAACCGGTCGAGCCGTCGCTTGAGATCACGGAACCCCAGGCTCCGACGATATTGGCCGGAATACTTTTTCCGGCGTCATTGTAGCATCGGTCAAGCCCGGCGAAGTCGGGCACGTTCCCGGAATAGATCTTTTCCTTGTTCTGCGACCAATTCTGGCAAGTCGTGTCAAAAGAAAAATCCTCCTGCGAATTATTGATCGTGAGACAATCTTTTTTTAAGTTAGGCGTAAGACGGCCCAGCCAGATGTGCCCGAAATTTTTAATCATCTCATCGTCAATCTTGAGCTTCACCGATTCCGCCGAAAGCGTGAATTTTTCCACCAGCCGTTCGGTATTCTCGGCGAACAACCGATGGCAAGTCGTACCTTCCACCAAAGACAGCGATCCTTCGGCCTTAATGAAAATGCTGGGCTTGGTGATCCGCTCTTTGGCCGAGATGGAGTCATCTCCGAGAAAAGCGATATAGTTGCCGGTGAAGCCCAGCTTTCCCGCTTCCTGCATGCACTTTTTATCGGCGCCCTCAAGACCGCCAAGATCGCCCTTGTAGCTGCCAGTGGTAATAAAAAGCTTTTTCGCGTTATCGTAGTTGCTGGCTATGAAGGGAAACTCGGCTTCTACCGACAGATCCTCGCAGGACGTATATTTAGCTCCCAGGATCTGAATGGTTTTGTTGGAATAACTGACCAAATTGCCTTTTTTCCAGGGATACTCAAAGATCACGATCCTAAAATCATTACCCGGTTTCTGGTAAACGAATGATTTCCATTCGTAAACGCCCTGACTGGCCGGAATATTCCTTGCTATCCACGTAACCCCGGTATTGGAATAAAGGATGATGGAAACGCGATCCACTTTGGCAGCACTCCATTTTATCGTATACGCGTCGCCCGCTTTTAACGTCACCGCCTCCTTTCCCTCCACGAGCGTCAAATTGCGCGTTGACGTTAAAAAGGTGGCGGCAAGAACAATCACCAGAATCAGGATCACTAATCCGGCTACGATCAAAACGCGATATTTTTTGAACGCCGACTGCTCTTCGATCATTTCTTCGTTTTCCATTTTAAATTAATCGGGCAAAACCCGTTCTTAGCGCCGCGATGCGGCAATTTTAGTTACTTTTTTTGTCCCCCGATCTCGGGCGGCGGTGAAGGCAGGTCATTCGACATTACGACCGGAAGGCTGTTCTCGGAAATCTGGTCATCGGGATAAAAAACTCCACTGGAATTACGCCATTCCCCGATCATGTTCCAGGAAAAGTAAACAATCAACAAGCCGAAAGCCACCACTCCGGCCAATGAAACGTCAACCAGGATGTTTTTTTTGTTAACCGGCCCCTCGCCTCGCTCGTTAGCGCCCTCGCCGGATATCGTCTCGAAACCAGAGTCGGCATTTTTAAGCTGGACGACAATCGAAGCGATGAACGCGATAATGGAGAAATAAAATGTCGCGGGAAAAGCGGCTAGGATGTTTATTATCGACATAACGTTAAGTATCGGCTCCTATAAAACCAGTTCGTTGACTTTTTCGAAATTTTGAGAGGATAATACTGTTATTTTATCATCACTTAGAACATAAAAGAAATCCCCCAGATAAAGGGCGCGGTTGACCGCGTTCCCGGCGAGGGCCTTCTTTAATTCGATCTTATTGCCCGCGTACGAGAAAAAGTAACCTCCTTTGCCGCCCGGCAGAAAAAATATTTTATTCTTCGCATCCAGCATAAAGGCGTGGTGATTGGTTTCTACTTCGGTCCAGAAATCGTCGAGGTTATACTTGGCGACTTCCTTGGGCGCTGACGGAAGAGACACATCGAATAACGAGATCTTTACTTTCCAGTTTTCTTTTCCTATACCCAAAACCAGGTTTTTATCGATCGGATGCAGATAGGCCGAATAACCCGGAATCTGCAATTCCCCTTTTAATTCCGGTCTTTTTGGATTAGAAAGGTCTAAGACGAAAAAAGGATCGGTTTGCTTGAACGTAACCAGATAACCAAGGTCGTCGACAAAGCGGGCGGAATAGATCCTTTCGTCAAGGCCAAGGTCCTGGATCGAACCCAACGGGGCGAGATTTTCATCCAGAACGTAAATATCGTTCGCGCTTTCACCCATCGATCCAAACATGCTCCAACCTCCTCCGACAGTGACAGCCATTCTTAAATTACCATTGTATTCATCGAGAGCGAATTGATTGAGCGGAGTACCGGGCACGCTCCCGGATGCCTTAATCTGGAGGTCCTGCGTGCTTAACTTAACCATCCCGGTCCGTTCCAATTCCCGGGAACGCGTTTTAGCAAAATCGGCCAGCCGGTTCGCCATTTCATTATCAAACTTAACTTGGTCATCGCCGGACAAAGAAGCCCGGTAATTTTGCATAATGACCTGGACCTCGGTAAACTTCGCGGCATTGCTCAAATCATATCCGCTAAGACGTCCGATTCTTTGGGTAAGATAAGACGGTACGAGATTAGCCGCTTTTTCGGTCAGGAAATCGAAATAAAACTTAATATAATCACCGGAATACCCCCAGGTAATAAAAATACCGTCTTTTGACATGTATAAGATCGAACTTCCTGAAGAACCTACGAATGAGAGGCTTTTTTCGATATTCCCGGACGCGGCATCGACGATCAAGGCGGTATAGATCACATCCGCGTTGAAATTCGGATCGGGGTGGTAAATTTCATTGCACTGGACGATCACCGGCGAGTCGGAGGCCGTTAACGGCCGTATAGGACAAGGATGATAGACATCGATGACGGTTTTGCTCACCAGATAGATCTTGTTGTTGTATAGACGCGAGCCGACAAGCTGGTTGTTATCTTCCAACCGGATCTTCCAAATTTCGACCGGTTTTTTCTGATCGGTTATGTCATAGCCGCTAATCTGATTGTTGGAAAAAACGGCCAGTTTGTTTTTTGCCAGCAGTAAGTCCCCGCCGGACGGGATGGACCCGTTCTTGGCGAGTTGATCGGGCGGAAAAGCACCGATGATTCCGGTTTCCCCAAGAGGTTCAGGCGGCAGAGCCGAAACGCCGTTCTTGACGGCACCGCCGACAACGCGGTCATAGCCTGTCCAATAATAAGACATGGGCGGGGAATAATAGATATTTTTTCCGTCGTTTTTTACGATATCCGGTTCGTCTATGCCCGAAACCTGGACATTGGTTTCGGAAGCCCGTTGGGGCGCGCTACCCGAGGCCGAAACCGGGGCCGCCGTCGCGCTTCCGGCCGCTTTGTTCGCGCTCAGAGGTTGCGCCGAATCCAAAACCAGTTCCCCTCCGCCGATACCGGCTCCGAAACCGCCCGCCGAACCTTTCGTCATTTGGGCATCGGCCAGGAATTTTTTGAAATCTTCCTCGGACGAAAACTGTTTGATGCCTTTAACCGCTTCAACCGCGAGTTTGTCGTCAACGGACCGTTTGCCCGAGGTATTATCGGTGGGGTGGGCAAACGATAACGAGACCTGTTCATTGACCGATGAGATCTGCAAAATCAAGAATATGGCCACCGTAAGGGCGAAGGCCAATAAAAAACCGATGGCGAATTTTTGATCGATCTGTCCTGAATTTGTGATTTCGGTCATGTTTTATTTCTTTTAAATTTCCGGGTTAAAAATCCTTTTTTTGGTCATTAAAGGCTTTTTCATTTCCTGCCTATTGATATATTTTATTTTAAATAATTTCTTTTGGCAACAAGATGATCCTGGAAATTTTTTGAAAATATCGTGCGGCCGTCGGACGCCGAAAGATAAAAATAATAATCGCTTTTTTTTGGATATACCACGGCCAAAATGCTCTCCAGGCCCGGGTTGCAGATCGGACCCTTGGGCAAACCGCGGTAAACATACGTGTTATAGGGCGAATCGATCTTAGTATCGTCGATCGTGAAACGGGTCGTCCGCTTGTCGGTTATATAAGCCAAGGTCGCGTCGATCTGCAACGGCATTCCGGCCGCCAAACGGTTCATCATTATTCCCGCGACCATCCTTTTATCGGAGGCTCCGCGGACTTCCTTCTCCACCAACGAAGCCATGGTCACGACTTCGTATACGGTCTTGCCTTGGCGCTTGATCTCGTCGAGAATGTCGGTTGAAAGATTGGCTTCGAAAGTTTTCAACATTTCGCGGGCTACGCTATCATGATCGTCGACGAACGTGAATTTATAGGTATCGGGGAACAAGTAACCTTCCAGCGACGCATCGTCGGGAGCGTCTTTCAAAAAAGAAAAACGGTTTTTAAAATCCTTGGTTTTAAAATAGGATAAAACTATCTTTTTCCCGCAATTTTCTCCACATATTTTCGGGTCGTTGAATCTGGCGTTAAGCGTTGCTTCGACCTGGTCGATATCGAACCCTTCAAAAATCGTAGCCCCGATCTTGATCGTATCGCCGCTCCGGAGTTTACCTACAATATCGGAAAAACTCATCGCGGCGTTCAAGCTGTAATCCCCGGCCTGCAAAGAACCGCTTACACCCTTAACAAAAACATAGATCCGGAACAACAGTTCGTTCGCGATCAGCCCCTGTTTTTTAAGTTCGTGGGCGATATTCTTCAAACTATCACCGCGCGCGACATTAAAAACTACCGAATCGCCGGTTGATCCCTCCGATATGTCGTTTATATTTTCTTGGGCCGATAGGATTTGGGGCCGGACAAAAAAAATAGCGGCGCCAAAACCGGCGATGACCAACAGTAAAAGAATCGATGGATTAAATTTAGCCATTTTTTTAGTTGTTTCCGGTCCGATCATCTTCTTTGATCGAGGGAACAAAGACCAAACCCGGATATTCGTTAGATTTCAAGCCGCCAGCGCGGCCTTAGCTGGCCAAATTACCCTTGCGGCAGGAAGTCCGCGGCGGCCAAAGCCAAAAAGCGATCGTAGGGCGCCGGCCTTACATAACCCGAGGTCGATGCCACAAACGAACTCAACGGCGCCTCTGCTGATGAAATTATACTTTAAAATATTGTTTTCGCCAAAATCCCGGAATTCTTTGATCCTTTCAATCGCGCTAACCTTCCCGTCTGGCCCCGGGCTTACGAAGTGGCTTAAGAGCGCGGAAGTCCAGCCAAAACCGGACCCGATATCAATCATGTATTTTTCCGGACGATGCACGGCGTTTTCAAACACCCCATTTTAACCAGATTTTTTGGTTAAATTAATATTGACTTTATTGATTATTTGTTTTATACTATAATTGGTGCATTAACAATGATGAGCCCTGAAGAAAAAAAGGAGAAACTCCGCGATTGCGGATTGATAGCCGTAAGAAAAGTAAAGTCTTACGTTGCGGGAAAAATACGAAAACTGGCGAATGTTGCGCTCTTTGGCATTTTTTTCCTAGCCTGGTTGAATGTGGCGGTTTTTATTAGCCACGGTTCCCCCTGGGAATCTCTTAGCGGAATTTGGCCGCTCGTTATGATCTTATCGATCATCGGAACTTTCGCGACCATAATATGGGGATACCTTGACTATCTTCGTCCGTCTTTCGGACGGCAGGGATTCGACACGGACAAAGCCTTAAAACGTTGCCTGGAATTTATCCTGACGGTTCTTGCGATCTTCGGACCACTGTTTGTGGTTGTATTAATTATCGCCCGTTTTAATTATCCGGACACGCTTGACGCTTTCGAGGCTTTGTCTTATGCCGTGTTGATAGTTTATCTGGCGGTAATCGGCGTCTCTTTGGACTTAAGTATTTGTGTTCATGAATTGCACAAACACTGGGTTGATAGAAAGAACAACCTGCTGGGAATCGCAGAGACAAAATGTATTGAAGGAATCGGCTATCTGTTCTGGAAATCAGGCAGATGCAACTGATTCCTTTTTTTTGTTGACAAATCATTTATGACCATAATATTTACGATAATCATCTATAAGTGTTATCAAAACGGCAGCTTGCCTCTTGTTTATCGGCCTTGAAAAAAAATGTCATTGGGACAATCATGAGCTTAAAACTCTCTTATGTTCCTAAATTTTTTGGCCGGCGCTTCGAAAATGATCATTGTAAAGATCAAGAAATCGGCCATGCCGCGATCGCTATTCGCCGATGCAAAACCAAACCCGAAGCCCAGGACAAGAATATTATCGAAAGGTACGGAACAATCGCCCGCGAAAGCCCGCGACTCAACCGGTCCTTTTTTTTATCGCCCCTCTGTCGTGCTTGACTAAAAACAAATTTTGTGTCATTATCAACCTGGTGATTTAATATGGACGAGCAAGCAATAAATTGCGGATTGAAGATCTGTTTGATGATCAAAAACAGACTCTACCCAAAAATCGTCAAGTTATCCCTAATCCTGTCGCCCATTTATTTTCTTCTTTTTTGCCTTACTGTTAAAATTTTGGGCATTGATTTATTCGGCGCCAGGGTATTGTATCTCCTGTTTTTCGCTTCCGTGGCCGGGTGCGTACAGGATTGCATGATTCTATTGGATGAAATTGACGATTTCCAATCCGGCAATCACGATAATCATATCGGGTTTGCGGTTGAATGGATCGGACGCGCTGCCCGCGCATTAAGGCAGTGCTGAAACCGGTCCTTTTTTTTTGGCCGCAAAACGGTTTTGTTTTGACAAATTTAAATTTAATGATATCATACGGCCCAGAGGTTTAACAATGACCGTTAAAACGAAAGAGGATTGTCCGCTCCACTGCGGCTACGAAGCCATTGACGACTTCCGATATTATTGGCGGGACAACAGTAATGATTTTTTGATCAATACCTGGTTAGTATGCTCTATACCGGCCCTCCTTGCCGTCGCTTGCGGTATTTATTGGAGCCTGGTACCCGATAATATCTTTGTGCTGATGTTTTTAGCGGTAGTGATAGTGTTTGGCATAATAGGCGCCGTGCTAGATGCCGCGTTTATTTTTGCCGCGATAGACATTTGGCGGTTCCATCAAGGCTTGGTAATGCCAAAATGGGTTATCAGCTCCGCCGAACGCTATGCCCGGATCGCCTCACTCGCCGCTAAGATCGCGGCCGTAAAGTTCTGGGAACTGGGTTCCCCGGTTCTGCTGGTCACGCTTTTAACCGCTTACCGGTCAAACGAACTGGGCGCGCTTTCCGGCAACGCTCTTAGTCTTTTCTGGATCGTTTGCGCCGCTTGCCTGCCCGGATGCTGGCATGACTTAAAATATATGTTTGGCGATATCGTAAAAGCACTTTGGATCGGCCGCGACAGCAATCCGCTTGGATTCATTTCGCGCACCGTGATACGAGGCATCGGGATTATATACATTGCTGCGGGCAGATGCAAAACTAAAAAAGCTCACGTCAATTGAAATCGGCAACGCCGATTTTTTTTACCTTAACTTCGTCTTATTCGTATTTCCGTGAACCTTCGATCCGTCGGAGTTTGGCCGCCGGGCAGACCGGCAGGATGCCGGCGGCCGAACCCTTGAAAAAAATGATAGGCTAAAAAGGATTATCCAAGGTGCGGCTTAAGCGCTTCGTATAAAAAAAGCCACTATAATCAATGAAAATGGCTATATTAACGAACCCTAAAATCTCGACCTGACGTCGAAATCCTTTTTCTTTAATACCCGGTTTATGGCCTACGGAAGTTTTACCCGTTTGCCAGCTATTTTACGCGGAATAAAACCTTATGCCAATCCTTGTAGCAGGCTATGCCCTGAAAGGCCAGCCCCCCCATTATGCCAACCACAAGCTGGTCGGAAAAAAAGGCAAAGTTGTAATGGACGGCTAAGGGAATAACACCCAAACCGAGCACCCAATGGTGCAAGTGAAAACGATACCTACCAAGGTCAAATTTCAATGATCTGACAATCCCCTCCTTCCCGGTTTCCTTACCGGCCAAAACAAGGGCGCCGATATACCCGATAACCACACCCAAATAGATTTCTAATGAAATTACGGCTATGGGAACCGCCAGCAAAAAGTTACGTTTGGAAATTTTCATAAAAGATTTTTACGATTTTCACCTGCACGCTGCCTGTTTGGTTCGATCTTTGTTGATGTTTATAATTAGCGCGATTAATTTGTTTTCAAAGAAGCGGCTTTTGCTTGTTTCCAATATTAGATCCTACCTTTTACCTAACTACTGACTACAAATTACCGGAACGGTGGAACAACGAAAGCTGCCTGCGGGGACGCCAGGATTCGAACCTGGAACAAAAATTTTGGAGATTTCCATGATGCCATTTCACCACGTCCCCCGGGCGAACCCAACATCGGAATCTCCGTCATTATAATTAATCGGTTCTAAACCCGCTCCCTATAAGGAAACTGCCGGACCCGCTCCCTGTCCCGCTTAGAATAAATCCAGGGCCGAATTCCGCCATTTGGTTCTTCGCGACCGCCGCGGCAATATCCGATAATTAATTATAATTGATATGGGTTTGTTTGCAACGCCAAGATATTCACAGTTCCGCTTACTTCTTTAATTCCTTGTGTTTTATGCGTTTCCGGCATTTTTTGCAAAATTTGATCAAATCAAGTTTGCCCTCCATCGTTTTCGATTTATGGGTGTTGTAATTGATGTTTTTGCAAATTGCGCACTGCAATTTTACGTATGGTTTCTTTTTTGCTGCCATATTATTAGTTTAAAATGTAAATATCAAGATTAAAATGACATTGCAAAATGCAAAATTCGAGACCGATCGATTTTAAACTTTGCACTGCCATTTTAAATTTTGATTTTTTAACTTTACACTTTTATGAGCCCGAGAGAGGAGTTGAACCTCCGACCTACTCCTTACCATGGAGTTGCTCTGCCTCTGAGCTACCCGGGCTTAAATCAGCTTATAAGCAGGTAAGCAAGAAAGCCAATAAGCTTTTAATCCATTTCGCATTTGAATTATTTACTTACCCGCTTTTTTGCTCTTCTTGCTCTTCTTGCTTGTGCGAGTGGGCTGGGAGGGATTTGCACCCCCGAAGGCGGAAGCCACCGCGTTTACAGCGCGGTCCATTTGGCTACTTTGGTACCAACCCGCTTAAAACCGCCTGCTTTAAAAAAACAAAACGATATCCGCAGGGATAATTTTAACAGTTATAGTATACAGTGTTTGGCAAAAAAAACAAGGCATCTTGGATGCCTTTTACAAACGCTCGCGGTCTCACTTAAAAAACGGCTCCGCTTCACGATAATCTATGATAATCGTGTATTTCAGGTCGCCTTTCCTCGAACTTGAGCTCAAGCCATAACCGGCCAAGTCGATCCTTCCGCAGGCCAGCGCGGGATTATTTTGCCATTGATGGGCCGAATTAAGGGCTTCATTATCGAGCATTGCTTTGTCCTCGACTAACCAAATCTCGCCGTCTCCTTCCTGTATCGCCACTGAAACCGGCGTGACGTTGCCCCATTCATCGCCCACTACGCTTAAGACGGGATAGCCGAATAGCGATAACCCTTTGAAGCTTCCGACGGAACAACCTTCGTCGCTTCCAAGCTTCTTTGCCTTATCCAGCAACCCGCCGGGTCCGTAACCAATCAGCTTTACCATACCAATATCCGCTCCGTAGCTCTGTCTCTCGTTTTAAGCTATCGAATATATAATATAAAAATATGTTATTGTCAACAGTGCCGGTCAAAATTACGGGTTCCGCTTCCGGCCGAGTCCTGCCGAAAAACGCTCTACTCGCTTGTTTTCAAACAGCTTATGCTATTGCGGTTCCAATAAAAAAACAAGGCTTTAAGAGCTGGTTCGTTTTTTAAAAATCAAACGAACATATTGCTCCGCAAGCCATCCTATTCCCAAGGTTATCCCAAAAAAAACGACGGGAAGGTTAGACGCCAAGACTCCGCCGAATAAATTGATCGCGATGAAAATGATCAGCCCTATCCGAGCGCAAGTCCGATACCATATTGTGCTCACAAAAGACAACGTGGCGCCGACGAGAATACCCAGGCAAGCCGCGTTGAATATCATTGTGTTTGTATCCACCATTTCAGACTCCTCCTTTTTTAATCGTTATTAATAAGCAACTCCGCCATAAACCCTATTTCCAGAATTTCTTCGTTCAGACGGTAGATCGCAGGCTTGTTTTCATCTCTTTTAACCAGGCAGTAGCGCACCAGTTTTTCGAGCTGGGCCCTGATTGTTCGGTCGCTCTCTTGGCATAACCCGGTCAAGCCTCTCGCGGTCATCGGGCCGCCGGCATAAAGTTTGCGCAATATCTTCAATCTGACTTTATGAGCAGCCATCGACAACAAATCGCTTTCGCCGATCACGCACTCGACCATCGGCCGGCCGCTTTCAGCATCAATATTTCCCGACATCATCCGCACTGCGACTCTCCCTATGGATTTTTTAAAATACTGTTTTTGTTATCACATAATTATGAATCTTTGGCAAGCCAAAATTACCAGCCGAACCTAGGGCTTTCCAACAGTCTTCCCGTGTTTCTGGCGCCAGGCTTTAACCACCTTGGGATCGCCCGACAGCAATTCGCGCGGTACTTTCCAGTTAATGGCCTTTTGCGGGGAAAAGACCGCGGGGCGCGTGTATTGGGCACTCTCAAAAAAACCGTCTTTTGTACATCTGTCGTCGAGAAATCCGGGTTTTCCGATCACGCCCGGAATCAAGCGCGACACGGTTTCAATGATTACCATGGCCGCGATCTCCCCGCCCATCAAATCGTAATCCCCGATCGAAAGCTCCACATTTGCCATATGTTTGGCTACCCGTTCATCGATACCCTCGTATCGGCCGCAAATAAAAACCAGCTTTTTTTCTTGGGAAAGTTTAGCCGCCATTTTTTGATCAAATCTCTTTCCACGGGGCGTAAGCAGAATTATTTTTGTTCCCCTGGAAGGCAAAAATTTTTTGTTTGCCGGTTTTAAACCGGCAACTTTTTTTAAGGCCCGGAATACGGCATCGGGCTTCAAAACCATGCCATAACCTCCCCCATAAGGGGAATCGTCCACATTTTTATGCTTCTCGAGCGAAAAATCACGCAAATTGCGCGCCGTAATTTTTAGCAGTTTTTTATCGACCGCCCTTTTGAGCAGCGACTCGGTTGCGAATTTTTCCACCAGTTCGGGGAAGATCGTAATTACTTCAAACGTAATCATATTTATTTAAAAAGAAAGGGCATAAACTGCCCTCATAAACCGCGTCCGGCCGTGTCGGCAAATAGCTGGAAATCTCCGATTGCCACGCCGCCCAAGCCGCCAAGGCAAAAAATTGGCGCATTCAACCCGTAATGGAAGGCAATATCCCAGACCAACATCATGACAAGTCCGGCCACAATACCCATTTTCTTTATCAAGGTAAACGGTTTCGCGAAAGCCATACCCAAGCTGCTGAAAAGGCAGACATAAAGGACATAGTTAATAAATAATCCCGATATCAATCCCAACAATAAGGTTTCGATCCAATCCAGATTCATAACCTCACCTACTTATTTATAACTAATTTTGTGGCTGGTGTCAATCAATAAAAGGTTTGCTCCGAAACCCGGGGCCAAACAACGTAAGAAGTTGTTCATCCGGTAAAACAGCCTTCGACACCCCTTTCTTTTGCTTGCTTTTTTTAATTTAGTCAAACCAAAAATCCCGCTTTCGCGGGACTCGTGGTTTGAAATTCAAAACTAGATTTTTAAATCGTCTAGGTCTTCTCCCGCGGTAGGCTTCACTTCCTCGCGTATGTGTCTTCCACCTTCGGGTTCTTCGATCTTAAGGTTCACTCTGGCGTGGTTCTTGAGTCCGATGATTCGGACCAGATTTCTGATCGCCCTCGCCGTGCTTCCGCTTCTTCCGATGATCTGACCCATGTCTTCCGGGTTAACCTTCAGAGAAAGCAAAACACCCATTTCATCAACCGATCGGTTGACCCTGACATCATCAGGATGATCAACCAAAGCCTTAATAACGAATTCTAGGAAATCCTGGTCAACGGTTTTTTTGTCCATGTTCTCTTAAGCCTGATCTGTATTTTAAATCGCTCCAGTAGCCCGACCTTTTCAGCCGATCCCACACGAAACCGGGAGGAGCCGAATCGCTACTTTATCAAATATCTTCTTTTAAGGTATTGCCACGCGTGTTGCGGCAGTCAAAGGAGGTATCCTTTGAAATTCTTATTATCAGGTTCTTCTTGCCAAACCGTGGGATATAACCTGACAATAAAAATTATAGCTCCTGACCTTTGTTTGTCAAATAATAACTAAGCCTTGATTTCCGGCGCCTTGGTTGCCGCCGCTTCTTCTTTCTTTTTTGATTTTTTGTGAACCGCTATTTTTTTGGCATCAAGAAGTTTTTCCGAAACCAACAGATTGTGGATGCTGGGCGAGGGCTGCGCGCCGACGGATAACCAATATTTAATCCGGTCTTTATCCAGCTTGCTTTCTTTTTTCGCGCGATTCAGCGATCCCACTTCCTCGCAAAATTTTCCGGCCGCGGCCGATATTCTTTTATCGACGACGACGATCTTAAAGGAAGGCTGATTCTTTTTTCCGATGCGGTGCAATCTAATTACGAGCATATTTTTTTGTTTTTCCTTATTATCATTCAATTCGTGCTTTAAATCTATCGAATTAAATTATCTTTTTCAACCTTTTATATTAATGTCGATTTTGAAATTTCCGGATAGCCTAAGATCAAAAAATAATCGATCCTTTTACCATCCCTTGGCACCTAGAGCTATTTTCGCCGTTTCTTCCTCGGCTTCCTGCTTGGACGTGCCCCCACCTTTGGCGATAAGCTCGGAACCGATATATACCCCGACAAGAAAACGCTTGTTGTGGTCAGGCCCTTGTTCTTCCAATACCCGGTAGGTCGGCGTTATTTTCATTTTTTCCTGGGCCACTTCCTGAAAACGGGATTTTGAATCTTTATAAAGTTTTTTTTCGACGATCTCGGACAATTCACGCAGCAAGCTTTTTTCGATGAAATCGCTGCAGACGTCATACCCGGAATCCAAATATAAACTTCCGATGAAAGCCTCGTACGTATTGGCCAGGATGTATTGTCTTGATTTGCCTTCTTCTTTCGATTCACCCTTCGACAGAAGAAGAAAATCGCTGAAACCCAGCTTGAACGCGACCGAAGAAATCATTTTAGTGTTGACAAGCGCCGCTCTCCAGCTCGTGAGATCTCCCTCGGATTTACCGGGATGGCTAAGGTACAAATACTCCGTTACCACCAGCTCCAGGACGGCGTCCCCGAGAAATTCCAATCGCTCGTTATTGCCAAGGCCCGCGTGGGGATTTTCATTCAGATATGAACGGTGGATGAACGCCTGGGTAAGCAAATCTTTGTCCTTAAAGACTATTTTCAGTTTGGACTCCAACACCGCGAAATCCTTCGGAGAACAATTTTTATCGTTGCTGGTCATCTGTTTTTTGATTGCTTTCCCCCGGCTCCCCGCACCCTACGCTCCCTTCAACCTTTCCCTCATCATTTTCGGGCGGCTCGGTCTTCGCTATTTCCTTATAAATCGTGCCTAATACGCCATTAATGAACTTCCCGCTGCTATCCCCTCCGAAGTTCTTGCCTAATTCGATCGCTTCATTGATTGCCACCTTGGGCGGAACCGCTTTTTTATCTTCGTAAAGCAGTTCGTACAATCCGATCCGCAAAATATTCCGGTCAACAATACTGATCTGATCGATTGGCCATTGGGGAGCGGCCTTCGCGATTATCTTATCCAAGCCTTCAATCCGGCCTTGAACCCCCTCGGTGAGCTCGAACGCAAAACCTTTTTCCTCCAAACCCGGACCGAACTCTTGCAGGTTCCTTTCTAAAATCTGTTTTAAGTCCCCCAGTTTGCCGGAAAAATCCCATTCGAACAATGATTGCATCACTATTGATCTTGTTAGGTGCCTTGAAGCCATAGAACTTAATGTTTAGTATGATAAACACGCTAAACTATTTAGATCCCTCGGTCTTTTCCGGCGCGACTTCCTTGGCGCCTTCCTTTTCGTGATCTCGAATCTCTTTCTCTTTTGATTTCCTTTCCTTACGGTCAAGCTTTGCCATTACGTTGATAACCTCGCGTCCCTTATAATAACCGCAAGCCGCGCAAACGCGATGAGGTAAAACATCCTTACCGCACTTTAAACATTTGGAAAGCGACGGGCTTTTCAAAAATAAATGCATCCGGCGTTGGTTCCGGCTTGATTTTGTATGTCTTTTTTTCGGTACGCCACCCATGGGATTTAACTATGATCACCCGCAGACCGCAATCGGCCATCCGCGAAGATTCATATTTGTTTAATCTTTTTCCCCGGTCAAGTCTGGTTGGGAAGTAAAAGAGTATTGGAATCAATACTCGCCTATCATAACAGATAATTAAAAAAGTTCAAGACCCCGTCTTCTTGCCGGCGAAACGACCGGCCGCTGACATCATCTCTCCGGCGCTTTTGCCCTTATTGCGCCACAACAGTCAACTCACCGCTAAAAACGCTCAATTCATCGGAAGGAGCACTGGAATAAAAATTATACACCGCGTTCTTTGTCGGCAAACTGCCGACCGTAAACATTTTGAAACCGCCGGCTTCGACGATCATGCTGTCTACTCCCAAATCATCGATCTTGAACGAATGGGGCTTGGTTCCGGTATTGCGTAATGTAATTGTCACGTCGTCGTTAGTGGTTACTTTAAACGAATTATTGACAAAACCATTGTCGTTTACTTCGATATCGATGTTTTTCTCTGTTTTAACCGCTTGATCCCCGGGTCGAAAAGTTCCGGTCTTGTCCATAACAACAGGGGCATTGCTTTTCAACGACCCGGAACATTTCATACTCACATCGTCCAATCTCATATTCAAATACAAAAGAATCCCAAGGGTCCAGATGATCGTGAAGGTAAGACAAAAATTCAAAATAAAACTGAGCAGTAAATATAAACTCGCTTTTTTTTCTTCCATATTTTTTGACTTTCGTTTATATCGTAATCCGATCGCGCCTCATCGGTAATTTTAACGAGATTAACATTAAAATCTATTTTTGTTTTTATGTGGCGCTGGCGACCAGTTGTTTATTTATGAATTATACCTAAATTTTTCTCCCGATGCAAAATCGACCGGAACAATCTTGAATCTTAGCGGGTTTTCAAGGTTTTTGATCGACCGACAAGGAATGCGATGCCGCGCAGGTATAACCATCGGAATCCGTTACGGACAATTCGATTTTTTTGATACCGTTGGTCAAAAAAACCGTTTTCGTTCCCGGCTCGTACGAGATGGCCGGCATTCCTCCTTCAAAAGACCATAACCATCGGACCTTGGACGACTTTCCGTAAATCTCGGATCCGTCGATGAACTCAACCTCATCTTGCGCCACCGGAGACTTGGGGATCCATACGAAACTCACTTTCGGATAAGCGTGCATTGGCGCATCAAACGGAGTACCCGATGACCAATTTGAAGCCACTCCGGCTTTATCCCAAGCTTTAATGCGCCAATAATAACGTGCGCCCCAAACGAACTTTCCAGCTGGCGTGGCGTAATTGGTATTTTCCGACAATATTTTTCCCGAATCGTGGACCAAAAGCGAAAAATCCGATCGTTCGCTTATCTGGATCTGATACGCGGCCTGCTTTGAACTTTTCACCCCCGACCATTTCCAGTAAAGGATGGCAGCCGGCCCGGACCCGGAAGCGCAATAATCCGTTTGAACGGAAGCTCCCGCGATCGCCTCCGGAATAGCCACTTTGCCGAGATTATCGTCGATTGTCGCTTTTTGATAGGCCATTGACCATTCCAGGGCCGATTTACCGCTGACATCGGCCACGATACCGCTATACTGAACATAAAAACGCACGGGTCCGCGCCGGGAAAAATTTTCGGGTAGCTTAAAAGACTGATGGAACTCAACGCTGTAATCACCGGAATTTACCGTCCCTACGGTATCGGGAATTTCCAATTCTCCGATTTTGAAGACTTGATTATACGGATCCTCGGTGATCGAAAACTTCTCGGCGGCGGACACCTTGCCGCAAACTTCCGGAACGGCGCAAACCACCGGTGAACTTTGACAGCTTCCGGCGGGCCGTCCATAACAATCGGCCAGTTCGGGATCGCTGTCAGGGGTAACGAAAAATGTGATCTTGGCGCACTTACCCATGCCCGTGATACTACCCGGATACCAGATCCGCCCGTCGAAGATAATTTCTTCGCTTGAGGAAAAAACGCTCTCCGGAACCGGCTTGTTCAAAGTGACTGCTACATGTTCCTCGGAACAACGAGCTACGCCATAAGCACCAAAAACAATGTTCGGGACAAAGATTGCCAAAACGGCAGTTATTGATATTAATTGGAATTTCCGATTCATTTTGGGGGTTTAAAGCGTCTGTTCTGTTTATCGATTTCGTTGAACTGGTCCAAAAGACCGCCCAGGGAATCGCCATCCAGAATTTTTTTCGCGGCGGCCTTTTGCCTTTCTCTTTCTCTCTCTTTTTGTTTTTTCTTTTTTTTCAGCCAGAAACGGAGCGCTCGGAGACAATAAACCATGACCAGAACCAGGATCACGCCGCAAAACACGAAAATGTACAGCGAGAATCGGACAAAGAACAGGGACCAAAAATTAGGCAAAACGGGCACCGGCAGCTCTCTCGCATTTTGATTTCCCGCTTCAATCTCCTTTTTATCGCGGGCAAAAAATTCGTAAGTATCCGCTATCCGTCCGTCAAAAATAACCTGAACCGCAACCCTTGGGTTAAGCGCTTCTTTGATTATAGGAAGCCGTAATGACGCCTCTCGATCCGATGGCCTAACTATCTGCGATCTCTCGCCGGCCAACTGACCCGCCTGATCAAAAATCCGGGCGGTGATAAGCGCTTTTTTCGGCTGCTTCCCATCCCAATAGTACGGCGCGAAACCGACTTTCAGAACCGCTATCCCATCCGAGAAATAAGCCTCTTTGTCAAGAGAAGCAAAAAAAATCTTTGCGTCCCCCAGCGGATTTTTCACCACCCACGAATAACTCAAGCTATTGGAAAAAATATCCCCGGACCCCCGGTTAACGACTCTGACCGTGGTTTCATAGCGACCGGGAGCGCCGAACGGAGGCAGTGCGTACGTTATTGTTTCACCTTCATCCGTGCCAAGAGCCAAAGGCAGTTCGGTTTCGCTTTGCAACCGGCCACCCTCCCCGGTAGTCGTAAAGCGGATCACTTGAGCGATCATATCCTTGCGTTCCAAACCCGCCGGCCGCGTCAAAACAAAGTGGACTTCCGGTTTTGAGCCCGCGACTACCAGGCCAGGATTAGAGGATATTATCTGGGGCACGTAACCCAGGTTAAAAAAAACGCCGGTGGGCACCGATTTTACCGGTTTATCCGACCAAGCTAAAATCGTTCCCAGTGAATTCTCCACCCTGACTCGAAGGACGAATCCGCCGGCGGCGCCCGACAAACCACCTTCCAAATCAGACGATACCGCGTCGGGGAGTTTGTAGGGCATCCAATAAGAAAAATTGAATGTTCTTATTTCTTTTTGACCCAAGGAAAAGGCATCGCCATATCGCGAATCTATGATTTTTTGCGAACCGCCGATCGTTTGTAATAAAAGATAATTGAAGCGCAGATCGCTAACCGGGTTTTGGTCGTAATTCCATAACGTAACCGCACCGGTCGTTTTGGCGCCCGGCTCGATCTGGACCTTATCCAGCCGGTAATCGGAGAAATATATCGCGGGAAGATCGAAAGCGCTGACGTTTTGAACCCGGAAAAACAACAGACTTAAAATACAAACGATGAACTTTATCGTTTTTCGCCGATTAACGACACTATGCGAAGACATAGGAAATATGGATTGGCCGCCACCCGGGGCGAAGCCACCCGCGCTCGGCCGCAAACGATCCTCTTGCCTTAAAAAACCAATACGCAATATACTGGTAATTCCGCCAATGAATTCTAAGCAAACTTCGATCGTTTTTTGCAGGCTGTCCATTGGCGTGATTTGTGGAAAACCGCGGCTTGGCGCGGCTAAGAACAAAAAAAGTTTAATTGGATCGGCCGATTTAAACATTCCGATCCGCGCGGCGAGATTTCTCGGCGAAATGGCTTATCTGAGATTTTTCGCCGGACAATCGGTCAGTCTTTTTTTAAATTATCCCACAATCGGGCAACCGGGGCAAATGTTTTTCGGTGTACCGGCAAAACACCCAAAGTCTTCAAAGCCTGAAAGTGTTGTTTGGTCCCGTAGCCTTTATGTTTCGAAAACCCGTATCCCGGATACTCTGTTTCATATGCTTCCATCAACCGGTCGCGCGAAACTTTAGCGATAATGCTCGCCGCCGAAATCGAAAAGACCAATCGATCCCCGGAAATCACGGAAAACTGAAGCAAGCTCGATTTTAAGCCAAAATTTCCATCAATGACCAAGCACGAACGATCAAGGTTAAATGCGGGGTAATTCTTCGCGGCGCGTTCGGCCAGGCACCCAACCGCTTTTAACATCGCCAACTTCGTCGCTTCCAGGATATTGATCCGGTCGATCGTTTCGCTCGAAGCGCTGGCGCATCCCCACAAAATATCGCCGCGGTTCGTGAGATCAACAAATAATTCCTGTCTCGTCGAAGCACTCAACTGCTTGGAATCACGGACCTTTTCTAAAAGACGACAAAAAACCGGATCACGCGCGTTAAAATCGGTGAAACAAACTGCCGCCGCGAAAACCGGTCCGGCCAAAGGCCCCCGGCCGGCTTCGTCGATACCGATGGCGAACCCCGCTCCGCCGCTTAAAACATTTTTTTCGTATTGAAACCGGTCGTGAATCATTTTCGTAAATAATCCGATCATCGCCACCCGAAAGTCGAAAACGCTATTTCGGTAATATTTTTTAGCGGCAATCTGGGTCGGCGCGACCAACCCATCACCCTAGTCGCCAAAACACGCCGTCCGTCGTTTAAATACCGCCTAGGTTAAAACTATGGGTTGCCAAACTGCCTTTTCTTTTTTTTGGATTATACTATAATTATATAATAAATCAGTTAATCAAAACAGAAAAAAGCTAAACGGGAAAGAGGAATTTTTTTGTGTTCTCAACATTAGGCAATTAATAAGTTATGGAGGATAGAATACTTAATAAAGCAGATATAGACAACGAAATCGATACGGCGATCATGGAACGACGCGAGGCTAATTTCATGGGCAAGCGCTTGGAATGCCTGGCTCTCGCCGAAAAAAACATCGATGTCGGGCTCAACCTCCAGGATAGCGTCATATACGGAAACATCTTTCTGTCTGATACCGCGATCAACGGGAATATCGATCTTTCGGGCGCAACGGTCGCCGGATCTCTATTTTACGGCCGGGGAAAGTTGATGGGCAACCTTTCTCTCAGAAAAGCTAAGATTTCGCAGACCATCAATCTGGTCGGGATCAATATCACCGGTTCCGTTTATGGACAAAACGCCAAAGTAAGCGGCTTCATCAGCCTTACCAAAGCGGTTATCCTGGGAGACATCGATTGCGCTAAAATCGAAGTGCGTGATTTTACCAAAGATGATCTTACCATCAAGGGCGATATTTATCTTAAAAGCGCCCAAGTCAACGGTTATTTCAGTCTGGAAGACGCCGTAATATGGGGAATGGTAAATCTCGAGAACGCGCTGGTGAGAAAAAAATTGAACCTCGCAAACGCGATCGTCAAGGAGAGCATCTTCCTGAAAAAATCGATCATCAAAGAAGGGTGCGATCTCACGGGCATTGCCCCGGAAAAAGTGATCCGTTAATCCGTTGAACGGATCCGATAAAGGAAAAAGGCCAATACCGATTTTTACATCAGACTCATCAAACAACCGGCAACGGTCGGTTTTTATGGCCGAAAAAATATGAAATTTACCCATCTCCACGTCCATTCGCATTACAGCCTGCTTGACGGCATGGCCCAAATCGACCCGCTGTTGGACAAAGTAAAAGCTTTGGGAATGACTTCAGTGGCTATCACCGACCATGGCAACATGTACGGTGCCGTGGAATTCTACAACAAAGCCAAAAAACGCGGCCTGAAACCCATTATCGGTTGCGAAGTGTACGTTGCCTATGAAGGACGGGAACAAAAAAGACCGGGCATCGACGATGTCCGTTATCATCTGGTTTTGCTGGCAAAAAACGATCAGGGATACCGGAATCTGGTAAAATTAGTCACCAAATCCCATTTGGAAGGTTTTTATTATAAACCGCGCGTCGATGAGGAATTGCTTTCCCGATACGGACAAGGGTTGATCGCGATGTCAGCCTGCGTGCAGGGAAAAATACCCCGCCTGATCTTGTCAAAAAAAATGGACGAAGCGACGGCAACCGCCCTGCGCTACCAGGAATTTTTCGGACCGGGCAATTTTTACCTCGAATTGCAATACCATAAACACATACCTGAACAAGACACGGTAAACGCCGGACTGGTCGAGGTCGCCAAAAAAACCGGGATCGGACTGGTCGCCACCAACGACTGCCACTATTTGGACGCTGCCGATTCCGAAACCCAGGATATTCTGATGCTGATCAATACGGGGGCCGACATCAACGACCCCGGCCGTCTGACGATGAAAAACGAAGACTTTTCGATGAAAAGCCCGCGACAGATGGCCGACGAATTTAAGGATTTTCCGGAAGCGATCGCCAATACCCAAAAAATCGCGGATCTCTGCGAGTTTGAATTTGAACTGAAAAAAACCAAGCTGCCGAAGTTCGACGCGCCGGAGGGTAAGACTACGGAACAATATTTACGCGAATTATGCGTTGCCGGAATGGAACAACGCTACGGTGCCGATCCGAAAAAGGAAATTATCGAACGCTTTGAATATGAATTCGCGTCGATTAAACAACTTGGTTTTGTCGAGTATTTTTTGATCGTCCAGGATTTCGTCAATTGGGCGAAAAAAAACCGGATCGTTGTCGGTCCGGGGCGCGGTTCCGTAGCCGGCTCGCTCGTGTCTTATCTGCTCAATATCACCGAATTGGATCCGCTTAAATATGGCCTGATCTTTGAACGGTTTTTAAACCCCGGCCGCATGCAGGTTTCCCTGCCCGATATCGACATGGATTTTGCCGATCGGCGGCGGCCGGAAGTCATCGAATACGTCGCTCAAAAATACGGACACGATCACGTGGCGCAAATCATCACCTTCGGGACTATGGCCGCCCGGGCCGTGGTACGCGACGTCGGAAGAGTTCTTCAGTATCCCTACAGCTACTGCGACCAACTGGCGAAAATGATCCCGCTGGGCATGAATCTTTCCGAAGCCTTGAAAAAGAACGACGAATTAAGCGCGTTCGTTTCAGCCGATGAAAAGGGGCGCCGCTTGATGGATTTCGCCCAAAAACTGGAAGGCTGCGCGCGCCACGCTTCAACCCACGCTTGCGGAGTAGTCATCTCCCCCATCCCGCTGGATGAAATCGTTCCGGTGCAACACCCCACCGCCGACGACAACAGCTTGGTTTCCCAATACGAATGGCACGCCATTGTTGATATGGGCTTTTTGAAAATGGATTTTTTGGGGTTAAAAAACTTAACCATTATCGAAGACACCCTGTCGCGGATTTACGTGGTCCACAACAATAGTCTCGACTTAAAAGGCATACCGATGGATGATCGCGATACCTACGCCTTAATGCAGCGCGGAGACACCGTAGGGGTGTTCCAGCTTGAAAGCGCGGGAATGCAGCGGTATTTAAAACAACTCAAGCCGACCCAATTCGAAGACATAATCGCCATGGTCGCCCTTTACCGCCCGGGTCCCATGCAATTCATCCCGGAATTCATCGAAGGTAAGAACGGCTTAAGAACGCCGGTTTATTTGCATCAAAAACTCGAATCAATTCTGGGACCCACTTATGGTATCATTCTTTACCAGGAACAAACTATGAGGATCGCCCAGGAATTAGCCGGATTTTCGATGGCCGAAGCCGATACTCTCCGCATGGCCATCGGAAAAAAGATCAAAGATCTGATGGCGGCCTCGAAGCAAAAATTCATCGATGGCTGCCAAAAAAACGGCATCTCGAAAAAAAACGCGCAAGAAATCTGGAGTTGGATCGAGCCCTCGGCTGATTATTCGTTCAACAAAGCACACGCGGCCTGCTATGCGATGGTTGCCTACCAAACGGCTTATCTCAAGTCCCACTTTCCGGTGGAATTCATGGCCGCCCTCATCACCTCGGAAAAGAACGACGTCGAACGCGTCGGCTACCTGATCGGAGAATGTAAAACCATGGGAATCGAAGTATTGCCGCCCGATGTCAACGAAAGCTTCCGGGGCTTTACGGTCATACCAAAAGCGACTAAAATCCGCTTCGGCCTAACGGCTATCAAGAACGTCGGCGAGAATTTAGTCGAGGACATCGTCCGCGTCCGCAAGGAAGCCGGTCACTTCGCCAGTATCTTCGATTTCATGGAAAGGATCAATCCTAAAACCGTCAACAAAAAATCCTTGGAAGCCTTGATCAAGTCCGGAGTTTTCGACCGGATGGGCGAACGGAATTCCCTTCTGGTAAATATCGATAAGTTGCTTGAGATAGGACGCGAGATTCAAAAAAACAAATCAAACAACCAGATGGGACTGTTTGGCGGCGTCGGAAAACCAACACTGGCCAAATCGACAGTCCAACTCGAAAAAGCGCGGGAGGCTTCAAAAGCGGAAAAACTGATCTGGGAAAAAGAACTTCTCGGCTTGTTCGTCACGTCCCATCCTTTGGAGGAATACCGAACGGCCATGGAAAAAAAATGCATGGAGATTGCCCGCGTGAAAACCAGCCAGGCGAACCGCCTGGTTAAAATAGGAGGCGTGATCACCACAATCAAAAAAATCTTAACCAAGTCGGGAAAACAAATGATCTTCATGGGTTTGGAAGACCTCACCGACAAGATCGAGATCGTCGTCTTTAATTCCGTTTTGGAAAAAAACGCTCTGGCCCTCCAGGTCAATAAGGTTGTTTTCGTTTATGGCCGGACGGATAGCCGCGATGGAGAAATAAAAATAGTGGCTGACAACATCGAGGTAATCATCGAAGTCTCGCCCCAATTCAGCCGCGACGTACTCTAATAATCCGGGACAAAAAAACGCCCGATTCATTTTAGGGCGTTTTGTGTTTGGCCAGAGGTTGACACCATGCTTTTGGCTATTTCGGGTATGACTTCGTCGAAAGCCTGCGATAAAAGAGCGATTTCGGTTTTTCCCTCGGTAACCCGGGCCGAATCTTCATCTAGACAGATAAGTTCCATCATGGCCGGATTGGCCAGAATCCGGTGAATAGTCCGGTCCATCCGCGAAAACAATTGATTGCCTTCGCTATATTGCATAATTTTAATCTGGTCATAACCTCGAAGCCTGACGGACTTTTGTCGAAATACCCAAACCGCGTTGCTTAGTCTAACATATTTTAGCGCCAATTCCGGATCGGTCGCCAAGACCTTATTTTGAACGTCTTCGAAAAATTTAATCCGTTCAAGCAATTTGTCGCCCAGCCTCATTAAGCTAACGATTTCCATTATCGGTCACCTTATTCATCTAAATAGATTTCTCTCCTCCTGTCAAGATTGGCAGGGAAAGTTTTTGGAGGTATGATAATTCAATGGAAAAATCTATGAAAAACACGGAAAAACCCAGCGAACAAGACATCGGTATCGCGCGCCATTCGATGGCTCATGTTTTAGCTTATGCCGTCGCGGAACTTTATCCGGGCGTTAAGCTAGGCTTCGGTCCGGCCATTGAAAATGGTTTTTATTATGATTTCGATTTTACCGCCCTCAACCTCTCCCTGGCCCCGGAAACGCTTTTGAAGATCGAAAAAAGAATGCGCGAGATCCTGAAACAGCGCCTTGACTTTCAAAAAATCGAGGTAGCCGCCGCGGAAGCAAAGGAACTGTTCAAAGACCAACCATTCAAATTCGAATTGATCGAGGATCTTGAAAAACAGGGCCATTCAACCGTTTCTTTATATAAGACCGGCAAATTTACGGACTTATGTTCTGGTCCGCATGTCAAAACAACGCGCGACCTGGCCCTCGATGCTTTCAAATTGAAACGGCTGGCCGGAGCCTATTGGAAAGGAACGGAAACCAATCCAATGCTTACGCGGATCTACGGCGTAGCCTTTAAAACCAAAATCGAGCTTGATGAATACCTCTTGAGAGAAGCCGAGGCGGAAAAACACGACCATCGAAAATTAGGCCAACAGCTTGACCTATTCATATTTTCCGATCTCGTGGGCAAGGGATTACCCCTCTTCACGGAAAAAGGCTCTATTATCCGCCGTGAATTGGAAAATTTTATCGTGGCCGAAGAAATCAAGCGAGGTTATAAGCATGTGTACACGCCCGAGCTTGCCAAGGTCGACCTTTACCGCAAATCGGGCCATTACCCTTATTATAAAGATACGATGTATCCGGTAATGAAGGTCGATGAAGAAGAATTGATCTTGCGGCCGATGTCCTGCCCCCATCATTATCAGCTCTATGCCAACAAACCGCGATCTTACCGCGAGTTGCCTTTTCGTATCGCCGAGCTCGCCAAATTATATCGCTATGAAAAATCGGGGGAATTATCCGGGCTGGTGCGTGTACGCCAATTCTGCCTGGCTGACGGGCACATTATTTGCACTAAAGAACAAGCAACGAAGGAAATCAAAGGCGCGCTGGATCTTATCGAGTTTTGCACCAAAACCCTGGGTTTAAAAAAGGGAACCGACTATCGGTACCGCCTGTCGCTAGGCGATCGGAACGACGAGAAGAAATACTGTAAAGACGATGCCTCTTGGGATTTCGCGGAAAATCTACTCAGAAGCGTGCTGGAAAAACGCAAGTCGGCATTTTTTGAAGCGGAAAAAGAAGCGGCGTTTTACGGACCGAAGATCGACATCCAGATGAAAAACATCAGTGGTAGGGAAGAAACCGCCTTTACGGTCCAATACGATTTTGTCGGGCCTAAACGTTTCTCCCTGTCCTACATCGACAAAGACGGCACAAAACAAGAACCGATTGTCATTCACCGTTCTTCGATCGGCTGCATTGAACGTATTATGGCATTCCTGGTCGAGCATTATGCCGGAAACTTGCCACTGTGGCTTTCGCCGGTGCAAGTAGCGGTTCTTCCGGTCGGTAAAGCTCATCAAAAATACGCCAAGGAGATATTAAATTCGCTCAAAGATGACGGATTCCGAACGGAACTTATGGACAGCGCCGAAAGCGTCGGCAAGAAAATCCGCGAAGGAGAAACGCGAAAAATCCCTTATCTGCTGATCGTCGGCGACAAAGAAGTGAAATCAAAATCGGTGAGTGTGCGCCGTTCGGGCAAAGGCGACATCGGGCAGGCCAAATTAAAAAAATTCCTCGAAACTATCCTGGTCCAAAGGGAAAAAAAGCAGTAATCGAAAGTTTTAACATCACTAACGCATTCTCCATTAAAAGTCGAGGATCAATAATATAGGCAATCAGGTTAAAAAGCCTGATATTTAAAGTTAAAACAAACAATCAAAAAAATATGTGTTTAAGAAAAAATATTGTGCTTGTTTCTACCATTTTGGCTCTATTAGCCATACCGATTATTTACGCGCATGCAGCCAGCTTAGACGAGATTCAGTCGCAGATCAATTCGATCATGCAGCAGATAGCCACGCTAATCAATTCATCCGGGCAGGCATCGCTAAACTCATCAAGTCCGGTCTGCATCGGAACGCTTATCGGCAGTGATTGCACGAAAGCCGGCGGCAAGTTTGTTTGCACGGGTTGCTCGACAGACACGGTAAATTGCACCGCCCTGCCCTGCTCCTGCGTATGTTCTCCGTGCGCGAATGAGGGCGAACTTTCTTATATGGCCACTTCCGCTTACGAAAAACAACCTCATTCCTGTTGCGCCGGATTAACTGCCGTCATGAATGCCGAATATACCGGTTCGACATGCGCCGCGCCCGGCAACGGCACACAGCGTTGCGTTAAATACGGCGACGGAAAATGCGATAAAGGGAAAGGAGAAAACGAATGTAACAGCCTTAAAGATTGCCCTTATCCATCACCCGTCTGCGGCAACAGCCAGTGCGAAACCGGCGAGACCGCAACCAGCTGTCCCCAAGACTGCGGCAAGTCATGCGAGGAATCTTGCAAGGCGCAAGGCTACACCTACAGTGCTTGCAACAGCTACGCGGTTACGGCCGGCACGTCGCAATGCAAGGAAGGATAT
>Ga0114951_10001039_pt1 | contig 36227 bp, 42 predicted proteins | sample AM7aDNAmetaG_FD_88677 | JGI IMG/M metagenome (GOLD analysis project Ga0114951, IMG submission 88677) | Freshwater microbial communities from Finland to study Microbial Dark Matter (Phase II) - AM7a DNA metaG | ecosystem: Environmental > Aquatic > Freshwater > Lake | place: Finland: Lake Alinen... | reverse complement strand
GCTTGTGCTCCAAACAAGCTCGGTGTTTTTTCTGCTCATTTCCGAAGATTTGATATGATTTCAAACCGTCTGGTACAGCCAAAACCGCCCGTTTTGGTACACTTTCAAACCGTCGCTACCAAATCACTCCCCCGAGGGAGAATGAGGGAAAAATAGGCTTGTTTTTCTCTGAAATTAGCAAAAATTTAGCATAATCTGCTCAAATCCCCAGAAAAACAAAAAAGGAGTTACGAAATTATTTCTCGTAACTCCTTTGTTTGCCTATAGAAAAAATCGGGGCGAAAGGATTTGAACCTTCGACCGCACGCACCCCAAGCGTGTGCGCTACCAGGCTGCGCTACGCCCCGATGATAAGGGATTTGAAAATGGAGCGAGAGTATATCAAATATCCGTTTCTCTGTCTTCCCTCTCTTGATTTCACAGGGATTGTCGCTCAATAGTTAGTTTCATAAATGGTAATGCCTTTATCAATTTTTGTACACGGTTGTTTTACCATTCGGGGAAAAAGATCGGAAAGTAGGCATTATTTAGGCAAGACGGTGTACCCACCACCAAACACACGCACCCCCTCAGGGTGTTTTACCTAGGATGATTCTGGACTTTGCCTAGCCTTTGCCTACTTCAGAACCTTTTTTTAGGCAAACCGTTCGCTTTGGGCCCCGTACAAACTACGCAATGGAACTTTGTCGAGATTTACAGCCCGGGAAGTAAGGAACGACACCGCACGGATAGAATGTTCGGATGGATTCTGGGGGCGCAACAGGGGTTGGACAATTCCAAGGAGTTACTTCAGTTTCCCTTGCCGATTTGGTGGCCACCAGATAAAGAATGCCTTAGCCTTAATCGTCTGTCGGGGAACAAATCCCCATTGTCGGCTGTCAGCAGAATGAGCGGAATTATCACCTAAGACAAAATACGAATTTTGTGGGATCTGGATAACCATTCCAGACTTTCCGTATTTCCAATCCTCGACATTAAAATAAGGCCGATCCATTGGAAATTCGGGCGCAACCAAAAGCTTGTCATCGATGTAGATGTGCCCGTCTTGGATTTTGAGTTTTTCGCCGGGCAATCCTACCACACGCTTCAGGAAATCCTTTCTCGGATCTAGCGGATACTGAAACACGACCAAGTCCCCACGCTTTGGGTTCTCATGTCTGTAGATCCACTTATTCACAAAAATCTTATCGCCTGAATGAAGAGTCGGAGACATGGATTGCGTAGGGAACTTATACGGAGCAAGAAAAAAAGTCCGTATGGTGATGGCTGATCCGGCACTAAAAATAAGCGGGAAGAACCAAAGAATAATCACACCGCTTACCATCTTTTTATGGAATCTTGAAAATATATTTCCAGTCCCACCGTTTATCCTGACCGCATTGCTGTAAGCATCGTTAAGGATAAACAGCTTGATCACGGGATCAATTATATGCGCCGCAATGACACCGAAAGGCTTGGGCAAAATGCCGAGAAAAGCGGGGGCAAAAAAGTAGATCGCCATGAAGCCTATCGCTTTCCCAATCTGAGAATTGTAAATCTGCCCAATTCCCGGAAGGCATAACGACAAGAAAACCGCAAGGAAAGGCTGCTTTTTTACAACAGGGATGCTGGCATTATTTTCCTGATTAAATTTTTTAGCAGTCTTGTAAGAATCAAATAGGACATATATTCCCAATGCGGTCCCAAAAAGACCTACTACGATGGGGGTGACAAAGCTTGCTCCAAACAAGACCCTGACAATTGAAAAGATTAATGCTGCGCCGAAACCGATTGTAAGCAGAATAAAAACCAAACCTTTGGTCTTCTGCTCAGCATAGATTTGCCCAATGCCGGGAAACACACAGGATAGAACTACTGCAAGCCAAGGATCTTTCATATATCAAATATCGGCTACCCCAAAGGAGACATTAGGGGTTTTTGGTGGCAGATCATCTCTGTACGGTCCAAACGAAAGCACTCCACTCGCTTTGTACGCCCCCGAGAGCCTCCTGAGCGAGGTTTTCGATCTTGTCCCCCATTACCACACCGCCGATAACGCCCGCAGCGGTATTGCTACACCTACTCACACCCTTCCACGCCATGTTAACGGCAATCCAAAGGGCGATATTGCCCGTGGTTGATGCTATGTCCTCTTCCGCTTCGGATGTTTACGGTTGATCCGGCGTTCCAATTCCGCAATGTTTTGGTCACGACCTTCGTTCTTCAGAAATGTCTCGATCAGCCGCTGTGCTTGCAACAGCCGATACTGTTCGGCATCGTTTTTTTCATTCATGGTGAGTCACCTCCCTCCCGATTTTCTTTTTCCTCATGTCACACATCCATTGGTCTTGAACGGGTCTGTATCCCGTAATGCCCATTCGGACACCTATAGAGATGATGATGCCCGAATCGAATTTTTATAGGCGTGGTAACGATACGGATCGCCCTTGTGACCTGTACCGGTTTTTTCGATCAGTTTCTTCTCACAGCAATCCCTTAGTACATTCTTCAATTGGGTGTCGGATGGCTTTGAAACGAACAAAGAGTCCATAATCTCCTCTTTGGTTCTGCCCGGAGGAGTTTCAGGAAGGAGGGCAAGCACTTCGTTTTTCACTTCGGAGAATTCTGCCTGTCCCGCATCACCAAGGCTGACATATCCTTGACCGTCTTCACTTAGTTCAATGACATGCTCTTGTGGCGTTTCTGCAAACCGTGAGTTGGACACGATTTTCCGCTGGTTCTTGTGCTGTTGCATACGCCGCAATTCTAAAGCTATATCTACCGCACCCAACAAAGCACCAGATCCACGATGGGCATTTCCTTCCTCTCCGGGATTCTTGCGAAGGTGGTGCAGCAGAAGAGCAGCGAACCCATGCTGTAAAACAATCTTGTGTAACCGCTGAATGGCATTCAAGACATCGGGGGCGGTATTTTCATCCCGCACACCCCAGAAGGCGGGTAGGGTGTCCATGATGAGGAGAGCGATGTTTTCCTTCTCAGCAGCCAATGATATCTGGCTGATCGTCTCCTCCCAGTCGGAAACCTGAAATCTTTGTATGATCAGGATTTCCTCCTTGTTGAGGCCATGTCCTAAAAACCGTCTTTGTAAGAAGGCGGGGTTTTCCTCGGTCAAGATCAGGATTTTTTTCTTATCACCGTTGAACCCCGTAGGCAGCGAAAGGAAGTCCGTGCCATTGATCAAGGCTCGCAAAAGATAAGTCAGGAGTGTGGTCTTGCCTACCTTGGGGAGGCCGGACAAGAGAACAATATAGCCGAGGGGTAAATAGCCGTACCATAACCAGTCAAATTCGGCTGATTCCTGTTCTGCCAGATCCTTGGCAGAAATCCATTTGGGCATACACACATTCTTATGGATGCCCGAATCGAATTCTCCTGAAGGATATCGCATCATGGACCTAGAAATGGATGCGACCTCGGCTGGTTCGATGGGTGGGTTACAAGCATTCCTGTTGATGACTAATAAAGCACCCTCGATGCTCTTCTGGTCCAATCCTCTATTTCTCAACGATCCGGCAATGCTCGTAAGAGTGATCTGCCTCGTACCACTCAGAATTTTCCCTCCAGCTGAAAAAGAAGCAACGGTGGGAGAAGAAACGACCTTCTTCCCGCTCACAAGGGTCACGAGCCAATCCGCAATCTCGGAAACTTTATTCGTCCTAAGCGGTACAACATCCGATAGAAACCGATAGCTGGAGGAAGGCGGACAAACTACATATGCTCCCTCGGCTCTCAACTCTCCAATGTCAGGTAGCGGTCTGGTTTTTGGATTCGGACTTGTGTCCCAAAAATAAAGGTGCAACCCTCCGCTTGGAGTTTCCACCACCCTCGTTCTTTTAATGAACTCCTTGCCCTTGAACCGTTTGGCAATTTCAAGATTGTCGATATCGATGACTGTCAAACCACCGCTAACCTTGCCACATATAACCGCAATGTCGGCATCTGGATACTCTACCCACCACGCTTCAACCTGAGCCTCGGTAGGCCGATGTTCTTGAAACTCTTTCCATTGGAACAACGATCTTTTGTTCCGCACCGGTATTACCGAATACCCTCCTCGTAAAAGCTGAAGAGCCTGTTGCTGTTTGGGATTGCTCCGTTTCATTTTTTGCTCCTTTTGTTTTTGAATGAAAAACCACCCCTTTCAACTGAAGAGGTGGCCAGTCTAATGAGCAAAAATAGATTGGCAACGAGCCTTGAAAGTTAAGGTTTTTTGGGTGAATTCTGGCGTGATTTTAGACGGGGATTACTGGGAAATAGCTGTGGATTTTTGTATTTTTAGGTACATTTAGGTCTTTTTAGGTTTTTTATTTTTCCGGCGAATCTTGGATTTTCGCTTCAGGTTCAAAACTCCAGAACGAACACCGTATTCAATCAACTCTTTCCGAGTCACAGGATCTCTGAGAAGAATTGTCTCGTCCTCATCTCCTCTTTTATGCAGTTCAAAAAACGCTTTCTGAAGATCGCCTACAAACCCGAGATTCTCAGCGATTTTTCTCAAATCTTTTCCAACACCATCACTCTCCGGTTGAGCATCTTTTCTCTTTGCATGAAGGGATTCCTTTGAAAATGTTCGGTTGGGGTGATTGCAAAGGTATTTAATCACCCAAGCGTTCTCGGAATCCCTATGCGGTCTGCATATCTTGGTTTCATTGATAAGAACTTCACCCGCTTCGTTCATGGAAACTCTGTATTCGATCGGTGAAGACACCGCCTTTTTTTGAGAATGAGAAGCAGCTGAAGAACCCACCTTTTGTTGACCGTATGGCATCATAGCGACCTTCAACTGTTTCGCATATTCCGTCAACGCTTCTTGATCCACAACTTCAATGTCCCATCTGGAATAAGAATTCCCGTGCTGTTCGTGACGCACTTCAACTACCTTCTCCTTGAGCAGAAACTCGATCACCTTGTTTCTTGCAAGAATATGCCTCCAACGATCATCAAAAGAAGCGATCTTAACATGGTGCGAATCCGAGATGGCACACTCGTCATGAATCTCTTGGATGGTGGCTGCCATCATTCGCAGATGAGACAAACCCATATCGGCGAAAATATTCTTTTGCTTGGGGTTTTTACGGTTGCGCTTGGTCTTCTTCTGCATTGCGGTCACGCACTCATTGTTGTAAGAATAAATCACAGCTGGAAGAGCATGCAACAACTCCCCCTTCTGGTTTATCTGTCGGCTTATTGTTCGGTCTACTTGAGAGTCAACGAACAACACCAACCCAACCTTCTGTAATCTGAGCAGCTGTAACGCCCGTCTTTATCCCTACCAGCAGCTAGCCATGAAAATAAAGTTTGATAATCCAAAAAGATTTGAGTTATTTAAGAGAGTGAAAGCGCAGCTGTGAGGTGCGATGGTTTCTGCGCTGCTTTTGTCTATACAGCACGGTTTTGAAAGAGGACTTCAAGTGACTTAATATGTCTCATGAACATTCATACGGGTGGCATGTCTTTGCTGTCGAGTTTCGGGATGGTCCTGAGGTCAGACGATTCTTGCGAGATCTGACCTGTTCATTCCGGGATCAATCGTACCGTGCCATGATACGCTACACGGGCATCGACATTATTACAAAAGACCAGCTTCCACGGTACTTGTTTGCCTGTCTTTGGATCAAACTGACCGACTGATTGTCTCGCTGGCACGGACAAATCCAACCAGCATAAGATCCTCATAACCCCCTCCAGATCCCGTTTAGAAGCACTTTCTGTTTAAGGACGAGGATTTACCCTCCACGGCTCAGTTCATGTGATCCCGGAAAGTCTGGTGTCGAATTAGGGGTCGAAACTGTTCACATCGTGTCGTTTTGGGCATCACTTTCTGTGACACCGTCAAACGGGCGGATCTTCGCCACTTCTGGTCCCGGCTTACCTGATCGCAGTTCCCTAAGGATCTCTTTGGCAGTCTCGATCCGTGCTGCTTCTTCTTCTCCTTGAGCAACCTTGATGTACTTTTCAAAGTAGCTGATCGCTTCAGGATCATTTCCAGTTCGACAGGCTTCGTATGCAATCCAGTAGAGGGGCGGTGCAAAGTTTGGATTTTCTGCGACTGATTTCTTGAAGTACTCGTTACCTTTCGGCGAACCGATGTTGAGCAATCCCAGTTCATACAAAGCTTTGTATCGTTTCGACTCCTCAGCATAGACGGTGACACCGCTGGTAGAGAAACAGAAGATGAAAAATAAAATCCACAAGGCTTGTCGCATGTTAAGGCGCAATCGGAATCCGCAAAACGATGCGGATCGATGCCGGACCCATACCTGTCAGGTCGGAGTCAACGAATGGTGACCGTTTGATCTCCTGAATGAGATCCATCTTCAGAGATGCAAATCGGATCTCAAGTCGATGCTCCTCAAACTCAAGCTTCCGGCGATTGACCTTCCGCAGCCACTTCTCAACACGGCCTCGTTCAGTTTTGGCGGTTGCTTCCGTTTCTTTCTTGAGACTCTCCAGAAGCCTGACATGTTCAATGAGATTCTTACTCGCTCTGCTGGGGATGAATGAGCCGAGAGAACTCATCGCTATTGAACAGGCATCAAGACCATCGAGAGGAATCTGTCCACTTGCGCAGCTGAGGACAGCGTGGGCGTGCTTGAGATATGTTTTGAGTCGGGAATCATGGAAGCTGTCTTGGAATTCACACCAAACTTTCCTACACCGCTCGCCATATGCCATGAAACTATCGTGATCCATCCTGTTCTCCGCTTTGTCAAAACCTAATCCTTTTGCATGTGTTCCAGCTGATTCCACTTTGGCTGTAGCATCGTAATGGCGTTGCTCATGTAATCGGGAGCAAGGTGGGCGTAGTGTTTCTCGGTGATTTTGACATCATGGTGGCCAAGCAACTTCGATATTGTGTAGATCGGCATTCCGCTCATGGCTGCATTGGAGGCAAAGGTGCTTCTGAGGTCTTTGACATTGCCCTTTACTTTGGCATTGGCAAAAACACGATACAAACGGTTTCTGAGACTCTGTTCGGACGCTTTCCCATCTTCATCAGGAAACAGGTAGGAACTGTCCTCCTTGGTCAATTTTGTGAGGATATCATGGACCGTAGGATGCATTGGGATCACACGCTTCTTGAAGTTCTTGGGATTCCAGTCCGGTTTCGGCTGAATGACGATCTGCTTACGCCGGAAGTCGATGTCTGACCATTCCAGATGGCAGAGTTCACCATAACGCATCCCTGTTAACAGAAATATGCTGATGATCCGCTTCAAGTCGAACGGAGCGGCTTCAAGCAACCGCTTGATCTCATCATCGGAAAGATGCTTGATGGCTCGTTCTGGTTCTTTGTAAGTCTTGATACTCTGCGCCGGACTCCTGAGCAGATATCCCTTCTCAACACATCGATTCAGAAATGTCTTGATCATCTTGAGTTCTCTGTTGATGGTTGTTTTACTGACATCAACCACACGCCGATTACGCCATTTTTCGATATCCTCGGTAGTAATTTGCTGAACAAAATTGATTTTCATCTGAGCCGCAAAATCCTTGAAGATCCGTTTCTCGTTGGTGTAATTCCCAGCTGTATGCTCCACTTTGCAATTCTCAAGGTAACTATCAATCGTCTCTTGAAGCCTGACCCGCTTGGTTAGGGGATTGATTTCAGCCATAGCTTCCTCTGCACGAAGTCCGGGGCGTGCGATGAGATGGCGGAGAATTCGCTCACCCTCAGACCCCGGCTCAAAGGAATTAAAAATCCCACGCTCCAACCCTCGTTTAATTTGATCACCGACAAGATTTGCTGTCTTGAAGTTTTTTGTTCTGAGGGAAAATCGATACTGCTTACCGAGAAACGAGAAGCGGGTGTAGTAGGCGTGTTTGATCTGACTGAGGTTCATCTCTCCGCATCTTTCCAAGCGTACAGTCCCATTGCCTGAAAAGAAGTTTGCCGGTCCCGATCATTAGAAATCAGGCAAATCTAGGCATACAGCTTCAAGAACACCGTAAAAAGCAAAAAGGGTTATGACCTCATTACAGTCATAACCCTTTGAAACTCAAGATGGAAAATTCGGATCAACCGGATACTGACAACTGAAAACTCTCTCTGAAATCTTGACCCCAAGCGTGTGCGCTACCAGGCTGCGCTACGCCCCGATGAACCTTATCTTTTTTTTAGACTGTCCTAATTCACCATCCATCTTTACGAAGAATTAGGCGCCCCGACAAAGATATCCAGATCAAACGAGCGGGAAGTATACCAAATTTCGGAAGCTCTGTCTTTTTTTCTAGCAATCAAGACTTTTGTTTGAGGAGTGCCGACAGACTAAAGACATGATCTTTCACTAAGATAAGGCGAATTCCTATGAGCGTATTGACAATGTCCATCGCGAGAACCTGGGCAGGCTTGAGATGGATAAGACTTCCCTCTCCAAAACATCCGCAATCAGCCGGAAGGGACCCTGTCAGAAAGCGCGTCGTAAGGATCAGAAGGACAAAGCTCCAGGACATACCCGCCAGCACGATTGCACTTAAGCGTGGCAAATATCCCACTATTAAAAAGGCTCCGAAGATAAACTCAATCCAGGGTATAACGTGAGCCAGGAAAGGGATGACGGCATAAGGAATAATCTCATAAGCCGCCATGCCACCCTGGAAATTCTCGACGGGTTCCATGAGCTTCGTAAACCCTGAGTAGACAAAAATAATCCCGACAAAGATCCTGCCAAGGAACAGGATCCGGTATTTTTTTTCTTCATCATTCATACTGATCACTTTGCGGCACCTTTCAGAGGAGCTGGCGCGAGAGATTCCGGTTTCTTTTCAACAGGAGGTTTCGGAGGAAGCCCAAGCAATTTACGTATGGCATTTTCCCCGCGCTCCTGCATTTCCCTGGGGCCCACAAAGCGTTCTTCTCCGAGGAAGAATGTCGGTGTCGCAGTGACTTGCCTCTTATTCCCCTCATCCTTTTCCGCGTAAATATCGCGTGACACGGTCACGTCTGCCATGCAAGCACCAAAAGCATTCATATCGGCGCCCAACTCCTGAGCGTACCGCGCCAAGATTTCCACCGGCGCTGCCTTGGAAGGCGCCCAATCCTGCTGCCTGGCGTAGAGGGTGTCCTGATAAAGCCAGAATTTCCCCTGGCGATTCATGCACTCCGCAGCTTGATGCGCATAGATAGACCACTGATGCGAAGTCAGCGGGAAATGCTTAAAAGTCAGCTGGATCTTTCCCGGATAGGCCTTAAAAAATTTTACGAGATCATCCTGAACCAAACGGCAGGAGGGACATTGAAAATCACTGTATTCAACGAGCTTCACCGGAGCTCCCGCTGGCCCCCGAACCTTCAAGGCAGCGTGACCTGCAGGGGTTTCGGTCACTTTAGGCTGAGCCGGAGGAACGACAACAGAACGTCTGCTTTTAGCAAAGAGCACTATTCCCGCAAGAACCAGCACCAGCAAAAGGCCCGCCAAAATCGAACGGAAATTTATTTTCATGGAAATACCGCCTAGAGTTAAAACCTGCTATTCGGAAACCGGATCGCGCGTTATTTTATGGGAACAAGTCGCCCGGAATCAACCATGATTTGGTGAATCGTTTTATTCAGGGGCAACTTCTGCATCTCCTCGAGCGAAAACGGCGCGACAAGCGACCAGTTCTGGTCTCCCATGCTTCCGGGAACATTGATGCGATATTCCCAGGCGTCCCTGCCCTCAAAAGACGCGAGCGAGAGCCAATCCTGGAGGATCTGCAGGCTGAAAATGGAACGCGTTTGGTTTACACTCTCAAGAGCCCTCCTGACAAATTCCGCGGAGGACCGTTGCTCCACCGTCCCAGTCATACCGACATGCTGCCAGTAGAACTTCCGTTCCTCTCCCGAACTCTGGTAGGCATCCACAAGATGCCATGCCTCGTCATGATTCCTCCCCAGGATTGCGAGGAGCATCCCGACACTTTCGATCTCGCGGCGCCAGCGCAGGCGGCCGTGTTTGGAGTGACGCAGATCAAAGAGTTTTTCCTTGAAATGATCGAAGTGAATCCCTTTCTCTTCGCATTTTTTTTGGAAGAACCACTCATCTACCGTCCCAGCCTCGTATTCCCACCACGCGCAAAAAGGGCTCGTGTCATGCGTCGAGAGCATGGCCATGGAATTCTCCCTATAAGCATCCCCGCCCTTGAACCGGTAATCCCTCCCCCAGTTCCGCACCCAGCGCTGGACATCCGACCCCGGGATCTTGTACTCATCAAGGATCTCATAAGAACATTTCGGAACCACGCCGAGATCCTCCGCACAAGGAAGCATCTTCGCGCTTTCGAGCATCACCTTCAGTATCCTTCGGCCGTGATCTTTCCACTTGGCCTCGTCCGAAGGCTCGAAATAGCCATGCATCCCTCCGCGTTCCGCTGGTTCCATGACCGATATCGTCCACAAACGGAACATACCGACAAAGTGATCGATCCGGTAAAGGTCAAAGAGGTTCTCCGCGCATTTCATTTTCCTGCGCAGGTATTCAAAATCATCCGCCGCGATCCGCTCCCAATTATAGGGCGGCATGCCCCAGCGCTGTCCCTGGGCAAAATAGAGGTCCGGAGGAGCCCCAGAGGAAAGATCAAGTTTAAAATATTCCTGCCGGGCCCAGACATCGGCACTGTCGCGCGAAACAAGAAAGGGCATGTCTCCCATGAGAAGGACCTGGTTCTTTGCGGCATACTGCTTGACCTCCCGAAACTGCTCCGTAAGCTGCCACTGAAGCCACTTGTGGAAAAGCACTGCGTCCGCGTGCTGCCTGACGAACGCGGCAACGGCCTTGGACTGCTTGGTCCTGAACTCTTCAGGCCAATCCATCCAGCCGATCATACGGTATTTCTCTTTCAGGGCCTTGAAAGCAGCGTAATCGTCCAGCCAGTCCTTATTTGCCTTAAGGTATGCTGCAAAGGCTTTCCCTTTTTGGGGCGTCTCGAGGGTTTCAAAAACAGCATGAAGGAACTCAAGCTTGGCCTTCTTGACCCCGTAATCCACGCGGGCCTTACCGGCCGGAAATTTCTGACGAAGCAGCTTGATCTGAGATTCGAAAGGTTTCAGATCGCAATCCACAAGGCTTTCGATCGAAAGATACATCGGGTCGAGCGCCATACTGCTTTGGGCGTCATAGGGGCGAAAGTCAAAGCCGACATCATTGAGCGGCAAAAGCTGGATGATGGACAGTCCTGACTTTCTACACCAATCGATCAGGAGTTTGAGGTCCGGCGCTTCACCGATCCCTATGCTTTTTCCGGAATGAAGCGAAAAAAGAGGCGTCGTCACCCCGGCGCGCCGGCGAGCCCCGACCTTTTTCCATATCTTGCCGCAAGCGGAATTTAAAAATGAAGCGTAGTCTGTTTTCATAAGATCCCTTTCACCCTCCATACACACCGGGTGTGCACTGGGTCAGGTCTGGTTAAAACGATCAAAGAGCTTACGAATATCTCCTTCCGCCGAGCGCGTGATCTGCCCGCAGATGAAGATCAGGATCGAGAACTGCCAGCAATCCTCCGGACCGATCACAAGTCCCGTCGAAACATTCTCCTGCTGCTGAAGCGTCTGGGAGAAAAATCCTATCGACTTCGAAAGCTTTTCTTCGCGAAGGTCGAGCGACTCTATTTTATTCTCATATTTCATCGAGGGGAAACGGATCCCGCGCACCATGAGAAAGGTCGTCAGATAATCCTCGACTCCCGAAAATTTCTGATCAAACTCAAAACCCTCGAACTGCGGCAGATTGGGCGGCAAAATGATCGACGGTTTATCGACCGTCACCTCCCCTTTCCGCACGACGGTGTCACCATGGTTTACGGCAGATTCGGCCAAAAAGACATAGGGGATCTGCGTGGAGGCAAAAGTCTGGAGAGGCTGGATGCGCGGCCGTATGATCTCGGTGACCTTCAATGCCTTTTCCCAGGAATCGTGAATGTCCATTTAAAATCCGCGCCTAGTCCATGGTGCCTAGTACATAGGTGTGATCAATCGGCTAAAAACACGCTGCTTTTTGCCATGAACTGTAGCCTATATACCGTGTACCGCTTTTTAGTAAGAAATCCCATCCGCAAGCTCATTTTTATCGTTCGCCTGATGCGGGAAATAGGCTTTAAGCTTTTCGCCGATACGGACGGCCGCTTTCGAAATACCTTCGGCGAATTTATTCTGTTTGAAATACTCCGTCATGATCAGCACAACGTCATTCCAGAACCCCACGGGGACTTTTTCGTTGATTCCAACATCCCCGAGCACCGCGAACTTTTTATCGCGCGTCGCGAGATAGATCAGAACACCGTTCCTCTGGGCCGTTTTGGTCATCCCTATCCGGTGAAAGACCTTCTGAGCGTGGCCATAGACCGAACCGCGGCATTTATGATCGAGGTGAACGCGGACTTCTCCCGAGGTATTCTTCTCGGCCTCTTGGATCGCTTCTTGGATCTGTTTTTTTTCTTTCCTCGAAAAGAAAAATACCGGATAAGAGATTCTCATTTACCAGCCTCCCGAGGCGCCGCCGCCTCCGAACCCGCCACCCCCGCCGCTAAATCCTCCGCCTCCAAAGCCACCACCACCAAAACCACCAGTCCAATAGCCGCCAAATCGGCCGCCCCTTCGACCTATCTGATGAGAAGATAATAGAGGAACGAGATAAGGAAGAAGAAATAAAACTAATAACCCCGCAATGAACGCACGATGCGCTTTTGAATTTTCTTTTGAGCCATCCGCAGGCCCTGTGCCTTTAAATTCACCTTGCGTGGCTTTTATGATCGCGTCGGTACCTGCGACAATACCATTCGAGTAATCTCCCGTCCGGAAATAGGGAGCGATAACGTTCCTAATGATCTGCCCGGCGAGTGCGTCCGGCAAGACCCCTTCCAAACCATAACCAACCTCAATTCGCATCTTCCGGTCTTTCTTGAAAATGAGGAAGATCACACCGTTATCTCTCCCCTTTTGTCCGACCTTCCAGGTCTCGGCAAGACGCAGTGAAAAATCCTCGAGGGAATTTCCCTCCAAAGAAGGGAACGTGGCAACGACAACTTGATTCGAGGTTTTTTCCTCGTAGGCGCGCAGGATTTCTTCCAGGTTGGCGCGAGCAGCAGGGGATAAAATCCCCGCCTGATCGGTCACATAACCGTCCGCGCGTTTGGGGACTTCAAGCGCGGAAAGACACGGGACAACTAAGAGGAAAAGAAGAATCGCTGGAAAAACGGAATTGAGATATTTGCGCATGCGTCCCTATGAAGCCCCGGTGTTCCAAAGAATACCGGGGCTTGATCCGGTATTAAAATTTTACCTGCGGTGCGGTCTTGGCATCCTGATCCGCCTGAAAGTAGACCTTACTCTTGAAACCCATGAAGTTAGCCACAACCACGTTCGGGAATTGCCGGCGGAACGCGTTGAAATCCTGGGCCGCTTCGTTAAAACGTTTACGCTCGACCGTGATGCGATTCTCAGTACCTTCCAACTGCGTCTGAAGCGCGAGGAAGTTCTGGCTGGCCTTGAGGTCCGGATATTGCTCCACAACGACCAGGAGACGGCTCAACGCAGAAGTCAACTGGGTCTGGGCTTCCTGGAACTTCGCGAGAGAATCGGGGTTATTCAGCACGTCGGAGGAAATGTTCATCTTGGAGATCTTGGAGCGCGCTTCGATCACGTTCTGGAGAGTTTCCTTTTCATGCGCGGCATATCCCTTCACCGTTGCGACAAGATTCGGCACGAGATCCAGACGGCGTTGATAAACATTCTCGACCTGCGACCAGGCACTGTTTACGCCTTCTTCCTTGGTCACGAGATTATTGTAGGTACCTCCGAACGCGAGCGCCACGACAAGAACCACTATGACGACAACACCCAAAGCGATCAGCAATCCTTTTTTCATAAACAATTCTCCTTGACGGTTGAGGATGAAAATAATGCGCGCATTATAGCCTGCGACGAGAAGTCTTACCAATAAATTCAAACAATTCGAAGCGTTGGATTCTTCTGATGGATCTGGTGGTCCGGAGAGGCCTGAAAAACATACCGGAAGGACCGGGAAGATCAATAATTTACGTTAACCGTAAAGTGAACCTGGGATTTCCCGGCCTCGGTAATAGGCTTATCGCCAAGAGGCACGCCCCACATCAGGCGGGCTGTGACATACTTGCGCCAGCGAAGCTCAAACCCGCCACCGACACCCATCAGAAAATCAGACCGCTTCTCACTGTCCGCTGCTGGATCATGCACCCGGCCGTAGCCGGTGTCGTAAAAAATAAGCGCATTCACCTGCTCTTTCAGAGGGGTATTATCAAACGGCATCTTCCATTCCGCGGGCATTCCATAAGGCGGCAAGTAATAGTCCAACCGGGACTGAAGGGCCTGATCCGCGCCATAATCGCTTTCCGGATAGCCCCGGATGGAGTTAGCACCGCCGAGGAACATCTGCTCCTGCGGCAAAAGCTGATCTGGGGAGAGCTGGCCTTGAACGTCCCAAACGGCCCGGGTGCGCCAAGGTAGCTGCGTCAATCTCGTTAAAGAATAAGTATATTTAAAAAAGGATTGCACCCCTCCACCGCTTGCAAGAGCCCAGCCATCACCAAAGGTCGGTAGTCCGAAATAGATACCCTGCCCCATAGCCCAACCGCCCCATCCGTCACGGGATTGAAAATTCCCCGAAAGAGAAAGAACCCTTTCTTTATCCCAAACCGTTGTCACACTTTGCTGGGAAGTGTGCTTCTCCTTAAAATCAAAACCGAGCTGAACATTTCCCGAATACTTCTCCGTACGGATCACGCGCTGCTGCAGCGCCAGGCTATAGGTCTCGGAAGTCCCGTTGATCCCGTAGATCGAGAATTCCTTTTTCGGATTGACCTGTGCGTGGCTGATCGACCAGATGAATTTCGTACCGAAGTTCGAAACAGGGATCACATGGTAAAGATAAAGCGCACCAAAGGCCTTACCAAACGTGGTTCCGATGAGGAACGTATCGTCCAGTCCGAGCATATTATTGTTCCGGACCGTGAATCCCTGACGATCCTTCCCTGTCAGCTTGACGCCTTGGTTATCGAAAGAATAGCCCCCATGGATCGGGAACTGCTCCTCAACGTTCAAGATCACATCCGTCGTTCCTTGTTCCTCGCCGGCCTTCAAGATTGGCTTTACCACCCTGTCCGGATTTTCATTCATATCCATAACGCTCGAGCGAATTTCTTTGTAAAGAAGGACCGCGCCCGGACGGGTCTTCCAATAAGAGCGGGTACGCCAATTCATGAAATACCGGTTATTCTCGACCGAAAGCTTCCCCATGCGTGACGTCACAACTTTGAGATGGATCTCCTGATCTTTCATTTTCTGAGGCGGAAGCAGGACAACCGCGATAAATCCCTTGGTGCGGAAAAGCTGCTCGAGAACCCGGATCAGTTTCTGGATCTCAGAAAAACGGACCTCGCGCCCCTCAAGTTTTGCAAGAAATGGCTCATATTCTGGAGGTTCCAGGAGCACATCGCCATCGAGAATGATCTTGGTAACAAGAAAAGAGGGGCCGGTATCCGCAGTCTCAGCCGTTTCGTCCTGATCGAGCGACAAAGGCTTTTCCCCCTTCGGCCGCATGAGGTTCTGTTCAGCCTGCTGACGTATCTTGGATTCCTGAACAGCAGCGGAGGCGCCGAAATTAATGGCCCTGTCTTCATTGGCCGCGAAAAGGTTTCCGCTAAGGAAACAAAAGCACCCGGCAAGAAAAAGGGTCGCTAAGAACAGCCTGAAAATAGTTTTCTTCATATCGAAATAAACGACGCTTTCATTGCATTTCTATAGCTTTGAAAAATTATGGGAGGAGATAAAAACGGAGAGCCGCCTATGGGAGAAACCATTTACCCCTATTCCCTCACTTCAAAAACCCCACCGACTTGGCTATGGCGGAAAACACGCTCTGCCGAGATGGCGACTGTTTACTCTCCTGTCTTGTGCCGGATTGCCGGTGCATCGGGAACCTCATAGGGCGCATTCACACCCGTAAATCCCGGGATCAATCCGGCTCTGGCTTTGACATAGAGTCCCTTGGCATCCCTCTTTTCACAAACTTCGAGAGGCGCGTCCAGAAAAACCTCCGCGAAACGTTCTGTCCCGATGATCTTTCTGGACTGTTCGCGGTCCTCGCGATAAGGAGAAATAAATGCCGTTACGGCGATCAAGCCTGTTTCATTTAAAAGCCGCGCAACCTCACCACTCGCCAGATGTTCTCGCGCCGGTCCGACGGAGAAAAACCAAGATCCCGGCTGAGCCCGTGCCGGACATTATCTCCATCCAGGACAGAACAAAGATGCCCTGGCTGCCATCAGCTTTTTCTCAAGTTCGAAAGCTAGCGTGGATTTACCCGACCCGCTGAGGCCCGTGAGCCAAAGCGTCACAGGCTTCTGTTTCAAAAAAAATTCCAGGTCCTTGGGCAAAATAAAGCCCTCGTGCCAACAGACGTTCCCGCATTTATCCGTATCCCTCTCGTTTCAGCTATGAAGGCCCGCGATCTCCGGAGATTTCGACTTACCGCACCGATTATTTTCCATGTTGTTCCGTAATTTTATGAGCGCAGGATTATTCCGGATACTGCCCCTCCGAGATGAAACAAAAGATACCCTTGCCGTCTATAAAGGATCAGGGCTATCCAACCCCGAGAGGGGTTTTGTATGCTGAAAAGGTTTGTAGAAATCCGCTTTGGCGGGAAGGCGCAGGCGTTTGAGGAGCCGGGATACCAAAGAGGATTCCGCTTCTTTCCATCGGGTTTCATCCTTGTCCTTGCCTCGGACATGGAAACTGCCCCCCGCCACCATGTCATGCCCGCCGGCTTCCTTGCGATCGTCAAAAATATCGCGGAGGATCTCGGGTGTTTCATCCGTAAGCCGGTTGCTTCTCAAAGAAACGTGAAGTTTATCTCTATAACGGCCAGTACAAAGCGAACGCTCCATCCCTTTGTAGGTCAGAAGAAAATCGGCGATCTCGGAGACCAGGTCCGGGTGCTCCACCTCTCCAAGATGCGAGACGATCACCCCGCGAAACGCCCGGGCGCCTTGGAGGCCACAATTCAGTGTGCTGAAAAATTTCTTAGACTTGGGAGGATTCTGGATCCGGATCAAAGTCCGCATATCGCAAAGGGGCAAGATGCTCAGATAGGTCTGAATGATATCGGAACGGTGCGCGCGATAAAGATTCAGCGTGTCAGAAAGTATCCCGTAAGCCAGCGCCGTTGCAATACGCTTCGGGATCTCGAGACCGCTCTGAAGTAACGCCTGCGCCAGAATCACGCTCGTCGCCCCGCAATCCGCATCAATGATCGCCAGTTCCGCGAGCGGCCGTTTGACATAAGGATGCTGGTCGATCACAAGAAGAACCTTTTTATTGCGAGGATACGGATTATTCTCGAATTCCGGCTGCGTGTCGATCAGCGCCGCGTTCTGATAAGTCCTGATATCGGAGGGCCGGAACTTATGGACCGGAACTTTAAGAAGATTCACCATCGCCCGGTTCTCCACGCGGCCGATGATCCCCTTGTACACGATCCGGGACTTGATCCCATGAAGACGTTCCGCCAAATACTGGAGAGCCATGGAAGTCGCGATCGCGTCCGGATCCGGGTAGTCGTGGGTCACGATCAAAAGAGGCGAAACGTCCTCCTTTTTCTTTTCCAGGAACCGGAGCAACTTCCGGCCATGATGCGCAGCGATTTGATCCTGATTTTTACGCTTTATGACAGAAGAGGTAGCCATTCATTCCTTTAAAATAGTTCTTCAGGAAGATATCTTGGCGGAAAGAGAGGAAATCCATTTCCGGAACGGAGGATAATCACGCAAGGGCTTAAGATCCAGATCTCTCTGGAGATGCTCAAGGTCAGTGAATCCCAATCTCACGGCTCTCTTGAGCGCCGTCAAGGCTTTCGAAGTGATCCCTGAGAGAACAAAGCTGCAGGCAAGATTATAGTGAACGACCGGATCCTCTTTGCAGAGGAAAGCAAGGCGTTTGTCGATCTCGAGGCCTTTTTTAAAAAAACCGCGGCGGGTATAGGCTTCCGCGAGCGGAGCCAGGGCGTCGATGTAGTTGGGGCGATGCTTCAGAACGCCTTCAAGAAATGAAATCTCAAAATCCAAATCATTTGACTTCATAGGTGCATGATACCCTATCTTGCACTGTTTTCCATTTATTTTTATGTGTTGATGATCCCCATGTGCGACGATCCTGTCCGCGCCAAGGATAAACGATCTAAGAATCAACGATACTTATGGCCATCCGGCGGGAGACGCTGTTCTAAAACAGGTCTCCAACCTGATCCTCACCTCGGTCCGTTTGACGCGCAGAAAACAGGAAAATCTGACTGCCCGTTTCGGCGGCGAAGAATTTATTGTACTTCTCCCGAGCATGAACTTGGCGGAAGCCGCCTTTTTAGTCGCGGAACGTATCCGAAAATCCATTAAAAAAGCACCGCTTGTGTGATAACACAGGGCCATTCCGATCACTATAAGCCTCGGCATTGCGGTCTTGCACCCTGAAGATGAAAGCGGCGATAGCGTGATCAATAGAGCGGATGAAGCGCTTTATCGCGCTAAAGGGGAAGGGAAAAACAAGAGCTGCGTGGAACGAATCGAATTGCCATCTTCATAGTCGCCCGAAAAAAGGATGCTCATCTGCAAAGATTTCGTGCGATAGTTTTCAGGAAATCCTCGACCTTGAAGGGTTTTATCAGAAACTCCTGCACCCCGAGCTGGACCACAGATCGCCGGACGCCTTCATCATTATAGGCCGTCATCACGATTTCGGGCATGGGAGACCTCTTCATCTCGTGGGTATAGTCGCGTACGGCCTGAATGACTTGAAGGCCATCCATCCCCGGCATGCGGATATCGGTGATCAGTAGATCAAAGTGCCTCTGAACCAGATACCCCAGAGCTTCCTGTCCGCTACCCGCGACCGTCGGCTCATAACCGGCCCCGCGAAGCAATAGCTCCAGTGACTTCCTCACAAGTCCGTCATCATCGACCGCCAGGATATATTTCTTCCGGGGGTGTACGGTATGCTTCTGGCTCATAAGCCCTCCTCACGCTTCAGGACCGCTCGTAGGTTCCCATCATCGATCCCTCGGCTACGATATGCCCCTGCATGGCCGCAAGGAATTCCTTTTTTGTCACGCCGGGTTCCAAGTGAAGGATTCTGTCGATCGCGAAAACTTTAAAAAAATAACGGTGTGTGCCTTCGGGAGGGCAAGGGCCGCTGTAACCCGCCTTTCCAAAATCGGAACGTCCCTGAAACCCGCCGTCGGGAATGACTGACGCCACAGGAATTCCGGCGGGAAGCCGTGTCAAAGCCGGAGAAAGATCATACAAAAGCCAGTGGACCCAATTTCCAGACGGAGCATCCGGATCATCCACAATAACGGCAAGACTTTGAGCTTTGGACGGAACACCGGACCAGGCTATCGACGGCGACATATCCGCGCCATCGCAAGTAAAATCCGACGGGATGCTTGACCCTTCTCCGAATGCCGAACTCCGGACCTCCAACTTTCCCGAAGTACCCTCCGCGTACCCGGAAACCGGAAGAGCTCCCAGGCCGAGCACGATCAAAACCATTCCAAGAATTCCGTTCATTTTTCTTCTCCTCTCACGGCTCAAAACTCATGACCTTCTTATGGCATGCTCCTGACCGAAACCCGGTCCATATAGCTCAGATCATCGGTATTGAGGCGAATCGTTTCTCCCTCGCTGACAAATTGCGGGACCAGGACCATGAGCCCATTTTCCAATTCAGCTTCTTTAAAATTCGCGGAGTTTTGCCCCTTCGACGTGCTCACAACTTTCAGTTCGACAACTTTCGGGAAAGCGATGCTCAAGACCTTCCCTTCCCCGAAAAGAACTTTTATAATTTCATTTTCCCTCAGAAACACCTCATGCTTGCCGACGGCTTTCGCCGGAAGAGGAAATTGATCATAGGTCTCCATATTCATGAACATGAAATGATCGCCCTCGCGGTAAAGATACTGCATCTCCACCACATGGACATCCACTTCCTCGGCGTCAGCGTCGGCCGACATTTTTTTCTCGATCACATGACCTTCCTCAAGGCTTTTAAGCTTGAGCATGGCGCTTTTACCGAATTTCCCGGTCCCGCGTATCTCCTGTGTCAGAACTTTGCACAGTTTTCCGTCCACGCGAATAACGTTCCCGACCCGTATATCTGATGCAATAACCATAGTATGTCCCTCTTTGATTAGTGAAGCCTGTCAGCCCCGCGGCAGCGGAGATGACAAAAATTTAATCAGTGTTTCCACCCAAAAATCATTTGAAGATAAGAGCGATCTTCCCGATCAGCGCGCTTAAGGCCGAGCTGCTTTTCGATCTTTCGGATCGTCTGAGGCGCCGCCTCGATCTCAAGAAACCAACCGAATTTATTCAAAAAATCCACGGTTACGTGCGCCCCTTTGAGGCCATAGAGTTCACGACGCTTAGAATATTTCCTCAAGAGCCGGCAACCCAAAAAATCCAGGAATGCCTTCGCTGTTTTATACTCGATCGGCGTTTCGATCTCCACACGCTTTGAGAAATTATTTTTGATCCGCGGTCCCTTCAATGTCAACAAAGCGGATTGTCTCCCGAAACGGCGAAGCCGGAGCGCAACCTTTTGTTTATTTAGAAAATCGTTGCGGTCATAAAACTCGTTGGACTCCACCCCGCTCGCGATTTTTTTGGCAGCCATCCCCGCAAGCCGCAAGCGGATCTTTACAGGATCTTTTAAACGATATTTCTGTTCGATTTCCACAAACGCCATTAGGTCCTCAGCTGGGTATCAGCATTTTCCCGCGGACGGTTTCGGCCATTTCTTTACCCGCAAGCCGGACCGCAATAGTGAACGCGAATTCGAGAGCCGTGCCGGGTCCCCGGCTGGTAATGATGTTTCCATCTTCAACCACTGAGGCAATGGAAGGAACGGTCGTCTTGGAAAAATCCGATTCGCAGCCCGGGTAGCATGTAGCTTTTTTTCCATCGAGCATCCCAAGAGGCGCCAATACCGCAGAGGGAGCCGCGCAGATCGCCGCCACGATCTTCCCTGCCGCATTCATCTTCCTGACCAAGGCCGCAACCTCGCTAGCGCCTGCGAGATTCGTGGCCCCCGGGATCCCGCCCGGCAGTATGACCGCATCCGGCATTTCCTTGAGATCTTTAAGAAGGATATCTGCCTCTAGGCGAACATTTCTGGAACCTTTCACGATCAGCTCCTTGAGCCCGGCAACCGTAACACGCACACCGGCGCGACGCAAAAAATCGACCGGTCCGATTGCCTCGATCTCCTCAAACCCTTCCGCCAATATCACGAGAGCTGTCTTAGCCATACTCACCCGCCTATTTGGCTTCCGGCGCAGGATTCGCGGAAACCTGTTCGACCACAAGTTTCTTCTGGCCAAAGATCCTGTCATTGCCGAAAATGCGGAATTCGTATTTCCCCGGATGCATAAAGCGAACCCCGCGAAGATTAAACACCAGTTCATGCGCGTCCAGAGGGCTTGGGACCTGCACCTCTTCGGGAATCTCGCTTTTCCCGATCATTATATCGCTTTGCAGGTCCACAAGTTCGAGCCGGAACTGATAGGGTCCCTGGGCATCCGTCAGCTTGATATAGACCGACATGGCAAAATGAGTACACGGGAATGTCGCGGCCCCGATATTTTCAAAAACACCGATCAGGCTTTTCTTATTCGTTTCACGCTCCGTGATCACATAATCACAAATGAGCATCGCGTTGGTCTTGGGTGTAGGTGATGTCATAAAACCTTTCCGCTAAATAGTCTGTTTATCCGAACTTGTAATGTTTCTTGACGGGCTTTTTAATGTTCCAAACGCACTGCACTCCCTGGGGGAATGTCACAAGATCACCTTTCCCAAAAGAGATTTCTCCCGAGGGTGTCTTCACAGTCACTTCCCCTTCCAAGAAATAGCAGACCTCTTGTTCTTCGTAAGACCAATCGAAGGATGAGATCTCCTTCGTCCAGATGGGCCAGGATAAAACCTTTAGGGAGCTTAGCTTTTCGGATGTGGCTTTCTCAACCTGGATCTTCAGCGCTGTTTTTTGAGTCGTCACGATATACCTCCGCTATTTTTAAAAAATCGCCTTTAGAACCGGGACTTGAAAAAAGTCTGTTATTTCCTGAATTTTTCAAGCCAACCGCAATACTCACACTTCGAAGCCGCTTTAGGGGCCGGTCCCGTCAGAATAGACAAAGCCCGGCGGAAAAGATCCTTCGCCCTCAGGATCTCTGTCCCGATCCGGATCGGCTGTATCTCAAAATGCACCTTTCCGCGCTCTCCGACCGACTTCGGAGAATAATAAAGCAGAAATCCAAATCCGGCAGTTTTAAGACCATTCCCCTCGAGCATCAAAGCGTAACAATCCAGCTGCGTCTGATAGTACTTGGTCGCGTCTTCTTCGTTAGTAGGCGATCCCTTGGTCTTGTAGTCAAATGGGACATAAAGATCGCCCTGGGTTAGCAGGTCATCCAGCATTCCGGAAAGAACCGCACCATCCTCGGGATCCTGATACTTAAGCCCACTGCGCCATTCGCGCCAGCTGTCAAGCTGTACCTGGTTATCATAGAGCTGAATACCCTCAAAAGCATCAATGCAAAGCTCCGGAGGAAGCGTTCCCTGAGCGCGAAAACCATCGAAATAGGTCTTGATCACACGGTCCATGCCGCCCGGAAGCGACGGGAAAATACCGCGCGGCCGCTTGATGCCTTTGACCTTTTCAAGCCAGAAACACCTGGGGCAATCCTTAAAAAGACTCAGCGCGGACGGCGACAAAACAACTCCCTTTATCATGATTTCCTCACGGTTTCAAACGCACGATTATATATCCGCGATCTGCCGAATAGCCAGCTTGAATATCGTATCAATATTGCATCAAAACACCACCCCGAGACTGAAAATGACCATTGAAAAAACCAAACCCAAAAGACAGATCATGCTCTAAAACCGCTATGATGAAAGCTTTCTGAAGTGGCAATCAAAAATCTCGCTATGCGCCCCAAATGCCTGCTTTTTATTTTTTCAATTTCACCTTCCCAAAAGCATCCTCTATGCGAACCTGTAACTCAGTTCTCATCCGCTGCAAGTTGACGCGCGCAAAAGGATAAGAGGGATCCAGCTTTAAAGCGGCAAGGTATTCCCGTTCCGCCTCTTTCCACTGATGATTCCTGTCGAGTGCGATCCCAAGGCTGTTGTGTGCATCCACAATACGAGACGCAGGTGCCGTCTCGACATATTTTCTTAACATCGCTACGGCTTCGGGGAAACTCCCTTTCCCTAAATAGTGACGCCCCAAGAGCTGGTAACCGGCATAGGGTGACACCTCATAAGGTTTGATAAACAATTTATCAGTCGAGGCAACAAGCAAGAGCAGGAAGATGCCCAATGCCGCTATTTTTCTCCATCGGGGCATCTCTTTTTTAAAGAAGCCATTGATCCCGCAAGCGGCATAAACGGCAAGGAGCGGATACAGGGGTATCTTGTATCTTTCATGCACCAAGATAGCCACAATGGTCGCCGCATAAAAGGCAAAGAACAGCGCCAAGAGCTTCTGCTGTTTATCCGAAGCAAAACAGATCGCCATTCCTGCAAAAGCCAAAGGGAGAAGCCAAAAGAAATTTAGCGGCAACAAATAAAGCACGGGTACGAATGGCGTAAGGAAAGGCACAGAAAAAATATCGGGCATTTCAAACCCGCTCACAAGAAGTCTCATTTTAGAAAAAAGCAGTCTTGCGAATTGCCCCGGATGTCTTTGTATGTGGTTAAATGCCTCATGAAACCAAAATGAAGAAAGCTCCCGCTCCGTAAGATGCTTTCCCGTTCTCGATTCTGCGGCATGACGCATAATCTGAGGAAGATCCATGTCCCCGGTAAACAGTGTCACCGGAAAACGAGGGAAACGCCCATCCGCTTGAGGTCCGTTTCCGAGAAAAAAAGAGATACCGGGATTGTATCCCGAGAAAAAAGAGTTTTTCCCAGAGCTCTGATTTTGAATCGCGAACGGGACAAGAATAAAGGCTGCGCCGATCAAAAAAGAGAGGAGGATTTTTACCCGGGGACGCTGGAAATTGAAAAATATCCATAAAGCCAATGCAAATAAAACAGCACAGAAATTGACCCGCAACGCCACGCCCAAACCAGCAAGAATTCCAGCGAAAAACATTTTAATAAAACGGGACTTTTCACCGACATTCAAGAGAAGAAGGAGCAAACAGGCGCACAAAAAAGCGCACAAGGACTCCGTCAGAGGAAACATTTCATAAAAGACAGCGGGTCTGAATAGCAGCGCTACGGCAAAAGCTCCGAGACCGGCCCGAATGCTGCCGCTCATTTTTTTTGCGATCAGGCAGGTCGCTGTACAGGTCATAGCCCCGAGGATGATCTGAACGATCCTCACCGCTAAGAGCTGATGACCGAAGAGCCGGTAAAGCCCCCCCAGAAAATAGGCATAAAGCGGCATGCCGGCAAAGTTCGCACTTCCACCTTGCCCGCTGGCCAAAAACTGCCCCCATTGATCATAGGTTTCAGCATCAAGCTGCAGATAGTCCGCGAGGACAGAATGCTGGATCTGCCAAACGCAAACCGCTCGAGGGATCAAGGCGATCAAAAATAGAAGCCCAAGCTGGAAATATCGATTCTTGAAACAATCGACGGAGGATATCTTCTGAATAATAAAGTTCATGCGTTTCAGTCCATGGAAGGATTTTGCCGGTTTCCCGGGAACGGATCCAAGGGATCCTTGAAGTCGGGAAGAAAAGATGTCTCTTCCCGGAGCTCCTGAATGTATACCTTTTCAAAACCCAGTTCCGCAACAAGCTCCAGAACCCGGGCATATTCGTCCGGAGTGAGTCCCCGCTGGAACATCTTCTGCTCCGAGCATTCCGGCACCGGACAAAACTGGCTCATGACGGAAAGCGGAAGACCGGGACCGAATTCACGATGCAAAAGACGCAGAACATCCAAACTGTTCCCGACCTTCCCCGGCAAAACCAGATGACGGACCAGAACTCCCCTCCGCGCGATATTTTCGCCCGTTTGATCCCAGGGTTCCAGAAAACCTTTCATCCGCACCATTTCATGGAGAGCTCGCAGTGCGATCCCGGGATACCGCTCATCCCCCATACACCTTTTGGCGAGCTCCGCCTCAGAGAATTTAAAATCGGGAAGAAAGATATCTACGAACTCCGCATATTCCGCGATCATTTCCTGTTTTTGATATCCTGAACCATTAAAGATCATGGGAACCCGCACTCCTTCCTCCCGCAACGCGCAGCAAAGAGTGCGAACATGCGGCCAAAAATGGTCCGGCGTCACGAAATTCAGGTTATGCACGCCTTTGGCGAGAAGCTTACGTGCCTCAGCAAGAAGTTCCTGCGCCGTAATGATCCGGCCATCGTGCCGGATCGATATCTGATAATTCTGACAGAAAAAGCACTGGCTGGAACAACCGCTGAAGAAGATCGTACCCGATCCCCGCGAACCCGTGAACGAAGGTTCTTCACCAAAATGCGCGCCGGTAAAAGAAACGCGACAGGATGCGCCCTCACCGCAAAACCCTAGTTTTCCGCACGTGCGATCGACTTTGCAATCACGAGGACAGAGGGTGCAACGCTGGTAGAGGGCTAATGAATCCATGGCGGATCAGACAGGCATTAAGGTTTTAAAAGCCTCGGGTAGAAAACGCAAAATATCGCCGGCCGTAAGGCTTATCTGACCTACTTTTTTCTCTGCCATATCACCGGACAGACCATGAACATAAGCCCCGAGGCAAGCCGCTTCATAAAGAGAAAGTCCCTGTCCGATAAGCGCGGCGATCATGCCGGTAAGAACATCGCCGGAACCCGCAGTGGCCATCCCCGGATTTCCGGTCGTATTAATATGGCTATCCCCTTCAGGTGAAGCTATGACCGTGCGATGACCTTTCAAGACCATCACCACACCATGTGTTCGCGCGACTTCCATGGCCAGCTGTTTACGCACGGCGTCTTTATCATTCAGTTTGCCGCCGAAAACCCGTATAAATTCTCCCGGATGGGGCGTTAGGACCGCATGACCACAACAAGATCCCAAAACCGCAAGTTGCCCCGTCAATGCATTAAGCCCATCCGCATCGATCACAAGCGGAAGTCCCGCCGACTGGAGGATCTTCCGAATAAGCTTTTGCGTGGTGATCTGCTGGGAAAGTCCCGGGCCTAACGCAATCACATCCTGAGCGTCATACGAACGCTGGATCTCAGGAAAAGCCTTAAGTGAAAGAGTTCCCTGCGTTGTCGAAGGAAGCGGGCGGAACATCAGCTCGGAATCACTTTTGGCGACAATAAGATAGATCGCATCCGGCACTCCGACCGTAACAAGCCCCGCACCCGAACGGAGAGCTCCCATCCCCGCCAGGTTAGCAGCCCCGGTCATGCCGCGCGAACCGGCAAGCATGAAGACGCGACCAAAAGTGCCCTTGTGGCCGGTCGCAGAACGCTTGAGTTTCTTAGCGATCGTTTGAATGTCCATTTTCCGTCTCCTAATCTCCGAAAACCCTACCCATGAACCATTCCGCTTGGCGCTTATGGTAATAGGCCTTCTCAATAACGAAATCTTTTTGAACGGCCGATGCAAGTGCGGCATGCGTCGCCGGAGGACGATGCTCCCGGATAATCGTAAGACAGGCTGCTGATTTTGAAACTTTATTCAGAACGTTCGAAGCAGAAACATGGTCCCCATCGCCCCATCCAAGATGCTCACCGCGTTTAACGGTAAAAGCCGCTTGACGCTCCAGGAAAGCAAGGTCTCCGTTCTTTGCCTTACTGAAAATGACCTCCGGAACTCTTTGAAAAACTGACCGTCACACTGTCCATACCCAACGTGATCGATTTGATTTCTTCCGGCTAGTCGGAAAGATCCGAAGCCGCAGCTTGTACGAGGCCAGAAAAGCTCATGACCAGAACAATCCCGGCAAGCAATCTTTTGAGTTTGTCTGATAAGGTGAAGATATTCACAATTCGAGTCGTAAGCGAAATGTGGTAAGCGTTTTTAAAAAGCCGCTTGATCTATCGCTTTTCGCTTATCCCTTACCGCTAATAATGATCTTCTTCATTTCCTGCACCGCGCGGGCGATACCGACGAAGACCGCGCGGCTGATGATCGAATGGCCGATATTGAATTCGCGGATCTCGGGGATCGCGAGCAGTGGGAAAATATTCTCATAGTTGAGGCCGTGACCGGCATGAACGCGAAGTCCAAGTTCCTGTCCTAACCGTACAGCTTCCAGAACACGACAAAGTTCTTTCTCCTTTTTCTTCCCGGAAGCATTCGCGTAAGAACCCGTATGGATCTCGATGGCCTGAGCCCCAAGCCGGGCAGCTTCACGCACCTGGGTATCAATAGGATCAATAAAAAGACTGACCTCAACTTTCTTGGAAACAAGAGCATCGATCGTGCGAGCGAGGCCGCTTTTTTCTGAAAAAAGATCAAGACCACCCTCCGTGGTCAGTTCTTTCCTTTTTTCTGGCACAAGACACGCCTTTTCAGGCCGCACCTTCAGGGCAATCTTTAGGATCTCGGGAGAAACCGACATTTCCAAGTTGAGCGGCACGTAGATCTTTTTCATAAGTTCAAAAACGTCAGCGTCCTGAATATGACGCCTGTCCTCGCGCAAATGAACGGTGATACTATCGGCACCGCCCTGTTCGGCATCGAGCGCGGCATCGAGCACCGAAGGCTCTTTGGCGCGCCGCGCTTGGCGGAGGGTCGCAACGTGATCGATATTAACACCGAGAGATCTGGAGCGAACGTGGGTTTTCATAGGAATGTCATTTCGTGAGGGAACGGATCGCGACTTTGATCTTGAGCGGCTCTTGCTCTTTCAAGCTGACATTCTCGGGCAATACCACCTTAAGAGGAAGATCGTAATCCCCTTTTTTCAGGTTCCCGAGATCCACATAAACGAGCAAGGTTTCCGGGGTCAGCTTCTCAAGATAAAGCTTCGATCCCTTCAACGTGAACGATACTTTATCGGGACTGAGGTCCACCACGCCGCTTGCCGCCGACGAGCTCAGGATGCGAACCGGGATATCCTTGAACTCTTTCTCACCGAACTCCTCGCGAATGGGGACATAAACATTCACAAGCGATTCGCTCATCGCCTTCACGCCGGGCGGCAGTTTCACCTCGACCGTGCGGTGAAAAGAACGGATTCGGCCCACCAGATCGATCGGCTCCGTTTTTGCTGATTTCATCTTCTCGAGAACTCCCTTGGGGCCCTGCGCGAGAACGGCATTCGGATCCATACGGAGCTCATCCTTCAGCAATTTATACCCGATGGCTGTCTCCCCCACAAAATCAGGCTGGATCTCAAGCTTCTGCATCATGAGTTCGTCGAGTTTAACGGTCACTGTCTCGGGAATGATCCTTGTCACACGGATCTGAAAACTCGGCAGACGGATCTCGGAGGATTCTAGCCGGAAGGAGTATTCTCCCGCGGTTTTGATCTCCGGGCCAATTTTGTGCAGAGCCTGAATGTCTTGACTCGCGAGGTTCACGATCAGCGACCGCGGCGCCAGAAGCGTGACTTGGACGGTCCGGGCGGAGATCTCCGAGATCGTCATCTGCGGGTTGCTCATCTGGATCCTGAGCGGGATCACCCGCGTCACCTCGATATTCTCTTCGCCGACAGCGTAATACCAAGTCGCGATCGCGAGAACAAGCGAGATGATCTTCAAACCCCAATTGTGCGTGAACCATCGCATCATGGCTGGAGGTTCTTTCCGTGAAATTGAAAAAGCTTGCGGTTTGCTTCGATGAAATCTTTGAAGACATTCTTGTTCTCAACCGGCTTAAAAAGTCCCTCGAGGATCTTCTTGAGATCCTCCAGATCGAGTGCTTTCGTCAATTTACCAAAAACAGAAACCGAGATCCTTCCGGTCTCTTCCGACACCACGATACAGACTGCGTCGTTTTCTTCCGTAAGACCGATGGCCGCCCGGTGGCGCGTCCCCACAGAAGTCGGGAGATCCGACATTTGAGTCAAAGGGAAAAGCGAACCACAGCACGCGATACGATCTCCCGTAATGATCGCAGCGCCGTCATGAGTAGGAGTATGCGGATCAAAAAGGCTCAGGAGAAGCTCTGCGCTCACTTTCGCGTCAATCATCATGCCGCTTTCAATGTAGCTTTTAAGACCCACGTCACGTTCCATCGCGATCAGGGCGCCAGTCCGGTGACGGGCCATGTGGTCGCACGCGCGGACGATCTCATCGATCGTGCCGCCCTTCGAAAGAAATCCGCCCGACATCGAGGTCCCGAGACGCGCCAGGACGCGCCGCATTTCGGGCTGGAAGATAATGAGAAAAGCCACGACGCCGACCGCGAAAAGCTTGGAGAGGACCCAGATGATGCTGTTTAATTCAAGAAATTTCGCCGCAAGAAAGATCACAACGAGAATGATCAACCCCAAAAGAACCTGCATGGCGCGCGTACCCTGAAAAAAACGGATCACCGTATAGATCAAGACCCAGATAAAAAGGATCTCAATGAGGGGACGCCAAAAGGAGGTCAGGAATTCAAGCATTCTATTTTCTTCCAAAAAGGGTGAAAGCGAGTGTAAGGATCAGGCTTAAAAGGACACAAGTCGTGATGGGAAAATAAAACGTAAAACTTCCCCGCCGGAGGAAGATATCACCCGGCAACTTGCCAAGCATCGGCACTTTCGAAAAAACAGTAGCAAAAACACCCATACAGATCAGGATCACGCCGAAAAAGATCAGAGTTTTTGCAAGATCGCTCATGCCGTTTCCTCTCGTATTTTTAGGTTAATATAGCACGCCCTCCTCTAGAGAAGCAACCCCTGCGTCAAGCCGGGAAGAAAAATCCACAAGATAGACTGCGGCAAATTACTCAGTTAAAGAGATTAGTCGCGCTTCATGATCATCCGAAACACAAGCCAAAAACCAAAGGAGAGGCAGATCAACATAGCCCCAACGGCTAGAGATCGGAACAAAAATGCAACGGCTTGATCGTGCTGCAAGAGTCCCCATTGATGCAAAAGATAATTCCAGTCGTGCGTCACATCCGAATCCCAAGACATGGACACAAGAGGTAGCGCCGTCGCCCGCGCGTCGGCGGCATACCGGGCAATGCTGAAGAGCGCCGTTGAAAGCCATCCGAAACACAAGGCTATCGAAAAAAAATCACGTTTCCGGTAGAAGTAGTAGGCGCCAAAAATCGGCATCAACCCCTCCAAAAGCGTCCCGCCCAACATGCCAAGGAATCTCCCGCAATAAGAGAAAAGCAGATGCCCGGCTTCATGGAAAACAAGATTTAAAGACCAAAGCGGATTACAAGCTGAAGGGTCCTTGAGGGTCTTGATAAGAGTATAGGCGAACCACAAAAGAAACGGCGCCCGCAGGAGCCAATTCCTCCCGCGACACCACTCCGCAGCTTCTTCCAAAAATCGCTTAATCATCGGTCTCTATCCTCATCTCGTTGACGCTTGAATTGGAAATTGGCCAAGCGCGGATTTCATTTCAATAAGCATCTCATGCCTGCTGCTTGTTCCACCTGGAATTCAGGCCAGAGTTTTCCCAAACTCCAATGCTTTTTCGCGAACGCCGTGTAATTTGTGGATATCCCCGGATACTCCCGCGTCAGGAATAAGCAGGGACCGGAACTTCATCCCGGTATAAGCCGCGGTCAGAACAAACGGCTTTTCCAGCGCTTCCATCCCGACATCCTCATAAGCGCTGGCGAGCAAGACAAGCGTCTTCCCCTTGAGCGCGGTTTTCATCGTGCCGGTGGTATTGTCCCATTTATAGAGCGAGAACATGCGGTCGATGATCACTTTGAGCTGGGCGCTTGCGGAAAAAAAATAAAGGGGCGTCGCCATCACGATCACATCGGCGGAAGCCATCTTTCGCAATACAAGATTGGCGTCATCTTCGATCACGCACTCATAGGCGTCTTGTTTCTGACAGAAACGGCAGGAAGTACAACCCGGGAACTTAAATTCAAGGAACGCAGTCTGGATCACTTCAACCAACGCGCCTTCCGAAACAGCACCTTCGGTAAACCAATCTACAAGCGCCGCGGTATTCCCGCTCTTCTTGGGACTTCCGGAAAGGATCAAGATCTTTTTAGTCAAGGCTCATCGCCCCTTGGACAACATGGACAAAAAATAACTTTTTATTTCATCGCTGCAGGAGAAGCATTTGACGGAACCGCCTTCGAACCCGCGGATGTCGCCGCCTCCCGTTGCGCCGCTTCTTCTTTGGATCGATGAATGTCAATGGCATCATGATCCACGTAAAGGATCTCTTCGGAGTCCACGTATCTTACTTTCGCAGCCTTGGGAACAACGCCATCCCGCCCCTCATAGATGAATTTCATGCCTTCTCTGGTGACCATCATGCGGCGCTCTCCCGAAAAAAGGGCCTTAAGCGCTTCGGTATTCCCCGACCTCTGGTAGGTCAGAGCTGTATTGAATATCCTCTTGTTCTCTGTAAGGAAATAGCCCGGCATCAGGATGATCTGATCCCCCACCTGCGGGTAGGACGTGCGGCGTGCCGCCTCGAAAGATGCGACCATCTGGTCTCGTAGAGCCACCAGCGTACTTTGATAGATTAAAATGCCTACAAAAATAAAAACGACAGGAACAATGACCATGACCGGCTGGGAAAAACATCGCTTCAGAAAAAGACGGATCCGGGGAGAATGTGGCAAAGTCTCCGTTTCTTCCCCCTGAACGATCGGTTCGACCTTGATAAATTCAAAACCGCTTTCAAGAAGCTTCTTCCGCGCGTCTTCCTCATCCAGGGCGTCAAAAACACCGGAGAATTTCTTCCCGTCCCTGGTGGCAAAACCGCGGAACTTTTTCAAAACAGCAGCATGGAGCGGCATCTCCGAACTATCATCCAGGAGCATCTTTGCACAAGAATGACAAGTCTCGAGCCCTTCGGGAATCTCTTTATGGCATATTTCGCATACTTTCATAGACAACCCTCCACTCCTTTATCGTGTCTTCAGAAAAAACCTTAAGAGCTGTTTTGTCATTTCGCTTTTCGGAAAGATCAAAAAAGCTGCTGGGCAGAAGCGGGCGGCTTGACGCCAAAGTGAAGGTAAGAGCGCTCGGTAAGAACCCGACCGGAAGCGGTTCGTTTGAGAAATCCGCGCTGGATGAGATAGGGTTCGTAGATCTCCTCCAGCGTCTCGGCATCCTCTCCGACGCCCACAGCAAGGCTATTAACACCCACGGGACCACCTTTGCATTCCCTTAAAATATACTGAAGGATCCTTTTATCCATCAGATCGAGGCCTTCCTGGTCGACGCCCAGCATTTGCAACCCCTTGTCCGCTACCTCAACGGTGATCTTTCCATCGGCTTTGACCTGCGCGAAATCACGAACACGCCGGAGCAACCGGTTTGCGATACGCGGCGTCCCACGCGCCCGGCCCGCGATTTCAAGCGCCCCTTGCTCATCGATCGGGATCTCCAGAATATTCGCGGAACGTTTAACTATCGTAGCGAGATCTTCGATTTCATAATAATTTAAACGCTCCACGATCCCGAATCTGGAACGCAGGGGGGCGGTAAGCAGTCCGCTTCGCGTCGTGGCGCCGATCAGCGTAAACTTCGGGATCTGCATTTTGACTGAGCGAGCGTGCGGCCCCTTGTCGATCATGATCTCGATCGAGTAATCTTCCATCGCCGAATAAAGATATTCCTCCACAACATGCGGGATGCGATGTATCTCATCAATAAACAGAACGTCGCTTTTTTCAAGATTCGTGAGAATTCCGGCCAGATCCCCCGCCCTCTCGAGCACGGGACCGGACACCTGGTGGATCTTGGCTTTCATGCGGTTCGCGATAATATTGGCAAGCGTAGTCTTGCCGAGCCCCGGAGGCCCGAAAAGCAGGATATGATCGAGCGATTCCTCACGCCCCAGCGCGGCCTCGATAAAGATCTTGAGGTTTTCTTTGACCTGAGACTGCCCGATGAACTCATCGAGAGTCCCCGGACGAAGGCTCACTTCGATATCGATCTCTTCGGGCTTGTATTCCTGGTCCATCAACCTGTCGTCGGCCATATTTTCCTCATGATTGAGTCATGAGTTCGGAGTTATGAAAAAAGGAATTCTCTCCGAACTCCAAGTGCCTCGAGCACAACAAAAAAAACCACTACGCTGCCGGATTGCTTAAAAGTTCCACCGCGGCTTTTACATCTTCTTTTCGAACCCATATCTGATTACCTTTTGCGAATCTCAAACCCTCTCGAGAGGGATCCGAATCGGGAACCAACATCGTTGAAATGCCGTTACTTTCCAAGAGGCCACGGACAATGTCTGCTTCCTGCTCATTTAAAAAAACTTTGACGCAAACCAACTCCGAGTCACATTCCCGGCATCCCCGCACACCTTGCACATCACTTCCCATCTCTTGCAGATCCTTTTTGGGAAGTTCCCCAACGAGTAACTTGTGACAATCCGCACACTGGCTAACCCAATCCTGATATTCCGCTTCACACTGAGGACAGTATTTCATTTTCTCATCCACTGCCGTTGGCGATTTGCTCTGTCTCTAGTCTGGATCTGGCTTCAAACATGTTTCAAAGCGGCCCTGATGATTTCCTCAACGCTCAGGCTTTTTCCAAGTCCGTCTTTGAGGATCTTCTGCACGGCCTCTCTTGCCTTTTGCTTCGTATACCCGAGCGCCACTAGTGCCTGGATCGCATCATCGACAGTCTGATCCGAAACGCTCCTATCATGAAGAATATCCTGAAAATCCTTCCCCGATTCACCCGGAAGCTTATCCTTGAGCTCCACGATCACGCGCTCTGCGGTTTTCTTCCCGATCCCCGAAACCGAACTCAGTACAGCCACAGAGCTATCCTTAATTGCGCGTTTAAGCTCCGGGATCGTCATGCCGGAAAGAAGAGTGATCGCCATTTTTGGACCGATCCCGGAAACGGAAAGCAGCAGCCGGAAAAACTCACGCTCGTCCTCGGTCGCAAATCCGTAGAGAAGTTGGGCATCCTCACGCACGACAAAATGCGTCAAGAGCTTCGCATTTTGTCCCAGGTCCGGAAGCGCCGAAAAGGTATTCACGGAAATGCGCACCTCGTAGCCAACCCCGTTCACATCCAGAATAGCAACCGCCGGCGTCTTCTCTGAGACCTTTCCGTTCAGGTGGTGGTACATAAGCTCTTTCGTTTAGCTGAGTGAATATGACACATGGCGATGGCCAGGGCATCGGAGGCATCGATTGCCGGAGCCTCTTTTAGATTCAAAAGCCGCTTCACCATAAACTGAACCTGTTCTTTGGATGCGCGGCCGTTTCCGGTGACGGATTTTTTCACCTCCGTCGGGGCGTATTCTATCACTTCAATTCCCTGCTTGGAAGCAGCGAGCATGGCACAAGCGCGCGCTTCGCCGATCCGCTCGACCGCTTGTATGTCTTTTGCAAAAAAAAGGGTCTCAAGGGCCATCACGTCGGGTTGATAACTTTGGATATTTTTCTGGAGGGATTCAAAAATATGAAGGAGGCGTTTCGCGATAGGATCTTTGGATGAGGCTCGGATTGTTCCGCAGATCACAAGTTTGTAATCGCGGCCACTGGTCTCAAGAACCCCGAAACCTGTCCGATGCGTTCCGGGATCGACGCCCATCACCCTCATGAAACAAGCTCCATTCGGGGGTAGTCCACAGTCCACGATCGGCAGCCCACAGCCCAGACCATTTCTTTCAGTCTATGGTCCGTGATCCGTGGTCTGTGGTCTTTCAAGCCAGTTCCTTCATCACTTCTTCGGGAATATCCACATTCGAGTAAACGTTCTGCACATCGTCGTGTTCTTCAAGCACCTCGATCAGCCTCATCACTTTCCGAGCCGTATCCGCGGAAACACTCACGAGATTCTTCGGGATCATGGTCAGGTTCGCGCTTTCGACCTTGATCTTGGCTTTTTCAATAGCTTCACGCACGGCCCAAAGATCGTGAGGAGCTGTTGTCACTTCAAACATTGTATCCGTCGAGGTCATATCTTCGGCTCCGGCGCCGAGAGCGATTTCCATCAGCTGATCCTCGGTCGTCGCTGTCTTGGGAACCACAATAAACCCTTTTTTCTCGAACATCCACGCCACCGTCCCGGCGCTTCCCATATTGCCGCCGTTCTTGTTAAACACACTGCGGATCTCGGAAGCCGAGCGATTCTTATTGTCCGTCAGACACGCTACCAGGACCGCCGCGCCCTCGGGACCAAACCCTTCGTAGGCAATTTCCTCGTAAGTCACGCCTTCGAGCTCGCCCGTCCCTTTTTTGATCGCCCGGTCAATGTTATCCGCCGGCATGTTGGAGTCCTTGGCGGATTGAACGGCGGTACGAAGACGAGGGTTGGTATTCAGGTCCCCGCCGCCCGTTTTTGCCGCGACGGTGATCTCGCGGATAAACTTTGTAAAGACCTGGCCGCGCTTGGCGTCCACGATCGCTTTTTTATGCTTGATACTTGCCCACTTTGAATGTCCTGACATGGTTCCCCCGTTAATAATGGATTTTATTGAAGTTCAAAACTTACCGTGATGCTCGCCGTTACCTTGATCAGCCCAAGAGTGATGACTCTTTCCGCGTCCGAAGAGGAATGTCCCTCGGAGACAACCTGAGCTACCTGCATGTACTGGTTTATAGAATTATAACCGCCACTCCGGAAACTTCCGGAATCATTTCCAAGACCTTCATTGATCGTATGGGGCTTTCCCACAGTCTGTCCCACCTGCGTGGCCAGCAGATTGGCCTTCTCCTGGGCCGCCTTGATGGCCAATGTCCGCGCTTGATCTCTGCATTTCTTGAGCGCGGAAGTCCGAAAGTCCAAGCTGTAGATGGAATTGGCCCCCGCCTTCAATACATCGCTGACAAGGTCTTCAGTCTTGGCCACATCCCTCAAAGTCACCGCAATAACCCGGGAGACGGAATATCCATCAAAGGTCTTCTTTCCAGTTAGGGGACTGTGGGCATACTGAGGCTCGATGTTTAAACGGTCGGTCTGGATGTCTTTATCCGGGACGTTGAGTTTCTTAACCGCTTCAAGAATTTTTTTTGTGTTCTTATCGTTCTCGGCCTTGGCAGCACTAAGATCCTTTGTTGTCGTTTCCACACCGAGCATCAGTACCGCCTCATCAGGGGCCACAAGAACTTCGGCCTCGCCGGTCACGGTAATTAGCCTCGGCTCCGCTTTTTCTTCTGCCGACACAACG
>Ga0114951_10001038_pt1 | contig 36229 bp, 41 predicted proteins | sample AM7aDNAmetaG_FD_88677 | JGI IMG/M metagenome (GOLD analysis project Ga0114951, IMG submission 88677) | Freshwater microbial communities from Finland to study Microbial Dark Matter (Phase II) - AM7a DNA metaG | ecosystem: Environmental > Aquatic > Freshwater > Lake | place: Finland: Lake Alinen... | reverse complement strand
GGTGTGGGGGGGGTGGGGTGTGGGTGGGGGGGGGTGTGGGGGGGGGTGGTGGGGGGGGGGGGGGGGGGGTGTGGGGGGTGGGGGGGGGGGGGGGGGGGGTGTAGGGGTTTAGGGGATAGGGGGGCGGACGGAATTCAGAATTCAGGGTTCGGAATTCAGAATTGGGGGGGACGGATTGGGTCGATTTGGCAGTGTTGGGTGGTTTTCCGATATAATGGATGGTTGGCAATGCAACTCGAGGGACTTGGTTATGGGGATGATGCAGTGGATTAAGCGGCGGGTGGCGGGTGGGGAGCCGACGGTGGTGGATTTTGAGGCGTACGAGCAGGCGACGCAGCAGGGGACGGGTACGTATGGAGAGCGCGGGGCGGTGGTGGGGAAGGTGGGACCGAGCGGCGCGGGGTCGTCGGAGGCGTCGATGGTGGTGGGTGGCAGCGGTGCGGCGGGGACGTACAAGATTCAGCAGAGTTACGATTCGCTGATCCAGACGGTGCAGGAGTTGCGGGCGGCGTTGGATGGGCAATCGAAGCGACAGGATGAGTTGTTGAGCAAGATCGGGACGTTGCCGCAGGCGGCCGAGGCGCTGCCGCAGACGAGCAAGATGCAGGCGGACATGTTGAAGATGATCAACGATCGTCTGGCGATGCACTCGGAGCAGCAGCGGAAGGTGACGGAAGTGGTCACGGCGATGGGGGCGAAGAAGGAATACGTCGAGGCGCTGGCGAGCATCAAAGAGCAGATCGAGATGGGCAATGAAATCGATCGGCAGTTGGTGGAGTCATTCAACCGGTTTTCGATGATGATCGATCTATTGAGTCTGGCGAATCAGCATGCGGTCGATGCGCTGCAGCAGGTGCGGGATTCATATGCGGCGTCGGCGATGCAGATGCATGAGTGGATTGAGAAGAGCAGGCAGAGGAATACGTGGTTGATCGGGGGGGCGTTTGTGATGGCGGGGGCGAGTTTGGTGATTGTGGTGGTGCTGTTTTATAGTTTGTGGTCGGCGGCGGGGCGGTGAGGGCGACGACGACGTAAACACGAAGACGCGAAGACCACGAAGATTTTTTTGAGTTATCTGGGAGCCTGGCGGCTCCTTTTTTTATGATTACTTCGTGGTCTTCGTGTCCCTCGTGTCTTCGTGTTTACGTGGAGGTTATGTCAGGAGGGTGTCGGCGATGGCCAGGGCGCCGAAGGTTAGGCCGATGAGGCCGTTGGCGGTCATGAAGGCGAGGTTGATTTTGGAGATGTCTTTTTCGGAGATGAGGGATTGTTCGATGAGGAGGAGGAGGGCGGCGAGGGCGAAGCCGATCCAGTAGAGGGTGTGGAAATGGCCGAGGTGGCCGAGGGCGAGGAAGGCGAAGATGGTGAGGAGGTGGCAGAGGCGGGAGGCGTGGAGGGCGTTTTTTCGGCCGAGGCGTGCGGGGAGGGAGTTGAGGTGGTGGTCGCGGTCGAATTGTTCGTCCTGGAGGGCGTAGAGGATGTCGAAGCCGGCGACCCAGAGTGCGACCCCCCCACCGAGGAGGAGGATGGTGAGGAGGCGGAGGTCGAGGGAGGAGGAGGGGGTGGTGGCGGGCAGGGTGGTGACGGTGGCGGCGGTGGATGAACCGTAAGCGATGGCGATCCAGGCGGAAACGGGGGCGAGGCCAAGGGAGATGCCGAGCCAGAAGTGGCAGAGGCTGGTGAAGCGTTTGGTGTAGGAGTAGATGGCGAGCCAGGCGAGAACGGGGAGGGCAAAGTAGAGGGGGTAGGGGTTGTGGAAGAAGAGGTCGAAGAGTTCGGTGGCGGCGACGAAGAGGATGATGCAGAAGGCGATGGTGATGCGCATGAAGCGTTCGGAGACGTGGCCGGTGACGGAGGGGCGGCGGGCGGTGCGGGGATTGAGGGCGTCGTAGTGGCGGTCGACGAGGCGGTTGACGGTCATGGCGAAGGTGCGGGCGAGGACCATGCAGACGAGGATGAGCGCCAGGCGCCCGAGGCCGGGGGCGGCGAAGGGGGAAATGGCGAGCTGGCGGAAGGCCCAGAAGGTGGCGATGAGGGCGAAGGGGAGGGCGAAGATGGAGTGGGCGAATTTGATGAGATCGAGGAAGGTGGCGAGGGGGGAGGGGGGGCGCGAGGTTGCGGAGGGAGAGGTTGGTGGGGATTGGGTCATGGGTTGGGGCCGATGTTTTAGTTAAGAGTTATGGGTTATGGGTTATAAGTCAGGGGGAAGTTTCGGGGTTTGGGATTCGATTGGCAAGGGGATGAGGGGAAAACGGGGGAGATGACGGGATGGGACCACAAATGAACACAAATGGGCACAAATGTGGAAGAAAGGAAGAGATGGCCATCTTCCCACGAACACAGCCGCCTTCCTCTTCAAGACCTTCCTAACATCAGCGTGCAAATGCTGAACAAAACGCCATGCCACGCCTTGGGTGCCACTACTCTTTTTTTAAGTTTTGAGTTTGCCCATCGGGCGCTACAACAAAAGTTGTTGCCTTTTTCTTGGCGGAAAGGGATTCTTCGAAATGTCGCTTTGCATCGCAATAAAGTGAATCGCACCGCTCGCTATCTCCGCTGCAATGAGCCTCATACGATTGGCCGAGCTCCTTTAAACACAAACGCAAGAGATGCCGATTGTTGTTATCGCGACTCCGCTCGCATATTTCATTTATCCAACGATTTATCTGCTCAACAAGCTTCACCAAATCCATTTTGTCTTCCACGGGAAAATCATCAGGGGCGTGTAGATCCCAATAAGCGAAGGCGCCACGTACTCGAACGATTAACTCAGCCAACGTGCATTTGCCTGTCACTTTTGAATCCTTCCTGTAAGGAAATCACCAAATTGCGATTGGATAAATTGAGCAACAAATCCACCTGAGAATTAAATCATCTCCCGTATTTGAATATCCGCCAACGTCTTTCCTCCAATTGTACCATCTAGGACTTGTCGGCTGTTTAGCAGCATCGAGTTCGGAATACGATGACGCTGTAGTGTCAGGTGATTCATTGAAGGGACAAGGCGACAGTTGCGAGAGTGGGGTTGGCGACGCATGCCTAACGGGGCCCCGGCCCGAGTTGTCAATACAGTACTTCGAAGTTTTTCAAAGATTTTGAAGATTTTCATGGGCGGTTCTCCGGGGCGTGGTCTACCGGCTAGTCATTATATGATAGATGCCAGCGATCAACGGTAGGCCGATACACGTCCCCAACATGGCCACTATCAGGACTATGGCAAATATGAGTAGGCGGCGGAATGGGCGGCGGGGTTTGGGCGGTGCCGATGGCCCGGCCTCGTATTCTGTCAGTAGAATATTGACGCCATGGTGCGGATAGTCTGGCGTTCCCCCGGTCAAGTCTGAGACAATACAAGAATACTGCCTCCCCCGGCCAAACTTCCGCATCATATCACCGGCCAATTCTCTGCCGATGTACCCGAGTTGCTGGCCATTCTTTCGGGTAATCAGGATGGCGTTTGGATCGGCTGGGTTATCCCGCTCGGGTGTAAGCCTCAACACTTCCCCGATTTTTAGCTTGCGTACGATCTTCTGACGGTTCCCGTGGGTGACGCCGTGTATCTTGCTGTAAAATTGACGGGGCTGGTGGGGTGGGGGTTGGGTGGTCATGTCGCCATGGTATCGGCTGGCGGTGGCATGGTCTACCGTTTGGCCCGGCTACATCCGCTGCATGGTTTGCGGGGCGTGATTGGCCTCGGGTTGGCTGGGGCTGGTGTGGCTTGGCTGGCGGCGGGCTGTCCACCGGCTGGGGCTGGGCTGCCTCCTGATGGATTGCTGCATTTTCCATCACACTCGGCGGCGGTTAGATGCTGGCATCCATCGGCGGCCGTGCAATAGCAGCAATCGTTGCCGGTGACGGTAATTGCCAGCGTATAGTAGCAATCAATAACGACGCCGCAACTAAAATATACCGGCTCATGGTAGCTGCCAGAAAAACCGCATACATTACCGATGTTAGCGGTATAGTTGGCGGTCGAATTCACAAATCCCGCACCCGCTCCGGCAAATGTTCCTGAAAGGAAAACTTCCAAAACCGCCTGCCATCCCCCGGTTCCCGCACCACCACCTGTTTTGCTGATAAACTCTAAACTACTTTGACTGCTATACGTTCCGGTCCACCAGCCAAAAACGTGATCGCTGCCGGATACCACGCAATCTGGTCCCGGAGAGCTAGAGCCGCCATCCGAGTGATATGCGGTTAAATCCTCATCCGCACTATTGATACCAAACCCCGAAACGTTCCATGCCGCAACTATGTCCGACGGAGTATATCCCGCAGCGTCGATGATGTTGGTGGTGGATATCGATGCGGTCGTCCAAGTCCAGTGAATTGATAGGCTGTTTCCGAAACATGCACCCGCACAATGGGTGCAATTTATTTGATCGCATGCGCATTTTTCGCTGATGATCGGATGGCCACTGGAATCGATCAAAAGCAAATCATAGGATGATCCGGTGGCATGAACGATAGAAACATTGTCGGCCATTTATCCCCCCGAGGCGGCGCAATCGCTACCGGCAATCCACAACATAGTGGTCCCGACAATCGATAGAAAATAACGCTTGCCATCGTCGGCGGGCGGTGCCAGCCAATCGTATGAGGCGGTGCCACTGCTGACAGTTTTTCGGATCAGGTACATTCCGTCCCCGTCTTCTACGGTGGTAGGAAATCCAAACGTAACTTTTGCCGTGCGTCCGGCGCACTCATCACCCGGCGCATCACCGGGGGCGCATTTAACGCTAGTTACCCCGTCCCCGGTGCTGTCAAAATGGATATCGTTGGCCATTTCGATATCTGCGGTGTCCCCGTCCCCGTCTGACAATTTCAAGGTCCAAACGGTTCCCGAGGCGGTGAACACTCGGATGGCTGGATCGGTGGCGGTGTATTCACTGTTTTTCCAGTTCACACTAGCTATCGAGGTGTCATTCATCCCGAACACAATGCGGTTCGGGAAATTGAATGTTCCGTCTGTGTCTCCACAATCTCCGCTCGTGGGGTGGGTTTCTTTGTCGCTGCATGAGCCTTCCGGATATTCGGCTTCCCAGCCTACGCCAAGCCCACGCCAATCTACCCGGCCATAGTATTGGTCGGGATATGGGAATTCCACGGCGAAATCTGGCCCGAAATCCAAAAGCATAATTGCGTCTTGGTTCGGTTTGTCGAGGTCGTTCGTCGTGGTCCATACACTGCTAAAACAGTTATAGCCTTGTATGGCGATGCCGGGCGGTGTCTGACCAAATCGGCGGGTTTGCTGCCATGCTGAACCGGTCCACTCCCACCCGAATTCCATCCAGACAATCGCACCGGGCGGATATGGCATAACCTGCGGCTGGTCGTTTGTGTTTTGTGATTCGCTGCCGTTCAACGCATAACGCTCGCTGGTAGTGCCTGACAAAATCCAATTTGGATCATCATCGGGCACGTCTTCCCAGCCGTCCGTTTTGGCCCGTTGTACTTTCCACGCATATTTATAGATGTTTTTGTTGCCAGAAAAGGCGGCTGCGTCCCCGAGTTTGCACCATTGCCCGGATACATCACGGCGTACCGGCCCAATTTGCGGGCCTACGGTATTTGGCCCGCTACGTTCATACGCTCGGGTCGAGGCAATGATCCGCTTGGCGGCGTCGTTAGAAAATCCAAAGTCTTTGGCCATGGTCTTTAGCTCAATAGTGCGGATAGGTCCGCAAAATCTAGCTCCTCATACGGTTTAAATGTCAGTGGTTCGGGGGTGTCCGTGGCGTTGGCCTTCTTATGGCCCGTGCCGTCCAATGGCCATGGTTTGACCACTTTTTCGGGCTTGTTGTTTGGGTCGGTGGCGTTGGTGTAACAATCTACTAGGTTTATGCCGTCACTGGCCAATTGCTGGTAGCCTTCATCATTGAAAACATCATCCCACGATTGTTTAAATTTCAAGGTCATTTTGACAGTACGAAACCACTCCCCGGCTGACAATGCAGGCGGTGTAACATTTGCGCCGCTGAATTTGGCTTGGTGTACGTCTAACGAAACCCCGTCCACCGTGAATCCGGCACTATTCACGTTTTCACGGGCTGACAAAAATAGACTGGTATCAAAATCGGTGGCTACATTTTTGGTTATGTGGCATACGATCACGCCGGATTCTCTCTCGGGGAGTGCCTCAAAGTTTTGGCCTGCACTGTTTTTGACGGGCTTCGGATCGGGTGTGGACCAATCCAGAAAATACGCTTCACTGGCTTCGCTAAAATCCCACTCGATTTGTGCGGGCATATCTAGCGGATGGATGATGCGATTCGAGTAATCTAGCTGGATTTCCCAAGCGTAGCGGCCCGAATCTTCTGATACGGCCCGGCCTCGTTTGTTCTTTAGCAGATAGGCGGAATTGCTGGGGTGCGGGTCGAAATAGTCCGGGATTCCGGATGCCGTGGCGGCGGCTACGGCGTCAATGGGTGTGCTACTTCTGACAAGAAAAAAGCGGCTGGCCCGTTCCTCGTTAATGTCTCCGTCCGCCAGTCCTTTGGCCCCGATTTCGTTTACTGTGGTCATTACATATTCACTTCCGCCAGTGGCGGGTTAGAGTCCCATTTGACGATATAGCGGCGAATTTCGGCCATAAGTGCGGCCATATTTTCTAGTGGTGATGTACTGCCGGTTGCTGGCTTATCGTCTTTTGGTGCGATGGCTGCGGCTGGCCGTGGTGCGGCCGGTGCGGCTGGCGTCCCCCAGTCTCCTAGCGTCGATGGTGTAGTATTTAGATCGATGGCCTTTGGTGTCGGTTCATCCCATCCCAGATTCATTGGATCATTGCTGTTAGCTGGTGTGGCTGTCGCTGGCTTGGCGGGCGTTGCTCCCGGCCTCGTCGGCGGTGCGTTTGTTGGGCGATTCACTCCCGGCATAAGCGGCATACGTATCTGATTGGCTATTTCTGATTGCTGGGCTAACGCTTGCGCCGATCCCCATCGGGTCAATTTTCCTAGTTTTAGCTCAACGTGCAAAGTGGCGTGTAGGTCGTCATTGTTCACGGTCGGGCGGATAACGGGGTTTAGGTCTTTGTGAGAAAAGCCAAGTCCCAAATCTTTGGGGTGTTTCACGTTATTTAATCCGGCGTTCAAAGCGTCGGTTATCTTCTTGGCGGCGTTATGGGCTTTTTCATCGGCTCCGTTAAGATAGCCTCCCAAGCCTTCGGCGAATTTTCCTTCTAGATGGTTGAGTTCCCCCGTCATGGCCTTTTCCATATCGCCCGGTACTCTGGCTGCCATGGCTGGTAGCTTCTTCATTTCGCTTGCGAAAGCTTCTGTGATGGGCGCAAATTGGCCCACTACATCACGGAACGATAGTTCTCCTGTCAGAAGTCCGGGAATCGATTCCACAAACATTAAGATGTTTGCCAGAATGTTTTTGATAATGGTGGTGGTCATCCCCCCAAAATCTTTTAGGTACGCCACGCCGTAATTTATGGCGTATGGAATCACGGTGGTGAAAACATATTCCAGTTGATTGCCAAGCGTGATAAATGCCAACATCACTTCAAGGCCAACGATTTCGGCGGCGTCCTGCCAGTGGTTAAGCGTGAAAGCGGCGGCGTTCAAAAGGTCTTTGAGGCCATTCACAAACCACGAAACCATATCGTACATGCTGGTAAAGGCGGTAACGTTGGCGTTGGCGGCGTCGGCGGTGCGGCCGGTGATAAAGGCCGTGGCTTCGTTCCAAATCGTTACAATGCCATCCCAGATAGATTGGGCGATGCCATAACAGGCGGTGAAAACAGATTCAAAAACATTCACCACGGCCATAACAAATCCCACGGTCGTTTCTACAATTGCCTCCCAGTTCGTGGCAATCACGTCATAAATGGCGGTAACAATCGGCCCGATGAAACCCCAGATAGAACCCCAAACGGATTGTATGATTTCCCAGCAATAACCCATTGCTGATCCGATTAAATCGGGAATGGCTGGCAAGATTCCGGCGATGAAATTAAAGGCGGTGGCCAATGGTCCTTTGATCGTGTCCCAAACTGCCCCAAGTCCCCGGAAAATCCAAGCTTCCGCCATTTGCAGGTATGGGGTTAGCAGTGTGATGCCGTTCGTTATGTACGTGGTGATAACGGGAATGGCCGTCATTACGCTTTGCAGGATTCCTCGCAAATCAAAAGCCTCCTCTAGCTGCATGATGATTTCGGCGCTACTGAATCCGATACTGGTTGCAATCCGTTTCCAAACCCCGCCTACGGTGTTTGCCTGTTGGTCCATGAGTCCAGCGAAACGGCCTCCCGGCCCGGACATACTTTCAAAAGCTTTTTGAAGTTGGGCGAAACCGATTTGGCCGTTAGCGGCTAACTGTTTTACGCCTTCGGCGGTGGTCCCGAATTGGCGGGCAAGTTCTGCCACAATCGGTATGCCTTGCGCCGTCAAGCTCTTTAGCTCTTTGGCGGTGATGCTTCCCCGGCCTTCGGCCTTAACGAAAACCTCGGCCATATCGGATAGGCTGGCCCCGGTTCCGGCTGCCACGTCCCCGATACTCCGGATTAGCGGCTCGATTTTCTCGGCACTGACGCCGATGGCCATTAGCTTTTTCGTGGCGGCTGTCAATTCGTCGAAACCAAGTCCCGATGATACGGATAGGTTTTTCAAATGGGTGATTATGGCCGTGGCATTCTCTGCCGATCCGGCCAAGCCAGTCATTGCAATTTGGGCATTCTCGATTTTCTCCGCTACCTCAAAACCGGATTTAATGGATTCGGCCAAGTGGTCAACGGCTGCCCGTCCCACTTCTATAGCGGCTCCCACTCCCACCCATTCCATTAGCTTGCTACCGGCCTCGGCCATTGCGCCGCCGAAACTGTGGACCTGTCCCACGGCTCCGGCAAACATAGAGGCCAAACCGGCGGCGCTGCCTCCGAGTCCAACGTGTAGATTTGTGAGTGTTTTAGAAATGGCCCGTTCCCCCGGTTAGCGTTTGAATCTCTGGTTTTGCAAGGCGTACATCCGGTGGGCTTTGGCCCGGTAGTCGCTTTGATATTCTTCCGGCGTCTGCGGGGCGGCTTCGGCGGCGGAAAACGTAAACAGATAATCCCGTTCGTTGATCCGCTGTTTCCTCGGGCTCTGGAAAATGGCCCAAACGGTTCTGGCCATCCGCATATCGGCCCGCTGTTCCCCCCACGGATCAGCGGCGTACACGTCGGCCCAATCCGCTAACTGCCTCGGGGTTAGCCGTTCCGCCAAGTAGTCCGGGTGGTCAATCCCCAGCAAACCGCAAAGTCGAAACGGGAAAAGCTCGTTAGCGGTTAGGCTTTTGGGCTTTGTTTTGGCCCGTCGAAACCGTTAAGCCGTCCGATGGCTTCCCCGATGGCCTTGCAGGTCGTCAACGTCAACGCTTCCCGCAAGGCGGGAATATCTGTATTGCTGTAAACCCGCTTGCCGTCTGCGTCGATAATCGAGGCCACGATAAGCCGTAGCGTTATGGCTGCCTCATCGTCGGTATCATGCTGCTTCAAACCGGCACTATCTGCTAGTGAAAGCTCTTGCAGGATGATTTTGTCCCCGTCGATATCGATTTCCGAACGCTTCCGGCCTTTGGAAAGTAGAGTCTTCATTTAATTCCCGTCCCCGTTAGCTCAAGGCGTCTGAAAATTGTGCGGCTGCGGTCAAGGCGATTGAAACCTTGCCGGAAATGGCCTCGTCTTCGGTTTTGCTCTCGTTGGTAACCTTCGTAATGAATCCGCCAAACGTGTACCCGCTGCCGTCCGGAAACACTTCTTTGAATTGGACGATATCCCGGCCTGCCCAATGGGCGTAAAGGATTTTCTGTTGGGCCTTAACATAGACCCAATCGAATTCCATGTCACCGGGATCAATCATCCCCGGAATGTATTCTTGGCTAGGTCCGGGGCTGGTGGGCGAATCGTTATTGGTGATTTTCACCTTGGCTACTTCGCTTTCCGGCGACTTCAAATCTTTGGATTGTGCGATCTTCACAAAGTCCGTATCACCGGAAGCCTTTTTGTAAATTTGGCTTCCAAATCCTAGTGTTGCGTTGGACATTATTTGTCCCCCCAAAAAAGAAACGTTTCTTATTTATCTGTTCCGGATTTCCCCCCGGAATTCCTTCTAGCTCATAGTGAATCGTAGAAATTGGCCCGGATACTCAAAATGCTGATCTGGGCGGGCTTCTCTATCCCGGCCTCTGTGGGTGCGGCCATATCCTTTTCTGCCTCAATGAAAATCCCAGCAAATCGGGTGCTGCCATAGGTGGCCAACATATTGGCGGCAAGCGTGGATTTCATGGCCCGTGCCAGCGTCTTGGCGGCGTTCATACTGGCGGCGATGGCGTTTAGCTGATAATTGGCCGTCGATAATCCGGCGTCCCCGTCGTTACTGTACTGGCGGCGCTCCCCAATCTTTTCAATCGTGATTTTCGGCAAGGCTACGGATTGTGGATCGGTGGCCAAATGAAACGGGATAGCGGTTAGCGTCCCGTTGGTTTTTAACAGTGTCACGATATCGTTTTCTGTGCTCATCTATTTCCCCCCGGCCTCGTCTGCGGCTTTTTCCAAGCCTTCCCGTAATTTGTCGGCGTAAATCTTCTGACAGCGATCAATCGTTATGTGATAGCCACGCTCCAAGAAGTTATTGCCGGGTACGGCCTTCCCGCTCGGATCGATGAAACCAAAGCAAACAAGGTGTAATACTCGGGCGGCTCTCACTGTTGATTCTGATTTCTCTCCTTTCTTGCCGTCCTCCATCACGGCGGTGTCTGCGCCAACAATGGCCGATACCCCACGATTCTTAACACTCACTTTGCTGTCTATGCTCTTTTTCAAAGCGCCGGTATCCACCGGACAAGCTTCTTTACAAGCGGCTCGCATCGGGCGGATAGCGGCGGTGGCGGCTCTACGCTGTATTTTTTTCGCTGTCTTTGGATCGGCAAGCGCCTTGAGTTGTTTCTCTAGCTTCTCGATTCCGTCAAGCTTAAACCATAAGCTGAAATTCCCCCGCTCCCGTGCCATGCTAGGTTCTCTCCACGGCCATAACTTCTATCTGTCGTTTGGCCTCGCCTACGTTCGTCGGGCTGCCAACAATCTCATAGATGCGGGTGCCAAACTTAATCTGGTCTTTTGCCGTGGCGTCAAAACTAGCTGTCCAGCCAAACGTTATTTTGTTGGTGGCTTCGCTGTAAATCTGGCTTTGTTGCGCAATCAAAAGCTCACGGGCTGTTAGTGGTTCGATGGCTGCCCAACGGGTGACGGCCTCGGCGGTGTACGTGGCGGTGCTTTCCAGATTGGTTACTGTGGTGGTGCGTTTCATAATGCTTACTTTGTGGCGGCGTTCCCCCGCACCACGTGCATTTTTCATGCTGTTACCCCGATTTTAATCTCTGTATTCTGTTCACGTTTTAGGCTGTCCAATCCTGCAAAAATGGCGTCAATGATCGGTTGGGGTTTCCAGCAATCGGCCAAAAATGTTAGCGGGTGCGGGCTGTTGAATGTCCGCATAAGATCAATAAATGTAGTGCTGTTATCTGCCCGGAAAATAATCATGGGTACGCCGATGGCGGCGGCTAGATGGCTGGTTCCCGTATCCGTGCCACACCATAGGCGGCAATTTTGAATCGCTTCTATGCTGGCGTCTGTGTCATAGTCGCCACTGTGCCATTGTTGGCCTGCTAGATCAAAGCTAGTAGGCCGTTTGCCCACTACGCCAAACGTATAGCCGTGGGTGGTGATAGCGTCGGCGATGATCTGCCATGATTTGGCTGGAAAGTTTCTCTCTGGGCAAAACTCCCGGCTTCTCACGCCAAGACAGATATCGGCCTTCAATCCACGGCGGCGGGGTTGAAATGGTATGCGTTTTTCCGGGTACAGTGGGATATGTTCTTGTGTCATCGTCATCCCCCCGGCCTTCACTGGGATAGCCTCGGGGAAGCGTTCTAGAATTAGTGGCCATTGAAGCGGCGGGCGATCATACGGCGATACTCTGATTGTCCCGGCCTTTTCGGCGTCTGGTATCGGGTCTTTCCAGTCAAAAAAGAAACTGGTTGCGGATGGGAATAAGACTTGCTCCCCCGGCTTGCAGCAAACTATTTTGTGTTTGGCCGTGTGATGATGTACTTGGCGGATGTGAGAAATAATCAGGTGGCCAAACTCTCCGCAAAATGGCAAGAAAATATGTGGCGTGTTTGGCTGGGTGGTGTCGAGGCGGCCGTAGAATTCCTGCATGTAGGCGGGTGGAATATCTGACCACTCGGCCATGCCCGATCTAATCCAGTGGGTGCCGATGGCGTCCGTTACCTCGTAAACTTCCCCGGCCCGGTACATCCCCGCCATGGTGCTTAGATTCGTGGTCATCCGTACGAAAATGGTCAAAACCTCTCAATTTAGGCCGTTTTGGGTGAATTTTGGCTTTTTCGGCTGCATTAAACGGCGTTTGCGGGCCTCCTGCGGCCTCGGATGGCTGGTAGGTCGATGGATTTCGGCCTAGCCGATGGCCCCACCGGCCGAATATCGCCCATAGATGCGGTCAAGTCCGCTGGGTACGCTGTCGGCGTCGGCCTCCCGGTGAATGTAGAGGTGCGCCACGTGGGCAAGAATCCCCCGGCGTATGTCGGCGGGCACGGCGGCGGCGGTGTCCCCGAATCCAGCCACGTACACGATTTGCACCGGCCCGATTGTTGATCCGTTCAACTGGACAAAATCAAGGTTGCCCACGGTTCGGGTTTGATAACTCACTGCATTTCCGAGGAGGTCTTTTACGCTGGTAACGCTTTGAAGCGGTCCCCGGAAAAGCGGTAGGCAACTGTATGCCGGGAATGGATTCGCTTCGGGCAAAATGCCGCTTTTCTCCGGCCAAAATTGGGCGGTGATTGTGCGGGTGATGAAGCTTAATTGCGTTTCGGTTTCGGCGTAGGCGGTGGCGTCGGCAATCGCCTCGGCTACCCAAGCGGATTCCGCTGTTAAATCATCTAACCGGGTTTGGTCTGCCACTTGTTGGGCGGTTACGGGATAGGTGGCGGCTGGTGTCGTTATGGACCACTGCATTATATGGCCTCCTGTTTGGCTGGCTTCTGTCTGCGGCTCTTGCTGGCGTTGTCGGCCTTCATGGTCGATACGTTGGCTATCATCGTCTCTACGGGCGGCGTAGGTGGTGTGGCGGCTTCTGCTAGATGGCTGGCAATCCAGCGATTGGCCCGATCTTCTGACAGTGAATAGATTTGGCCTGCCAGATAAACGGCCTCGGTGGTGCTGAGGTTTTGTAACATGCGGATGTTCATTGTGTTTTGGTTCCCCATTACAAAAGGCCGTGAGGCTTAGATACCCCACGGCCTTGAAATCTTCTAGATGCTTCTAGATGCAAGCTCAATTAAGAGGCTGCACCTTTCAAGAATGCCATTCCGGCGCTAACGTCGAAGTCGCCATTGACGAATTCACGGTAGCCCATCTGATCCGGGGCGGTGGGCACGTTCTGATAAACGGCTACACGGCGGTTTTCGATGATGCGAGGATGAAGCGAGGCGGCGGAAACGATCATGCCGGAAATCGCATTCGCTGCGGGGTCGGCCATATTGATGTCGATAACCACGGGGCGGCCTTTCAAGGTCTTAACCGCACCTTCCGTGAGTGGATCGGAAAGCAACGGACGGCCGTAGGTGTCGGTTAGGCTTTCGAGGATCTGCAAGAGTCCATCCGAAATGATCCAAACGGCATCGGTGCGGAATTGCACGGCGATCTTGTGATAAAATTTGATGAATTCGGCGTAGGTCAAGCCGTTCGTTGCGGCGGTCGTCACGGTGTTACCGCTGACGGCATGCGCCACGGCCTTCGTATGCCATGCCGCACCTTGGCTAAGCTCAATACGCTTGTCCAAAATTGGCAGTACATAACCGGCCAAATCGTAACCCACGGCCTGAGCCTGCGTGTTAGAAATCCAAACGGTTTTGGAATCATAGAGGTTTGCGCCAAGACTGATATTGGTCGTCACTGGATCGGCGGCGGTGTCGCTGGTTGCGTCTTCCGCTTCGGCCTGACCGCTAACGGTCGTGTCGTCCATAACCGGGAGGCTGAGAGTTTCGGTGCTGGTTCCACCCAAAACCGGCTGGCCACCGATCACGGCGGCGTTAAGGTAGGCATTCCATGCACGCCGAACGATAACCGGCGTAGAAACGGCTACCGGGACCAAAGCGCCCGAACCGGTTCCAGTGGTGATAACGTAGCGGCTACGGTCGCCACTGCGAAGGAAAGCGTTAAATTCTTCCCGTTCGTTCTGCTTCGCTTCAACGGCCTTGCCGGTGATAACGTCGCTGGTGAAATGCATTTCTGCGGCCTGCTTTTCGGCGTCCAAAGTCTTTTTCAAGCCATTGAATTCGGCCAACATCGAATCTTTCTTGGCGTATTCATCGGCGGAAAGCTCACGGCCTTCGGCCTTCGCAAGCTCGAAAATCACCTTAACGTCTGCGGCAAGCTTGCCCATTTTTTCTGTGCGGATGTCCATTTTGTTTGTCCCCCCGCCCCATAGGCGGTCGTATTGGTTTGTTTTTTCTTTGGCCTGTCATCCGGCTACTCTGGTCGGGTTTTGGCCTCTAGTTACTGATTCGAGAGTCCCGCTTTAAGTTCCTCTATTTCCACGGATAATTTATTTCGGTTGGGTGTGGGCGGCTGTACGGCCTCCACGGGTTGGGCGGCTGGTACGGCTGCCAGTTCGTTTTCTTCTTCGTCGCTGGATTCGCTGGCGGTTAGCTCGGCTTCTTCTTCTTCTTCCTCATCATCGGCGGCGTCAATGGTGGTGGACGTAAACGCCGGTATTACAGTTGTCGAAACCTCGTCAAACTCAAAAGCGGAATATTCCCGGATTGTTTGGCCCGCTTCTTTAACCTCGGCATACGTCCCGTTGGGTAACATGCCAAAAGACATTCCCATAGCGCTGGTAGTGTCATTTTTCAAATGGTCGATTGTGGCGCAAAGATCATGCGCCCACGTGGTATCGGGTAGGTCGATTTCGCAACGTAACCCGGTGGCGTCGGCCGTCATTCTCAATGTACCGTTGGCATTGCTGGCAAGCGGCGTGCAATAATCGTGGTTTGCGAGTGCCAGCGTTGGCCCGGTGGGAATGGCCTTGGCGCTGCCATTCTTTAGTCTAACCTTGTAGCCTCCCCGGTCGTCTGAAAGCGTCCCCCACGTCATGGCATAGCCGCAAAGTGTGGGCAAGGATTTACCGGGCTGGGGTTTCGTCTCAAACGTAACCCGGCTCGTGAAAATCTCTCTTGTGTTGTTTTTGGCGTGCGTCATTCTGTTCCCCCGTGAGACATTACTACTTTCTTCAAATCTGGTGCCGTGGATTCCTGCCCGTGGCCGATGGCCATAAGATGCTGGCCTAGCTGTCGGCCGTACGTCCCCCCGCATTTGTCGGCCATGCCGGTAGTATCTTTTCCGCTGAGATTTGCGTAGGTTTGGAAGATTGGCCCCACGGCTACGGCGGCGTAGTGGGTCATTTCATTTTGGAAGACATTGGCCCAAGCGGTCCAGCCTTGCGGGTTGTCTTTGTGCTTCTTTTGGGCTGCCTCTGTGGCCTTTGCGGCCTTTGAATGTACCCGGCTGGCGGCGTCGTCTATCATCGCTTCAAAGTGGCTTAGTTTAAGATGTTCCTTCGTGGCGAAAGCCTCGGCCTCCGGTTTCACGGCTGCTAGATCGTCACTACCTTCTACATCGGCGGGCGGTGTGGCTGGTTGTTTGGCTGGCGGCGCTGCTGGTGCGGCGGCTGGCAGTCCGGGCACGGCCTCTGCGGCGGTGTCGTTGCCAAGTCCTACGGTGTTTGCCGGTACTCTCGGGCGGCTGCCTATGCCATCGGCGTACGGCGGCAATTCCCAGTTGCTGCGCTCTTCATCGGGCGTTGTAAGTCCGTTCTGTGTCCGTTTGACGGCGGCATCTATCTGGGCCTGATGGTCGCCTCTCATTAGAGCGCTGGTATCAAACCGGATGTAGCATCCGGCTTTCCGCTCCTGCCTTGTCAGAAGTTTGCGGGTCAATTCCTGCTCAAGCGGTGTAATCCAATTTGATAACGTGTATTTAACCACTTCAATTCCGAGTGATTCGATATTTGCCCACGTTGCCCGTCCGAGTTCGTACAAAAGATGCGGCGGAATTCGTAGCATCCGGCAAATTTCGGTTACGCCAAATTGCCGGTTCTCACTGATTTGGGCGGTGTCAACATCGGGGCTCAAGGTTTTGGCCTTTGCGCCGTTGCCAAGTACCAGCCACTTATGAGCCTTATCAACGCCACTGAATTTATTGGTGATTACATCGCCATATTCTTGAACCTGTTCCTTCGTAAGCGGCTTGTCTGATTCCACTACGCCACCCAAAAGACCACCTTGGCCGTAGTATTGCGATATATATGCCTCGGTGTTTTTGGTGGTCCTGAGCGTCCCGGCCATCATTTTAACCATTGGCATCCCGGCGATGCCGTCAAAAGACAATGCAGGAAGATGGATCATTTCGGCGGCGGCGAAGATGAGATAGCGGCTGTTGGGATTGGCGTTGGGCGTTTGGCCCAAATCATAGGCATACCATTGTTGGCCGTTGAAACGAAACGGCGTAACCCGATCCGGTGGAAGCAAAAACAATTGTGGGTCTTCCACGCCGATCATTTTCAAAGCTGCATAGGCATTGCTCCAATTCACGGCGTGCAATAGAAATGTGGACCAAAAAACGCTAGGCGTTTGTAGTTCGTTGGGCTCGCTGTTCAAGGTCCATTCTGCGGTGTGAGAGTCCAGCCGTTTTGGCCCGTTGGCGGTCTTCTGGTAAACATGTTTCGGCAATGCTCCGATAGTCTCCGAGATAAACCGGCATCCGGAATAGTACGCCGGGATACTCAATGCGTTATGTTCGTTAATCGGTGTGTTGGCGCTGCCAAGTGTTAGCGGGTCTACGTTGGGCATCCCGTTAATCGTAAAAATTTGCACGGCTGGCGTGCTGCCTCCGCTTTTGGCCTGCGTGTCCAACGTGGCGGGGTCGATATGGTCGCTGGTTACTGTCGTTACATTTTCGGCGGTCAAAGGTTATCCCCCCGGTTGGCTTTGTTTCTTTTTGTCTTTCAATCTTGGCGGCTGTTTTTCCTGCATCCGTATCCACTGGCGGATATTTTCGGCCTGCCGTTCTAGCGTGGCTTTCTTCTCTGGATTGGTTTCTATCTCTGCCAGAAACGAAACCTCCATCAATAGTTCTCGGTCGTGTTCTACTTCGGTATGCGTTTTTCTCATTGCCCACCCCCGTTCAAAAAACTGCTATCTGGATTTCGTTGGCTTCCACTGGCGGCGCATTGCCCATCAATTGCAGGCGGGATATCGCCACCACTAGCGCCACTATGCCGTCAATGCTGGCCCCCCGAGTTCCCGCATAGCTGCCTTTCCGTTTTGGCTTCACCGGGCGTATGTTTCCATGTCTATCGGTTTCCACTTCCACATTTTGCGCCATCCAGCGATATGCGGGATTGTCGGCAATGATGATGCTGCCAGAAATGAGGCGGCGCTCTAACTCTTTACATGCCGCATTCATCCCCCGGAAAGTCTGATACGTGGGCGTCGTTACTATCCCGCTCTTTTCCAGTCTGCTAACTATGCTGCTGGCGTTGTACGGGTCGAAACTTAATTCTTGGATCGGCTGGGCTGCGATGATGTCGGCCTCTATGCGGTCATAATCGATTGTTGGCCTGTCCGTGCCGATCACATAGCCATCGGCAATCCACTGGGGTAACGGCGTGCCGTCTTCCTTCCATCGCTTCTGTGCCGTGGCGTTGGGGCAATATAGGCGGGGGACTACTAGCCATTTGTCACCCATCGGCCAAACCCAAACGGCGGCCGTTAAATCGTACGTGGTGGACAAGTCCAAACCCACGTATGCGGGCGTGTCGGCTGGCGGCTCTACGTGTGCCGTGCATGCGTCCCACGTTTCGAGCGATAACCACCGGGTCGTCTGTTCGGTCCACTGGTCCAAATATAATCTGCGGAAAGCGTTTTGATATTGTGCGGATTCACGGGCCTTCACGGCCTCGGCTCTTAGGTAGTCAATGGTTATGGTATGGCCTAGTGACGGGTTGGCCTCCTGCCATCCTGCCTCATCATCCCACGGTTTGGCCGTGGAAAAGATCACGGAATAAAAAGTATCGTCCGCACAATCCCCCGCTGCCTGCCGTTCGGCCTTGTGGTGAAAATCAAGACACATACTGTCGTCGCTGGTGTTTCCGGCCGTTGTAATAATGATCGTTAGCGGCTGGCTGCGTGCGCCTTGAGAAGTTACGAGCGCTGAAAAAAGCTCACGGCTTCCGGGGCTGGTCCATTCGTGGAATTCATCGAGGATTAGGCCGTGTGTGTTTTTCCCGTGGCTGCCAACATTTTCCCCGGATAATGCCTTGTATACGCTGCCTGATTTTGGGTGGGCAAGATGCCAGCGTTGTACGTCGATACGTTTTGACAGTGCGGCATTTGCTCCCGTCATTTTCTTGGCGGCATCGAAAGTTATGGATGCCTGAGAAGTGTTTGCGGCTACGCTATAGACCTGTGCCCCGGCCTCTCCATCGGCTGCCAGCAAATAAAGTGCGATGCCAGCCGCAAATATGCTCTTGCCGTTTTTTCTCGGGACCTCAACGTAAACAGTGCGATAGCGGCGGGTGCCGTCTGCTCGCTTCCAGCCGAAAACATCTCTAAGAATCTGGCGCTGCCAGTCCAGCAAGATAAACGCTTTGCCTGCCCATCGGCCTTCAAAGTGTGTAAGGCGGGATTCAAAAAACCTGCAAACCCGATCCGCTGCGGCCTCATCAAAATAGAATCCCGCATCGGTGGTGCTAATCGAATTCGTCGTCACTGTCCCCCGCTCCCCCGTCATCTAACTTCAATCTCGCCCGGCTGCTGGGGCTTAGGCCGAATTCTGCCAGCAATGGGCGGATTCTCTCCCAGCAATCCCGCTGTACCGAACAATATGGATTTTTTACCGGCGTCCCCGAGTTGCTCAATATCACGGTGCCGTTTTCCCGTACCATTTTGCTGGCGTGTCTGTAATCGGCATAACTCGTGCAATAAATGATTAGTGCGGCCTGATCCGCTTCACTCCAGATTCTTTGGCGTGTCAAGATGTTTGTGATTCTCTCCCACTCTGCTTTCGCTTCGTCGGTTAGTTCCTCGGGCGGCGCTGGTGGCGTCTGCTCCGTGGTGCTAGGTTTTGGCCGTGGTTTTGGTCCTCTCATTATTCTCTGTCCTTCGTGCCGATGGCCCCGTACATTTTCTCTATCCACTGTTTGTGGAAGTCAAATAATGCGGCGTCACTGGATAACGTAAACTGTTCTTGGTTGTGGCTGGACTTCAAATTTGCGGATGATTCCACGGTGTAACACGTTCCATTTTGCATCTTGGCATTTATGATCTTGGCGTGTGTCCGTAACCCCCGGATTCTCTGGCCTCGCTGTTTCAAGGCGGCGGCAATCGGATCATAAATGTGTTTGTTGGTGTACCGGAAGTAATGCGAACATGCCAGCGTAACCGCTTTGATTTTGTTGGCGTCCAAAAGGTCAATTAGTTCGGCGCCGTTGTCAGTTGAAAAGCTGAGCGTTGCAAGCTGTAAATCTGCGATGGTGTCCCCGGTGATGGATAAGATTGCAGGAATGAAAGCCCATAGCGGGTATCGCCCCGATACTACGCCGTGAATGGTTTCCCCCGGCGATGGTAGGCGGGTGATATGTTCGGTTATGGCCTTGATGGAAATGGCATTTAGAAAAGTCCGTTTGGTTGGGTTACTCCGCAAAACAATATCAATGGGCGGCTGAGTCTGTTGTATGGCGGCGTCGTCAAATTCGGCGGGGCTGCCTGCGGCTAATGCCGTGGCGTCAATGGAATTGTCTTTGGCAATCCACATTTGTTTGAGTCCGGTTAGCTGTTTTAGTCCCGTGGTGTTCATGGTGTTAGCGTTTTTCATTATCTCCCCCGTGGATTCCCCCGGCTGTCGCTGCTGGCTGTGGGCAAATAGGCCAATGAGTGCGTAACTGGGGCGATACGGTCCCGGCAATTTGCGTCCCCAAAGTTCTCAATGGGGTTATGCCAATATCGTTACGTGTCCATCTGTATGCGTTTGGAATTTCATTTTCCCCGGCGATGCCTTCACCGATCCGGGTTTGTGTTTCGTTGCCAAGTTCTCTATCGCTGTCAGAAGTTCTAGAAGTTCGGCGGCATCCGCTCCCAACGCTTCTAGATATTCGGCGGGTGTGTAGTCCGCACCGTGATGTAGGCGGCGGGTTAGTTCCCGGTGCGTCGAGGCTATCACCCCGAGTAATGTATTGATGGATGCACGTGAATATCTGGCGGCTTGTTTGGCGGTGATGGTGTGCGGTCCATTTGTTTTGGTTGGCGTTACGAGTGGCATGTTTTATTCTCCCGAGTTATGGCCCGTGCCTTTTGACGTTCTACTATTTCGGCGGGCGTGGCTGTTAGATGTATTACACTGGCCCCGAGTCTATCGGCTACGGCCTTGGCCTCTGCCTCATCCGTTACGATGATGTAGGCCGTACAATCGGATGATGCGATGGCGTTAAGAAATGCGGCCATAATGTATTTCATTATTTCCATGGCGTGCGGCGGGCGTGGATACGTTGGGCATCTAAACATTGTGGCGGCGATGGCGTCATAATCCCATACGGCGTCACCCACTTGGCGGCGGGCCTCCACGTATCTAGTTTTCCCGCTGCATGTTGGCCCGGTGATAACGTAACGCATTATGTTTTTCTCCCGTCTGTTTTCTCTGCGAGTTATGGCGGAATGGCATGGCGTGCATAAGCTTTCGAGGTTGGCCATTACTAACGCCAAGTCCGGGCGTGTGGCCCGTGGGGCGATATGGTGTACGTCACGTGCTAACGTCCCGAGTATTCCGTTACGCTCGCATTCCGCACAAAACGGATGGGCTCGTAACTTCTCACGGCGTAAATTCTGCCAATCTTTTGAGGACAGAAACGTTTTCGATTCTTTCCCCCATGGCGTGGCCCGATACATGCGATCATTTGCGGCCATAAGTTCGGCTCGCAAAGATTCGGCCCGTGGTGCGTGGCGTGGGCAATAGCTGCCATCGCTGATTAACTCGGGGCATCCGGCCCACGAACATGGTTTGCGGCTGCTCATCATTTGGTGGCCTCTATCATGTCGGCATAGGCGTCTAGATACTGTCGCTTATGCCTCTCCGCTTCTGCCAGTGCATTTTCTGCGGCGCTGCATTTCCAGCATTTCAAAAACATCCGGTCATAATCCGGGCTTATGATTTCGGCCTCGGCATTTATCACGGCGTTACACTTTGTACATTGCAGAGTTATGGCGTGCATGGCTATGGCCGTCCTACCTTTTTGTCGATCCTCTCAAGAATCGTTATGGCCCGATCTATTTTCAGGTTCATTTCGTTGGCGTTCTTTTCATCGTCGGTTACTCTGGCGTCCTGCCTCGTTTGCTCCGTTTGAATTTCCACTATGGCCGTTTTGTTTTGATTTGTGTCGGCCCGCACTGAGGCGTAGGCCAGTACGGCGGAAACAATTATGGCTATGATGCCGATGGCGGCGCTTGTCATTTTGCCCACGGTCCCGATGGTGATGTTTTGATTTTCCAGTTTCACGATATCACCCGATTAAATCCACGTTGTGCCGTTGTATGTTTTCATGGCGTGGCCGGTGTAATCCCACGCCACCATGCCTTCGGCGGGTGTGGTGATGGTCGAGTAGTCGGGGAGTGTTATGGCTGCACCGGCTGCAAACTGAATTCCTGCTCCCGAGTTAAGCCATAATCCGTAACCGCTGGCGGGGCTGGATAGTGTGCCAAGTATCACGTATTGCCCGTCCGTAACGGTAACGGCGGATAGTGTGGCAATGGTGTTAATGTTGCAGGAGTTCATGTTGATATCGCCATACATCGTCCCGCCGTTGGCTGATAAAGCGTTGGCGTCTGTCCCAGTCCATGCCGTGGTTTGGGTGGTGGCGTCGTCAAAAATGATGCTGGTATCTAGATAAATCGAATTCACCGATATATCTCCCCCGCCTACGGTCGTTGCGCCCATTTTCAAACCAGCCGCTGTCATGTCTACATTGCCGGTCATTGTTCCCCCAGCCAGTGGGAAATAATCGGCCAAATCATCCGGCACGGTGTAGTCTGTGCTAGCCGTGGCGGCGGTGATGTTCCCGGCTCCATCCGCTTTAACAATGCCAGTGATTGCGCCTACCACTGGATCGGTTTCGGTAACGGTGGCAGTTACGCCGGTTAATCCGCTGCCGTCCCCATCGGGTGCCAGTGCGCCAACGTCTGAGGCGTCCAAAACCACTGTACCCGTTTGGCCGTTTACACTGTCTACTGCTCCCGTGCCAATTGGCGGCGTGTAGGCGGTGGCCAAACCTGATGCAATCCAGTTTGTGGCTAGTGCATCGGCTACGATGTAGTTATGGCCTCCCAAATATGTAACGATTTGGCCTGCGTTCAACGTGGTTACGGTCGTGGTCATGAGAATGGATGTCATTATTTCCCCCGGATTGGCGGCTAGTTTTCTATGTCTGTTATTCGGTGGGCGTCTGCGAAAATCCTTCTAGATGTTTGCCGGTGGTCATTCATCCCCGCAACATTTCGTAGCATTTTTCAGGATGTTGGCGGATTCGGCGGCGCTGTCCTGCGCTTTCTGAATTCCGGCCCGCATGGTACTGGCAAGGATTATGGCCACGGCTTTTTCTATGGCGGATTCGGTGGTGATTTTGGAATCACTCCACGCAATGCCAAGCGTGATTAAGGCGGCGGCTGCCACGGCGTAGGTTTTTCTACCGGCAAGAAATGATCTGATATCGGAAATGGTCATAGATTTAATTTCTCCTGTTTCGGAATAGGCGGATTGTGTCGGCCTCCTCGGCGGCTAGTAATTTGGCGACGATCCCGGCTGCGATCTGGTCGCATTCATCCGGCGTGAAATGCGAACAAAAATCATCCGTCTGACAGATATTGCGGCGGGGTGTGGGCTGGTTGCGTTGCCGGTCATAGTGACGGCGGCAAAGTCCGTGGGCGTGGGCGGGGTGTGGGCATCCGGGGGTGAGACAGATATCGAGATCGTCATTGGCCATTGGCGTCCCGCTCTAAGATGAGTTTCACGGCTACCGGGTTAAGCATGGTGGGGCTGGTGATGCTGGCGGATACAATCCTCCACACTAAGAATTCTCCCAGCCTCTGGGCGTCGGCGGCGCTGAGAAATACGGCGGAATATGGCGGGGTTAATTCATTTCCATATCGCCCGTCTACATCACGTCCCCCACCGATGGCCATGTTAGCGGCGTGCATGTCAGAAAATGGACTAACCAGTCCCGTGGCTACCAGATATACATATCTGCCGGGTTCTAGTGCGGCGGCAAGCTCGGGCGTAGTTACTAGTTCAATGATATTTACCATGATTTACGTGTTCTCCTTTTCATACTTATTTCTTCGACCTTCCCCAGAAAAACCGATAGCGGCGATCTTCTGACAAGCTTCTAGATGCTGTCAGAAGTCTTCTAGATGGTGTTTCTAGATGCCGTAACCCCGGCGATGCGGGAAATGGTCGGTTCTGTGCGTCCTAGAAGCTTCTAGAAGACTTCTAGAAAACGACAATGCCCACCGGGGAGGTAGGCATCATCGGCAAAGGAGAAACACTCTAGTTTCTTCGACCGTTTTCGGTTTTCATCCTCCCGAGTTCTAGGCATCGTTCCTGATAGGCGGCGTGGGCGTCGGCGGCTACGCTGTAGTCCCCCAGCCGTACGCCATGGCTGTGGATAGTGATTATGGCCCGGTATGGCCTCTCGGGGTCGTGAACCGGGTCATACATCACCCCACAGTATCCGGTGGCGGATGTCGTGGGCTTGGTGGTGCCGCTGTGATGGCCTGCGCATCGGCGGCAAAGTCCCGTGGGATTGCGGCCACGGCGTACCGGCCGGGTGAGGTGGCAAACTCTGAATTCTGAATACTCTGGTACGCTGTTAATCGTTCGTCTTTAGGTAATTAGATGGTGTCACAATTGTTACACCCCCCATATAGGCATGCGCTGAAAAATGACCAAACATGGGTGGGTATCCTTTTTTCACTGACACTTACGTTACGATATTATATATTTACTGTATACATATATACTTATAGCTTGTGGAAAGTGTCGGTAAATGTGTCATTAACCTTAGATGACGTGTGACAGTCTTTTTGGTCTTTTACCCCAAAAGCATCCAAAGTGTCGGTTTCTTGTCGCAACTGAAAAACCTGCCTACGTCCGTCCTTACATGGTACGATCATTCCGTCTTGTAGCATTAGATCAATGATCTGTTGTGCCTCAAAAGATTTCAGATTCATAGCTCGGCAAAGATCACGGCGGGAGGCGATGCCGTGGTGTCGTTTCATGGCGTCAATCATGCGGTCCTGCAAAACGGATTGCTCGGTCGTTCTCACGCAATGGTAGGTATTTGATACGTGACAAAATCCGGTAAACGTCCAAGCCCATTTCATAAATGGGGCGGCGTCCACTGTGGTGTCTGGTGCGGTGGAAAACGGGTCCATAGGTGCGGCTCGGGCTGCCTGATCTGCCACGGCCAATACTGCTCCGATCTTGGCGGATTGCATGAGAATTTTACTTTCTAGTAACGACCATTCATCGGGGTGGGATTCGGCGAAATATGATACATACGGATAGGCTGCCACGGCGGAATCTTTGACGGTTTTCAGGGGGTCATCCCCACCCCCAAAAGTTACGCCAATTCTCTGGCTAACATCGGATCGGGCGGAAACATAATCCGCTAGTTTTTGCAGGGCTTCCACGGCCTCGTAACGTGTAACGGGCTTGCAGGTCCAGCCAACCAATTTAAGCATATCGGGATTGGCGGGGAGAATTCGGGCGGCTATGCCTCCAGTTTGGCAAGCTGCCGATCTCATTTCGTTATTCCACGGGTCCGTCTGGCTGAGTCCAAGCATATTAACGCACGGATCGAATAGTAACCGCAAACCACGGCTCACGGTGTCCGAGTCCACCAAACGATTTTCCGTTAGCTTGCAGAATTTTTGGCTGTTTTTTGTGGCTTCATTTTCCGGAATCATTTCCATAACGAAAGCTCGGAATTCGTCAATAACTAGCGGTGTACCGGACAAATTGAGGGAGTGTTTTTCTTTGATTTCCTTAAATCTTTGATCCCGGTCGGTTGCTCCCCCGGCGATGGAATCACCGTAGCGGGCGAGAAATGCGGGGAGAGTGGTACTAGATATCTCCCCCACGTTCGGCAATACTTCCGCCAATAAATCTACCACGGTTCCGGCCGTGCCTGATTTATTTCCACCCGATGGGCTGAGGATGGCCATAAACAGATTGCAATAGTACCGATTTCCACGATTGGTAAACGCTACTCGTTTTCCGATTATGGCCGTGGCGCACCATAATGAGGCGGCAAGGGTGGCAATGCTAGGTTCCTGCTGAAGTTCTGCGCAAAGAAAATCATTGACGGTGGCAATGATTGCGGGCACTGCCTCCCGGTTTATCTGCCATTCTCTGGGCTGGTAGTATTGGGCGTAGTTAAGGGTTTCGGCGTCGGGTGGTTCCGGTGGCTGCGTGCCCCGTTTGGCGATGGGCGGGAAACATGAGCATGATTCGATTTGCAGGGCTTTCGTTATCTCCGCAAACTCGCATCCTGCGAAACACTTCATTAGGATTCGCCCGTCTTCTCCCCGAGCAAGCGATAACGAGGCTTTGCCGTCGTTATGGGCTGGACATTTTCCCATCCATCCCGTGCCTTTTTGGGTGGCCATGGTTTTTAAGAGTATGTTTTGCCAAGTGCTTTCGAGGTTTTGGTTTTCCGGGCTGCTGGGTGCGGGTGCGGCCTTGGCGGCGGGTCGTGGGATTATGGCCTTGGCTGTCGTGGCCTCCGGCGTTGCGGTGTCTAATATGTCGGGCACGTCTGGCAGTTCTAGCGGTTTGGGTGTGGGGATATACTCGGGGGTGGCGGCGGCTAGGGCGTCTAGCTCGTCGATGGTCCCCCCGGCTTCTAGAAAATCGGTCGCATCCTTTCCCGCTCCCGGTACTTCAATGATCTTTACACTTTTGGCCTTTGCCAGTGCGATGCCTTCTGCCACGTTGCGGGCGTGTTTCCGTCCGGGCTCGTCCTTGTCGGCGATGATGATTACAGGGTGATTCTCAAAATAGTGGTCGTGGTCGTGTGGCCATTTTCCAGCGCCGCATGTATTGCAGGTGGCTACGTAGTTCCCCCGGTCAACAATAGCTAGCACGTCCTTTTCACCTTCGGTGATGTAAATCGTTTTGCCTTCTGGGGAGGCGACTAGCTGAGGGAGTCGAAATATGGTCCGGATGTTGGCGGGTACGCCGTTGATCCACTCCTTATGATCCGCTCCGGGGCGGCGTTGAAAAAATCCTTTTGGTTCCGTGCGGCATACTTGGTAGACCAAAATTCCACGGTCGTCGTGATAGTCATAGGTTCTTACTACCGCCATTTTTTACGATCCTAGATAACACGCCAAAAGAAGCGGGGCCATAACGGCTCGAAACGTTATGGCCCCATGGTCGCCGCTATGGCGTGATTATCGTTTTTGTTCTGGCTGCTCTCCGTGATAGAGGGCGGTCATTAGCGGCGACCGTAGTTTCGAGCTAGGTCATTTATCTATTTACTGTTCCGGCTTACTGTTCCGGCTTCCCCGGAATTATCCTTCGGAAATCTCAAAAGATTTCCATGGCTGATAAAGTTTCTATCGACCGTTGCGGAATTTTCCGATAGCTGCCTGCCTGCTTGGGCGGCGGCGGCTAGGGCGTCCATGAGTGGCTGTATCTCGGCAATATCCCGATCACGTTGGGCGTACATCGGCTCGGCGATGGCGTGTACTTGTTCCACGGTGATGAAACCGGCTTCAATTAGGGCGTCTATACGTTCGTTGGCTTGGCGAATTATGCGGAAGTCCGATCCGCCAATTCCCCCGCCTTCTGCACAATGCAAATCGAAATCGATAAGTGTTTTTAGATGATGCTTCACCAATATTTCGGCTTCTTCCGGCGTAATCATGTGTCTCTCCATTTTCCTAAGCGTTATCAACCAATCCCATCTATCGGTAGCGGGCCTCTGGCGGATTAGCGTTTCACAGTTTAGCGATGCAAAAAGCGAAACCCCCACTTAGTCACGGTGGGGGGTTTGCGGAGTCAAAAATATGGCAACTATTTTTTATCGACCGGGGCGGGTTTTTTCATTAGCTGCCGGGGCTGGATTACAGGGGCTTCGCCCCCACGGCGTCGGCGGTCCTGCGGGCCTCGGATTCGGCGGGCGTCGTGGCCTCGGGCTGTATGCGTCTGGCCACCGTAACTAGGATAGTTAGCAGTCGGCTGGCCTCGGGGGCGGTCATGGCCCGTACGATCTGCGGATCACGGAGTCCAAACCTATAGAGCGCCCGTCGCTGCCGGGGTGTCGCAAGGTGATGGATGGCGATGTAGGTTTCGGGCATGGGCTGGCCTCCATGGATTCTATCGGCATGAAAAAAGCCCACCCCCCAAACTGGCGGGGTGGGCGGGAGAGTTGGCCGTCCTTGGCCGGTCACCGTCAAGAGACCTATTTGTTTAATTCACCATGGCGGGTACATAGGCTAGGCGATAGGTAATGTCGTGACTGCCGTCTGGCGGGTCGAGTGTCGCCATGAGGTGGCCTCCGTCATCACCCACCGGATACGGCACATCGAAACTTACGTCATCTATGAACCGCTGCGCCTCATCGGGGGTAATCTCGATCCCATTGCGGCGGCATAGCCGTACGGCCTCGGCTATGTTATCGGTGTACTCGTTCCAATAGTCATCCCCATTGTTCGCTAGTGCGATTACATCACCTACGGTCATCATAGTGGCCTCCTTCATCTATATGATGATGATATGCCACTCCCCGAGGCAAGTCAAGCTAAGTGCATATTATTATTTTTCCATATATTGTCATTTTCTCCTTGATTTTCCAGTGTTTGCCTCATGTTAGGCGGGTGAATTTTCGATAACTTATGACTGAATTAGTAACCGAATTAGTGGACCAAAATAGGTTACTAATTAAGTAACCGAAATAGGTAAACCAGATAGGTTACCTTTTTAGTGAACCAAAAAAGTAACCAAATTAGGTTACTAATTGGCGTGGCGGCTAGAATGTCGTGGAATGTGGTTAGAATGCCCGTGGCTGCGTCCGTGGGCGTGGGGCGTGGAATGACGGGGGAAGCGTTACCAATTGGCCCATAGGCATTCTGTGCGGTGGGCGGTTTCTCTGTGGCGATGATTGGCGGCTGAGGCCTGCACTTTCCACGTTTTGGTCTTCCACCCCCGTAACTTGCGGGCGTACAAATCACTGGCGTGGGCTGAAGTAAACAGAGGCCAAGCGTACCCCCATAACGCTCGGCCTCCATAGTATGTATCGGCCATTTAGGCGGCGTTGGCCTTGCTGGCGGGGGGTGCATCCCAAACGGCGTTAAGTGCTAGGCCAAATTCGGCGGGGGTTACGGTCTTATGGTCTGCTAACTCGGTGTGCATGGCCCGCACGGTGGCCATAAGATCGGCGGGGATAAAATCGGCATGGCCAATCGCTGAGGTGCCAGCGATCTGCGTTACCGGTCCACCGTTCTGGCATTTCCGGGCGTCTGCCCCACGGCTGGCGTAGCGGATCACAAAAAAGCGGCTGGTCTGGTTGGCCAACGTAACCCGCACGGCGGCGATAGTCACGCACCGGACAGTCTCATAGGCCATATCTATCTGTTTGACCACGGCGGCGATGGCGCTTCGCAATTGCAGGCGGGCGGCTGTCCGCTGGTCCTCGGGCATCTTTGACATTGCGGCATACATGGCCGATATGTCGGCGGTGCTAACGGCGGGCGTGGCGTTTTTGGCCCGTTCGTTTTCGAGGTCGTTTGTCAACGCTTCTTTGCGGCTGGTCCAGTTTTTGGCTGCGATGATGAAAGCATCCACGTTTCCGTTTTGGTTAAGTTCATTTTGCAGGCGTGCCAGCGTTTCGGAAACCATGCCTAGTTCGGTTTCGATGGCTGCCACTTTGCTGGATCGGGGGGCGGTGTTGATTTCGATTTCACTCACAAACCGTAAAAAAGCATCTTCAAAAGCGGCATAGCCAAATGAATCCCACGTTACTTTTCCGGCGTGGGCGGCGCTCGGGATTAACCGCTTGCCACGGGAAACTAAAATCCTCATGCTGCTGTTAGTGGGCTGGTGGGTTAGTAGTCCGGTGAAAAGATTCGATACGCCGGTTCCGGTGCGGCCTTTGGCGATGGCTGCCGGTGCCTTACGGCTGGCGGCGATGCGGTAAAATTCGGCCTCGCTGCATACGGCGGGATAGTAGGCTTTCACGGCCTCCCCGATGGGCTTTCCGGTGATATCACGGGGCTGGTATTGGCCGATCAAAGTTTTGGATTTCAGGAGGTGTTCAACGGCGTGGGCGCTCCATAGCGTTTTGCCGGTGGGGTTGGCGATGCCATCGGCGTTCAATGTCTTGGCGATTGAGTAGGTGCCATAACCGGCGATTGCGGCGTCAATGATGCGGCGGGCAATGCTCATCTTGGCGGGGATAACATCGTAGGCCGTCCGGGTGGCGTTGGGGGTGGTCCAAAATGGGCAATTGCCGGGCTTGCATTTTCCGTTCTCTCGGGCCTTCGTGCGGGCGGCGGTCCAGTTGGCCCGGCTGCGGTGGGATTTGACGGCGCTTTCTTCGTTGGCCCGGCTCATAACCATAATCGAAAACATGAGGTCCATCGGGTTGCCGTTTACGCTGGCCTTCGTGTACTTTTTGCCGTCGATCAAGGTCACGATTTCGATTTCCAGATTTATGATTCTGGTAAAAAGTTCAAGCGCCGTCAAAACCTCGGCCCGGCTGAGGCGGTCAATCGATTCCACTACCAGCGTTGCGCCCGGCTGGACCTTCCCGGATTCCACGGCTGTGATAAACTTCCCGAGTTTTCCGGCTGCGGCATTTTTGCCGTGGTAGGCCGATACGCCAAGGTCTTTAAGATTTAGTGTGCGGTCCAGTGTTAGGCCATTGGCTGCACAATATGATTCGGTGGCTTCCGTCTGGCGGCGTAGGCTGTCGCCATGCTGCTGGCGGGGGGTTGAAAAGCGGACATAACTATAGGCGGTTTTTTGCTGGTTTTTCACGGTATGTTCTCCTCGTTACAATGTTACTGGTGGCTTTTTGCCAAATCCAGCGAATCACTGTAATGAGGATACTGGCCCCTGCCCCGTAAGGCATGGCACACGAAATGGGTCTTCCGGGACATGCCGAAATGGCGCTGCCCTACGCACAATTTATTGGTGGGCCATTGCGGGGGGAATGGCGTTGGCGTGAGGGGTGAGGTGGGTGCGGATTTGGGGGAGGAATTGGTGGAAGGCGGTGAGGAAGGCGGGGCGGTGGGTGAGGAAGTCGTCGACGGCGGGGGCGAGTTCGATGTTGTGGCGGAGGCGGCCGGAGAGGCGCGTGAGGGAGAGCGCGATGCCGTCGAGAGTGGCGTAGGCGTTGAACCAGTCGTCGGCGAGGAGGACGCAGACGCCGTAGCGGGCGCGCTCGGGGATGAGGGCGAGGTGGGCGCGGAGGGCGGCGTAGACGGAGGCGATGAAGTCGCGGCGCGGGAGGGGACAGAAGTGATGCCAATCGATGGCGAGGCAGTGATCGAAGAGGATGTCGACAAGGACGGTGGAGTAGCGGCCCCAGCGCGGGGCCAGGAGGTTGGAGCAGTGTTCGACGAGGGGATGGGTATCGGTGAAGGCGTCGATGCGGCGATGCAGGGTGAGGCCGGGGTGAAAGGATTCGGGGAGGGCGAGGCGGGCGCGGCCTTTGACCCAGTCGGCGATGAGGTTGCCGACGAGGGTGCCGTGGTCGGGTGGGGAGAGGAGGGCGTGGGAGAGGAGGTTCATGGAGTCAGCATACCGAGCGAATGACGCAATGACCAAGGACCAATGACGCAAGGACGGCGACGGTTGTTGGTCCTTCGTCATTGGTCATTGGTCCTTGGTCCTTGGGCATTGGTCCTTGGTCATTGGTCATTGCGTCAGTTGTCAGTGGCCTGTGGGGGGAGGGCGGATATGATGGCGGGGGTTTGTCGGGGGGACTATGGAGATTTTTATGGTGCGGAAGGGTCCGCCGGATCCGGGTGCGGCGGTGATGAGTTTTGGGGATCACATTGAGGAGCTGCGGCGGCGGTTGATTTTTGCGCTGCTGGGGGTGGTGCTGGCGCTGGGGGTGACGCTGTATTACGGGCGGACGATTATTGCGTTCCTCATGGTGCCACTGCAGGAAGTGCAGCGGTTGGCGGATCTGCCGATCCAGACGTACACGCGATCGAATATTTCGGCGTTTTCGATTTATCTGAAAGTCTCGATCATTTCGGCGTTGATCGTTTCGGGGCCGTGGGTGATTTTCCAGATGTGGAAATTTATCGAGGCGGGGCTGTACGAGGTGGAGCGAAGGACGGCATCCATTCTGATGGTGCTGTCGATGGCGATGACGGGGCTGGGGCTGGTCTTCATGTATTACGTGCTGCTGCCGGCGACGCTGGCATTTTTCATTTTCTGGACGACGACGTATCCGGCGCCATCGAGCCAGGGGAGCGATTATTTTCGCTGGGTGACCAAGAAGTTCATGTGGGCCAATGATAAGACGATGGGGATCGGGCCGGCTGCGGCGGGAACGCAGGTGTCGACGGGGCCTGCATCGACCGAGCCGGTGATTCTGCCGCAGTTGGAGAATGATCCTGTGTCGCCGATCGAGGGGCAGGTGTGGTGCAACACGCGCATGAATGAGGTGCGGTTCTTTCATAACGGGCGCGTCGGCGTTTTCACGACTACGGGCGGCTCGATGATCGTGCCGCTGATCGATCCCAACGAATATGTTGGGGAGCTGATCGTGATGGCGCTGGTGATCGTGATTGTGTTTCATGTGCCGGTGGTGATGGGGGTGCTGGGGCTGACGGGGCTGGTGAAGCCGGAGACGTTATCGAAGCGTCGGCGGATCATTATTTTCGGGTGTTTTGTGGCGGCGATTTTTTTGACGCCGAGCCAGGATATTTTCAGCAATGTTGCGCTGCCGGTATTGACGTGGGGGTTGTTCGAATTGGGGCTGGTGGTGATGCGGTTTTTCTATCGGAAGCATCATGGGGGAGATAAATTAGCCACTAATGAACACTAATGGACACGAATGTGGGAAAATTGGGGATGTGGAAGCAGGAATGAGGCGCGGCCCCTTTAATTCGCACTCTATTCGCGTCGCCGTTTTGGTCCATCAATGATCCATGCAACAATCAACACAGGTGTCCAGACGAGGAGCCAACCGGCGCTGTTCGACAACGTTTGGATTGGGAAGAATACCCGGAGGGCGAGACCCAGCACGCATGCGATCACAAGGGCTAGCACGACGGCGTGCAGACATCGTTTCATAGTTTTCATAGTCATTTCCAGATGTTTCGGTTGATCTATTTTTTCAGAGGAAGCAATAATGAGGTGCATCACCTTTCGTTCATCTCATTTAATAGCCGATGTCCAAGTAAGCAATGAACTTAAAGTACCGCGATCGCACCATTCGTCAACGATGCGCCAAGCGATGTCGACCGGAATGAGAAACCTATTAGGTATGAGGGTGTGATCGCCAAAGTAGAACGGCGTGCTGCCGGCAGCATGAGAGTTGCCTACCGCGGTGACTGTTTCGATGTTTTCGGCATCAAAATGCGAAACGACCGCATGCTCTTGGCCTAACGCAATGCTTAGCCGGTCGCCTCCATCAGTCACGAGATCCACCCCGAATGGCATTCTTACGCGAGTTGAGTAATCATCGCCAATTGCTTTCAGTCGAGACTTAAGCTCTTCGGGTGTAGAGACGGTTTCCTGTTTCTCGCCTGACTGTAAATCATCATATAGGATGGTTATTGGTCCCATGGAATATCACCTCAGCGTGTTACTTGCCACCGTTCAGAGCCTCCCGTAGTGTCCCATGTCCCCCACGCTTTCTAGCTTCGTCCCCGTTTCGATCCTTTAGGATTGTAACTTCAATCTTCTGGCTGGCACGAATCCTTTGGGGGGTAAGCTGATGATGGGTATATATCAGAATTGTGGGTGATGGCGGGGATCGCAACGTGACAAGCATTAATGGACGTTGGATGGAGTTTTCACGTATTGGAGCATTCCGATTGAATTGATGGGTGTCTCCGCGAACATGCCCAGCGGGGCCCCTGCCCCACTGGGCATGGCACCCGATACACGGACACACGGGCAGGGCACCCGTTATTTTATTTTGCGGTCTTTTTCTTGGGGGGGGATTTGGGGGAGGCGAGGGAGAGGAGTTCGCGGGCTTGGGCGAGGGAGGTGGGGGAAATGTCTTTGCCGGTGATCATTTCGGCGAGTTCGTGGAGGCGGGGTTCGCCGTCCATGACGGTGACGGTGGTGATGGTTTCGCCGGCGGAGGGGGAACCGGAGGTTTGTTTGCGGATGGTGAGGTGGCGGTCGGCGAAGGAGGCGATTTGCGGGAGGTGGGTGATGCAGAGGACCTGGTGGAAGGAGGCGAGGGTGCGGAGTTTTTCGCCGATGATGGTGCCCATGCGGCCGCCGACGTTGGCGTCGATTTCGTCGAAGACGAGTACGGCGACGCGATCGCCGCCGCCGATGCCGCCGGCGTCACCGCGTTGGGCGAGGATGGATTTGAGGGCGAGCATGATGCGGGAGAGTTCGCCGCCGGAGGCGATGCGGCGGAGCGGGCGGGCGGGCTGGCCGGGGTTGGGGGCGATGAGGAATTCGGCGGTTTCGAGGCCGGAGGCGGTGGAGAAGTCGGCGAGGGAGAGGGGCGCGGCATCGAGGGGTGATTTGCGATTTTCGGTTTTGGCTTTTTGATTGAGCTGGGGGGCGGGGGGGGCGAGGTCGGAGGCGATGGTTTGGAATTCGACGGAGAAGCGGGCCTCTTTCATGCCGAGGTCCGCGAGCTGGGCGTGGACGAGCGGGGTGAGTTTGTCGGCAGCTTTTTTGCGGGCCTTGGTGAGATCGGCGCCGACGGTGCGGAGTTGTTTTTCGAGGACGGTGAGCTGGTCGCCGATGGTGGAGTAGTCCTGGTCCTGGGCGCGGAGGTCGGTGATCTGCTGGCCGATCTGCTGGCGGTAGGCGAGGACTTCGTCGAGTCCCTGGGCCCCCCTACCGGCGTACTTGTCGATGAGGCGGTTGACGAGATTGAGGCGGTCGTTGATTTCGGCGAGCTGGGCGGGATCGACGTCGAGGCGATTGGTGTAGCGGGAGAGGGAGAGGGCGGCATCATCGAGATTGAGCGTGGCGTCTTTGACCTGGGCGGCGATGGGGGCGAGGGATTCGTCGAGTTCGGAGAGTTCGAGGAGGAGGGACATGATGCCTTTGAGGCGTTCGATGGCGGCGCCTTCATCTTCGTAGAGAGCGGCGAAGGCGGCGGAGGCGGAGCGTTTGATTTTTTCGAGGTTGGAGAGGACTTTGTTGCGGGCGGTGAGTTCTTCGTATTCGCCGGGGACGAGCTGGGCATCATCGATTTCCTTGGCCTGGAAATCGTAGAGTTCGAGTTGCTGGCGGCGGAGGGTGCGGGAGGCGGTGAGTTCTTTTTGCTGGGCGAGGAGGGTTTGGCGCTGGTGGAAGAGATCGGCGAACTGGCGGCGAAGTGGGGTGGCGCCGCCGAAGTCATCGATGACGGCGAGCTGGTTGGCAGGTTTGAGGAGGAACTGGGCGTCGTGCTGGCCGTGGACGTCGACGAGGATTTCGCCGACGTGTTTGAGCATGGTGCCGGAGATGGGGTGGCCGTTGATGGAGGCGGAGGTGCGGCTGCCGCCGGGGGATTCGAAGAGGCGGCGGGCGATGACGAGTTCGGGTTCCTGTTCGAGGGGGAGGTCGGTGGCGAGGGCGATTTCCTGGCGGAGGTTTTCGGAGGCGAGGTGGAAGACGCCGGTGACGCGGCCTTCCTTGGCGCCTTTGCGGAGCATGTCGGTGGGCGCGCGGAGACCGAGGAGAATTTCCAGGGCCCCGATGACGAGGGATTTGCCGGCACCGGTTTGGCCGGTGAAGCAGTTGAGGCCGGCGTGGAATTCGACAGTGATGTCCTGAATGACGGCGAGGTTCTGGATATGGAGTTCGCGAAGCAAGGGGGAGGCCTCCGTGGATCAGGCTCGGTCTGAAGCTCGTTCGGCGGCATTGTAACGTGGAATCAAAAATTCTGAATTCCGAATTCAAATTTGAAATTAGGGTGGACAGGAAATGGTTCCTACCATAAGAGGGATAGGGGGCGTTGTTTTTTTGATCGGGAGAGAGCATGGCGGGCGCGAAGTTACAGACGTTGGCGATTGTGAGTTCCTATCCGCCGCGGAAGTGCGGGATTGCATCCTTTGCGAAGCATCTGCACGATGCGATCGTGACGGGGGGCGAGGTGCAGGGGCTGGTGGTGGCGATGGACGATGCGGAGGAGGGGTATCACTATCCGCCGGAGGTGCGGTTTGAGATGCAGGCGAGCGATCTGCCGGACTACGAGCTGGCGACGGATTACCTGAACATCAATCAGATTGATGTGGTATCGGTACAGCACGAGTACGGGCTGTTCGGGGCGCGGGCGGGGGAGAACATCGTGTCGCTGGTGAAGCACACGCGGATGCCGGTGATCACGACGCTGCATACGGTGCTGGACGATCCGGCGAAGGAACAGCGCGCGGTGATGAAGGAGTTGCTGAAGCACAGTGACCGGCTGGTGGTGATGAGCCAGCGGGCGCAACATATATTGATGACGAAGTACGGGGCGGCGAAAGAGAAGTTGGCGATCATACCGCACGGGATTCCGGATATGCCGTTTGTGGATCCGTCGTTTTACAAGGACCGCTTCGGATTCCAGGGGCGGCAGGTATTGATGACGTTCGGGTTGCTGGGGCCGGGCAAGGGGCTGGAGGTGGTGATCGAGGCGTTGCCGGCGATTGTGAAGGAGCATCCGGAGGCGTTGTACGTGATCGTGGGGGCGATCCATCCGCACGTGGAGAAGCGCGAGGGGCAGGATTACATCCACAATCTGCAGCGGCTGGCGGAGCGGCTGGGGGTGGCGCGGAACGTGGTGTTCCACACGCGTTACGTGAGCCAGGAGGAGTTATGCGCGTATTTGGGGGCGGCGGACATCTACGTGACGCCGTATCCGAACCGGCAGCAGATTTGTTCGGGGACGCTGACGTATGCGATGGGGGCGGGGAAGGCGGTGGTATCGACGCCGTT